>Ga0302324_100029552_pt1 | contig 10380 bp, 3 predicted proteins | sample Palsa_T0_1_FD_201949 | JGI IMG/M metagenome (GOLD analysis project Ga0302324, IMG submission 201949) | Peat permafrost microbial communities from Stordalen Mire near Abisko, Sweden - Palsa_T0_1 | ecosystem: Environmental > Terrestrial > Soil > Palsa > Peat permafrost | place: Sweden: Abisko... | reverse complement strand
TCGGCGGGATTGCCGGTTGCGCGATAGGCCTCCGAAAGAGGGAGCAAGAATTCGGGATCGTCGAGACTTGCGGCGCGTACTTTCGCGGGCATTTCTCTGGCGGCGGCGATGGCGCCGGCCGCGTCGCCGGATTGCTGCAAGGCGCGCAAAAGCCCCATCCACGCTTTCTGGTCGTCGGGCCTAATCTTGACCCACTTCTGGAATACCGGGACGGCAGTCGCGGGCTGGCCTTGCTTCATCAGCGTGCCAGCCTGCCCGCCGAGGGCCTCCGGGCTGTCCGGTTGGATTGCCAACGCTTGCTGGAAGCTGGCAAGCGCAGCGTCCAAATGGTCTTGATCGAGATTCTGGGTGGCATCCTGCATCTGGCGCCAGAATCGGGAGGTAGTCAGAGACTGGTCCAACTTGGGATTGGGCGCGGTAGACCGCGATTTGGCATCCTCAAAAGCCTCCACGGCGCCGCTAAAATTCTGTTCCTTCATGCGAACGTATCCGAGGCCGATAAGTCCCGCGGTGGTTCCTTCAGGATTGGAGCGCAGCTTTTCGAATAGCTCCTCGGCCTGCACGACATTGTTGTCGCTCAATGCTTGATAGGCCGCCTGCTCGTCTCGCCCGTCCGCTATTTCAACGGCGGACTTGGCGGGCTGAACCGGGCCGAATGCTTTCTCGAGATCGGGATCGGGATACCGGCCGAGGTAATCGCGCAAAGAGCCTTCAAAGGCGGGATTGCCGTGTTCCCAAACCAGGGCTTGCCGCCACGATTCGCGAACCAGGGATGCCTGAGCATCGGTGCTGGGAATCGATTCCAGCGTTTTTACGCCTTCGGCGCGCGTATGGGGGTTGTAGGTAAGCAGCCTTGCCAGGGAAACCGCGTAGCGCGTATCGTCGGGATACCGCTTAGCCAAGTCGCGCAGACCGGCGATGGCCGTAGGAGATCCATCGGCGGTTGCCGCCAGGGTCTCGTAGTAAGCAAACGACCAGTCGCCTTCCGGCGGGCGATCACCGAAAACTTCCTTGTACAATTTCATCGCGGCGTCGGGATTGTGCTGAGCCGACAAGTTGGCCGCTTCATTCAGCTTGGCTCGCTGCAGAGAATCCAGCCCCCGGTGGACATCCGTGGTCCCGACATGCGCCCCGGCACTCGCCGGCCGCTGTGGATTGGAATTATCGCCGGCCGCGAGCGCGCTTTCGGATTGCCGCTGGAAGCGAGCCAGTCCTGCCAAGGCGTCCGCATCCTTCGGATCGACGAGAAGCACCTGTTGCCACACTTTTGCGGCGAGGTCGATACGGCCGCGCTGCTCCAGCGTGTGGGCCCTCTGCAGGAGGATCTGCGTGGAATTCGATTGGGCCAGCGCTCCGCCTGCCGAACAGAGAATCCATCCTAAACTTAGGATGACCAAGAGACGTCTTTTCATCATCATGTCTTCCACCTCACCTGCAACTGTCCTTGAGGATCAAATCTGAAGAACCCTTCGCTCCAGCCGCGGGCGAAGAGGGCCAAATTTTGGTCGTAATAGTTCTGCCCCGGCCCGTACAGACCGGTGGAACCCACTCGCTGGCTCTCCAGCCTAGCAAGTTGTGCATTGGACTTGACGTCGTCCCCGAGGGCCGAAAGGAACGGAGTCACGGCGGCGGAGAAGCCGACAGGCGCGTTGCCTTCCTCAGCGATTCCATCGGCGCCGACGCGCTCGGGGGGAACGTCATGAGCTTCAAGGTATGCGCGCATCCCCGACAGATTGTTGAGCAATTGGTCGCGGCCCGGCGCGTGCGGGTCGAGCATGCCGGCCCAAAGGTAGACGCGAATGGCGTCGTAGCTGCCGAAGCCCGGCCCCGACGCGGACGGCCCAGCCACCGCTGAAAATCCCGAGCCTAATTTGAAGCGCACCCAATCCATGGCGAAGCCGTGTCCAACCTCTTCGGAAACCAGATCGGGCTCGCTTTCAATCAAGCTGGTCCAAGGGCCATCGGGGAATTCGTTCCCAAGGGCCGCCAGCAATTGCAGCGGTTCGTAGCTGGGATTGGCGAAGAACACGGTGTCTCCCAAGCGGAAACCGGCGCGGCCGGGAAGAAGCAAGAGGCCGCTCCCCTGTAGGGCTACCACTTCGTCGTCGGCGATGTGTTGCGCGATCATGCGACCCAAGGTCGAGTAAGAAGGGTCCTGCCACAAGCGGCCGGCCTGAATCAGCGTGTAGGCCATCCAAAGATCGGCATCCGACGCGGAGTTGGTGTCGGCGACGCCCCATCCCCCGGAGGCCGTGCGCTTCCATAGCCAAGAGGGCAGGTTATCCTGCAAGCTGCCCTGGGCCAGGTTGTTTTGCGTCCAATTCAGAATCAAAGCGAAAGATGCGCGATCGTTGGCCACCAGGGCAAAAAAGAGGGCATAGGCTTCTCCCTCCGAAGTCGTGCGCTCCTCCGAGTTCCAATCCACGATGCGGCCGTCGGAAGCCATAAAATGAGCTTTGTAGACATCCCAAAGAAACCAGGTTTTATCGGTCGCCGCATTGGCGCTGCCGCCGGCGGCCAACGCGCACAGGCAAATCACCGCTCCGGCGCGAACCCAGGCCAATTTCATGCCTTTCCTTCCAGCCGCACCCGCGCCTGTTTTTCGATATGAGGCAGAAGCCAGATGGTCACCAGCCAAGCGCCAAGGACAATCCAGAGCGGGAGCAAGTAGATGCGACGAACGAACCAGAGATTTAGAGCCTGATACTGCGGCAGGGTCCCACTTTGATAGGTGTCCCGGGAAAGATAGAGCGATTCAAACCGGGCGTTATAAAACACGCTGATGGAACCGTAGATGGCTCCATCGCGCACGACGCCGGAGATCTGCGATCCCATGGTATTTGCCGCCGGGTCGTCCTGCGACAGGACGGCGACGACGCTGTGGCCCCTCCCAAAGGGGGACTCCAAGCCGACGATTACCCCGGTGGGTCCTGGATCCGCTTCCAACAGATCTTCGATCGTCTGGCGAGTGCGCCCCTGGGGGTTCCAAGCAGAGCGTCGCGCCTTCATCCACCAGTTATCGTTGTCGGAAAGGCGGACTGCGTTCTGGCCCACGACGAGGGGAAGCGCGCTGGCTACAGGCTCCACCAGCTCACTGTCGGAGTAGCGGCCGAGCAGAATTAGATCCTTGTCTTGCAGGGATTTCATTTCGGACGGAGCAGCGACGGTGATTGCGATCCCGGGGTATCCGGTTTGCGCGCCGAAGAATCCCATGACATCCAGAAAGGCGCTCAATAGGCCCGGAGCGCGGTTATCGCCAAGGACGAACGCCGATTGCGACAAGTCGGCGTAGCGAGTGAAGGGATAACCCGCGTCAGCGAAGCGTTCGAGTTTCGGCATGTCCAGAAAATGAGGGGTGTTGCCGAAATCGATGAATGAGCTGCGCATAATTTGCAGCACCGGCGGCGGGGCTGTCCCGGCGGGGTCGATGGCTTCCCAACTTAAGGTTATGGCGTTGGAATATGGGTTCAGAGCCGTGATCGGTAAATCGACGGTGGCATGCTGGATCGGCGCTGACGGATCATCGGAAACCGGAATCGTCGCAACGGGAAATGTATTGAGATAGACCCTGAGCTGCGTCCGCTGCTGCGCCGGCAGACCGTCCACGCGGAAGCTGAGGTTTGTAGCAACGCTGCCCCGGTTTCCGAAATAGAGATCGGGAGCCAGGCGGAAATAGAGACTCTGCGAAACAAATCCGTTGATTCTCAGCAGATCGCCGTTAAACGAGTCACCCAGAGAAACATCCTGATCGCCGGCAACCCAGCGGGGAGCGTCATTGGGCATGCGGGCGGCAGGCTCGTTGAAAGGCGCAATCTTTGCGGTATCCCCGCTCAGCGCGGCTCGTCCGAGCGTCAGGGCCTTTGCCGCCTGAAAGACCTGTTCTTCGTCAGCGCCGGTGATGACCAGCAGCTTGCCAAATGCATCCGATGGATTTGCATGCATTACGATGGTCGGTCCGGTTACCTGGGCTAACCCAAGTTCGGAGGGCAAGCCAGAAGCCGGGCCCACCAGGACGGCGTCACCTTCCGGGATACGGCCGACGGTGGCGGTGAACTTCACTCCGTGAAAGTCCGAAAGGATGCCGAACCAGGAAGCCACGACTCCGGCGGCACGCAAGGTTCCCGAGTCGGGAGGAGTCAGAAACGCGAAAGAGACGCCAGGAGTTTTTTTTGTGAGGTCGAGAAACGGCGCGGGCAACAGGGCGAGATCATTGGCCAGCGCCAGGCGCGAACCATACAGTTCCAGCTGCGAACTCGGATCGATAAACGTAAGCACATCGGGAGAAGTGCAGGAACTCTCACAGACTCCAGCCAGCACGAACTCCATATTGTTGTCGCTCAGCAGGAAGTCGGAGGGGATGGTGACGGCGGATTCCTGGTCGGTGTGATCGTCGTGGCTGTGCAACAAGGGTATCGAAGCCGCGACGATGCCGTTCACGAATATGCTGAGGCGGCTGGACTGTTCGGCGAGTTGCGGCGCCAGACGATAGTGCACCTCCAGGGTGGCCGAGGTCACAACCTGGGACTTGGACAGAGCGAAGCGCACCGACGAACGCGACTGCGTGCCCTGAAGAGACACGGGCTGAGGGATGCCGAGATCCGTCAGGTCCGTGACGCTGTGAAACGAATCGTCCGGCGAGGACTTCTTATCGGCGGTTGTCAACGCCTCGCGCTTAGCCGGCGCGGGGGTTTGCTTTGCGGCGGCCCTGGCGGTTGCACCGTGCAAACACATGGCCCCGACTAGCAGAAGCATCGTGCTTCTGGCGACGGAAGCGTTCGCTGTTGTCCTTGCATTCACAACCTCGTTTGCGCGATCCGCCGGGGCGCTCCCGCCGCCCTCCCAGAAGCTGCGAATGACATCGCCCATGCCGCGCAGCGACAGTTTCACGAGCAGGCCAAGGCTTTGCAGAGAACGGTCCGGCTCGCGGTGCTCGCTGAAATTCAGCCAAGAATCCGCCCGGGAATAGAGGACGCGAGTTAATTCTTCCTCCTGAGCGAGGCTCAACGGCGCAAACTTCAACCGCAAGCGGCCCGCCTCATTCCCAACAACGGTGACGGGAAGGTCGTGGCGAACGAATCGGAAGGCGAAGCGTATGGCCGCCGTTTCGCCGACGGCGACTCCAATTCCGCGCGAGACTTGCAGTCCAACCCCGGAAGTGGAGACATCCGTGGTGTCGGCCTGAAGCGTTCGCCCATCCGCCAGCCGTACCAACACGTTTCCCCGAAAGGCCACGCGCACGTGTGAACGATTTTGTTCGGCCTCGCGCGAGACGGCGCAGGCCACGCCAATAATGACGAGGTTATAGAGAGTCCATACCGCGTTCATGATCACGGTCCCGGGGTGCTGCGGATCCCACCGCAACAGCCGGAGGACCGCAAAACCCAGGCCCAGAAAATTCAAGAGAAGCAGAGCGATGAAAGGCCGCGCGATTCGCCGGTCGAAAAAGGCCTTGGGGACCAGGCCGCCCTTGGCGGTCACGTTAAATTTACCGAGTTTCGGGCTGACCAATGCAAGCAACGTGGGAAAGAGAATGTAGGGCGATAAAACCAGTTCGTATACTTCGTTCCAGAAGGAGTAGCGGAACTTGCCCTGAATCCGCGAATTGCTCATGGTGGACAGCACAATGTGCGGAAGCGCATACGCCAGGATCGTAAGGGAATAGCCGCGAATGTTCAGGTGTCCGAAGAGGAGATAGATCAACGGCGACACCACAAAGATGAGGCGCGGAATGGCGTACAAAAAATGAAACATGGCATTGAAGTAACAGATGCGTTGAGAAAACTTGAGTCCCGGGCGCGTCAGGGGATTATCAACTCTTAGAATCTGAATCATCCCCCGGGCCCAGCGAATGCGCTGTCCCACATGACTGGAAAGGCTCTCCGTGGCCAGGCCAGCGGCCTGAGGAATGTTGACGTAGGCCGAGTTCCACCCTTGCACCTGCAAACGCAACGAGGTATGCGCGTCCTCCGTGACCGTCTCCACGGCAATGCCGCCAACTTCTTCCAGGGCCGAACGTCGCAGCACGGCGCACGACCCGCAAAAGAAGGTCGCGTTCCACAGATCGTTTCCGTCCTGAACCAGGCCGTAGAAGAGTTCTCCCTCGTTCGGAATATGGTGGAACTGCTTCAGGTTGCGTTCGAAAGGATCGGGCGAATAGAAATGGTGGGGCGTCTGCACCATGGCCAGCCGCTTATCCTTAAGGAACCACCCCATGGTGATCTGGAGGAAGGAACGCGTGGGCACGTGATCGCAATCGAAGATGGCGATGTACTGGCCGTGGGTCCTGGGGAGAGCGTTGTTGATGTTGCCGGCCTTGGCATGGAGGTTGTCCGGACGAGTGATGTAGCCGCATCCCACCTCCGCGGCAAATTGCCTGAACTCCTCGCGGCGGCCGTCATCCAGGATATGCACCTGAAAGAGTTCGCGAGGCCAATCGAGATTTAGGGCAGCCCAAACGGTATAGCGCACCACGCTAAGAGGTTCGTTGTAAGTGGGAATAAAAACGTCCAGAGTCGGCCAGGTCTCGGGATTTTCCGGCAGCGGCACGGGTTTTCTGCCCAGCGGGCGAATCGTCTGGAAATACCCGAGGAGGAGAATGAGAAAGGCGTACAATTCCGCGCTCAGAAGGATGAGCATGAAAACCATATCCACCGTTCGTGGCTGCGGGCCGCTTTCGGCGCCCACTCCGAAAGTGTTCGTGAACCGGTAATAGATGTAGCGAGAGGAGGAGAAAACCGAAAGCGCCGCAAGGGCGAGCGTTGCCGAGTATCGAGACGACAAACGATTGATGAGAACAGCCGCCAAAATCAATGAAATACTTAGAAAGAGCTGCTGATTCCACTCCAGCGGCAGGATCAGCAAATACACCAGCACCGCTGCCCCGAGCAACAGAGAGAACCATTGCACAAGCGAACGGCCGATGGCCGCCAACCCTCGCGGCTCGCGCCGGATCCCAGGTCGAAGCGCGGACACTATGCGCTCCTTTCGCGGGGCGATGCGGGGGCGTATTGGCGGAGCCAATCCGCGAGACGCAGGAAATCCTGCGCGATTCCGGTCTCGGGAGAATAGTCAATCACGGTCGTGCCGTCGGCCAATGCTTCGGCCACGGAGTCGCTGCGCCGCAAGGTAATCGGCACTAACCTGTCGCCGAGTAGCCTTTCCAGGGAAGCCTGGATATCGCGATGCAGTGCCAGTGAGTTGTCGAACTTATTCAGGATGTAGAAGATCGCGGCGGGCGGGCGGCCCTCTGCTTCCCGCGGCCGAAAAGCCTCCTCGAGCCGGAGAAGTCCGAGCACGCAGCCCAGATCCGGCACCAAGGGAACCAAGGCGAATTGTTTTGCGGGGCGCAAGGCTTCCGCATCGCCCGCTTCCAGGGCGCCGGCGTCGAGCAGCAGCCGATCCGAACGAGCCGCCGCGGCGCGGATGGCCGAAACAAGATTGCCTTTTTCGGACTCACCAAATTGCCGCGAGGAGGCCGGAGTTGGGCGCTCCGATTCGCCGCAGTTAATGGTGTCCACGCGCCCATGGGAATCGGGCAGCAAAAAACTTTGCAATTCTCCCGCACCGGGATTCGCAGCGCCAAAATAAAGCGGAAGCAGCGACGCCGGGCCGCTGCCGGCCAGCAACACGCGCTCTCCCCCGGCCGCGAAACACCGGGCGAGCGTCGCCAAAATCGTGGTTGCCCCGGTTCCGCCGCTAATGGAGGAAATAAACGCGAAGGGAAGCGAAATACTATTTGCCAGCGTATGAACGAGACGCCCCGAGGAGCTCTCCGTTTCGCCCGAAAGCGCTCGTCCGAGAACGGACCAACGAGACTCCAATGATGAATTGGATTTCTTCCGATTGCTTCGAGCCCTCTCTGTTGACTGGGGTTTTGTCTGCACGGCGTTCCCGTGGCCGTTGGAGTGGTTTATAGAGGGTGTTCTCGTTTCAACGATTTCGTCGATGCCCATACCGGACGGGGCTTCTGGATTTGGGGGCGCATGGACATATCCGGTGCCGGCAGGCGCGCTCTCTCCCGCTGCAGGCGCACGGCCCTCAGGAACACGCTCTACCTTGATCTGTTGGTTCGCCCTGACGGGTGGCGAGAATTCCCTGTACTGAGATTCGCTCAGGGCAGCACGAGAAAGAAGCGCCCTCAGATCGTCAGCAGTGTCCACGCCTGGTTTCGCCGGAACGATCTTGGCGTCACTGGACTTGGTTGCTTGCGGAGTCAAGTTCTCGCGATCTTCGTCTTCGATGCTTTTTGTCACAGCATGTCTCCGCTAAATCGCCGCTCTGCCCGGCGCGAATAACTAGTAAGTACAGTACTCACTCACATCTTCTCCAAACGAAACACATCGCCTTACTGGCTTCTCCCTACGGAGAGCACGCCGCGTTCCATTGCAGGAAGAGGGCCCATTGTGGGACGTATCGCGATTAGAAACAGCCACATGGCAAGTGATCAGGGGCGCCTTGCCACCTGGCAGGTCAGTTTGCCGGGGAACTTTCAACTCCCAAGGTGTTGGCAAATTGCCTATAACCGGCAAAAGTCAATGGAAGTTCGCATTAATGGACAAAACTTCTCTCTATTGTTGGGGCTTAACGGTGTTTTGCAGCCATCCATGGAATTTATACGGCCATGCGGGAGCGCACTTCACTTCACAAATTGTGGCTGCTTGCCTTCCGCCCAGGGATTGTAAGTGAAACAGAAATGCACTCGACCTGAAATCGGCGGGTGGTCATAAAACAAAAATACATTTAGAGGATCCGGGTCGGGATCGGCGAGAGCAGACGCGCTTTCCACCTGAAAGGAATCGGCCGCCGCTTGCCCGGCATCCGGAAGAATTCCATGCGTTACTTCCAAACCGTAGACATCCGCCTGGTGCTCGAGGTACCGGCTATACGCGTTCGAGATGGGGTCGGAGACAAAACTGAAAATCGATAGAAGCAGCAGCGCGGGCGGCGAACCCAAAATACGGGTAATCTTGCTTTGCGCCTATTTCTTGCGTGCTCGTTGGGCGTGGCCTGGCCACACGCGTACATAAAATTGGGCAAGAGTGAAGAGAAGCGCCACAGTTGCCGGTTGCGACAGATGCTGCAAGCGTCGTACACTGAGCCAGTTCACACCTGTGCGCCCGTAGCTCAGCTGGATAGAGCGTCTGGCTACGAACCAGAAGGTCCGGTGTTCGAATCACCGCGGGCGCACCATTTTCCTTCTTAAATCGATGTTTTTAAGGAAGAACATAAGATGCTAGCCGGTTTGGCTTACCACAGGCTTACTTGTTGCGACCGATGGGTGCCGCAAATCTCTGAAATTTCAATCTTTTCAGATAAGTCCCGTAACTCAGCGGCAAACAACAAAAAAACCATCCGAAGAAGATTTGTCCCTAATGCAACCACCAATGGAATCCCGCCAAGCTAATCTGGACAGAGAATACCTGCCATATGGAGACCCATTTTACGAAAGTGTAGCAGGCTTGATCGGGTTGCCAATTTTCAGCCTGTCCGAGCCAGTGCCGGGCATTGTCCCGACGCGGTATAACACTTCGCTGGGGATGACGCCGTAACCGGCATCGAGCTGTTCGTCGCTGGCGGCTTGGCGCAGATATAACCGGCGGCACGCCCGGTACGGAGGGTGCTAGGCTTAGCGAGGAATTGTCGTATCTCCTGGCCGGGATGGGAGACTGGATCGTATGAAAAAAATGGGGTTTCTCTCATTCGGTCATTGGACACCCTCGCCGCAGTCACGAACGCAGTCGGCGGCTGACGCGCTCCTACAGTCCATTGATCTCGCCGTAGAGGCCGAGCGCTTAGGAATGGACGGAGCCTACTTCCGCGTTCATCACTTTGCACAGCAACTGGCATCGCCGTTTCCATTGCTCGCGGCGGTTGGTGCTAAAACGCGAAAGATTGAGATTGGCACCGCTGTGATCGACATGCGGTATGAGAATCCTCATTACATGGTTGAGGACGCTGGGGCTGCGGATCTAATCTCGGGCGGCCGACTACAGTTGGGAATCAGCCGCGGTTCCCCCGAGCAGGTCATCGAGGGTTGGCGCTATTTTGGCTACGGTCCGATTGGAGGCGAGGATGATGCGGATATGGGCCGGCGACATGCCAAGGAATTTCTCGAGTTGCTGCGCGGGAAGGGCTTTGCGCGGCCTAACCCCCGTCCGATGTTCCCCAATCCGCCGGGGCTTCTGCGTCTTGAGCCGTACTCCGAACGATTGCGTGATCGGATCTGGTGGGGGTCTGCTTCCAACGAGACAGCCGCGTGGGCCGCAAAGCTGGGAATGAACCTGCAGACCTCAACCCTTAAATTCGATGAGACCGGCGAGCCACTCCACATTCAGCAAGCCGCTCAGATTCGCTCTTTCCGCGCAGCCTGGAAAGAGGCCG
>Ga0302324_100029550_pt1 | contig 10380 bp, 11 predicted proteins | sample Palsa_T0_1_FD_201949 | JGI IMG/M metagenome (GOLD analysis project Ga0302324, IMG submission 201949) | Peat permafrost microbial communities from Stordalen Mire near Abisko, Sweden - Palsa_T0_1 | ecosystem: Environmental > Terrestrial > Soil > Palsa > Peat permafrost | place: Sweden: Abisko... | reverse complement strand
GACGCCAACGAAATAGGAAATGTTTGTGTTGGACAGGTTGCTGAATTTATCGGCGGACTTACGCTCGTCGGTTGGACAGATAGTTAGCCGAGGATTTTGACCCATTTCGTAAGCCATCGTCGCGTAATTCGTCCAACAATAAGAACTTGCGTTCATGCTAGCTAGAAGATCTCGCCAACCTCCATTAGTGAGACCCGTCTCGGCTGGGAAATGATCCCCATTATCGTTAGACCATACGCATCTGAGGAGACGATCCGTGTTTTGCCCGTCGGAACAACAGGGCAACGAAAATAACTACGACTGCAAGAACTAAGATAACCACCACCAATTCTAAGCGAGTGAACGCCTCTTCTCCGCGACTGTGTGCCATGTCAAAATAATAGCACAACTCGTGCTGTCACGGAAGCTTCACCCGTTGTCCAATAAGTTGGCTTCCGGTCGTCCTATTGGAACTTAGTCCCCGTATCCTGCGCTCCATGAAGAAGGCGGATTAACAGGATTTCGGCAGGACGAGATTCATAATAGATCACATAGTTCGGAAACGCCTGCAGAACCCAGCGTCGTACCTCAGGCGCCGCGGCAAAACGCGCAGATCGACCTATTTGAGGATGTTCAGCCAAGAGTTCCAAAGCTTCCTCGATGGCATCGCAAAACCGATTCGCAGCATCCGGATTTTCCTGGCCGATTCTAAGCGCGATGGCCCGGTAATCGGCAAGGAAAATTGAAGTTCTAACGAGCGTTGCGGCCACCGGTTGCGAGCCTTCTTATTTCCTCGAGTTCATCACGCGTCAAGGGCGCACGGTCGGAGCGCAGCCCCTCCAACACCGCCGCTTCATGGCGGCGTTCCTCATCCATCATCCGACGCAGCGCCTCGCGCACAAATTCGTCGGGGGAACTGAAGCCGTCCGCGTTGGCTCGTTGTTGGACGTAAGCTTCCAATTCAGGTGTCAGGCTTATGCTCACGTCTCAAACATATTCCAAGCGCATTGGGGATTCAAGATTTCGTTGGCCGATCGCGAGGAAAAGGAAATTCGCAGCTGCGGACCCATTTTCCCATTCAGAATCCTGGAAATCCTGGCAACGAAAATAGCAAGTCCAGCAGGCACCAAAATAACCACGAGTGGGCAGCGTTTGACGAGTAACTGCCAGCTTTCGTCAGTTAACCGCAGTTGTGACTTTATCAATAATTGACAACGCTCAATTTCGGCACGCGAGCAAATGCAGTGTCGCGCGTGATCAGCCTCAACCCCCACACCCGCGCCGTGGCGGCGATCCAGTTGTCGTTTTCGCCCAATCGTTGCCCGGCAATTTCCCGGGCGATGCGACTAGCTTCCCACGCCACCTGCTGCGGCAGAAATAGGAGTCTCACCCCTCTCAGGACCAAAGCTAAATCGTGCGCCGAGGCGAACCCCTCGGCCAATTCTCCCCATGTGATGACGGAAACCCGGAAACGAACAGCCCGGTGTGCGGCGATGAAACGCGAAGCAGCGCCAGGTTGACGGCGTCTGCGCTCCTGCAACAGATCTATCCAGAAGGTGGTGTCAGTGAGCATGGTTGGATTTGCGTTTGCGCTCGCGCACCCGCTCCAACGCCTCAAAGTCTGCGTTCAACTGGCCATCCACCTGATCCAGGTGTTTTTCCAGGCTGCCAAAGGTTCGGATTGGCCGGGGGACAAAACGCAGGATGACAGAGGAGAGACTCTCCTTGGGATGCTTGCGGTTGGCGGCAAGGAGTTTGTAGGCGTCCTCGCTTAAAGTTGCCGGTTTACTCATATATTGGTAGTATATTCCAACCGGCGGTCATGTCAATCTGTGAGTTGACTCTGCCTCAACTGCTCATACGCAGCGCGAATGCGTTCCTGGCCATACAAGGCTTCCAATCGCTTGACAATGAAATGCCCGCGCGCCATATCCTGAAAATGGGAAATGAACATGACGTTGATGATTCCCCCACCGGCCGCGCCCAGCACTGGCAATGCCTTGGCCGCAACTTCCTCAGAAACAACCACCCCAAAGCGCGCGGCGATTTGCCCAATGAAGCGGGCAATGGCCGGGGCCGTCTCGCGCACCACCCCCTTTTGCGCAAGATACGTGGCCGCCTGATTTAAGGCCTGGCTCATGGCTGAGCGCGCGGCCCAATAGGCGCTTTGGGGCGCGTCGGCCTTTCCTTCTTCGCCTCCCAGGGCAAACACTTCCAGGCAAGACAGCTTGGTTTCGATGTTTGACAAATCATGTCCCTCGCTCTGCGCCACGTCTGCGATGCTGCGCAACATGATCGTCGTGGAAATGGGCAATTCGACCGGTAACGCCATCAAGCCAAACGCGCCGCCAATCCCACCGGAAGTCCCCGCCAAAATCTTGTGAAAGAATTCACGCGAGCCGCGCTGATTGCGCCGGCCCAGCGTCGTGATGGCCACGCCCAGCGCTTTCAGCAACGCGGCTTGCGTGGATTTATGGACGATGTTGGTCCAATTTTTCGGCAGCAAGGCAAAACCTTTTTCGATAGGTGAGCCGAGACGGTTGGCCAGCCGCATGGCCAAACCGGGTTTTTCCAGGAGCGCTTTGGCCTTGGCCAGGTCGCGCATTTCGCCAGCGGACAGCGGACTGATGATGGGCGGATTGTTCATGACGCCTCACCGCCGGCTGCGGGCCGATAGCGTGAGGCGCAAAAAGCAAAAATGATTGACACGATCACCATCATGACCGCATAAAAATAAAACTGGGAAGCGCCGGCGGCTTTGACGAAGTGTTGGTTTATGTAGGTGACAACCGCGACCAGAAAATGGCCAATCGAGATCGAGACCAGATACATGCTCATGACCACGCTCTTAAGCCGCGCCGGCGCTTGCGAGAAGGCAAATTCAAGGCTGGTGGCCGACAGCAGCACTTCGCCCGGTTCCAAAATTCCATAAGAAACCAGTTGCCACAAAATGCTCATGGGTTGGCCGTGATCCATCCGCGCCTGCACCAATCCGCTGACGGCAAACGCGCCCGCCGCCAGAAACATCCCCGCGCCCATGCGCCGCAAAGTCGTTGGGCGCCAACCCATGCGCTCTGCCATCGGGTAGATCCCGAGCGTTAAAATCGGCGTCCAGATCATGACCAGCAGCGAGCCCGCTATTTGCATGGTTTCGGCCGTGACGAAATGAAAGGGAGTCATAGCCGCTCCCTGCAGCACCCAAGTTGAGCTGGTTTGGTTGTAGAGCGTCCAAAACATCGAAGTCGGCAGAAAAACGATGGCGATGCGGAATAACGTTTTTCTGTTGGCTGCTTTCTCCTCTGGCGTAATTCTGATCTCTTTTTCGGGCGGCACTCGGACGTATTTTTTACGACCCAACCAAAAGAGCAACGTGGCCGCTCCCATGGCCAACCCCGGAACGCCGAAAGCCCAACCATAGCCCCAATGAATATGGATTAAAGGAATGAGAAAAAACGCGGCTGCTGCACCCAGATTGATCGCAAAATAAAACCAACCATAAACCTTCGTCAATAAATGGTGTTGACTCGGCTTGAATTGATCGCCCACGAAAGCGGAGACACAAGGTTTGATGCCGCCAGCGCCGATTGCAATCAACCCCAAGCCGACGTAAAGCCCGGTCAAGTTGCCTTCAAAAATTGCCAGGGTGGCGTGACCCAGGCAGTAGAAAAGGGAAATAAACAGGATGGTCGAGTAACGTCCCAGCCAGCGATCCGCCAGCCAGCCTCCTGCCAAGGGCAGGAAATAGACCGCCGTGGCGAACAAGTGCTGGGTCGTGGTCGCGACGTCCCCGGTCATCTTCATGCGGTTGACCAGGTAAAGTTCCAGGATGCCCAGCATCCCGTAATAGCTGAAGCGCTCGCACACCTCGTTGCCGATGATGTATTTGATTTGGGGTGGAAAGTGCCCGTTTTGGTCTTCGTGCTCGCGCGGTGGCGTGTCGGCATCCGTCATGGGCACATACCTGTAACACAACAGCGCCGGGATGCGACGGAAAAATGTTTTATAAGGCAATCTTCCGGTAACCTCGGTATGGTTTTTGGCACCTCCCGGCCTGCGTCCTATAAGTCCCTTTCGTTTTTGGTTTGATTAGCTTGGATTTGGTGCGACGGGGTTTGCCGAAGTTGTTTTTTGGTAGGGCGGAGGTGCTCCTCCGCCTAAATATTGATTATGCATCGGTTTACAAAAAGGCCGATATCAGCGGCGGCGCGGCAACACCGCCCTACCATAATGGGATGGCAAAATGGCTTGACTGGGTTTGATTAGGTGCGATTGGACGCGCCATGTATGTTGACTGGCAATAGGCACACCCCACCGGCGGCTGTTCGGAAGAAACCGTTTCTTTCTTGAAGTTGGCGGATCGGCTGGAATGAAGGCCGATCCGCTTTCTCAAAAAAGCTGCGGAACTATCCGAAATTATCATGGAAATCAACGACTTACGACGCGTGGCCTGTGCTCCCGATCGACCTGAACAGGATCGCCAGCGGTTTTGCAACCGCGCCTTTCGCCGCTAACCTCATATCCCAAATTTCAATGAACAACCCCCGTAATGCCCTTACATAAGTAAAATACCATATATGCTTGGGACGGCAATATATTATTTTTTTCGGTAGGGCGACACTCTGTGGAGCCGTGACTTCATTCCAGGGGAAGCCTCGGTTCGTCGGAAAGCCAGAAACCACTACAAAAAGGGGCTTCCTAATACCGTCCATCGGAGATTCCATCACGCATTCCCCAAAGGATAATCACGGCTCTGCGGAGCGTCGCCCTACCGTTTTTGGATTTGCGATGGCCGAGGGCCTTTGGCCACTTCCGGGAGGGGCGAGCGCCTGCGAGACCTTGACTTGTTTCCTAAAATATTTGGGAGCTCGCCCCTCCGGGAGAGAAATCCAAATCCTCGAAATTAAGACTTGTCAATTGGCTAAACGGCTTTATGTTGTGCGGCCTTACTTTATGAAAGATAAGATTCATCCCAAGTATGTGGAGTCGGAGATTCGTTGCGCTTGTGGCAACGCGATCAAAACCCGCTCCACCAAACCCACTATGCTGGTCGGCATTTGCAACGTCTGCCATCCCTTTTACACCGGCACGCAGAAGTTCATCGATACCGCCGGGCGCGTGGATAAATTCCAGCAGCGCATGGTCAAGACGCAGGCCGCCCAAGCCGCGGCTGCCGCCAATAAGAAAAAGAAGAAGTAGCCTGTTTTCCCGCATCCCGCCCGCCGAAGCTGTTGCTTTAGCGGGCGGATTGCTTTTTTTGAGGCCATGAATTTAGGCCCTTTCATTGAAAAATTCGCCCGCCGGTTAAGCGAGGTCGAGGCAGCTTTAAGTGATCCGAAGCTCTTTGAGAACCATGCCAAATCCCAGGAGATGGCGAGGGAATACGCGCGCCTCAAAAGCCTCGTGGAGGCCGGCGGACGTTATCTTAAAGCCGAGGCCGACCTGGCGCAGCATGCTGCTTTTCTCAAGTCCGAACCGGCGGATAGCGAACTGGCGCAATTGACGCGCGAGGAGGTGGCGGACCTGCAAACCAAATTGCAGCGTCTGAGCAAGGATGTCATGCTCGGCCTGGCGCCGCCCGCCCCTTCGGATTCGCGCAACTCCATTATCGAAATTCGCGCGGGCGCGGGTGGTTCGGAATCCGCCCTTTTCGCCGCCGATCTTTATCGCATGTACACCCGCTACGCGGCGGATCGCGGCTGGAAAGTTGAGGGCATGGACAGCAGCCCGTCTGATCTGGGCGGTTTTAAGGAAATCATTTTTGAGGTTTACGGGAGCGACGTTTTTAAGCGGCTTAAATACGAAAGCGGCGTCCATCGTGTGCAGCGCGTGCCGGCCACCGAAGCGCAGGGGCGCATCCATACCAGCACCGCCACGGTTGCCGTGCTGCCCGAGGCGCAGGAAGTGGACATTGACATCAAGCCGGACGATTTGGAAATCAATGTGTGCCGTGCGTCCGGCAAAGGCGGCCAGGGTGTCAATACGACTGATTCGGCGGTGCAGATTATTTACAAACCTACCGGCATGATGGTGCGTTGCGCCGATGAACGTTCGCAGCAAAAGAACAAAGCCAGGGCCATGACCGTGCTGCGATCGCGCCTGCTGGAAATTAAGGTGGCTGAGGAGAACGCCAAATACGCCGCTCGCCGCAAGGAGCAAGTGGGCACTGGCGAGCGCAACGAACGCATCCGCACCTATAATTTTCCGCAGAATCGCGTGACCGACCACCGCATCGAACTCACGCTCTATAATTTGCCTCGGTTTATCGAGGGCGAATTGGACAGCATGATCGAACCGCTCATGGCGGATGATTTGGAGCAACGCTTGGCAGCCCTGAAATTATGAATCCACAAGCTTTGATCTTTGACTGCGACGGCACCCTGGCCGATACGATGCCGCTGCATTGGCGGGCCTGGCAGGAGACGGTGAAGCGTTACGACCTGGTATTCTCGGAGGAGCGATTTTACCAACTCGGCGGTGTGCCTTCACGCGATATTCTCAGAATGCTGGGCGCGGAACAGAATCGTCCTCTGGACCCGCTCGCGGCTTCGAAGGAAAAGGAAGCAGCCTACATCAAGTTTTTGGGGGAAGTCCGCGCCATCGAACCGGTTGCGGCCATTGTGCGGGAAAACGCGGGCAAGCTGCCCATGGCGGTCGCGACCGGTGGCAGTCAACCACACATTGACGAGGTGTTGAAGCATATCGGCCTGCGCCAATATTTCCAGACCGTGGTGACGAGCCATGACGTTCAACGCCAGAAGCCGGCACCGGATATTTTTCTGGAAGCCGCGCGGCGCTTGGGTGTCGTGCCGCAATTCTGCCGCGCCTATGAGGATACCGATTTAGGCCTGCAAGCCATTCGCGCTGCGGGGATGGAGGCGGTGGATATTCGCCCTATGGCGCGAAGCGCCATTCCGTCCTAGTTGTCCTATTTACTCTCCAGAGGACCCTTACCAGCCTCCACAATCCAAGCCGACTGGTGTTTGGAGAATCCGATTTTGGGATAGTACCCTTCCGCCTTGGGCGCGGCTAGCAGGATGATTTTGCATTGCGGTCGAAGGCGCTCGCCCGTGATTTGAATCAACTTTTTTCCAACACCTTGCTTCTGATATTTCACGTCCACGGCTAGATCGGAAAGGTAACAGCAGTAACTGAAATCGGTCAGAGAACGCGCCACGCCGATGAGCAATTCGCCGTCCCAGGCCGTGCAAGTAAGATTCGCGTGCGTCAGCATGTCGGCGATGCTAGCGTGATCGTTCACAGGCCGTCGTTCACCGAGCGTCGATCTCACCAGGATGTCGATGAACTGCTCGCTCGTGATCTTCCGCTCCCATGAGTATTCGATGTTCATCTGTCCTGACTCAAAATTGCAGCGAGAGCGTGCGCGGCGCGGCTGTGTTTGTGAATCGCACCCACAGCAGGCCTTGCTCCGTGTCGCAATGAATTGCATCCAAAGTTTTCTCTGCCAATTGGACCGTGCGCGGAGCGCGCGGCACTTTGAAAAGCGCAATACCCGATGTGTTCTCGACGCCCTCGATCACATACGAAATCTCATCGGACGATTGCTTTTGCAGAACAGCACCGCACGCTGCGGCCAGAAGCGAATGGTGTTTGATCTCCGGCGCATCAATATCAAGAAGAACAAAGCGCATCCCAGGCGAAAGCGTCACGTCCTTTTGCAGTTTTAATTCCGCGTCAAATAGATTTACGAACCGCCCATGCAATGTTCGGGCCGGCCCTTCGATGGATTCATCCAACCCGGCAGCGATAACATACGGGCCGCGCCGCAAGAGCAGGTCATTGGTTTCGTTCCAGTGAAATGCATGTTGCCCCTTGCCAACAACTTCACGCACCGCATCGACTAGGACTTTGTCGCCGTCCGCGCTGGCGGCGAGGTCAGCGGGGTTGTTGTGAATCCAGATCACTTCGCCGTTGCCGACATGGAACGAAAACGGACCTTCGTTAACTTTCAAGCCTTCGTTCAATATGCCGAGCTGATCGAAAAGATGCTGGCGCGGTGTTGCGCAATGCATTCCGTTCGTGTTCCACCATTCGCGCACAGTATTAAACGGGTCGCTGTCATCGTCGCAAACGACGAGAATGCCCCCTTTCTTGACCCAATCCACAATTGGACGATGCACGTCCGCGCTCAGCGGTTTCATGCCTTGATAAGTCAATAATAAGCATTTGTAGCTATCGAGGCATCCCGGAAGCCCGACATCCTCCAGTTGCACCGGCTGCACGGGCATGCCGCGCTTGAGAAACGGCAGCGCCAGTCCGTAAATGTGGTTCAAGTGTGAATCGCTTGGTGAAGGATCGCCGCGCTCGAACATGAGCGAATCACTGATCAGCACGCCGATGCCAGTCGAGCCGCAATCCCACGTCACGTTGCTTTGGGCCATGTTGTCGAGCGCGTTCCAAACCGTCTGCAGCTCCGTCGCGTAGGCGGGCGGCATGACGCGACGCTTTTCTTCGGGACCGTTGCGGGGATAACGATGGTTGAAAATGCGTTCGGGCCACGGCGCAACTTCGTAATGCGAAACATCCGGTTGAAAGAGCGACGCCGTCAATGTGCATTCCCAATTGCGCTGGTAATCATCCCAACCGTGATCGGGATTATCCTCGATAGGATCGTTCAGATACCAAACGGAGCGATGGGTCGCGCGCACGAGATTCTGCATCGCGCCGTACTCGAGGAAAGCGGTCTCGAAGGTCCGCTCGCGCTCCTGGCCGTGATAGGTGTTGGGCGTGCGCGACGTGCCCGTCCAGACTTGCGCGATGTAGCCATCGCAACCATCGAGGCGGGCCAGACTCGATTCCGGGCTGACGATGCGCCAGGAGGCGTAGTTGAGCAGGCTGTGGGTCGGAACGTAGCAACGGACGTGGCGGCCCGTTTCCTTGTTGTAGGCCAAAACGCTGTTGAACACCTGCTGCAACGCGCGGCGATAAAGGAAATATTTTAGGTTTGACGCGCGCCATTGCGCATCCACCGACAAATGCGGCGGCTGCCAGGGCTCGCCGTAAAACTGTTGCCATTCGCGCTTGAACGCCTCGGAATAACCGTCTTCCACCCAATACTCCGGTTCTTCCAGATGTACGGCCTCCACGCCCGCTTCGAGGGCGCGGCGCACGCCGGCGCACAAATAATTTCCATAATTGGTGCTCGGGCACATGTAATACGCGCCGCCGCCGTGCCCATGCCGATGCCCGTTGCGATCAGTCTGCTCCTCGTCCTCGTGCTTTTTGCCGTCGAAATCGCCGCGCAAGTAGTCCTGGTAATCTCCCCAGGCCACGCCGGTCATCAGGTGAATGCGATAGCCGTGTTCGCGCCAGCTCTTGACGCGGTCGGACATCGTCGAATCAAAGCCGTAAACGATGGCGACGTCCGAGCGCAAATCGCAATCGGGCTTCCATGGCGCGTGGGTTTGAAAACAAGTGCGTTCCTCGCTTTGATGGGGATCAGAATAGACGTCTGGCGCGGCACTCGCCAAAAAAGAAAAGCTCAACGTGGCGAAGCCGCAAACTAGCGGCCCGAAAAAATGAGCAACCAAAACAACCTTCATGCACCCATTGTGACGGCGTCACGGATGCGGAGTCAATCCGTCAGCCGAAGGACCGTTCGCAAAGGGAGCAAAGCGCAACTCACGAAAGCCGTCGAGAGTAACAATCCTTTTGATGGCGGGCTTCGATTGAATGCGTGGCAACAAGGTCTGCATGAGTGGCGCTACTATCTTGCTTAGCCGGTCCCGAACCGCCTTAGGACGTTGTCGCAGTCCGCCCCAGGCAAGTCGTAATGAAATTGCGGCTAGCTCTGAAAGGACCCCTTCCAACGCTTCTTCAGTCGTTATTCTCCGAGAATAAATCGTTAAGCAGCTTTCTGGGCGACTGAAAAATGCAGGTTTGAGACCTCCCCGCCATTCTAGCGAGTTTGAGAGGTGAACCTCTTTAATCCCTTCTGTCCAATTCGGTGGAACGGTCTTGAAAATAAGGCGGACGTTGTTGGCAGATAGCGCAAGTGGAGGGCCATTTTCAATTTTGTCCGCGTGGATTTTCATGCCGATTTACCGCCGCGAATTTAGCACAAAATCGACCGAGAAGCGAAGTAAATCCGTCAGCCAAGGCCCAGCCATTTGATGACCTTGTCGCCGGCGGTGATGAATTTCGCGATAGCGTCGGAAGGCAGCTTGCTGACTTGCGTGTACCAGCGCATTGTTTTCTGAAAGAAATCCTGCAAAGCGCGCAAACGTTCCAGCGCATGTTTGTCGGAAACCTTTTCTTTGCCCGCTTCGTGGATGCAATCCTCCAGCATCGCCAGGGTGGGATCAATCTCGCGTTGCTTACGTTCATCGAGCACGACGCGGAACATTTCCCAGACATCCTTCATCGATTCAAAATGGTCGCGCT
>Ga0302324_100029549_pt1 | contig 10380 bp, 6 predicted proteins | sample Palsa_T0_1_FD_201949 | JGI IMG/M metagenome (GOLD analysis project Ga0302324, IMG submission 201949) | Peat permafrost microbial communities from Stordalen Mire near Abisko, Sweden - Palsa_T0_1 | ecosystem: Environmental > Terrestrial > Soil > Palsa > Peat permafrost | place: Sweden: Abisko... | reverse complement strand
CAGCATCGTCCGATAAACGCCCAGCGCGAGGGCGCGCAGCGAATCAGGATCGAGCGTCGCCGCCAGACGATACATCGCTTCGCGCCACGACCAGAAGTCGTCGCCGCTGCGGGAGCGCCGCTCGACCGAACCGGCCAGCGCCCGCTGGAAGGCGTGCGAATGGAGGTTCGGGATCCCGGGCAGCAGCGCACCGCAGCGCTCGTCACCCGCGCGCGCCGCGGCGCCGGGCTGCACGCTGACGATGGTGCCGTCCGGCGCGATCTCAATCGCGACGCCCGGAGCCCAGCTGGCCGGCAGGAGCGCTTCGCTCGCAAAAAGACGCACCGTACGTGGTACGACGGTGAAGGTCCGGGCGCTTTGCGACGAGCGGGGCTCCTCGAAGGCGAGCCGGAAACCGTGGCCCGAGGAATGCGCATGGAGGCCGGTCCCGCGGAGCCGATGCCGCGCTTCGATACCCTGTGGGTGAATGCGCAGCTCGCGACGATGGCGCCCGAGCGCGGGCGCTACGGTGCGATCGAGGACGGGGCGCTCGCTGCGCGCGGCAGCGAGATCGCCTGGGTCGGACCGCGCGGCGACCTTCCGGATGCGCCGCAACACCTCGCGCGGACGGTCATCGATGCCGGCGGACGCTGGCTCACGCCGGGGTTGATCGACCCGCACACCCATCTGGTCTTCGCGGGCGACCGCGTGGCCGATTTCGAGCGCCGCGTGGCCGGCGAAAGCTACGTCGCGGCGGCCGGCGGCGGTCGCGGGATCACCCACACCGTCGCGCTGACGCGCGCGGCGAGCGAGGGAGAACTCGAGCGCGCCGCAGCGCGGCGCCTTGCGATCATGATCGCGGCCGGCACGACGACGGTAGAGATCAAGTCCGGCTATGGGCTCGAACTGGAGGCCGAACTGCGCCTGCTGCGGGTCGCGCGCGCGCTCGGCCGCGCGGCCGGCATTACGGTGCGCACGACGTTTCTCGGCGCGCACGTCGTGCCGCCGGAGTTCGCGGATCGCCGCGCGGACTACCTCGCGCTGGTGTGCGGCAGCATGCTGCCGCGCGTGGCCGCCGAGGGGCTGGCCGACGCGGTCGACGTGTTCTGCGACACGATCGCGTTCTCGGCGTCCGAAACCGCGCGCGTCCTCGACGCGGCGCAGGCACTCGGTTTGCCGGTGAAGCTGCATGCCGACCAGATCGACGACACCGGTGCGGCGGCGCTGGCCGCGCGCTACGGCGCGCTTTCGGCCGACCACCTCGAGCGCACCGGCGAAGCCGGCGTGCGCGCCCTGGCGGCCGCGGGAACGGTCGCGGTGCTGCTGCCCGGCGCGTACTACGCACTGCGCGAAACGGTGCCGCCGCCGGTCGCGGCACTGCGCGCGCACGGCGTGCCGATCGCGCTCGCCACCGACTGCAATCCCGGCACCTCGCCGGTTCTCACCATGACGACCGCGCTGAACCTCGCCTGCGTGCAGTTCGGCCTGAGTCCGGAGGAGGCGCTGGCGGGCGCCACGCGCCACGCGGCCCAAGCGCTCGGCCTGGGGGACCGCGGCGTGCTGCGCACCGGCGCACGCTGCGATCTTGCGCTGTGGGACGTCGCCTCGCCGGCCGAACTGTCGTACTGGCTGGGCGCGAGCCCGTGCGCGGGCGTCGTCGTCGCCGGCGTTCCGCGTCCGGTCTGAGCCTTCAGGCCGGCTTCAGCACGCGGGTCAAGGCCGCCAGCGTCTCGTCCCACGCGATGCGGGTCGGTCCGGGGCGATAGCTCTCGCGGTCGCGCGACGCGAAGCCGTGCCCCGCGCCGGCAAAGACGCGAATGGCGTAGTTCTTCTTCTCGCGCGAAAGTGCTTCGCAGAGCCGCGCGTGTTCGTCAGGCTCGATCGAAGCATCGTCGGCGCCGTACATCAGCCACAGTTCGCCGCGCAGTTCGGGGACGCGCTCCAGCAGCGGCGGAAACAGCCGTTGTTCGCGCGGTGCGATGCTGCCACCATAGAACGCGACCGCGACGCCGATCGCCGCAGCGCGAGCCGTCGCGGTGAGAAACGCGAGCCGTCCGCCCATGCAGAACCCGACCGCGCCGAGCGGGCCCTTCGCGATTTCGGGCCGCGTCCCCAAGTACGCGATCGCCGCGTCGACATCGTGCAGCAGCCCCGCGTCGGTGAGGCTTTTCAGCCGCGCATAGACCGGCTCCATGTCGCCGTACGCGAGGGTCTCACCCGCAAAGAGATCGGGCGCGAGCGCGGCAAACCCGTGCTCCGCGAGACGCACCACTTCACTTTGCACGTAGTCGTTCACGCCGAACGCTTCTTGATAGACGAGCACGGCCGGAAACGGACCCGCACCCGCCGGCACGGCATAAAATCCGCGCACGTCGTCGGCGAGCGGTACGAATTCGGCGCGTGCAACGCGCGAAGAAGTTGACGTCATGTCCGGCCTCTACGCGCCTTCGGCGAGCGAACCTGCCGCGTGCGCCCGCCCGTCGCTCAGGGCCACCAGCCGCTTGCAGCCGCCGTGGTCGTCGGGAACAACGCGGCCAGCGGTGCGGTGAACGCGCCGCCCAGGACGAGATCCGCGACGCGTTCGATCTCGGGCGACAGGTAGCGGTCGCCGCTGGGTACGCCCTCGGGCGCCACCAGTGTCAAGGCATGTTCGAGCGACGGCGAGGTGCGCAGCGGGCGCCGGAACGCGATGCCGCGCGCCGCGGCCAGCAGTTCGATCGCGACGATGTGGGCGGCGTTGCGCAGCATGTCGTCCAGCCGCCGCGCGCCGTGCGTTGCCATGCTGACGTGGTCTTCCTGTCCGGCCGAGGTCGGGATGCTGTCGACGCTCGCCGGGTGGGCCAGGATCTTGTTCTCGGCCGCCAGCGCGGCAGCGGTCACTTGCGCGATCATGTACCCCGACTCGAGACCCGGATCGGTCGCCAGAAAGGCCGGCAATTGGCTGAAGATCGGATCGACCAGCAGCGCCGTGCGGCGCTCGCTCAAATTTCCGATCTCGGCGATCGCGACCGCCAGCGCGTCGGCGACGAAGGCCACCGGTTCGGCGTGGAAGTTTCCACCCGAGATGACGTCGCCTTGATCGGGAAAGACCAGCGGGTTATCGGAGACCGCGTTGGCTTCGTCGACCAGAATCGACGCGCTCTCGCGCACGGTCCGCAGGCAGGCACCGAGGACCTGCGGGATGCAGCGCAGGCTGTACGGATCCTGCACGCGGCCGCAGTCGCGGTGGGATTCGTTGATGTCGCTGCCGGCCAGCAAGCCGCGCAGCGCCGCCGCGACATCGGTTTGGGCGGCGTGTCCGCGCACCGCATGGATGCGCGGATCGAACGGGGTCACGCTGCCCAGCGCCGCTTCGATGGTCAGCGCGCCGGCGACGGCCGAGGCCGCCAGCACGTCCTCGGCGCCGATCAGGCCGTGCAGCGCGAGCGCCGTCGAGACTTGCGTCCCGTTGAGCAGCGCCAAGCCTTCCTTCGCGCGCAGTTCCAAGAGGGCGATGCCGGCGGCCGGGAGCGCATCGCACGCCGGCAGCCGGCGACCGCCGACGACGACGTCGCCGACGCCGATCAGCGCCGCGGCCAGATGCGCGAGCGGCGCGAGATCTCCCGAGGCGCCGACCGAGCCTTGGCTGGGAATCGCCGGCAGCACGTCGCGTTCGAGTACCGCCAGCAACGTCTCGATCACGCTCCAGCGGATGCCGGAGTAACCGCGCGCGAGCGAGTTCACTTTGAGCGCGATGATCAACCGCACGGCCGGCGGCGGCAGCAGCGGACCGACGCCGCAGGCATGCGAGATGACCAGGTTCCGCTGCAGCATCGCCAAGCTCTCGCGCGGAATGCGCGTCTGCGCCAACTTGCCGAACCCGGTATTGACGCCGTACACGCTGACGTCGCGTTCGGCGATCGCGGCCACGACGCCGGCCGCGCGGTCGACCGCGGCCCGGACGGTGGAATCGATCGCAACCGGTGCGCGGGCGCGCAGGATCGCGCGAATCTCGGGGCCGCTCAACGCTCCCGGTTGCAGCAGCACCTCCGCGCCGGCGGGGGTGGTACTGCTCACGCCGGATGCATCGGAAGCGGCAAGCCCTGTTCGTGCGCGACCCGCAGCGCCTCATCGTAGCCGGCGTCGGCGTGGCGCGCGACGCCGCTGGCAGGATCGTTCCAAAGCACGCGCGCGATGCGCTTGGCCGCAGCCTCGGTACCATCCGCCACGATGACCAGGCCGGCATGCTGGGAGAAGCCCATGCCGACGCCCCCGCCGTGGTGAATCGATACCCAGGTGGCGCCGCCGGCGACGTTGAGCATCGCGTTGAGCAGCGGCCAATCGCTGACCGCATCCGAACCGTCGCGCATCGCTTCCGTTTCGCGATTCGGGCTGGCGACCGAGCCGCTGTCGAGGTGGTCGCGCCCGATCACGATCGGCGCCTTCAGTTCGCCGCGCGCGACCATCTCGTTAAAGGCCAGGCCAACGCGGTCGCGATCGCCCAAACCGATCCAGCAGATGCGCGCCGGCAAGCCTTGGAACGCGATCCGTTCCCGGGCCAAGTCCAGCCAGCGATGCAGGTTGGCATCGCCGGGCAGCAGCTCTTTGACCTTCGCATCGGTCTTCGCGATGTCGTCGGGATCGCCCGAGAGCGCGACCCAGCGAAACGGCCCGACGCCGCGGCAGAACAGTGGCCGAATGTACGCCGGCACGAAGCCCGGGAACGCGAACGCGTCGCTCAGTCCGGCGTCAAACGCGACCTGACGGATATTGTTGCCGTAGTCGAACGTCGGGATGCCGCGCCGATGGAAGTCCAGCATCGCTTCGACGTGCGTCACCATCGAACGCTGCGCGGCGACGGTGACCGCCGCCGGGTCGGTCTCGCGCCGGCGGCGCCACTCTTCGAGCGTCCAGCCGGCCGGCAGATAGCCGTTGAGCGGATCGTGCGCGGAGGTCTGATCGGTGACGGCGTCCGGACGCACGCCGCGCCGCACGAGCTCGGGCAAGATCTCCGCGGCGTTCCCGAGCACGCCGATCGAGACCGGAACCTTGGTGCGCTGCGCGTCGTCGATCCACGCCAGCGCCTGCTCGAGCGACTCGGCGCGCCGGTCGAGATAGCGCGTCTGCAGACGCTTTTCGATGCGCGTGCGATCGCACTCGATCGCCAGCAGCGAGGCACCGGCCATGGTCGCCGCCAGCGGCTGCGCGCCGCCCATCCCGCCCAGTCCAGCGGTCAGGATCCAACGGCCGCTCAGATCGCCGCCGTAGTGGCGGCGCCCCAGCTCCGCAAAGGTCTCGAAGGTGCCTTGCACGATCCCTTGCGAGCCGATGTAGATCCACGAACCGGCCGTCATCTGGCCGTACATCATCAGCCCCTTGCGGTCGAGTTCGTGAAAATGTTCCCAGGTCGCCCAGTGCGGAACGAGGTTTGAGTTTGCGATCACCACCCGCGGCGCATCGGGATGGGTGCGAAAGATCCCCACCGGGCGGCCGGATTGAATCGCCAGCGTTTCGTCGTCCGCCAATTGCTCCAGCGCGGCGACGATCGCATCGAACGAACGCCAGTCGCGCGCCGCCTTGCCGATCCCGCCGTAAACGACCAAATCCTCCGGCCGCTCCGCGACCTCGGGATCGAGGTTGTTCATCAACATCCGCAGCGCCGCTTCGGTTTGCCAGCTGCGCGCGCGCAGCCGGCTGCCGCGCGGCGCGCGAACGATTCGGGCAGGTTCGTGAATCACGCCGGTTCCTCCACGGCGGTACTCCCAACCGCGTCCGCACGGCTCCTTCGCGTCGTGCAGGTCTCGGCAAAATAGGTTTCCAAGGCAGGCGCCACGGGAGGTGAGCCATGCTCGTTCGCCGCGCGGCCGGCACGCTGATCGCCATGCTGCACGAGAAGCGGCTGCGCGGGCTCATGCCCGCTCGCCGGCGGACGCTGATGCTCTCGGTCGCCGTCGCCGCCGGAGCCGGTGTGGTCCTGTGGCAGACTGCGCTGCCGGCGAATCCGGTCCGCACCGGCACGTTCAACGAAGCGGTGATTCAGGTCAATTTCTCCGACGCCGGTGACTCGAGCCAGCCCTTCAGCCTGACCACGCTCGGCAAGGCCGAGCCGGAGATCACGAACTTCTTCGCGCAGCTCTCCAACAACAAACTGAAGTTCTTGATCAGCGCAACACGCGTCACCCTCAAGAACACGACCAACTATTATGCGGGCCATTGCACGACCGCCGACACGAGCCACTGCACGCAGTTCGTGAAGGACGTGGTTGCCGCAGAACAGGCAATCAGCCCGCACTTCTTCGACAGCATCGACGGCATTGCGCTGCTCGTCCCAGGTTCGGCGACCGGAACCATGTTCACGATGCCGCCGCTGACCGGCGTCACGCCGAAAACACTCGAGCGCTCGTATCTGCAGGAAGGGCCGCCGGTACCGCCGGCGCAGGCGTTCGGTCCCTCCGGAATCATCTGGCAGAGCTGGGTCCACGAGTTCGGACACCAGCTGCAATTCGACGCACAGATGAACATCGGCGGCAATTGGAACGGGCATCCCTCGGCCTACTCGAGCGGCTACGACCTGATGGACAGCTGCTACCCGTGTGGACAGGCCGGGTACGGTCTGCTGGGCGCCCCGTTCTTCAGCGATTCGCGCGGCGCTTTTCCGGGTTGGCTCGACGCCTCGCACGTTTCGGTCGTCCCCGTACCGAGCGGCGGGGCGACCAGCGCGAGCTACGTGCTGCCGCCGCTTGCGAATACGATCGGCACACCCGTCGTGCAGGTCGTCAAGGTCCCGCTCGACAGCTTCCGTTCGTACGTGATCGACGCGCGCACGCGCGTGAACGACGACGCCCTTCAAGGCTATTCTCCGCGCGGTCTGTTCGACCAAGGTGTGCAGATCGAATACGTCGACGAGACCGCCGATCCCCCGATGACGCCGTGCAGTCCGGCACCCGGCACGACCGGATGCGTGAAAAATCCACCCTCGGGTTCGTGGCCGTATCAGCTTTGGCACGCCGGCCAGACCTTCTACGACAACGTCAATCAGATCCAAATCGTCGTCGACAACGCGGCCAGCGGCGGCTACACGGTAACGGTCAATCGTAATGTCCCAAGCGGCTATTCGAATCTCTTCATCACGCCCTGGCTCACCCCGCCGGAAGACACGTACGAAACCGTCGACATTTGGGTCGACAGCAGCTGCAACGGCTACGGTGTCCTGCGGTACGGAACGCGGCCTGACGGGACAGTCGTCGGCAGCGGCGACGATCCGTGCGCCAACCACGAAAACCGCGTCTATGCGACGATTCACAACCTCGGCACGTTGGCATCAGCTCCGACGACCGTGAACTTCGCGGTGACCTCACCGCTGGGCGTCGGCGTCACCGGCACATGGAAATCGATCGGGACCGCATCACTGCCCGCGGTTTCTGCCGGCGGCCAGCAGACCGTCTATGTCCCCTGGACGCCGGTGGTCAACCTCAGCGCGGCGCAGATCCAGAGCGGCCACTTCAATTTTCATACCTGTGTCCAAGTGACGATTGTTCCGCCGAGCGGCGACTTGGCCTCCACCAACAAGCAGGCGCAAGAGAACATCGACGTTTTCGACGCCGTAGCGCCGGCGCTCGGCCCGGTCCACTTCCCTCCCATCCACCGCACGATGTACGTCGGGCAATTCGGCGAGCGGCTCGGACCATTCGACCCGCGCCGGTTGTTCGTCTTGACCGCCGTCTCCAAGTTCCCGCCCGGGTGGACCTACAAGCTCAACAACGGAACGTCCGAATTCACGCTCGGTAACGCGCCCTATCGGCTCGTCCCGGTCGACATCTTCCCGGCAAGCGGCTCAATCGGTAACGTGTATCGCTTTAAGGCCACCGTCTGGACCTCGAAGTGGCTGTACAACGACGCCATTCCAGCGAGCAATCCACGCCATTCCCACTTTACGTTCGGCTCGGTGGGCGGCGTCACACTGGACGCGCATGCCGTTGCCCCCTCACGGCTCGTGCTGCGCGCAAACCCAACCCGTCCGCTCGGCGTGACGGGTCGATTGACGCCGGTGCATTCGGGCGTCTTCGTGGCGATCGACTACACCAATCCCGCCGGTACGGTGCGGACCTTCCTGGCACGGACCGACGCGCAAGGGGCGTTCTCGGAAACGCCGGACGTTTCGGTACTGCGCGGGACGTGGAAGGCACGCGCGCTGTGGCAGGGCGACATGGATCATGCGAGCGCGCTGAGCAACACGGTCCCCTTGGCGGTCGGCCAGTCTTCGTCCGCCGCGGCGATGCCGGCGTTCGGTGGCATCACCGTACAGCCGCTGCCTCAGCGCGCGCCGGCCGCGTGCCTGTCAGGGTACGTCTGGCGCCAGGCCAATGCGGCCGACTTCGTCTGCGTGACGCCGGACGTACGACAACAAACCTCGGCCGACAACGCCGCAGCAGCGGGGCGAACCGCGCAGGGTACGGCGCCGAATGGCGTCCAGCTCTGCCTCCCGGGCTTCGTGTGGCGCCAAGCGAACGCACAGGACTACGCCTGCGTGCCGCCGGAAACGCGAAAGCAAGCTGCTGAAGACAACGCGGCCGCGGCGACTCGCACCGTGCCCAGCCCGTGACGCGTGGATGAAGGTTCCGTACTCTGATCGATGGCGACCCTGTACGCGGTTGAGGATCTCATAGACGCGCTGCGGGAATTGGGCGGCATTCTGCATCCGGTTCGGGTGGCGGCGACGCTGCGCGACCTGCGTCTCGACGAACGGTCGTTGGCTCCGTACCTGAGTTGGGCGACCGCCCGTTACACGCGGAACCTGATCGTCCGCGATCCGGCCTTCGAACTCATCGGGCTCTGCTGGGACCGCGACGCGATCTCGGCCATCCACGATCACGCCGATTCCGACTGCGCGTTCGTCCTCGCGCAGGGTGCGGTGCGCTGCGATAACTTTCGCGTTGCCTGGCCCGGCGAACCGTCGGCCGGACGCTGTGTGATCGAGCCGGCCGGCGCGCGCGTCTTACGGCAGGGTCAGCTCGATATGACCAGCGGACACCTCTCGGTCCACCGCGTTGCTGCGCACGAAGGACGGGCGGTCACGCTGCACGTCTACGCCAAACCGATCGATGCGTGCCGGCACTTTGACGAAGACGGCAGCTCGACGCTGGCGCCTTCGCGTTACGATACCGTGCCGCCGCGCCCGGGCTTGGCTTTGTAGCAGGCCGCGTCGGCCGCCGCGATCACGGCCGCGGCGCTGGTGGTGGAAGCGTCGATCGAGGCAATCCCGATCGACGCGCCGACCGCGAGCACTTCGCCTTCGTACACGACCTGGTGGGCCTGCACGGCCTCACGTACCTTTTCGGCGACGCGTCGCGCGTGACCGATGCGGCAGTTGCTCAGCAGCAGCACGAACTCGTCGCCGCCCAGCCGCGCGATCGCATCGACCGAACGGACCGCGCGGCCCATCACGCGCGCCATCTCGGCCAGCACTTGATCGCCCACGGCATGTCCGAAGCGGTCGTTGACGCTCTTGAAGTTGTCGAGATCGACGAACGCGATCGCGTGCCGCTCGCCGCGTTCGCGCGCGCCGCGAATCGCGTCTTCGACGCGTTCGAGGACGGCGCGCCGGTTCGGCAGGCCGGTCAGCGGATCGTGCAGCGCCTCGAACGAGAGCCGCAGGGCGAGGCGATGCTCGGCCGTCACGTCGCGCAGCATCACCAGCGTTCCCGGCGGCGTGCCCTCGATTCGCGAGCTCACGTACGACACGTCGACCGTTCCGGCGTGCGTGCGCAGGTGGCCGTTGCCGTCGCGGCTACGGTCGCTTTGCTCGCCGACCGGAAGGTCGATCGAGCGGCCCTTCGCATCGCAGAGCTGGACCACGTTGCTGACGTGCAGTTTGCGCGCGCGCTCAAGCGAGACGCCCGTCAGCCGCTCTGCTGCGTCGTTGAGATACTCGACGCGGCCGCCGGCGTCGAGCGTGATGAGTGCTTCGGGCACCGCGGCAAGCGTCGCAAACAGCTTGGTACGTTCCGCTGCGATGACCGGCGGAACCAAGTGCGGCAGATCCTCGCCGCGCTCGGAGCGCAGCGCTTCGCGCGCTTCACGCATCAGCGCGCCCGATTCGATTCATATTCAACGTTACCGCTCGGGCAGCGAAAAGTGGCGTCTCGCGAGTGAAAGTGTGCAGAAGCGTAACATTTCTCGCGCGCGACACCACGCCGGTACTGCTCCTTTCCCTTACATACCCATGTGCTCCGGAAACGATGCCGCGGAACGGTTTGTGCGGCTTCGTGCACGTTCTTTACGTCGTCGGTGTTGTTCGCGACTGGCCGCGCGCGTCGCTGCGCCGCGAAGCGTGTACTCACGCACACTTGTGTTTCGCAACGTTCCGAGCGAACGAACCATCGGCGGGCAAACGGAGCGCAGGGTATTCGAAATTGGCCACCT
>Ga0302324_100029546_pt1 | contig 10381 bp, 7 predicted proteins | sample Palsa_T0_1_FD_201949 | JGI IMG/M metagenome (GOLD analysis project Ga0302324, IMG submission 201949) | Peat permafrost microbial communities from Stordalen Mire near Abisko, Sweden - Palsa_T0_1 | ecosystem: Environmental > Terrestrial > Soil > Palsa > Peat permafrost | place: Sweden: Abisko... | reverse complement strand
TTAGATCTTTGGCGGGTGGTATTTTGGCGAGCTCACTGAAATGGGAAATTAATCTCTCCCATTCGTACTTCCGGTAACCTTCCAACAAGGCATGATTAGCTACGATCTCCTCATCATTGGTTCCGGGCCGGCCGGACAGCGCGCCGCCATCTACGCCAACAAGCTCGGCAAGCGAGCCGCTGTGGTGGAGAAAATGCGAACCGTCGGTGGGGTTTCGGTAAATACCGGCACCATTCCCAGCAAGACAATGCGCGAAGCCGTTCTGCATCTCTCCGGCTATAACTACCGTTCGGTCTACGGCATGAACTATCGCGTGAAAGAAAAGATCACGATGGCGGATCTTGCGTTCCGCGTCCAGCACGTGATCAAGACCGAGATCGACGTGACCGAGGCCCAGCTTTCGCGGAATGGGATCGACGTGCTCGCTGGGGTGGCCAGCTTCGAAGACAGCACCCATGTGAAAGTGACCAATGAGAGTGGCACCACAGTCTACGAAGCGAAAAACATCATCATCGCTACCGGCACCAGGCCGGCCGACTCTCCCAGGGTGCCCACCAACGGCCGCACCATCGTCAACAGTGACCAGATCCTGGACCTGCCCAAACTGCCCAACACGCTGATCGTGGTGGGCGGTGGCGTCATAGGCGTCGAGTACACCTGCATGTTCGCAGCGCTCGGCGTTCGCGTTACCCTGATCGAAAAGCGGCCGAAGCTGCTGGAGTTTGCCGATCAGGAGATAGTGGAGGCGCTCAGCTACCACCTGCGCGACAGCCGCGTGACCATGCGCCTGCACGAAGAAGTGGAAAGCGTGGAAGAGCTGCCAGATTGTAGTGTGGTCGCCAACCTGGAAAGCAAAAAGAGAATTTCCGGGGGCGCCTTGTTGTATGCGGTCGGCCGCGCCGGCAATGTCGCCGAACTCAACCTGGCTGGGGTTGGCATCGAGGCGGATTCTCGCGGCCGCATCCCGGTGGACAAAGACTTCCGCACCAAGGTGCCGAGCATCTTCGCGGTGGGAGACGTGATCGGCTTTCCCAGCCTGGCCTCGGTGTCGATGGAGCAGGGCCGTATCGCCGTGGCTCGCGCCTTCGGCAACGAGAACTTGGTGTCCAATCCCAGCTACTATCCCTACGGCATCTATACGATCCCGGAGATCTCGTTTATCGGCAAGACCGAGGAGCAGCTCACCGATGAAGATGTGCCTTATGAGGTGGGCGTCGCCTACTACCGCGAGATTGCTCGCGGGCAGATCCGCGGCGATACCACGGGACGCCTGAAGATCGTCTTTCACCGCGAAACACGGCATTTGCTGGGCGTGCACATCATCGGAGAAGGCGCCAGCGAACTGCTGCACATCGGGCAGGCGGTCATGGTGCTCGGCGGCACACTGGACTACTTCATCGATACGGTGTTCAATTACCCCACCCTTGCCGAGTGCTATAAGGCTGCAGCCTTCAACGGCATCAACCGGCTGGCCCGGGCAGCGGACTAAGCAGTGCGATTTTTATGGGGCCACACTTGTGAACTGCTCTAAAGAAAGGGCCTGATGGATAGGACCATTGGCGTTGTCGTGTCCTCGAGAATTGTCGCGGGGCTCATCGAAGATCACAAGCTGGTCGGATCGCTACACACTTACCCTGAGAATCCGGACGATCATGAAGCTCTGTTGGATCATCCCTTCGATAGCCTCTGCCGTCTGATCTGCGATCAGGTGATGGCGATTCATCCGCAAGGCAAAATCGATGCCATCGGCGTCGCCATCCCCGGCATTATTCGCAGCGGGATCGTGCAGGATTCTCCCAACCTGGCTCAACTAAAGGGTGGGAACATCGCAGAATCGCTGGCCGCTATCTTCCAGTCGCAGGGCATTCAGGCACCGATCAAGACCATGAACGACGCCGATGCCGTGGCGGCCGGGCTGGCTGTGACCCATGGCCGCACGGATCGCCTGGTGCGGGTTTGGACGCTCGGCAACGGGATCGGATTCGGGCGCTATCCTTACGCCGAAGGTGTGTGGGAGGGCGGTCACATGGTGGTCACGCTCGATCCCAAAGAAACCTACTGTGGATGCGGTGGGCGGGGACACCTGGAAGGGATCATGGGGCATCGCGCGATGCGTCTGCGCTTCCTCGACATGGAACCGGAGGAGATCTTTGCCGCGGCCAAGAAAGGAGACGCCCGTTGCATGGACTTCGTCAGGCTCTGGCATCGCGGCCTGGGCGCTGCTACCGCCACCTCGATCCATTTGGGCGGCCCGGGCCGCTTCTATTACACCGGCATCAACGTCCGGTTCCTCGATCTGAATCTGCTCAAGGAGTACTTGTGGCAGATGGTCAAGATGAGCCCCCTGCAGAGCTACGCGCTGGAGATCGTACCGGAGAACAACGAGATCGGGGTCATCGGCTCTGCGGCATCGGCTCTCCTGGCTCCTGCCCCTTAGGTTTTTGATCGACCTAAGCGAAGTGGAGGGACCTGCGGTTTCCTCTTTAGGCCGCGAAAAAACCCAGCCCGGGCACTGGTTGATTTTTCACAGTTTCTTGGGGTACTTCGTTAGGAATAGCTTCGTTGGTAGATTCCCGACAGCCGGTCATGCCATCCCAGACGATCCGGGTCGAACCAAGCCCAGGCAAAGCCCAACCCCAGCGGAGCTGCGGAAAGAAACAGAAAGAACACCCGCCGGCACATCGCCTTTCGAGTTGGATTTTCGTCCTCAAAGGTGCACAGTGCGATTTTCGCGTAGCGCATCCCCGGCGTGCCGTCAGCAAACTTGAAGAACAGGTATTGGTAGAGCAGCAAGAACCCCGCCAGCACCAAACCGGCTCCCAGCAGCGCCGGCTTTCCTGTGGGCGGATGGGTCGTACAAGCAGCGAACACCAGGATGAAGAGCGCGAAGGCAGCCAGCACCAACGCAAAATCGAAGATCCCGGCCATCAACCGGTCTTCCAGCGGCGCTGTGCTCAATTGAGTCTCCTCGGAGGACGACAGCCCCTCAGGATGGACCGCGGAAATAGGATCTGTATCCAGCCGGATCGGAGACCAATCCACGGCGGGCGTCGCTATGGTTACGGTCTGCGAAATACTCTCCGGCGCCACTTCGAAGATCTTGAGCTGAGCCTGATCGTGCTCTGCCTCCTGCAGGCTCTCACGCAATGGACCTTCGGCGAGCCGAGGGCGGATTTTGCGTGCCGCCACCAGTTCCCGCGGAAACTCGATGAGATTCGCCGCCAAGGGTTCCACCGGCGCGACCACCGCCTCTTCATCGGGTTCCTTGGGCGAGGCAAACACGGACTCCCGTGGCTCCAGGCCCGCTGCGGCGGTGAGGCCCGCGTCGCTGCCCAGCGAACCATTCGAGCTTTCGGGGGACTTGTAGGATCGGTCCGCCAAGGTACGGGTACCGTCGACGGCTGGTAACGCTGGACTTGACGCCGCTGCCCGGGCACGAGCGCGAGCCTCAGCCGCGAACACTTCACTGTAAGACGGAGCGTTCGCGTACCGCTGCGCTACCTTGGCGGCGAGCCGGGAGGCGCGAGATTCAACTTTGCCCTCCTTGCGCTCAAGGCCGGAAAGGCCAACCTTCTCTTCCTTGTTGCGCAGCCGGCGCGAGCGCGTCGCGGCAAGGCGCTCGTTCAGTTCCTGCTTCCATGGCGGCACAGCTCCAGCAGTGCCTTCACAGGTGAGTTTTTCTCCCAGATTCGGCGAAGAAGTACTCAATTCTGTCCCCCTCTCTTCAGATGCGCGGTCCGTGGCCCGGGAAAAAGAAGTATGGAGTAAACCGCACCCGTGGTCGTGGGGATCCCGTTTGGGCGACAATAGAGTGGAGGCGACGGAAATACGTTTCTATCTTCATTGGCAAGCGCAAAGAGAGCAACAAACCAACTCAAAATGGTCACAATGACGGAACCGTCAGGTGCCCTTGACGCGACCCTTTTGCTATTCTGGCTTCGCCCCCGGTAATGAGAGCCCGCCCCTTTTTGTTTATCACAGCGTTAACGCTCTGTCATCCGCAGCTTTGGCCGCAGACGTTGACCAGGCAGTTTCCCTCGGCAGCTCCCGTGAGTTCTGCCGCCGGCAGAGCGGGGCCAAGCGTTGCAACGATGAGCGCTGCGGCGGCGCAGAGCCCGGATATGCCTGCTTCCGGAGCACTCCCCGACGCCCCTGACTACCCGATTGCCGAAGTGGTTGCCGCCCCGCCCACGGGTGTTCCCGTGGGCCTCCAATCCAATCAGCAGGAGATTCATGGCAGTGTCTATACGCTGACCGGCGAAGTCAGAATCGACTACAAGGACTACACCCTCACCGCAGATAAAGTTTCCTACAATAAGGACACCAAGGACGCTGAGGCCGATGGCCATGTGCGGCTCCAGGGCAGACGGAACAACGAACTCATTATCGCCGACCACGGCAACCTCAATCTTGACCTGGAGACTGGCCGTTTTTACAACGTGACGGGCAGCGTCGGCCGGCAGCCATCCGCGAGCAAGCGCAAGCTGGTCTACACCACCTCCAACCCGTTTCTCTTCACCGGCCGTATGCTCATCAAGGAAGGACCGGACCGTTACCAGATGATCGACGGCACCATGACCTCATGCCTCCTGCCTGACCCGGACTGGCTGATCCATTCTTCCCTGATCCGGGTGAACGACGGAATGGCGCGAGCCAAGAACAGCTACTTCACCATACTTGGCGTGCCCATTCTCTTCCTGCCCTATGTCACCCACCCGTTGGACACCACGAGCCGGGCGAGCGGCTTGCTGATCCCCATCGTCGGTACGTCGTCCACCAAGGGGACCATCGTCGGCGAGTCGATCTACCTGGTCCTCAATCGCAGCATGGATGCCACCTTCGGCACGCAGTACTTCTCCAAGCGCGGCTGGTCGCCCAGCGGCGAGTTCCGCTATCGCGGACGGGGAGAGGATTTTGCCTCTGCACACTTTACTGCGCTTTTCGACCGGGGATTGGCGCCCACCTATATCAACCAGGGCGGCCAGGACATTCTTTTTAGCGGCCGGCGCGACTTCGACCTGGACGAGCACAACCGTGCCGTGGCCACCGGCGAATATCTCAGCTCGTATGTCTATCGCGAGGCATTCGCCGAATCCTTCGCGCTCGCAGTCGCCTCTCAGGTGACGTCTTCGGCATTCGTGACTCACAATGACGGTGGCCTTTCCGAGAGCCTTCGCTTCGACCGCTATCAGAACTTCGAAGGTATCACCCAGGTCGGGAACACCTACCTGACACCACAGATCCGCATCCTCCATGTACCTAGCCTCGATTTCGACACCGTCGATCAGCCACTGCAGGCCACACCCTTGCGATGGAGCGTAGACGGTTCGGCTGCCGGGCTAAACCGCAGTGAGCCGGGGTTCAAGACTGGCGGGGTTGGCCGCTTCGATCTTTACCCGCACCTCTCGTTGCCTCTGCACGTGGATGGTTGGACCCTGCGGCCGGAAGTGGGCGCTCGCGAGACGTTCTACACGCAGAGTGAGATCCCCAGCAGCACGACTCCCCTACTGGGAAACGCTACGGTCAATCGCTTCGATGTAGAGGCTGGCTTCGACCTGAGGCCGCCAGCGCTGGTTCGGGATTTCAAGGCGCCCGCCCTGGAACGGCTCTTCGGTAGCGACTTGCGCCATACGATTGAGCCTGATGTGCAGTACCGCTACGTTGCCGGGGTCAATAACTTCTCTTCCATTCCGCGTTTCGATCCCACCGATGTCGTGAGCGATACCAACGAGCTGGAATACTCGCTGACCCAGAGGCTCTTCCTCAAGCATCTGCATCCCAAGCCCTGCAGCAGCGGGGCTCTCCTTCCGCCCAGCAATGGGATCATCAATGTGCCCGCAACTTACACCGAATGCGGTGGCGATACCAACGAGTGGATTACCTGGAAGCTGGCTGCGAAATACTTCTTCGACCCGACTTTTGGAGGCGCCGCCTCTCCGTTCCGGCGCAACGTGCTCACCTCGACGCTTGAGCTCAGCGGTGTCGCTTTCCTGAATGGGCCGCGCAACTACTCCCCGGTAATTTCGCGCCTGAAGGTCCGCACCACGGAACGCATGGACTTTGAATGGGATGCGGACTACGACCCGAAGACCAAACGGTGGGACGCCAGCAATGTCTTCGCCGATTACCGGCGAGAGAGCATCTTTGGGAGCGTGGGATATTCCACGCTTCAAGCGCTGGACGCTTCGTTTACGGCCAGCCTTGCCAGCCAGGTAACGAAGTACAACCTGCTACGTCTATTGCTAGGGTATGGAGACCCGACAAAGCGCGGGCTGAGCATGGCCGTCAACGCCGGCTATGATTTCATCCAGAATGCCCTGCAGTACGGAGGCATCCAGTCCTCCTACAACTGGGACTGCTGTGGCCTTAGCGTCGAATACCGGCGCCTGGCTCTCGGCTCGGTACGAAATGAGAATCAATATAGCTTCAACTTCACCCTCGCTGGAGTGGGAGCCGCCGGAAACCTCAAACATTCGGAGCGAATTTTTTGATCCCGTTCTCCCCGTTCCGGCATTTCCGGCGGGGTTTTGCCGCTGGACGACTATGCGGCCTGGATTTCCTGCTGCGTAGCGTCCACCACGAGTGGGTTGGTGCGGCTTTCCCTGAAGGAAGCCGCCCCATAAAAGCGACACAGCAACAGGAGAAATGCTCTAATGAGCAATGGCCTGGAAAGGTGGTTGTCTTGACTCTAAGCCGTGCCCTTGTTTGGTGCCTGCTAGTCTCGCTTTCCGCAGGATGCAAGGCTCAGAGTCCCGCCAACACCGCCTCCGATAGCGCTTCTCCCGCCCCCGCCTCTCAGCTCAACAGGAGAATTGAAGTGCTTGTCCGCTCGCAGTTTGAGGTGCCCCCGAACGTCGACGTCGCGATCGGAACGATCAGCAAGAGCGACTTTCCCGGATTCGAAAACCTGCCCATCACTTTCTCCAGCAATGGCAAACGGACGACCGTAAATTTTCTTCTCTCCAGTGATGGCAACACGGTAGCGCGGCTGGAGAGGTTTGACATCAGCAAAAATCCCGCGGACATGATCTCGACCCAGAACCGTCCCTTGCGCGGGACCCCCGGCGCCAAAGTCAGCATTGTGAACTTCGACGACCTGGAATGCCCCTACTGCGCGCGCATGCACGAGCAACTCTTTCCATCCACGGCCGAACACTACAAAGGGCTGGTCAAGTTCTTCTACAAGGACTACCCGCTCGTGGAAATCCACCCTTGGGCGATGCACGCGGCGGTTAACTCGCTCTGCATTGCAGACCAGAGTGGCGACGCCTACTGGAAGTTTGTGGATTATGTACATGCGCACACGGAGGAGATCACCGGAGCGGCGCATGATCTGCATGAGGCCGGCAAGACGCTCGATAAGATCGCGCACGACGAAGGCCAGCGCTCAAAGCTGGATTTGGCCAAGCTCGACGCGTGCATCGCCAAGCAGGACGAAACCGCTGTTCGTGCTTCGATGAAGCAGGGAGACATTCTGGGCGTAAATAGTACGCCGACATTGTTCATCAACGGCGAGCGCATCACGGGCGCGCTGCCGGAAGCAGAGATTTGGATGGCCATCGACCGGGCACTGAGACAGGCGGGCGTGCAGCCCCCTCCCCCAGTGACGGAAGCCGCAAAGAAGCCGGTAACAGCTCCACAGCCTCCGCAAAATAAATAGCAGGCAGAGGTCCGGAGAGTTTTCTACGGCGGGCATTGAATGGGCTGGTCATTGCGTTTTGGCGTTTGGCCGGTATAGCGTTTTCACAAATGGTGTAAGCCACTGTCACCACATGGCAGTATTTGTGAAAATGCCATGAGGGCGACAGCGTCCGCGAGGAGAAAGACCGTTGAAAGAATTAGTAGAGTGCGCACTACCATGCAACTTCGCCGCGGCGCACCGTGCGTCAAGGGTGCGCACGACCTTTGCCTGCGCCTCGATGAGCATTGCACTGCTGAGCGGGGTTTTTATTGCCGGTTGCAAACCTAGCTATGGGCCGGACGTTGTCGCCATCGTGAATGGACACCCGATCCAGCGCTCGGAAGTGGAGAAATCCTACCGCGACAACCTGGGCAACAACAAGGAGCAACCCTCCAAGGAACAAGCCGAGGCAACACGCCTCAGCATCTTGCGCCTGTTGATCGACGACGAGATCCTGCAGCAGGAAGCGAAGAAAATGAACCTGGTGGCCAGCGATGAAGAAGTGGACGCGAAGCTGGCGGAAATGAAGGCGCCCTACACCCAGGAGGAGTTCGACAAGCGTCTGCAGGCCGCCACCATGTCACTGGACGACCTTCGCCTCCAGATCCGGCGCTCGCTCACCTCGGAAAAACTGATGAACAAAGAAGTGACTTCGCGAATCAACATCACAGACGCGGACATCTCCAGCTTCTACAACGCTAACAAGGCACAATTCAACTTCATTGAGCCGAAGTACAACATCGCTGACATTGTCGTGACTTCGCAGCCCGCGCCGATGCGCCAGGGTGTCAATCTGCAGAACAACAAAGCAGGCAACGACGCCGAGGCGCGCAGAAAAATCACCATGCTGCATAGTCACCTGGAAAGCGGAGAAGACTTCGCGACGGTCGCCATGAACTTCTCGGAGAATCCCAATGACACCAACAACGGCGGAAACATGGGCTTCATCCCGGAATCAAGTCTGCGTAACGAGGCGCCCGTATTTGCCGCGATCTCCAAGCTCCAGCCGGGACAAATAACGGACGTCATTCCGGTGATGGCGTCGGGCTCCAAGACTCCCGTGGGTTACGCCATCTACAAGCTCATTGAGAAGGAGCCGGCCGGTCAGCGTGAGCTGAACGATCCCCGCGTGCAACAGGATATTCGGCAGCAACTACGCGACAGCCGCTCTCAGCTGCTCAAAGCCGCCTACTACGAAATGGTGCGCAATCAGGCGCACGTAGAGAACCGCTTGGCACAGCAGATTTTCAAGAACGGCGCTCAATGAGGACTGGATCTCCGGTCCGCTACGCCATTCTCGGGTTCGGCAACCATGGAATGCGACGGCTGGTACCTGGATTTGCCTTGGCCAAGGCTTCGGTGTTGCGCGGGATATGGCGCCGTGACGCGGTTAAGGCAGACGCCAATGCACGCGCCTTAAACCTCCCTTGCTGCTTCGCCAGCGCGGAAGCGCTCTGTGCATCTCCGGAGATCGATGCCGTCTTCGTTACCTCGCCTGACGCCCTGCATCGGCCCCACGTGCTGCTGGCGCTCAGGGCAGGCAAAGCTGTGCTCTGCGAAAAGCCCCTGGGGATGAATGCTGGCGAGGTCGAAGAGATGCTGGCTGCGGCGCAACACGGGGGGGCACTGTTCGGTGTGGCGCAGAATTTCCGCTTCAGCCGCAGCCTGAGGCTCATTCGCGAGTGGATTGCGGAGGGCCGGATTGGCAAGCCCGTGCTTGCCCGCGCGCAGTTCTGTTATGACGCCGCCCAGGTGCCGCGTGCCTGGATCTACAATCCGGAGGTCGCTTGCGGAGGCCCCATCGGCGATGTGGGTATTCATTGCCTCGACGCGTTGCGATTCGTGCTCGCCGACGAAGTTACCTCGGTCGCCACGATGGCCACCTCCGACGCAAAGTCTGGGCGGGTGGAGAGCAATGCATCGATCGGTCTCGCGTTCTCCAAGGGGACTGTGGGCTCGGTGACCGTGACGGCACGCGCGCCATTCCGTTATACCTTCATTGAAGTTGTGGGAGACGAAGGTGTAGTGAAATGCGAGAACGGCCTCAATGTGGATCATCCTGTGGATGTGGTCTGGTTACGCGGCGGCAAGGTTGCGGAACAGCATCAGGTATCAAATAACGATGCCTATGGCGTGATGCTCGATGCCTTCTCCGCCGCCTTTCATGGAACGGAAAGCTATTCCGCATCGGGGCAAGACGGCCTGCGCAACCAGCGCGTCCTTGACGCCGCCTACACCAGCTTGCGCCAGGGACAAAGACAGCAACTCGCCCCCTAGCTGCTGCGTTAGAAACAATCTATCTAAGACTCGTCTCACGGAGTCTACAGGTGCTTGGTCTTGCACCCACGGCTCGATGGCACGGCGAACTCGCAAAAGCAACGAGCCCCCGGTGTTGGCCGGGGGCTCGCTGAAGGTGGTTCTCGCTACTGTTTGGAGCCATCCATCGTGATGCCGCCAGGCGTTTGCTGGTTCTTCTTCTCAGCGTTCGCTTTACGCGTCGCCATGGTCTTGTCGCGCCATTGATCGAACATGGCCAAATCCTGCTTGCGTCCAGCATCATCACCGCAATCCAGATCGGCCTTGCGCCGGTACAACAAGCTCAGATACGACATCGCGTCATCATACCCGGGACGCAGATTGACAGCTTGCTGCAAGGCCTTAATGCCCTCGTCCACCACGGGCGCGTTCTGCTCTGCCAGC
>Ga0302324_100029541_pt1 | contig 10383 bp, 11 predicted proteins | sample Palsa_T0_1_FD_201949 | JGI IMG/M metagenome (GOLD analysis project Ga0302324, IMG submission 201949) | Peat permafrost microbial communities from Stordalen Mire near Abisko, Sweden - Palsa_T0_1 | ecosystem: Environmental > Terrestrial > Soil > Palsa > Peat permafrost | place: Sweden: Abisko... | reverse complement strand
ACCGCCGCTGCCGAGCGGAGCGGCCTGGTCTGGCTGGCCGGCCCGCGACTCGCGGCCGTGCTGCTCGGCGCCGCGTGCGTCGCCTGGTCGGCGGCGCCGCTCGGGCCCGGCGGCTGGCCGACGACCGCCCTGACCGTCGCGATCATCGCGGTGGCGGCGGGCGGCCTCCGGCTCGCCCTGGCCGACGTCCCCGAGCCCCAGGACGCCTACTTCCTGTCGGGCTACCTGCGCGCCTGGCTGAACTTCCTGGCCCTGCTGCGCACGCTCCCCTGGGAGGAGATCGCGGTCGCCGCCGTCCTCTGGCTCGAGGTGCAGCACTCGGCCCGCCCCTGGCCCACCGCCGCGCTTGGGGCCGGCCTGACCGCGTACCTGCTGATCACCCACATCGCCGAATCGGGGGCGGACCCGGCCGTGGTGCTCGGGCGGCACGCGAAGGTGCTGGCCGTCGGCGCGTGCCTGCTCGCGCTGGGGGCGGGCTTCGCGATGATCCCGGCCGCGACCCCCGGCGCCGGCGCGTCGCTGCTGCGGGTGCTGGCCGCCGCCGCCGTGATCGCCGCCGCCGCCCTCGTCGTCCCCGCCTAGCCGCAGGCAACCTTCTGGCCGCCGGTGCATCTTTGATATGTGGAACGATTGACGGAACTGCGGGGCCCCGCGCCTGACACGGCCCGGCAGCAGGTGACGGCGCTGTACCAGGCGCACGCGCTTGGCCTCGTCCGGCTCGCGGTGCTCATGATCGGCGACCAGCCGACCGCCGAGGACGTGGTGCAGGATGCCTTCCTCGGCCTCTACCGGCGCTGGCCGGCGCTGAAGGACCAGGACCGGGCGCTGGCCTACGCCCGCGCCAGCGTGCTCAACGGCTGCCGCATGGTGCACCGGGCCAAGTCCCGTCACGACACCCTGACCGCCCCCCTGGACGCCCTCGACGACATCGAGTCGGCCGAGACGACCGCGCTCCTTGGCGAGGCCAACCGCGAGGTGCTGGCGGCCCTGCGGCGGCTGCCCGCCCGCCAGCGCGAGGCGGTCGCGCTCCGCTACTACCTCGACATGACCGAAGACCAGGCCGCCCAGGCGATGCGGGTCAGCAAGGGCACGATCAAGTCCGCGACCTCCCGCGGCCTGGCCGCGCTGGCCCGCCTGCTGAAGGAGGAGCAATGAGCGTCGAAGACCGCGTCCGCACCGCCACCAGGGCGCGGGCGGACCTGGTGACCGACATCCGCCCGCTCGAGCTGCCCGCCACCCGGCCGCTCCGGGCCCCGTTCGCGCCGCCGACCAGGCGCTGGGCCGGCTGGCTGGCCCCGGTCGCCGCCGCCGCGGTCGTGATCGCGCTCGCGGTCACGCTCGTCTCGACCCGCCACTCGGCCGGCCCGCCGCCGGCGCCCGCCACCGCGCCCGCGGTCTCGCCCGCCATCGCCACGATCGAGAAGACCGTTCCCGAGTACTACGCCGAGCTCACCGGGCCCAACGCGGTGACCATCGGCGACGACCGCACCGGCGCGGTGGTCGCCACCGTGCGCCCGCCGGGGAACGTCACGTTCGTCGGCGTGACCGCCGCCGCCGACGATCGCACGTTCGTCCTCGACACCCAGGCCGACGGCGACGGCACCCACGCCTGGTACCTGCTCCGCGTCAACCCCGCCGCCTCGAACCCGGCCCAGCTCACCCCGCTGCCGATCCCCACCCTGCCCGGCGCCGACCAGATCGACGGGCTCGCGCTGTCCCCCGACGCGAGCGAGCTGGCCGTCTTCTTCCAGCCGTACGGCTCGTTCTCGATCCAGGGAGCGAACAAGGTCCTCAGCGGCGGCCCGCACGGGCCGTTCACGCTGCGGACCTACGCGCTGGCGACCGGGCGGGCGCTCCGCACCTGGACCACGCCCGCAGGCGGGGGCGAGGCGCTGAGCACCTCCAGTTCGGCCACCATCGACAACGAGGTCAACCTGACCTGGACGGCCGACGGCCGAACGCTCGGGTTCCTGTTCTCCCCGTTCACCACGCCGTCCTACGAGCGCGCGCTAAACGTGACCGGCCCGGGCGCCGATCTCATCGCCGACAGCCGCCCGGTGCTGGCGCTGACGGACACCGCGCCCGAGTGCGACGGCTGGGCGGTGCTCACATCGGACGGCAAGACGACGATCTGCGGGATCAACTCGTACGCCCCCGGCGGCGGCTGCACCGCCCCCAAGGCCGAGTTCGCTCTCTTCCCGGTTTCGACCGGGAAGCTGGCCGGCTTCCTCTACCGCGACCAGAGCCTGTGCGCGACCGCCGAGACCTGGGTCATCTGGGCCAGGTCCGCCGCCAGCGCGATCGGGGTGCTGGCGGTCCACGGCAAGGGCAACACCCCCACCATCACCGTCGGCGTGCTCACGCCGGGCAAGTTCACCCCGCTGAACGTCCCGACCGCCAGCTATCTAGGCCCCGAGCCGGGGGCGATCGCGTTCTGATCGCGCGGGCCTGACGTCCGCCCGCCGCGGAGGCAACCTCCCGGCGCCGGTCACGTCTCTTTTATATGGATCCCCTCACGGACACGCCCGCGCCGCCGGTCCAAGTCCGTTCCCCGTCGGGTCAGGTGACCGCGCTCTACCAGGCGCACGCGACCGGCCTGGTCCGGCTGGCGATGCTGATGCTGGGCGACCAGCAGTCGGCCGAGGACGTGGTGCAAGACGCGTTCCTCGGCCTCTACCGCCGCTGGGGGAGCCTGGCGGACCAGGGCAAGGCGCTGACCTACGTCCGGTCGAGCGTGCTCAACGGCTGCCGCACGGTGCTGCGCAAGCGGTCCCGGCGGCTGCCGTCCTACCTCGAGCCGGACGCCGAGTCGGCCGAGGCCCTCGCCATTCTGGGCGAGGAGCACCGCGAGGTCCTGGCGGCGCTGCGCCGCCTGCCGGCCCGGCAGCGCGAGGCGGTCGTGCTCAGGCACTGTCTCGGCCTGTCCGAGGACGAGACCGCGCAGGCCATGAAGATCAGCCGCGGCACCGTCAAATCCGCCTCATCGCGCGGGCTCGCCGCCCTCGCCCGGATGCTCAAGGAGCAATCATGACCGTCGAAGACCGGCTCCGCGCCACCGCCAACGCGCTCTCCGGCACCATGCGCGAGGTGCGCCCGCTGGCCCTGCCGCCGCAGCGGCCGGGCCGGGCCGCCGCGCCGCGCCAGCCGCGCCGCTGGCCCGGGTGGCTGGTCCCGATCGCCGCCGCCGCGGCCGTCATCGCGGTGGCCGCCACCCTGGTGGCGGTGCGCGGCGCGCAGACCGGGGCTCCGTCCTCGCCCGGGACGGCCGCGCATTCAGCCGTCGTCGTCAGCAGCGCGATCCCCGACTACTACGTGGAACTCGGCCCGTCCAAGCCCGGGGCGGCCGGCCACCCGGACGCGCGAGTGGCCGACGACCGCACCGGCCAGCTGCTGGCCGACGTCAAGGCGCCGGCCGGCCTCGTCTTCGACGGCGTCGCCGGCGCGACCGATGATCGCACGTTCGTCCTCAACGCCGTGTCGGCCAGCACGACGTTCGCGTCGGACTCGCCGCCGCCGGGCAGGCAGACGTGGTTCGCGCTCCGCCTCGCCCCGGGCACCGCGCATCCGGCCACCCTGACCAGGCTGCCGATAACCGCGCTGCTCGACTCCGACCAGATCAAAGCGCTGGCGCTGTCCCCTGACGCGAGCACGCTCGCCGTCTTGTACCGGACCAACGTGTCACTGGGCACGGGCGGGCCGTTCCGGCTGCAGACCTTCTCGGTCAGCACCGGGCGGGCGCTCCGGACGTGGACCGCGCCGGCCAGCGGCACCTCGACGGTCACCACGCCCCCGGACGAGGGGGGCGGGCTCAGCTGGACGCCGGACGGTGACACCCTCGCGTTCATGTGGTCGGGCCCAGCCTGGCACAGCTACCTGCGGACGCTCACCGTCGCCCGCACGAGCGGCAGCCTGCTCGCCGACAGCCGGGCGGTTTTCTCGAACCAGGGCAACCAGGACGATTGCTTCACCGTGCTGCTGGCGCCCTCCGGGCGGACGCTGTTCTGCGGGACCGCGGGCAACGCGCTGGCCGGCTGCCACGCGCAGGAGCCCCAGTTCAAGCTCTACTCGGCCGTGACCGGAAGGCTCGCCCGCATCCTGTACACCTACCCGGGCAACTGCCAGGGGGCGGTGGCGATCCCGCTGTGGGCCGGGCCGGACAACACCGCGATCGCGATGCTGCAGATGACCTACGACACCAAGAACGGGGCAGCGAGAAACACCTGGACCATCGGGGTGGTCTCGCCGGGCACGTTCACCCCGCTGCGCGTGCCGGCGTCACTTGACGACGCGCCCGGCCTGGGGGACCTCGCCTTCTGAGCAGGGCGAAGGCGGCCTACCCGGCCGCCTTCGCCTTCGCGGCGGCCTTCAGCTCCTGCTTGTGGGAGCGGACCCGGCCGAGCGACTCGTCGTCGACGATGTCCGCTACCGAAAGGTATGACCCTTCCGCGCCGAAGGGGCCGGCCGCCTCCCGCCACCCGGGCGGCCGCACGCCGAGCTGCTTGCCCAGCAGCGCCACGAAGATCTTCGCCTTCTGCTGGCCGAACCCGGGCAGCGCCGCCACCCGCGTCAGCAGCTCCGCCCCGGAGGCCGCGGTCGTCCAGATCGCGGCCGGGTCCCCGCCGTAGCCGGAGACGATCAGCCGGGCCAGCTCCTGGGTCCGCGCCGCCATCGCCTTCGGGAACCGGTGCAGGGCCGGCCGCTCGCCGAACTTCACCGCCAGCTCCTCCGGGTTGTAATCGGCCAGCTCCTCGGCGGTCGGCTCGTGCCCGAGCCGGGCCCAGAGATCACGCGGCGCGCTGAACGCCCGTTCCAACGGGATCTGCTGATCGAGTAGCATCGCGATTAGCAGCGCGAGCGCGCTGCGCGTCAGCAGTTCGTTGGCCTCATCGTCGACCGGCAACGAGATCGGCACGTCGGTCCTCCAGGGTTAACAGCTAAGCTGGACGTGGCTGGGTCGGATAGCCCGGACGGATGGAGTCATCATGACACCGAGCATGAAGGTCGGGATCGCCGGGATCGTTCTCGGGCTGATCCTCTTGGCCGTTCTGCCAGCGTGGGCCGCAATTGCGATCATCGTCATCGCAGCCGCGATCCCCGTCGGCGGCTACCTCGCCCTGGACAAGGGCCAGCGGCGCCGCATCAAGGCGATCCGCTCCCGCGAGCGCGGCCGGTAGCAGCCGGCTGGGGTGCATCCCCGCGCCCTACGGGCTCCCGCAGAAATAAAGGTCGGTGGCGATCAATTATCCAGATTGACGCCACTAGACCGGGAGCCGCCATGCCAGTCCGCCGCCTCAACCACGCCGTGCTCTACGTGAACGGGCTCGACCGCGAGGTCGACTTCTACACCCGGACGCTCGGCTTCGAGGTCCGCCTGCAGATTCCCGGCCAGGCCGCGTTCCTGCGTTCCCCCGGATCGGCCAACGACCACGACCTCGGGCTGTTCGACGTCGGGACCGGGCACGCCGACGGCCGCCCGTCGGTCGGGCTGTACCATCTGGCCTGGGAGGTCGGCACGCTGGCGGAGCTGGTCGAGACCAGGCAGCAGCTGGTCGACGCGGGCGCCCTGGTGGGGGAGAGCGATCACCGGCTGTCCAAGTCGCTGTACGCCAAGGACCCGAGCGGCATCGAGTTCGAGGTGCTGTGGCGGGTGCCGGTCGAGGACTGGGAGAGCGAGCTCGCCCAGGGCGACGGCTACACCGTCGCGCTCGACTGGGACCGCACCCTGAGCCGCTGGGACGCCGCCCGGCCGACCGGCGCCGCGGCCGGCTCCCCGACCTGACCGGTTCGGCCGACGGCCTTCGTCACAATCGCTCCGTCAGGTGCGCCCGCGCGGCCGAGGGCTCGTACGCCTCGGGCCAGAAGTCGGTGATCTTGACGATTAGGTCGTCGGCCAGGTCGAAGAAGCCCAGGCCCGGGTACGTCTCGCCCGCGTCGTTCATCTCAATCCAGCTCGCGGCGGTGCGCTCATCGGCCACGATCCGCTGGACGGTCAGGTGCCAGTCGGTGGTGAAACCCTCGGCGTTGAACCGGAGGTAGGCGGCCTTGCCGGAAACGCGCTCGCGCGACATGGGCGCCTCGTAGACGACGCCGTCGGCGAGCAGGCGGCCGAAGGCCTCCCAGTCCCGCGCTTCCGCCGCTGCCCAGTAGGCCGAAACAAGCTCTCGTGCTGACGTCATGCCCCGCAGGCTACCGGGACGACGGCCGATTATTCTCCGGTCGCGCCGTCGATGCGCTCGCGCAGCAGGTCGGCGTGCCCGTTGTGGCGGGCGTACTCCTCGATCATGTGCACGTAGACGAAGCGCAGCGTCAGCGGCTCGCCGCGGTGGGCGAAGGTGGCGTCAAGCGGAGCGTTCGCGGCCGCGGCGTCGGCCAGCTTGATCTCCTCGGTCAGCCGGGCGTAGTCCGCCGCCGCCCGGGTCGGGTCGGTCTCCTCGAAGGCGAGCTGCACCCCGTACGCGTCCTCGACCTGCTCGTCCGCGAACCGCTGCCGGAACCAGGCGCGCTCGACGTTGGTCAGGTGCCGGATCAGCCCGAGCAGGGACAGCTCCGATGGCGGCAGCGTCCGCTCGGCCAGCTGCTCACCGGTCAGCCCCGAGCACTTGAGCAGCAGCGTCGCCCGCTGGAAGTCGAGAAACTCCCGCAGGGTCGCCCGCTCGCCCTCCGGCTGCGGCCCGTAGTACCTGATGACCTCCGGCGCCTTCCACGTCACCGCACCATCATGACACGCGGCGCGGCCGCAAGGCCGGCCAGTGAAGGCCCCTACCCAGGCAGATCCATTTGACGGAAAATACCCCCAATCGTCTGCGTGGGACGGCCGGGACGAGCGCGACGGCGGGGATTAGCGCCGGCGGGTGGGCGGCAACGGCTGGGTCGGGCTGGTCCGGCGGCCCGGCCACGGGGTCCTGCCCTCCCGGCTGCCGGGGTGGCTCTTGCCCGAGCCGCCGCCGGAGCGGAGCCGGGCGGTGGCGGTGATCCGCGCGGCGATCGTGATGACGATGGCGATCGGCAGCGTCTGCGGAAGCTCGGCGGCCGGGACGAACGCGACCGCGGCGAACGCGATCGCCACCCCGCCGACGGCGACCGCGAGGGCGGTGGCGACCCGGCGGCTGAGCACCGTCCGGCGGACCAGGTGCCGGGCCTCGCGCGGTAGCCGGGCGACCATGACGCCGGACGCCGCCATCAGGACGACCGCGACCCCGGCGAAGGCGAGGGCGAGGGGCAGCCGGTCCACGTGCGTCACGGCCGGGATCCAGAGCATGACCAGCGCGACCAGGATGAAGATGTAGATCAGCCGCGACACCGACCTGATGATGACCACGTCGATGTTGCGCGAGTAGATGTGCTCGCCTGGCGTGGTCCGCGCGGCGCTGATGAAGTGCCTGATCGCGCCGATCGTGTCGTGCCGCCGGAGCCGGATCCGGCCGAGCTCGTTCATCGCCCCGCTGTGCACCGGGTCGAGCGCGAGCGCGCGCTCCTGGTGACCCCGGGCGGAGATCAGGTCGCCGCGGGCGAGGGCGACCTTGCCGGACAGGAAGTGCACGTCGGGCTCGTTCGGCGCCAGCCTGCGGGCCTCGGCGGCGGCGGTCGCGGCCAGGGCGGGCTGCCCGGCCGCCAGCGCCGCCTGCGCGACGCAGACGTGGGTCTGCCAGTAGGCGGGCGCGAGCCGCCGCGACTCGCCCGCCGCCCGGAGCGCCTCGGCGTGGTTGCCCAGGTGCATCAGCGCGTTGGAGGCGAGCCGGTGCGGCCACTCCTCGCCGGGCTCGATCGCCGCCGCCCGGTTGGCAGCCTCGACCGCCTCGGCGTAGCGGTCCGCGCCGAGGTGGGCACGGGCGAACAGGCACCAGGCCCGGCCGCTGTCCGGCTCGGTCGAGACGAGGCGCGCGAGCAACGTCGATGCCTCGTCGTAGCGCCCGAGGTCGAGCATGGTGGCGGCTCTCGCCAGCTCCTGTCTCAGCTCCGTCAAGTCACCGGTTTCCGTAAGATCAGCCGTCGCTTGCGCAGGTATGCCACCAGATCATCGTATGCGCCGCCCTCGTTCGCGAACAGCGCCACATTTCGGGCAGTCTCGAACCAGGTGCCGAGCGACGGCTTGACCTCGGTGACGGCGGCCTCCAGGTCGGCCTGCCCGATCAGCCGGGGCTCGCCTCGGCTGACCGAGTCGAGCAGCGCCTGCTCGGCCGCGGTCTCGCACACGTGCGCGATATCGGCCCCCGAGTACCCGTCGGTCAGCCGGGACAGGCGGCCCAGGTCGATCCCGGCGACGGGCCGGTCCCTGAGGTGGAAGCGGAACACTCCCTCGCGGGCCGGGCCGTCCGGCGGGAGCACCAGCAGCGTCCGGTCGAATCGCCCCGGCCGCCGCAGGGCGGAGTCCACGTCCCAGGGGTGATTGGTCGCCGCCAGCAGGAACACCCCGGTGTTGTCCGACGCGACGTCGTCGAGCTCGAGCAGCAGCTGGTTGACGGCCGAGCGCATCGGCGTGTTCCGCAGCTGGGACCGCTTCTGCCCGATCGCGTCGACCTCGTCGAGGAAGACCACGCAGGGCGCGTTCCGCCGCGCCACCTCGAACAGGTCGTGGATGTTCCGCTCGGACCGCCCGACGAACATGTCGATCAGGTCGGCGAACGACACGGTGATGAACCGCGCCCCCAACTCGCCCGCCACCGCCCGCGCCACGAACGTCTTGCCACAGCCGGGCGGCCCGTAGAGCAGCAGCCCGCCGCGGAGCGACTTGCCGTAGAGCTTGCGCAGCTCGGGGTTGCGCATCGGGGCCAGGAAGGCCGCCTCCAGCCGCTTCTTGACCTCGTCAAGGCCGGCCACGTCGGCCAGGGTGAGTCCGGTGTGCTCGGCGTCGTACGCCCCCGCCTCGTCCAGGCCGGCCGAGACGGACCCGGCCTCGCCCACGAACATCGTCGGCAGCACGTCCCGCAGCTCGTCCTCGGCCTGCGACCAGTCGTACCCGTCGGCCGGTTCTCCGGCGGGCGCGCCGCTGGGGTCGGCTAGGACTTCGGGTTCGTCAGGGGTCCTGGCCGCGGCCGCGTCCCCGTCCGCCCCGGCCGATCGCACCGGTTCGCCCGAACGATCCCTGGGCAACCCGTCGGATGGGAGAGGGGCGACCGGACCGGGCGACCCGGCCGTCAGCATGGCCAGTGCCTCGCTGTTGCCCGGCTCGCGCTGCAGGACGGCGCCGAGGTGCCGCACCGCCTCGTCGCGCTGCCCACCGCGCATCAGCAGCGACGCCAGGTGCAGGCGCAGCGGCACGTCGTCGGGCATCGCCGTCACCGCGTTCCGCAGGCTGTCAAGAAGCGGGTCAGGTTCCATGGGCCGGTTCCGGGGATGTGGCTACCACCCTTCCACAGTATGGCCAGCGGCGACCTCGTGGGTACGGTCTAGACAATCGGCCCGAGTCGGCCGGCCGTCCGCTGGCTGGGGCTTCCCCCAACTGCCGCCCCACTCCGCCCCTAAAAACCATTCAAAACCGTCATATGGAACGGACCGTTGCTCCGACTTTCCCCGCCCATGCCCCCAACTCGGGGGAGAACCGAATCGCCCCGCGGTGTGTCCCACCTCACTAGGGCCGACGCTGGCTCGGACTTAGCAGGCCTTGTCGGCCGCGGCGGAGTCGGCGTTGAGCGTCACGACGGTGGACTTCGGTACCGAGCCGAGGACCACGTCCGCGCGGACGACCTTGAACTCGGCCAGCAGCGCGTTGAGTGTTGACGTGGCCGACGTCGACTGCGCCTGGGCCGAGGCGTTCGTCAGGTCAGTGATCACCGTCGCCATGTCGGTGTCAAGGGCGGCCTTCGGCGCCTCGGCGTTAAGGTCGTCGATCGCCTTGTTGTAGGCGCCGAGCGCGGTGTCCGCGTACGCCTTGCAGCCGGGGTCGCTTGGCCCGCCGAGGTACTTGGGCACCAGGATCACGCCCGCCACCGCAACCACCGCGAGCGCGGTCGCGCCGCCGATCACGGCCAAGGTCCGCCCCGACATCCGCTTGCGTCCCGCCGTAATGCCGGTCGCCGGGTTCGGCGCGGCCAACTGGTCGGCCGGCCCGAACCTGGGATCGAATTGGAGTTGCGACGGGAATCCGCCAAACGTATTCCGAGGCTGCCCGGCAACCTCGATCGGCTGGCCAGGGTAGCCGCCAGCCCGCTCCGCCGTTCCCGGGAACGCCCCTACGCCCTGGAGTTGGCCCAGTCCCTGGGCTTGAACTGGCCCTTGGTACTGGCCGGAGCTCGGGAACGGCCCCGCTCCGGGGAATTGCCCTGCTCCCTGGGGCTGAGCCGGCCCCTGGTACTGGCCGGCCCCCGAGAACGGCTGTCCTCCCGGGAACTGCCCTGCTCCCTGCGCCTGTCCCGGTCCCTGAGCCTGTCCCGGTCCCGGTCCCTG
>Ga0302324_100029537_pt1 | contig 10385 bp, 8 predicted proteins | sample Palsa_T0_1_FD_201949 | JGI IMG/M metagenome (GOLD analysis project Ga0302324, IMG submission 201949) | Peat permafrost microbial communities from Stordalen Mire near Abisko, Sweden - Palsa_T0_1 | ecosystem: Environmental > Terrestrial > Soil > Palsa > Peat permafrost | place: Sweden: Abisko... | reverse complement strand
GAACCGGCCTTCGCGAAACGCGTCGATCCCGCGCGAAACATCCTGCGCCAGCAATACCAGCAGCCCCAGAACGCTAATGGCCGGCATCGTCCACCATCAGATCCCAATCCCCGAACCGGTGCTTACCCGCCCCTTCCATATACCGGAAAGACAACACCGGCGCCTTGCCCGGCGGCACGGAACGCCCTTGCTCACGTTGATCCAGCAGCGTCACGCGTCCCGATTCGGCCGCTCGCTTCACCGCCGACTGGACTTCGCTCGACGTTGCCAGCAAGAAACAAATCAGGAAACTCATCGCACCGGCTCCATCCCCGCCGTTATCTTCTCCCGTGCCGTCAATTGCTCGTGCCACGCACGCTCCCGCGCCGCGTCCTCCGTCCTGTTCAACCGATCGTACACCCGAGCCAGGTGATAGTGCGTCGCCGCGACCTCCGCGCCCAGCTTTTCACTGCGCTCCAGTTCCGTCGCCGCCTGATCAAACTTACGCTCGCCCTCCAGCAGAACGCCCAGTTCGTAATGCGCCTCCCAGCTTTCCCCGTTTAACGCAATCGACTTCCTCAGCAGCTCCTCTATTTCTCCAGAACTCTGCCCCGCAATCGACATCGCTTTCGCCCGCAGCAGATAAGCCAAATAGTTGTCGGGATTTGCTCGTCCGAATTCCGAGAAACGGCGCTCGATCTCCGGCAAGCGGTCGCCCGCTTGATCCAGCATCTTGCCTAGGAACACGTAAGGCTGCGATACCTCCGGAGCCAGTTGGATCGTCCGCAGAAAGCTGTTCACCGCCTCGGGAAATCGCCGTTGCCCGTAGTAAGCCACGCCCAGTGCCAGTTCCAGTTGCGCACTGCGGGAAAATATTCTTCGCGCATCCTCCAGCGCATCCGTAGCTTGCCCAAACTCCTCGTGCCCCAGAAGAGCCTGGGCCAGGTCGAACCGGAAACTCTCCTCATACGGTTCCAGACGCACCGCGTCACGGTACTCCGCCACCGCCCGGTCGAACTCCGCGTTCGCCAGATATACCTTGCCGAGATAGTCACGAACCGCGGCCGAAGACTCCCAGCCGCTCCTGGCATGGGCCAGTGCCACGGCCCGGAGCGCTGCCGCCTTCCGCGGCTCTTCCTCTTTTTGCATGGAATACACTTCGGTGAGCGCCAACCAAACCTGAGGATTGGACGGTTCCGCGTCCCGGACCTTCTCCAGGTCCGCGCGCGCTTCCGAAACACGTCCCGACGCCATCGCTGCCAGCCCTATGCGAAGCAAGTCCTCCGTGGCTGGATCTGCGAAGAGCAGCAGGGCAACAACGAAGATCACAGCGTCAAGGGCGTTTTCCTGCGTTCTCGCCGGTCTCGCAAAGTTCCGACCAGTAATCCCCGTGCTCGGTCCACGCCGATTCTTCGACTCCCGTAAAGTGCAATTCGGGAATGTTCAGCTTGCCATGACCGTAAACGCAGATGTATTCCGTATGCGGACGGCCGAATTGCAACATTTTGCTCCAGGACCCCGTCGGAACCGGCATGCGCAGCCGCCGCAGGCACACCCGGCAGCGATAGCGTTGATCCAATATCGACAGGTAAAACAAGGCCAGGCCAGTGACGAAGACTAGACAGGAAATCACGAGGTAAGCGATATAAATCGGCCGGTCCGCCCTCGGCTGCGGCCAGAACCCGTCCAGCGCGAGAACCAGACCCATCGTCATACCTCCGGCAATTAGAAACTTCAAAAAAAGAAATCCCCAGTACCGCATACTCTGTTTGACACTCGAGGACATGTGAAGGTTCCTCCGAATCCTGCGTCAGCCGCGAACAAATTGACGGGCAATAAAGAGGACGTTGGCCGGCCGCTCGGCCAGACGCCTCATAAAGTACGGATACCACGCTTCCCCGAATGGAACATAAAGCCTCATCCGGTAGCCATCTTTGATGAGTTTGGTCTGTAAATCCCGGCGAATGCCGTAGAGCATCTGGAATTCAAAACGCTCTGGAGGAATCTTTTGTTCCCGAACGAACGCGAGGATCTGGTCGATGATGGTTTCATCATGGGTTGCAATCGCGGGATAATTGCCGTCCGTCAACAGTTTCCTGGCAAGACGGACAAAATTCCGGTCAACCTCCGCTTTGTCCTGAAACGCAACGGTCTCCGGCTCCAAATAAGCGCCCTTGCAAAGGCGTACCCGAATCCGCCGGCTGTTGAGTTGATTAACATCCCCATCACTGCGCTTCAGGTAAGCCTGGATCACCGCACCGCAAGACCCGGTCTCCGAATAAAGATCGTTGACAATCTTCAGCGTCCGTTCCGTGTAAGCGCTTGATTCCATGTCGATTCGAACAAAATTTCCGGTTGCCGCCGCCGCCTGCACCAACTCCCGTACATTCGCACGGCATGCGTCTTCCGAAAGATCCATCCCAAACTGGCTTAGCTTCAGTGATACATTCCCGTTAATGCCTCTCGCCTCGATCTCGCGGATCGAACGCAGGTACATGTCCCGGCAGGCCTTCGCCTCATCCAGGGAGCTGACGTTTTCACCCAGATAATCCAGAGTTACAGTGAGGCCGTCCTGATTCACCTTTCGGCAAGCCGCAAGCGACTCCTCGAGTGTACTTCCCGCGACGAAACGGCCGGAAACACCCTTAGCCAAACGCGACGTTTCCATGAATTTTCGGAGCTGGCGATTGCTGGAAAGGTAGAGAAAGAGGCTTCGCACAAGTTTTGATAAAGGATTTGGCCGCTACTGTCGATCTTACATCTTTGATGGGATACCCCGATGGCCCTTCCCGAATATGAACCTGAGGACGTGACAGGCAGCACCCTCCACGTACTTCGCACAGTCCTCAGCAATTTCAGCCTTTCCCCGCTCAAGAGCGGGAAGAGAGTTCGCGACCTCCTGTTGAGCGACTATTTCAACTTCCGGGAGGCCGCACTAACCGTTTTGCGCGAGCCCATGGACGTCCGAGGGCTCCGGTACCTGGTCACGCTGCTTTGGACCAACGACATGCTGATATCCATCCTGGGAGACGTCACCCTTCCGAAAGAACTCAGCATCGCGATATCGCAGGTCGCCACTAAAGTCGACACGCAGTTCCACATCCGCCTGATCCGATTCCTGGTGACGGGAATGCTCGAGGGCCGGGAAATCGAAGAGAAATCAGCAAATCGGCTTCTCGAAGTGCTCGGTTCCATCAGCGATGGCGCTACCATCCAGGGTTTTCTTCGCCAGATGCTGCGCCATCCCAATCTGCGCATTCGTTCGAAAATCACATTGCTGGTGGGAAATGGCGGAAAAGCAAGCAGCGCCATCCGGAAAGTATTAAGCGACGTTGAGGAAGACCCGCGCGTTCGCGCGAACGCTCTCGAAGCCCTCTGGTCCAACCACGATCCCGAGATCGTCGAGCTCTTTCGCGATATGTTGGAAGATCCTAATAACCGGGTAGCCGGGAACGCCGCCCTTGGAGTCTACTTCTCCGGGGATCCGCTATCCATCCCTGTCATTCGCAAGATGGCGACCCATCCCGAAACCCCGTTCCGGCAAACCGCCGCGTGGGTGATGGGTAGAACCGAAGATCCCCGTTTTCTCCCGGATGTGGGCCGTTTAATGGGCCAACCGAACGCGAGTCTTAGAAAAGCGGTGTTTCACGCCGTCGGGGCCATTAAAGGTGCTGCGGCGCGCCGCGCGAAGAACCCTCCGTTGCTCCTGGGACTTACAGAAGCGGCGCAAACCGGCAGCGGCAAAACCTACATACGGCTGGTTCTGGCCTCCGGGTCTGCTGAACTCGAGCCGATCGCGCCTACCGGGTTCGCCGTGTTCGCGGACAACAAACCCGTCCCACAGTTCTCTTGTATGGAGCGCCGCAACGCCCATATCTCTGCGGCTTTCCTCTTGCCCAGAAAACCCGAACCAAGCGACCCGTTGCGGCTGATCCTGCGGGACGCCCTCTCGGAGTGCCTGGAAAAAAAACGCGCGGCTGACCGCTGGCTCATCGTGCGATATCAGGAAGCCGCCGTTTCCGGGAGCGCAACCGAGTTCCGGATGTTCGGACAAACCGTAATCGCCGAACATGATCTTGTCCGTCCATCAGAGAAGAAGGTGCCGCTCACGCTCACCGCGCATGCCCCCACGCTGCTTTATGAGCTGGAATCAAATAGCCCGCGCTCGGACAATATCCCAGACGTATTCCAGGGGATAAGCCGGGTGGTGAACTCCCTCAGGGTGGTGAGGAGCGCGCGATTCGTACTCGCTCTGGTCGATACGGAACAGGAAATGGACAATGAGGGCTTCGACGCACTCGCCAAGATCGTGCGCACGTCCGGCGTGGTCGTCAGCGCCGTCTCAACTGTAAGAATCGCACAGGTGGAACAGCTCTGCCGGGAGTCTTCCGGGGTGTTCCACATGGTTCCTGATATCGACGCTGTCGGCCCTGCCGTGAAGACTCTCTACCAATCGTTCCAGAGCGAATACTTTCTGGAGTTCGTGTGTTCCAGCCCGATCATTTCGATTCAAGTGTATAACGCGTGTTTATTCGGTGAGGCGGCCCTCAATCTTTCGCGGGACAGCGATGACTCCGTAGAATTGCCGTTGGAGTTGGTGGACTCCCGCGCTTAAAGGCAAGAGCGAGTACCGTGAGAGAATGGAGCTAAGTGTCAAATGAGAGGAAGAACGTTCGCGTTCGCGTACCGCAGAATGCGCTTCTTACCCGGTTTTTTTTCTCCACTCCCGGCAAACTCCTCCTGGCGTCACTGGCGCTCGCCTCGCTCGTATTCGCAGCGGCTTTCACGTATTACTACATTCATTACTCCCACCTGATCGACGCCAAACTGAAGGCCGGTCCGTTCGTCACCACGTCGCGAATTTACGCCGCGCCGGTGGTGATCGGGATAGGCGACACCGTGTCGCCGGACGAAATTTCCGCTCAATTGCGCCGCTCGGGCTACACCGAAAGCCGTAACAACGCGCAAGGCTATTACGAACTCCGGCCGGACCAGATCCAGATCTTCCCCGGTCCCGAATCTTACTTCCGGGACGAACCCGGCGTCATACATTTTGCCGGCGGTAAAATCGCCCGCATCGTCTCGCTCAGCGACAACACTCCTCGGACCGAATACCAGCTCGAGCCCCTGCTCATCACGAACCTGTACGACCGCAATCGCGAAAAGCGCCGCTACGTGAAGTACGCGGACATCCCCCCAGTGCTGCGCAATGCCGTTATTTCCGCAGAGGATCGCCGCTTCTTCCAACATTCCGGAATCGACCCCATCGGCGTGTTTCGAGCCGCTTACGTCGACCTTCGCGAAGGCCGCAAAGAACAAGGCGCTTCAACCATCAGCCAGCAGTTGGCGCGCGGCATGTGGCTGACGCCGGCCCGCAACTTCAAGCGCAAGGCCGCGGAAGTCATGATCACGCTGCAGCTCGAGCAGAAGCTCTCCAAACAGCAGATCTTCGAAATGTATTGCAATCAGATCGACCTGGGCCGCCGCGGCAGTTTCACCATCCGCGGCTTCGGTGAGGCAGCCGAAGCCTACTTCGGCGAGGATATCCAACAACTCACCGTTCCCCAAGCCGCCACTCTCGCCGCTATGCTGCGCGGCGCCAGCTACTACAATCCGTTCCGCCACCCCGAGCGCATTAAGGAGCGCCGCAACGTCGTGCTCGGCTTGATGCGCGACTACGGATACCTCACCGATCGCGAGTATGCTTTGGCCGAAGCGTCGCCTCTGAAGCTCGCGACCACCGGAGCGGAATCGAGCGACGCTCCATACTTCGTCGACCTGGTCAACGATGAATTGCAGAACCGCTTCAGTGACTATGACTTCCAGGCTGGCTCCTACCGGATCTACACCTCGCTGGACCTCAATCTGCAGCGCGCCGCCAACGTCGCCGTTCAGGACGGCATGAAGTTGGTGGACGATCAGCTTCGCAAAAACAAGATCAACAAAGTGGCGCAGTGCGCCTTGATCGCCATCGACCCGCACACCGGCGAAATTAAAGCGCTCGTAGGCGGACGAAACTACGGGGAGAGCCAACTTGACCACGTCATGGCCAAGCGCCAGCCCGGTTCCATCTTCAAACCGTTCGTCTATGCCGCCGCAATGAACACGGCGCTTGGCGGCGGATCGAAGACGTTGACTCCTGCCAGCACCGTCGACGACGTCCCCACCACCTTCTGGTTCGATGGCAAGCCCTACGAACCTGGCAATTTCCACCACGCTTATTACGGCACCACCACCCTGCGGCAGGCGCTGGCACACAGCATGAACATCGCCACCGTGAAAGTTGCCGAAATGGTCGGCTACGGCACGGTGGTGAATCTGGCTCATAAAGCCGGCATCAACGAGGATGTAAAAGCCACTCCCGCGATGGCCTTGGGAGCCTACGAAGCCACTCCCCTCGAGATGTCCGGCGCGTATACCGTGTTTGCCAACAACGGAACCCGGGTTTCGCCAGTAATTCTGGATGAAGTTCGCGGGATTAACGGCAATCTGATCTACCGCAATAAGCCCGAAACCAAGAGCGTTCTCGATCCCCGCGTCAACTACTTAATGGTCAGCATGCTCGAAGAAGTCTTACGGTCCGGGACCGCCGCTGGCGTGCGCTCTCGCGGCTTCGCCGTTCCGGCTGCCGGCAAGACCGGCACTTCCCATGACGGCTGGTTCGCCGGGTTTACGTCCCAACTACTCTGCATCGTCTGGGTCGGGTTCGACGACAACAGTGAACTCGGCCTGGAAGGCGCGCACTCGGCGTTGCCCGTCTGGACCCAGTTCATGAAGCAGGCTCTCGCGTATCGAACCTATCGCGATGCCAAGCCATTTAGCGCGCCCGACGGCATCATCACCATGCAAATCGATAGCGCCACGGGTGAACCCGCGACTCCCTACTCTCCGAAAACCTTGGCCGAGGTCTTCATCGCGGGTACAGAACCCGTGGGCGCGGTGCCCTCCACGCTTTCAAACGGCGATACCACAAACGTGGCTGGCTGGACCACCGCGCCACCCCCGGCAAACGCCTCCGTCCGGTTGCCTCCGTTGCGCACAGATCCCCTGCCCGTGCCCACCGCCAGCGAAACCCAGGCACCCCCAATCACGAACACCGCCAGCCAACCCCAACCCGCCAAACGCGGTTTTTGGAAGAAGATTTTTGGAGCCGGTAAGACTAAGCCCCCTGCCTAGAAGGCCCCTCACTTGCGCGAGCGCGGTCCTCTTGGCGCTCTGTATTCTGCGCCTCTGGATCGTACCTCTTCCGTCCAGTTTCTGGGTGGATGAGACGGGCACTCTGTTCGTCGTCCGCCAGGGCGCTCACCACCCTTCCCTCAACGTCGCGCCGCAGGTTCCTGCATCCATTTACTTTTGGCTCCCGCGCGCGGTCGATCCCGTTCTCACGTTCTTGCCCCACACTGCGGGCGTCATGGAAACCGTGTACCGCTTGCCATCCATCCTGGCAATGGCCCTCGCCCTTTTCGTCATCGCGCAGATCGCCCAGCGTCTCATTCACCCCAATGCGGGATGGTTTGCCGTCTTTGCGTGCTTGGCTTTGCGCGGAATCGACTACGAAGCCGCCGACGCGCGTCCCTACGCCCTCGGCATCGTGGTCGTCTCCGCCACGACGCTGTTCCTGATCCGCTGGCTCGACCACGGACGCATCCTGGATGCCGTCGCATTCGTTGTTCTCGCCGCCCTCATCTGGCGTGTGCACCTTCTGTTCTGGCCCTTTTACCTCGTGCTGCTCGTTTACGCGCTCACTCGCCCCACTAGAAATGTTCTCATCGCTTTTGCCGTCATAGCTGTCTCCCTCATTCCCGTTCTATTTGAAGCAATGGCGCTCTCCCATCACGCCGCGGAACATGTTATGGCGCCCGTCCCTCCGCCCACCGAACTCTTGCGCGAACTCAAATTCGGTCTATTGTTCGTGTGCGCAGCGTTAGCCTGCGCATTCCGTCCGCGTGCCCTCCGCAAAATCTCACCGTCTCCGCTCGCGCTGATTCTCGCCTGGTGGCTCATCCCTCCAATCGCCCTATACGCCTTTTCCTGGGCCACCGGCAACAGTGTCTTCGTGCATCGGTACCTCTCGTTCGCCCTTCCTGGCGCTGCGCTCGCCGGAACCGCCGCAGCCGCCTTCTTGCTTCCGGAACCGAGATGGAACTGGGCCGCCATCGTCCTCGGCCTTGGCGTTTTCATCTTTTTGGGCGACTGGCGCATCCCGTGGCCGCCCCATCACAACTCCGATTGGCGCGCCGCCGCCGCCGCCATCAACGCCCTTCCCAACGCCTCCACCTTGTCCGTGATTTGCCCAAGCCCTTTTGTCGAAGCCAGAAGTCCCGCGTGGCATCCGGAATACGCACTCCCCGGGTTCCTGTATGCCCATCTTGCGGCGTATCCGGTCCAGGGCAAATTGCTGCTGTTTCCTTTCCAAAGTTCCCCGGAAGTTGAGCGATGGGCCTTCACGCTCCATCCAGGGCGGCAGTTCGTCATCTATGGACAGGCACCCATCGTCGAGTTCTGGCGCGGCTGGTATCTCAAACAAGGTCGCACTTTCCAGACCCTCGGTGACTTCGGCGATGTCTCCGCCGTGCTCATTTCATCCCCTAACCCTTGATTTTTTTCGTCCGATCCTGCTATCCACGGGATTCCAGCGGTGATAACATATAGCCATTAAGGAGGCCTGATGGTTTCCGTCACCGCCGTACAAATCCGATTCGCCCTGCTTGTTTTCGCACCAATAGGCCTGCTTCCGGCTCAGAGCTTTCTGCCCCCGCAAGCATCGCCGCCTCAAACCACACCCATCCGCCATGAGCTTTCCGCCGAGGATCGCGCCGATATCTACATGGCCCGCAAGATGTACCGCGAGGCTATCGATATGTATGGTCAAGCGCCTGAAAGCTCCGCCACCCGGTGGAACAAAATGGGCATCGCTTACCACCAGCTGCAGGATTTGCGCTCCGCCCGGAAGAACTACGAAGTAGCCATCCGGCTGGATCCTAAGTACGGTGAGGCGATCAACAACCTGGGCACCATTTACTTCAGCGCGCAGAGCTATCGCCGCGCTGTCCGCGAGTATAAAAAAGCCCTCCGCGAACTTCCGGAGTCGGCCTCAATCGAAAGCAATCTCGGCACCGCCTACTTCGCCCGCAAAGACTACAAAAAGGCGACGGAAGCTTACGAGAAGGCCCTGCAACTCGACCCTGATGTCTTCGAACACCACAGCACCTATGGCGTCCTGCTGCAGAACAACAACGTCGGCGATCGCGCGAAATTTCACTATTATCTGGCCAAGACTTACGCCAAGCAGGGACTCACCGATCGCGCGCTCCTGTGCATCCGCAAGGCTCTGGAAGAAGGCTTCGAAGAGCGGAAGAGGTTCCTGGAAGAACCGGAATTCGCGGGCATGCGAGGCAACGTGGAATTCCAGGAGTTGATGAAGTCCGAGCCGCGTGTGCTTTAGCCGCGCCGCACTGGCGCTCGCACTGGCTCTCCTCGCTTCCTGCAAGAAACAGGAAAGCGTACATCGCGTAGCTATACCCCGTTTCGAAAATCTCTCATCGGCGGCGGCAGACCAGGATTGGATCGGTCGCGCTATCAGCGAAGAAATTGCAGGACAATTGGAAGGTACCCGCCATAGCTCGGTGGTTTCTTCCGCCGCTATTCATCAGGTCGCGATCTTTCTGGGTGGCGCCCCGGAGCGGTCGGCTGCCGTAACAGCGGGCGCGAACCGTGTCGTTGCCGGATTCTATTCAGTACGCAACGGCCGCTTGTCCCTCACCGCCGTGATGGAATCGGTTCCCGGTGGAGCACAGAAGCAGCTCTTTTCTGGTAGCGGCCCGGTGGAGGATCTTCTGCATCTCTGCGAGCAGGTCGCGAGGCAGATTGACGAAGAAGCAGCCCCCCCCATCACCGGCAGTCTGCGCGCACTGCGATCTTATGCTCTCGGAGTGGGTGTGCCTCCGGAAGCAGCTACGCCGCTCTTCACCGAGGCCATTCAGTTGGACCCCGATTTCGGTCCGCCTTACGTCGCTCTAGCCAGGCTCGCAATGAACCGCCACGACACGGCGGCGTTCTCGTCCATCTTCCAGGCGTCCAGAGCGCGCGGGAACGGGATCGCCGCAGTGGATCGCGCGCTCCTGAATCTGGACGACGCCGATCTCCACGCCGCACCGGCCGCCCGTTTGGACGCACTTGCAGCCCTGGTGCGTATCACCCCGGCAGATCCCTTTCACCTCAGGGAATTGGCTGACGCCGAACTCGAGATCAATAGTTACGCCGAAGCGGCGGAACATTATCGAAGGCTGGCTGGCTTGCTGCCAACTGAGGCCGACCCGTTAAATCGCATGGGCTACGCATTGATGTACTCCGGGGATGAACAGGCCGCGATGAAGGCTTTCCAGGATTTCCGCCGCCTCGATCAC
>Ga0302324_100029535_pt1 | contig 10385 bp, 6 predicted proteins | sample Palsa_T0_1_FD_201949 | JGI IMG/M metagenome (GOLD analysis project Ga0302324, IMG submission 201949) | Peat permafrost microbial communities from Stordalen Mire near Abisko, Sweden - Palsa_T0_1 | ecosystem: Environmental > Terrestrial > Soil > Palsa > Peat permafrost | place: Sweden: Abisko... | reverse complement strand
AAAACGGCCGAGTTCCGCCGCCGCAGCCATCAAAACATCGTGGCGGTCATCGAGGCCCTCCGGGAGTGCCCGCGCGCGCAGCAGAAGGAAATAGGCTTCCGGCGGACCGCCGCGCTGCAGCCCCGCCGCCGATACCTCCCACGCCAGAAGAGGACGGCCGGTCGAAATTCCCATTTCCCCCAGCGCGCGAATCCCGTCGAGATCGAGCGAAGCCGCGGCGCCCGGAAACTCCACTTCCGTTACGTGCAGATAGCCGACCGGAACGTGGAACATCGTGGAAATGCCAATCTCTTTGACCGCCGCGACAACCTTCGCCAACGACGAGGGAAGCCGGAAGCGCTGTTGCTTGGTAAGTATCTCGACCGCCGGCAGCGCCACCAGACGATCCAGTTTCGCGGATACCGCGCATCCCACTATCAACAGCATCGCTGCCATATTTTCACCCAGCGCCCGCTCAACTTCCGGAAGGACTTCTGCCGCGCGCGCTTTGTCCCCGGAAGACAGGCAGACTAAATACCGCAAGGCCCCTGTAATTGCCGGCCGGTATCCCTGCTTCGACTGAGGAAGGGCTTCAATCTCCACCAGTCTCTGGGCCGCCAAATGCGGCTTTTTCTGCTGCAGGTGGCGCAGGGCGCCGGAAGCGAGCAGGCGGAGGCGAGCGGCGCGAACACTGGAATTCACCGCGTCGATGCGTTCGGCCTTATCGAGATACGAAAGTGCGGTTGGAAAGGCGTTACGCTTTTCGGCCCCCTCCATCAGGAACAAAAGCGGCTCTATGGCGTCCGGCAGCGCTTTGTTCCATGCGCGCGCCACGTTCTCGGCTTCGCCCACCGAGTTTCGCCGGGCCCAGAGAAGCCACCGCGAAAAGGCGTCCTGATGCGGGTCGAGCGCGCAGGCCCGCGCGAATAGTTCCTCAGGGAACTGAAAGTACATGCTCTCCCTCGAAACCCCTCTGCCGACCGGCTGCTGCTCGTCCTGCAACATCTCCGGCGACATCCGCGCGAGGAGGCCAGCCATGTGCAGATACAAAGCAGCGACCTCTACGCCCCGTTCGGCAAACCAACCTTCGCGCACCGCTTCCAGGCGGAAAGAGTCCCACCATTCGCAGGCTCGCATGAGATCATCGCTGTCGCCCGTAAGCTCCAGCGCACGCGCGAGATCTCTGAAGAAAGCCGCATCCCGGCGAGGCGTTCCGTCGAGGGCCGCAATCATGCGCTCGTGGTCGAGTCCGGCCACCTCGCCTCTTACGAACACTATATGCTGCAATTCGGCAAGCAGATTCGGCGCGCTTTGGCGGCATTCCCGCACCGCCGCACCGATGGCCTTAAAAACCTGGGTTGGATTTGGGGCGTGCTCGAAAGCGCGGTCCAGCTTCGCCAACTCCGCGCGAAACTTGTCCAGACTGACGCTTGTGCGGGATACCAGCGCCGTCTCGGCGGGTTTGAGTGGGGCGCCCGGTTTCCCGGGATGTTTCGCTCCGGACGTCGCTCCGAGCATGGCGCGCATCGCGTGAACCAGCCGCCCAGGAGCCGATTCGGGTTTGATCGCAGCCAGATATTCCTCGCAGGATTTGTCCTGGTCGCGGTAAAAACCGGCAATCGCGCGGATCAGGAGTTTCCAGGGCGCGAGAGGGCTGCGATGCGAGACTTCCGCCAGCGCGATCTGCTCGTCGCTCACCGGGCCGCTGGTGACAACGTTGAATGCCTTATCGATGGCCGCTGCCGCCCGCCGCAGGCCGTGCTCCGGCGGGAGTGCCGCGCAACCGGCAAGCGCCGTGAGGTCCGTCACATCGTTTTGAATGAATTGCTCGATCGCGGCGCGGCGTTCGGCGCTCAATCCCGGCTCGTTCAGCGGTCTGAGCAATTCATCAAGATTGCCGTTACGCGCCGACGCGGTTGCGTTCAGGGCTTCAAGCCGATCCCTCGCGGAAGGAAAACGCTCGCGCACAAGCGCGATCAGCGACTTCGCTTCCAAGGCAAGATTCTGCTCGGAGAGTGCCCGTATCCGCGCCAGATACGCGTCGATCAAGAGGATTTCCGAGCCCGCGTTGCCTGCTTTCTTATGGAAGTCCTTGGCGTTATCGAGGGCGGTTTTCGTCTTCCCGTTGACAATCAGTTGGCGAATACTCGTTTCGGTTGCACTGCATTGTAGTGACACGCTTACGCTCAGAACTTTCTTCTCGGGGGGGTAAAAAGATTATAGCGGACGTTAATGGTTCGCGGCAGCCGGCGAATCAGTTGGCCTTCAGTTCTCCGTCGGCTTCCGCTCCACATGATCGATCACAACGACCGGCATCGGATGCTTCCGCACCGCCAGCTTCAGTCCGAGCTGCCGTTCGATCGCCTCAAAAACGGTAAGCTCCGCCGTCGGATCGGGTGACGACGGCGCCGGACCGGCCGTGGCTCCATCACCGCTCCCCGGTGGCACGGCTCCGACGCGGCCCAAAGTCCGCCCCCGCGGAGCCCACCGGGCACTGAAATCGTAGCTCCCCTTTAGCCCGGTCAAATCGACCACCGGATGATCGATGTACCCTTGCGCCGCCCCACGCAACTTCTCTGCCAGCTGCGCCATAGTCACGTTCTGGCACGTATACGCCCGTCCGCCATCCGCCAGGCTCATGGTGCACGTCGACCGTTCCGCCGCGTCCGCGTCCTTCAGCTTCGGCTTTACGGCTGTCAGCGCATACACTGTCACCGGCTGCCGGTCCTTGTGGACTTTCAGCCCAAACCGCTGCGCCAGCAAAGACTGCAGCATCACTCGCAGCGTGTCCGCGGACGCAGTCGGCGCCGTCTTCGCAACGACGTCGAATCTCTCCGAATCCAGCCACTTGGCACCGCCTTGTAAGGCGTCGCCCTCCGCGTCGTAGGCAAACTCGATCAGGTCCCGCAGCGTGATCGATTTCGCCTCAATCCGCCCGTTTTCCATCTTGAAATCCTCGTGCTCGTCCGGCCGGCTAGGCCGTACTTCCGCCACATCGAATTCCGTGGGCGTATGCCACAGCTTCTCCGTCACCCCAGGCGGGTTCGCCGCAGGCACCCGATTGGCGCGCGCCACCATGAGCACGGGCGTGTTCGCGGTATCCGGAACCAAGAACAAGCCCAGCTGCTTTTCAACCGAACTCAAGATCGAAAGGCTGTTCTTCAGACCTTCCGGCCCCGGCGGAAGCTGTCCGCGCCCCACCCATTGCAGCCTGAAATCGTAAACACCCTCCAGTCCCGTTTTGTCCAGTACTGCGTGGCCCGAAAAGTAAGCCGGCGCAGCCCCCGGCAGGCACTCCGCCAGTGCCGCCATGGACGTGTTATGGCAGGTAAGCGTGAGCAGGTTCTCCTCATTGGTCCTCTTACAATCCGGATCGCCGGGCTTCGCGGACTCCTTTGGCGGCCCGCGCTTTCCCATCGTGAGAGTGTAGACCGGCTGTGGCTTCTCCTCGCTTTGCACCGATAATCCCAGGCGTTCGGAAAGCAGATTCTGCAGCATAGTCCGCAGCGCGATCTGCGACGCCCCTGCGGGTGCTTTCGCTACCACATCGAAACGGTCGGTATCGATCCAGCTCGGCCCGCCGCCCACCCTGTCCGGCGGTACACTGTAGGCGACGCCGATCAGGCGCAGTAAAGTCGTCGCGCGAAACTCCACCCGGCCACCCGGCAGGAATCCGCCGCTCTCCGTGGCGCCTGCCGGACTCACATGGACATCCGCCGCTTCAAACGCGGGCTGGCCGCGCGCCAGTCCGCACGCAAAGGCCAATACCGGAACAATGAACAACGCGCGTCTCATCCCGAACTCACTCCTGGCCCAGCGCCCGCACGGGATCGATCCGCGAAGCTCTCCACGCCGGAATCCCACCCGCAATCATCGCTGTCGCCGCTAATATTCCCGCCACCGTAAAGAATGTTACCGGATCGGTCGGCGAAACACCAAATAACAGGCTGCGTACGGGCCCGGTAATCGCCAGCGCCCCGCATGAGCCGAGCCCGATTCCCAGCAGCGCCAGCTTCATGCTCTGGCCCAGAATCATCCCCATCACATTTACCTGCCGCGCGCCCACGGCCATGCGGATGCCGATCTCGCTCGTCCGCTGCAGCACCGTATACGCCATCACGCCGTACACCCCGATCACCGCCAGCACCAGCCCCAGCACACCGAAGATTCCAAACAGGATCGCCGCCATCCGCGGAGCCCAAAGCGCCTGCGCAATCACCGCATGAACGCTTCCCGGGTTGATCAGAACCAGTTCGGGATTCAGTGCCTGCACCGGCGCGATCATGCGCACCGGATCGCCCACTGTCCGCACATGCAGAACCGCCGCCGGCTGGTAGGCCTGATCGAACGGCATGTACGCCATCATCTGCGGCTGCTCGCCAATATTGATTGCGGTGGAATCGCGCGCAATCCCCACCACTTCGTAAAGCTCGTTCGAAGTGGCGAAGTGGACGCGTTTGCCGATGGCGCGCTGCCCCGGCCAGATCCGGCGCGCTGTGGCCTGTGAGATCACCATCACCTTCGCGCTTCCCATGCGGTCGAAGTCGTTGAGCGCGCGGCCCTCCACCAGTGGAATCCGCATCGAATCCAGATACGCTGACGATGCCGGCTGGGCAAACGTCAGGACGCCCTGCCGCGAGTCCACCGGATCGCCTTCACTAAACGCCGTCAGCATCAATCCACCCTGCAGCGGCGCGCCGCCCGCAACCGACGCCGATGCCACGCCCGGCACGGCCTTCACCTTCTCCACCAGCGCCCGCATAAACTCGCGGCCCTCGTCCGGCTTCATCTGGAGGGCTCCCAGATTCACCCCGGCCACGAAAAGATTTTTCGTCTCAAAACCGAGGTTGATGTTCTGCGCGCGCTGCATACTGCGGATGAACAGCCCCGCGCCCACCAGCGCCACCAGCGCGAGAGCCATCTCGCCCACTACCAGCATCGCCCGCAGACCCGAACGGCCGCCGGCCTGCACATTCCCGCGCCCCGAAGTACTCAACAGTTTCGACAAATCCGGCGCCGATGCGCGGATCACCGGAGCAATCCCGAACAACAGGCAACTGAGTGCGCTCAGCCCTGCCGTGAACAGACAGATGCGCATGTCGAGGTTCAGATCCACCCAGGCATTCTGCAGGAACCCGGGCCGCGCCGCCCAGAGCAGTTTCGCGCCGGCCCAGCCGATCGCGATGCCCAGCACCCCGCCCGCCGCTGAAAGAATCGCCGCTTCCGACACGAGCTGCCGGATCAGCCTTGCCCGCCCCGCCCCCAGCGCCACCCGGACGCCCATCTCGCGCGCCCGTTTTGCAGCCCGCGCCAGCGACAGATTGGCGAGGTTGGCACACGCAATCAGCAGTACGAATGCCACCGCTACGCTCAGCGCCACCGTCGCGTCGACCGTCTGATTGCGCGGTCCCGCAAAGCCGAGCGCTGCTTCCGCCAGGGGCGCGCTTTCGAACGTCCGTCCGCGGTTGTCTTTCGGATACGCCGCTTCGAGGCGTGCCGCGACGGTCTGCAGATTCGCGTCCGCCTGCCGCTCTTCCACACCCGGTTTCAGACGCGCGAAGACATTCAGGAAGCGGAAGCGCCGTTCGTTGTAGAGGCGTTCGAGAGGTCCCGTGAAGATCTGCGAATGCATCCCCAGCGGAATCCATATCGGCGCGTTCGGACCTACCGACAGGGTGCCGCGAAAGGCGGCGGGAGCAACTCCCAGCACGGTATATGCGACCGCATTCAGGTTAATGGTCTTGCCCACCGCCGCCGCGTCCGACCCGAACACGCGCTGCGCGAAGTCATGGCTGACCACTGCTTCCGGCCGGGGAGGGCCCGAGAGATCTTCCGAAGGATCGAAGGTGCGCCCGGCAGCGGCCGGTACGCCCAGCACTTCGAAGTAATTCGGGCTCACCACGAACCCGTTTTCCTGGGAAGGCTTTCCGAATCCCGTGAGCGCGAGGCCGGAGGGAAAATACGCAGCCACGCCGGAGAACGCCTCATTCTGCCGTGCGATATCCGTGATGTTGGCAATCGAAATCCCGGTGCGAACCAGATTCGCGGCGGTCGTCTGCGTCGCGTGATCCACTGTATAGAGTTCCAGAATCCGGGCGGGCTCGCGCACCGGCAATGGATGGAGAAACACCGCGTTCGTCAAAGTGAAGATAGCGGTGTTGGCGCCGATCCCCAACCCTAAAGAGAGCAAAGCGGCGACGGAAAACCCCGGGCTCCGAAGCAGACTGCGCAAGCCGTAGCGAAAATCCTGCATCTTTCGATTGGACGCACGTGGGGCAGGTTGGTAACCTGCGCGCCGGTTGGCAACCGGCGCAAAATTGACAGGAGAATTTCAGCCAAGGTGGCCACTGACATCGATGTGACAACCTTCCGCGAGCGCCGTTTGCCGCACCTTCACGCCGTAGGGAGGGCGATGTTTATTTCCTGGCGCCTGTTCGGAAGCATGCCGGTGGGCCGGAAATTCGATCAGACCATGACATCAGGTCAGGACTTCGTAGCCATGGACCGAATCCTGGACAAAGGGAGCACCGGCCCGCTGTATCTGGGGAAACCAGAAATCGCCGCTATGGTCGTGGAAGCGATTCACCATCAGGAAACCCCTTTGAAGCATTACAGACTTCACGCTTACGTTGTGATGGCAAACCACGTACATATCTTGATCACGCCTCATGTGGAAGTTTCGAAGCTGATGAAGTCATTGAAACGGTTTACCGCGCGGGAAGCTAATCGGATGCTGGGACTCACCGGCAAGGCGTTCTGGCAGGAAGAGAGTTATGATCGGCTGGTTCGAGACGCGCATGAATTCGAACGAATCGCACGATACATCGAACTGAACCCCGTCAAGGCGGGACTCGTCAGGGAACCAGAGGATTTCCTCTGGTCCAGCGCATTTGGCGGGTTGCCAACCCGCCGCAGGCTGCCAGCCTGCACTACGACGGCTGCGGGTAACTATGGATCAATCGGAAAGTGCGGGCCCAGCGCGTCTTCGTCGGGAAATGTATCGCCACATCGATCAGATGCGCAATACTCACCGAAGGATCCGAAAGCTCCGCCGTACTCGCATCGTACGACCAGTAAATCACCACCGGCTTCCCCACAATATTCGCCCGCGGAACCAAACCCCAGAACCGGCTGTCGTCCGAGTCGTCCCGGTTATCCCCCATCGCGAAAATATACCCCGGAGGAACCTCCAGTTCTCCGTCCCGAACGTCCTCGTTCAGCATCGCCAAAGCCTCCGGCCTTAGCCCCGCCACTCCATTCGCATTCGGAAAATTGTCCCGGTACGAATCGATGTAGTCCGTCTTGTGAACCACATACGGCTCGCGCAGCGCACGCCCGTTCAGGTAAACCACTTTATTCACCAGATGAATGCGATCCCCCGGCAGCCCCATCGCGCGCTTCACATAATTCTTCTGGATATCGAGCGGATACCGGAACACGATGATGTCGCCGCGATGAACGTCGCTATAGGGCAGCAGATGCTTCGAAACGTCCCCGGCGGGCGCATACGCAAGCTTGTCCACCAGCACATGGTCGCCCACCAGCAGAGTGTCCTCCATCGAACCGGTCGGGATCACAAACGCCTGCGCCAGCGTCGTAGTACCGAAAAGTAATAGGACAAAAGTCACGGTCCATTCGGCGATGAACCCTCTCGCAGGTGTGGGAATCTTGTCAGGTGTCACGGTCTTATTGAATCAAACGCAACCTGACGTGCTTTGGTTCGCTGCTATCTTCGCTGCTATCCTTGGAAATTCACGCATGCATCACTCCAAAAAACCGATCTACATGGTCATCTGCTGTACTCTCTTCGCCTCCATCGCGCAGATTCTGCTGAAGATCGGCATGCTCAACCCCTTGCCCGCCGTGGACGCGGCCCATCTCTCGACCCTCGGCGACCTCATCTTCGCGCTGTCCCGAAACCTGCCGCTGATCGTAGGCTTCGCCTTCCACGGCTGCAACGCCCTGCTCCTGATCCTCGCGCTCAAAGACGGCGAGCTTTCCATCCTCTGGCCCATTTACGCGCTGTCCTATGTCTGGGTCGCACTGCTTTCCATGCACTTCTTTGGCGACCGCATGAACGTCTGGAAGGGCGCCGGAATCGCCCTGATCATCGTCGGCGTCTCCCTGCTTGGCCGCGCCAGCAAGCGCGTGGAGGTGCTTCCGTGAAGACGCCCATCAGCTCAATGCTGCTGGTGATCTGTGCCTCCGTAATAGGTTCCTTCGCCGCCGTGTTTCTCAAGATGGGCGCGGCAAAACTGCACGACGGCATCCACAATCTCATCAGCTTCAAGCTCGCCCTTGGATGCGGACTCTTCCTCGCCTCCAGCATCCCGTTCCTGATCGCCATCAAACATGGCGAGCTTTCGGTGCTTTATCCGATGGTCTCGTTCAGCTATGTGCTGACGCTTTTCTGGTCGAAGCTGTTTTTCAATGAGCCCATCACGTCCGGCAAGGTGGGCGCCATCGGCGTGATCCTCTGCGGACTGGTCTGCATCGGCCTCGGCGCCCAGTAACCAGGCAAAGTAACGCGCTACTGCAGGATCTCCACGTAATCCAGCGCCGCCGTCTCGCCGTCGTTCGGCGTTCCTTCAATCCGGATCTCGTCGCCCTTCCGCAGCGCCACACCCTCAATCGTCCGCCGCGTCGACGACGAACTATCGATCCTGCTGTTCCGCACCAGCGTCTTGTCCGACGCATCCCAGGCATCGACTTCCTGACCGTTCACCGAAACGCGGAAGTGCGAAGCCCCGGCATTCAGATCGAAGTACTCCACGTGCAGCCGGTACCACCCCGGCGCGCCATCGTAACGCATCGTGGCGCTGCACTTCGCCACCGGACACGACACCGCCTTACCGCCCGAAGCCGTCTCCCACGGCGTTACGTCGATCGCCTTGTATCCGTCGAGCGTCATGGCCTCCGCCTCCGTCCGGCCCGGATAGTGCCCGGCCCTGCCCTTCGCATCGGGAATGTCCGATTCCTTCAAAAACCAGCTCACCACCGCATCCCGCCACACCTGCGCCTGCCCTGCCTGATACCGCAACGGCGCCAGCACTGCGGTGTAGCGCTCGTCGTCGATGCGCCCCTTCAGCGCCTCCCATTCGGCGGGATAGCCGGCCGCCGTTTTCGCTCCGTCATAGTGGGAATCGTAGATCGACTGAATCACCGTCTTCCCTGAGTGCAGCACGTGTGTATAGGGCACATGATGCATAAACAGAAGCAGGTCGTCGGGACACGTCTGCAGGCTCTCATACGTCCGCGCCAACGCAGGCTGATATTGGCCGACGTATCCGGTTCCGGTAGCCACCGTTCGATCCATCCCAACCCCGTGCTCGTCCGCGCGATGCCATTGCCCCCAGCCATTGCGCTCGGAAGCTTCCACCGCCACCCCGTAGTGGTTCCCCACGATATCGGTCAGCGTCTGCAAGCCCAGCGGACCGGTGTAGTTCTCATAGGTTCGCCACGATTTGAGCTGCATGGAATCGATCGTCTCCACCACCTTCGGATCGTTCCCAAATGTCAGCCGCGTCCATTCGTTGACGATGCTTTCCGAAGTCAGACTCGGATTCCAGGCCAGCCGCCCGAACGCATACAGGTTCGCCTGCGATAGATTGTTCCCCAGCCAGTTCTCATCCAGCCCGACATTCGTCACGCCTACGAAACCGCGAATCGGCTTCTGGTGGAGCACGAAATCCAGCGGCTCTTTCCACTGCGGCGCAAGGAACACCAGATGCCGGGCCTGCCCCATGTATTCCTGCGCCACCTGCAGTTCCATCGCGGTGCTGGTCTTCTCCAGCCCGCTGAACAACGGCGAGACCGGCTCGCGCACCTGAAAATCGATGGGCCCGTTCTTCACCTGAATCACCACGTTATCGTCGAACTGGCCGTCGAGGGGCTTGAAGTTGTCGTAAGCCGCGCGGGCGCGGTCAGCCTTGGGATCGTTCCAGTCCGCATGATGGTCGTAGACGAAGCCCCGATAAAGCAACAAGCCGTTGTGCGGCTTGAGAGCGCGCGCCACCACATTGGCGGCATCGGCGTGAGTTCGGCCGTAAGCCGATGGACCGACGCGCCCCTCCGAATCGGCCTTCAATACGAAGCCCGCCAGGTCCGGAACGAAGCGATACACCTCATCCGCCTTCGCCTGCCACCAGGCCGCCACACCGGGATCGAGCGGATCGAAAGTGCTCAATCCTCCGATCGATTGGGGACTCCCGAAATCGATGGAAATCGAGACGCGCACGCCCCACGGCCGCAGGGCCTCGGCGACACGCGCGAGTTCCGGAAGAAAATCCGATACGAGAACGCGGCGATCGGCATTGACGTTGTTGACTGCGCATCCATTGATGCCGAGCGAGGCCAGCAGGCGGCCATACGCTGCCACGCGGCTCAGGTCCGCTCGCGCGTGGGCC
>Ga0302324_100029533_pt1 | contig 10385 bp, 11 predicted proteins | sample Palsa_T0_1_FD_201949 | JGI IMG/M metagenome (GOLD analysis project Ga0302324, IMG submission 201949) | Peat permafrost microbial communities from Stordalen Mire near Abisko, Sweden - Palsa_T0_1 | ecosystem: Environmental > Terrestrial > Soil > Palsa > Peat permafrost | place: Sweden: Abisko... | reverse complement strand
GGAGATGGCGGCATCGGGTAATCCCGACCGGGTTGCCGTGGTGGACGGCGACATTCGGTTGACCACCGCGGGTCTCAGCGGGCTTACCGACGGCGGCGCGGGCGTGATCACCGCATCCGGCGCGTCGCACGTCGTCTATGTGGGCACCGGGGGAGTGCTGCTCCCGCTGCTGCTGTTCTCGTCGGCCCGCGCGAACACGGCGTTCACGCCGCTGAACTATCGGCTGAGCACAGACGGGCTGCGACAGCTCATCGATCGGCTAACCGATCCGCTGATCGTGGTCGACTCCGAATACCGGGACGTCGTGGCCGGCGTCGGCGAGCGGGTGATGACGTCCGGCGAGTTCATCGAGGCCGCGCGATCCACCGAGCCCGTCTCGGCCTTCGCCGACCCCGACGACGTTGCGGTGGTGCTATTCACCTCGGGCACCACCTCGCGGCCCAAAGCCGTTGAGCTGACTCACAACAACCTGACCAGTTACGTCACCGGCACCGTCGAGTTCGGTTCTGCCGATCCCGCCGACGCGGCGCTGGTGTGCGTGCCGCCGTATCACATCGCGGGGGTCGGGGCCGCGTTGTCAAACCTCTATGCCGGACGGGCGATCGTGTACCTGCGCCGGTTCAATCCGCAAGAATGGGTGCGGCTGGTTCGCGACGAGCGGGTCACCACCGCGACGGTGGTGCCGACCATGCTGTCCCGCATCGTCGCGGTCCTCGAGGAGCAGTCCGCCGAACTTCCGACGCTGCGCAACTTCGCCTACGGCGGATCGAAGGTGGCGCGGCCCCTGATCAGACGGGCGCTCGACCTGCTACCAGACGTCGGCTTCGTCAACGCCTACGGGCTGACCGAGACCAGTTCGACCATTGCGGTGCTCACGCCCGAGGACCATCGCGCGGCGCACGAGGCACGGGACGATGCCGTCGCCCGTCGGCTGACATCGGTCGGCCGCCCGGTCCCTGACATCGAGGTGCAGATCCGCGCGGAGGACGGCACTGTGCTCGGGCCGGGCGAGACCGGTGAGCTGTTCGTGCGAGGCCCCCAGGTGTCGGGCCGTTACGCCGAGATCGGTTCGGTGCTCGATGCGGGGGGCTGGTTCCCGACCAGGGACGTCGCGATGCTGGATGAGGACGGCTATCTGTTCATCGGCGGGCGGTCGGACGACACCATCATCCGGGGCGGGGAGAACATCGCGCCGTCAGAAATTGAGGACGTGCTCGTCGAGCACCCCGACGTCCGCGAGGTCGTTGTCGTCGGGCTGGATGATGCCGAGTGGGGGCAGATCATCGTGGCGGTGATCGTGCCCGAGGCCGGCGCCGCGCCGACGCCCGAGCAGCTTCGCGACTTCGCCCGCAGCACGCTGCGCGGGTCCCGCACACCGGACCGCATCGTGTTTCGAGAGGAGCTGCCGACCACGCCGACCGGCAAGGTGCTGCGCCGCGAGATCCTCGACGACCTCAAGCCGGCTGCGGCCGAGCACTGAATCCGCCACTCGAGACAACAAGGAGTCCGACATGCTCAAGAACGGCACGCGCCTGCAGAGTCAGGTGTGTGACACCCAGGTGATCGTCGTCAAAGCCGCTGAGAGCCTGGACGATCTGCGCTGCGGCGGCCATCCGATGCTGCCACTGGATGCCGAGCGGCCTGCCGATGCCGCGCCCGATGCGGCCTTCGCAGCCGGCAGCACGATGGGTAAGCGCTACGTCGACGAAGGCGATGCCGAGGTGCTGGTCACCAAGGCCGGCGCCGGGTCGCTCAGCGTCGGCACGACGCCTCTGGCGCTCAAAGAAGCCAAGCCGCTACCGGCGAGCGACTGATATGACACACCGAAGCTACGGCGTGCTCGCCGCCGGACCCCTGCCTCCGTCAAACGCCGCGTGGCTGATGGAGATTGGCGGTTGGATCGTCTTCGTACTGGTGGCCGCGTTTCTGCTCTACCGCTGGCGCAAGAATGGCCGGCCCGACACCGCCGCGCTGCTCTTCATCGGGTGCTTCACCATGTGGTGGCAGGAGTTCTACGCCGACTGGGGTGCCTATCTGTACTACAACCCGGATTTGACGCCGCTGCCCTGGGGGAAGAGCCCGTACACCACCCCGAACAAACCGGTGTACGTGTTGGCCGGCTACGGCTGGTTCTATGCTGGCGGATTCGCAGCTGTGTTGACCCTGTTCCAATGGTTCCGGCGTCGCTATTCCTCAGTGAATTACCTTGCTGCCCTGGCGATCACCGTGTTCGTTCCGTTCATTTTGTGGAACTTCGTGACGGCGGACGGGGTTTCCTACGTGACGAACTGGTTCCAGTATCTGGAATCGATCGGACCGACCATCCACACCGACAAGGGCGGTCTTCAGCTCATCTATCAAGGCGTCCCGTTGTCCATCTTCGCCGTCGCCGTTGTGGCGAGCCTCGACCGGCGCGACGCCACCGGGCGCACTTGGTTCGAGCGGGCGCTGGGCGTACGACCAGTCATCACCACCTTCGGGCAGCGGGAGTACCAGATCGTGGCGTGGATCGTTGCCATGAATGTCCTCTACGCGGTGTTCCTGACGCTGCCTCTGGTGATCGCCCGCATCCTGTTCTTCCCCGACAACCCCTGGGTGCCCAACCCGTGACTGCCGAGCAGACGATCGAGGCGTGGATCGCCAATCAACTTGGTGCACAGGTTGTTTCGGTCAGATTCGATCAGGGCACCAACGAGTTCGGAGGTAGGAAGGCCAACCGGACCAGTACCGTCGGCACGATGAAGATCAGGTAGCAGAGATTCATCGTGACGATCCAGGTGAGAATTCGGCCGATGTTGCGTTTCGTTCCGGTGAGGCGGTCTACCCGCGCCCAGGATTCGACCAGCGGTGTGCCCTGCTTCTTGGCGCCGATGACGAGCAGAGTGACGGTCATCATCGCGGAGAAGGTGAGCACTGGGTAGAGCAGCGGGAAGTTGCCACGGGTGCTCTGCATGGCGGGCCCCACGAAGTCGACGTAGCTCCAGATCCCGAGAATCGACGCGCCGCCCTCGATGAGGGTGTCCCAGATGTAGAAGAACGGCCAACTGACGGCGACCACGACGATCCAGAGTTTCGCGGTCGGAAAGAACCGGGCATGAATCTTCTTGCAAGCCCACAGCACTGGGAAGTACACCAGGGCATAGAACCAGCCGTACGCGGGGATGACAGCCCACGGCTTGTTCGGGCTGGTCAGTGGCCAGTGATAGCCCGGAATCAGCGTCAGGTGCGGGTTGTAGAGGACGTAGGCGCCCCAGTCGCCGTACCACTCCTGCCACCACATGGTGGTGCCGCCGATGAAGACCAGAGTCGGCAGAGTCAGTTCCTTGCGCTTGACGCAGCTGTACGTGAAGAAGGCCGCCAGCGCTAGCCAGATGAGGGGGCCGACGATTTCGAACAGCCAACCAAGTACCGGTGGGCTCTGATCCACGGTGACCAGCCTTTCATCTGACTACATTTCGTCGTTTCTGTAGTGCGGCTACAGAGTATGGATGTTGTAGTCTCGCGTCAATGGCCAGCGAGCAAAAGCAAGTCGACGGGCGACGCAGCACCCACTGGGGTTCGGATACACCGGTCAGCGATGCCGATGCACGTGAGCGACTGCTGGATGCCGCCGATGAGTGCTACGCCCGTCGCGGTGTTGCGCGGACCCGCATCGACCACATCGCCGAGGTCGCGGGCGTGCACCGCACCACCGTCTACTCCTATTTTCCTAACAAGAATGCGCTGCTGTCCGCTTCGTTTGTGCGCTCGGCGGCCGCGATCTTGGCCACGTCGAAGGCGCACTTCCTGACAGATGAGCCGTTTGTGGAGCAATTCATCAAAGCGACCCTGGAAAGCCTTGCGGCGACTCGAAAGTCCCCAACGATGGCTCTGCTGCTGGGGTCGAGTGACTCAGCCGGGCTGACGATTCATGCCGCCGCGATCTCGGAGGAGTGGCAGAACTTGGCCCGCGAAACTCTGGGGCCCCCGCTGATGCAGGCTGTCGCCGACGGGTACGTCCGCGACGACGTACCGGTCGAGGCGATCTTGCGGTGGATCTGGCGGGTGAGCTTCAGCCTCGCCACCGAACCCGGATCCGCCGAAGATGACGGCGACGAAGGGGTACTGCGAGCCTTCGTACTGGCATCAGTCATGAACCCGCACAAACGATCTGCGCCGTGAGGAGTCGCACATGGAGGAGACGTGCCGTGAATGTGCGTTCGACGAGTCGCTCGCCCAGCCCAAAGACGTCGCGCTGGCACTGCGCCCGTTGACAACTGCGATCGGCAACGACATCCGCGCCCTGTCCACAGAGCTGGCTCGACGCCGTCCATCGCTCGAAGTCTGGTCTCCGGTGGAATACCTTGGACACCTGCGGGAATCGATGGCGTTCCATCGCTGGCTCATCGAAAGCGCACTTGCCGAAGACAATCCGTTGATCCCGATGGTTGATCCGGATGAGTCGGTCGCAAAAGCCGGTTACGCCGACGCCGACATCGAGGCGCTGTTCGGTCAGTTCGAGCGGCGCGTTGATCGGCTTTGTCAGCTGCTCGCTGAGCTCGACGATGGCGCGGTGGACCGCACGCTCACGCTCGATGATCGGCACATCACCGTGGGACTCGTTGCGCGCAGCGCCTGGCACGAATGCCACCACCATCGCGTCGACATACGCAGGCTCGGGCAGCTTTAGGCCGGCTCGACGAGTGCCTGAAGCTCGCGACGGACGATCTTGCCGGTGCTGCCGCGCGGTAGCTCGTCGAGCACTGTAATCGACCGCGGCACTTTGTAATTCGCCAGGTTCTCGCGGACATGGGCCTTAAGCTCGTCCGTCGTGGTGGCGGAGCCATCCGCGAGCACGACGAACGCGACCAACCGCTGGCCGTACTGGTTGTCGTCGACGCCGAGCACCGCGGCCTCAGTCACTGCGGCGTGCCCGGCCAACGTCTTCTCGACTTCGATCGGGTAGACGTTCTCGCCACCGGAGACGATCATCTCGTCGTCGCGGCCGACAATGAACAACCGGCCCGCGGCGTCGAGGTATCCGACGTCGCCGCTGGACATGTAACCATCGTGAAAGTCCTTGCTAACCCCAGACGTATAGCCGTCGAACTGGGTGGAGTTGCGGACGTAGATGGTCCCCACCTCACCTGTCGGCAGTTCGCGAAAGTCGGCGTCGAAGATGCGGACATCGGTGCCTACGGCGGGCCGTCCCGCGGTGTCGGGCGACGCACGCAAATCGGCCGGTGTGGCGGTGGCGATCATGCCTGCCTCGGTGGCGTTGTAGTTGTTGTAGATGACGTCGCCGAAACGGTCCATGAACTTCGTGACGACATCGTGGCGCATGCGCGAACCCGATGCCGCCGCGAACCGCAGCGACCGGCCGCTGTACTTCGCCAACACGTCATCGGGCAGGTCGACGATGCGGTCGAACATGACTGGCACAACGGACAATCCGGTCGCGCGATGCTCGTCGACGAGAGCGAGGGTTGCCTCCGGGTCGAACTTGCGCCGGGTCACGATGGTGCAGGCCATCAACGCGGCGATGCCCAATTGCCCAAATCCCCATGCGTGGAACATCGGTGCCACGATCACTGTGGTCTGCTCGGCGCGCCACGGTGTCCGGTCGAGGATCGACTTCAACGCATCCGCGCTGCCGCCAGAATGCTTGGCGCCCTTGGGTGATCCGGTGGTGCCCGACGTCAGCAGAATCATCTTCGACGTCCGCGCGGCCGGCACGGGATGTTGACCGCGGTGCCTCTCGACCAAGCCCGCGACGGTGACGTCGTGCGCGCCGGGATCGTCCGTCCACGCCACGATCCGGGCGGCCTGTGGACGATCCTTCAGTGCTTGGTCGATCGACGATGCGAACTCCTCGTCGAAGATGACGGCGTCGACCTTCTCGCGCGCCACGACTTCGGCCAGAGCCGGCCCGGCGAAGGACGTGTTCAACAACAGCACGTCGGCACCGATCCGGTTGGCGGCGATCAACGGCTCGACGAAGCCGCGATGGTTACGCGCCATAATGCCGACGACCTCGGGCGGGCCGCCGGGCAACGCCTGAAGCGCGGCAGCCAAGGCGTCGCCGTCCTCATCCAGTTCGCGCCAAGTCAGGGTGCCCAACTCGTCGATCAGCCCGGGCCGGTCAGGGCATCGCTGGGCCGCAATCGCGAACCCCGAAGTGGCGTTCATCCCTGCGCGCCGCACCGCCGCTGCCATGCGGACGTACCGGTCGGGCCGCAGCGGTGCTATCAGCTTCGCGCGAGACATCGTGCCGATCAGGCCTGCGATCTGATTCAGACGCTCCGGCATGGTCAGCCGATCACCGGAAATCGGGTGAGTGCCGGATCCCACTTCGTGACGGCCGCCGGCTCCAGGTCAGGCGTGTCCATGTAGTCCCCCTCAGCAGAAGTCGTTAAACAGTTTGATGTTATCGACCCAGGCGACGGGGTACCCGAATACCCTGATTCCGATGCAGGGTCTGGAGGAGCGGTGAAGAGGCTCGGAGGCTGGGACGCGGTTCTGCTCTACAACGAAACCCCCAACCTGCCTCAGCACACCCTGAAAATCGGCATCGTCGACGCGTCGGAGTGCGACGGATTCGGCTATGACCACTACCGTCAGGCTTTGGCACGGAAGCTGCACCTTCTCGAACCGCTGCGCTATCAGCTGGTCCACATCCCGCGCCGCCTGCACCGCGAGATGTGGCTGGAGAACACCGACATCGACCTCGACTATCACGTCCGGCGCGTGCAGATCCGACCTCCTGGGGGTCACCGCGAGCTCGATGCCGCGATCGGAGAGATCGCCAGCACGGCACTGGATCGCAGTAAGCCGTTGTGGGAGTTCCACTTCGTCGAGGGCATGGCGGACAATCGGTTCGCGATCATCGGTAAGATCCACCACGCCCTGGCCGACGGCGTTGCGTCCGCCAATTTGATGGCGCGGGCGCTGGACTTTCCCGATACGTCATGGCCGGACAAGGACAACTACCGGCGCGACCCTCTCCCGTCCGATGGGCAACTGATCCAAGCCGCGATGCGCGATCACGTGGTCCAGTTGCGAGAACTGCCCGGCCTGCTGCGAGACACGGTCAAAGGAATACGGCGGGTACGCCGTAACTCCAGGTCTGCCCCGGGGCTTGCCCGCAACTTCCGTCCGCCGGCGACCTTCCTCAACCACGTCGTGACACCGGGGCGCACCTTCGCCAGCGCCACGCTTTCACTTGCCGACGTCAAAGGCACCGGCAAGCGTCTCGGAGCCACCATCAACGACATGGTCTTGGCCATCAGTACGGGAGCCCTTCGCGTGCTGCTGCTGAAATACGACGGTCACGCCGACGAGCCCTTGCTGTGTGGTGTGCCGATGAGCATCGACACCTCGCCAGAACGAATATCCGGCAACGCCCTGGGCACCGTCGTGGTGACGCTGCCGGTACAGGTGGCCGATCCGCTCGAGTGGGTGCGCCTGGCCCACACCGGTGCGACGATCGGCAAGGAGAACGCTCAGCTTCTGGGGTCCGAACTCGTGAGCCGGTGGTCCAACTACGCACCACCCACCTTGACGGAGTGGGGTTTTCGCCGCATTGCGACCAGCCGCTCGGGCAACAAGCTGATCAATGTTCCGGTCTCCAACGTGCCGGGCCCGCGCCAGTTCGGCCAAGTCGCGGGTGCTCCACTCACCGAGATCTACTCGGTCGGGCCGCTCACCTTCGGGGTGGGAGTCAATATCACCGTGTGGAGTTACGTCGACCAACTCAAAATCTCGGTGCTTGCCGACGATGCGACCTTCGACGACCCCCACGAGGTCACCGACGCGATGGTCGACGCGTTTGCGCTCATTCGCCACGCGGCGGGCTTGCCTGCCGAGATCATGTAGGAGTCAGTGCAGTCGGCCTTCGACGAACACGCTTTCGGGGATTGCGGCATCGAGGCCGACCGGGGCGGCTCGATTGCTGGCAGCCATCAGATCGTCTGCGCTCGTCGCCGAGGTGACGGACCAGCCGTGGGTGCGTAACCAGTCGACGACTTCGGTTCGTTCTTCCTCATAGAGCAAGTTGCCGGATTCGCTGATGTCTTTGCCGCCCAGCTTGATAGCGGCCTGCCGGTAGCGTTCGGTGTGCTGCTCGCGGCGCGCGAAACTTTCTGCGCTGAAGAACTCGTTGGTGAACGCTTCGACCGCCACACGACTTCCGGGAGCACTGAGCGACTGGATCCGGTCGAACAACAGGTCTTGGGCGTGGGCGGTCAGGTACGGCAACAGGCCCTCCGCCGACCACGCCGTCGGAGCCGATGCGTCAAACCCGGCCTGCGCCAGTGCTTTCGGCCAGTCCAGTCGCAGATCGATGCCGACGCTGATGTGGGACGCGATCGGGTCGACCGCATGAGATTCCAGCGTGCCGGTCTTGAATGACAGCACCTTGGGCTGATCGATCTCGTAGACCACGCACCCGGCCGGCCAGGCGAGCCGCCAGGCCCGCGAATCAAGGCCGGCCGCCAGGATCACAATCTGCCGGATGCCGTCGCCGGCCGCTTCGAGAAAGTACTCGTCGAAGAACTTCGTCCGGCACGCGGTATAGCCCAGCATCGCTTGCATCCGATCCTCGAATTGTGGGTCGGCATTGGCTAATTCGGCCGGTAGTTCATCGTCCAGGTAAACCCGCCAGATGCCATCGCCGGCCGCTTCGAGGAAGAGTTCTGCGTAGGGATCGCTGATCAGCGGATCGGCGCTTTTGGTCTCTTTCGCGCGTCCACCGGCGACTCCCAACGCGGTGGCGCCAACGCTCTCGTTGATGTCCCACGTGTCATTGTCGGTTCTGGCCATTGGAGTCCCTTTCGTGGCTCTCGGTGAAAGAATCTCCTGCCGAGCATATACGAAAGTTAGCTACGCTTATTAAATGAGCTGTCAACGCTGTCACGGGGCACGCAGAGCGCCGTCGAACAGTGCGTGAAAATCCGCCGCGGTCAGAGATGCATTGGTCAGCGCGAATTCGTTGATCAGCACCGATGCGAAATGGGCCAGCGCGTCCGGATCCCCGGCCCTGATCTCGCCGTCCTGCTGCCCTTCGCGGACCAGGTCGGCCATCACCGTCATCGCCTGCGCGTAGCGCCCGTAGACGTCGTCGGCAAAAGTCGTCAATGCCGGACCGACGATGGCCGAACCTCCCTGCATCTGCCGAAGGACCGATTTGAAATGGGGTCGCGCCCCGAAGAACGCCGCGGCGGCGTCAACAATCCGGTGCAGCCGTTCGAGCGCGTTGCCCTCGACTCGCGACGCCTCCCGCAGTTCGGCGAGGTATTCGTCGGCACGACGGCTCAGCGTCTGGGCGACCAGGTGCTGCTTGCTGTCGAAAAACTTGTACATCGCGGCCGTCGAATAGCCCGACAAATCCGCGATGCGACGCAACGACCCATCGCGCAGCCCGTCTTCGCTGAACACCCGTTCTGCTGCATCGAGGATGTTCGTCACGCTCTCCGCACGACGGGCGGCTCGCCGCTGGCTACGCAGCACTTCGCGGGCGGTATCCGTCACGGAACCACTGTAGCCAACTCGACGCTTGATTTGTGGACGACCGTCCACCAAAGTGGATCATAATCCACTTCGGTTTCTAGACAGGGAGCACTTAGGTGAGTGCAGGAGAAGACCTCATCCGCGGATCTGTCGCTGCGCTGAACGCAGGTGACGTGGATGGCTATTTGGCCGGCTTCGCGCGAGGCAGTGTGCGTTGGGCGCTTGGCCTGGACACGCCGCTGCCGCTGTCCGATATCGAGGCAAACCTGCGGCAAATGGTCACGGCGTTCGACCAACTGCACCTGCAGGAGGATCTGTTGTTCGGCGGCAGCGGTCACGTGTTTGCTCGCTGGACATTGCGGGGCATCCACACCGGTCATTACGGGGGAATCGCGCCGACCCATCGGGCCATCGCCGTGCAGACGGCCGAGCTGTACGCCGTCAGCGGGTCGGTTGTTACCGAGTCCTGGGTTTATGGCAATCTGACAAGCCTTTTTGACCAACTCGAGGGACGGCAATGACTGAATTGAATGCCTCAATGCTGCTGGCGCCGTCGGTTCTGGGCGACCCGTACGACTTTTACCGGAGGCTGCGGGAGGACGCGCCGGTCTGGGCGGTGCCGGGCACCGACGTCGTGGTGATCAGCGGCTTCGCGCTGCTGTCACAGGCGGTTGCGCGAACCGAAGACTTCTCCTCGACGATGCAGTGCCTCATCTATCGCGATGAGAACGGACTACCCGCCCGCCTCGACTTCGGCGGAGCAGCGCTGCCGACCTTGGCGACCGCCGACCCTCCTGTGCACACCACCCAACGACGCGCAGTCTTTCCCGAGTTGGTCGCCCGCCGCATGCGCGCACTGGAGAGCGACATCGATGCTCTGGCCGAAGCGACTGTCAAGG
>Ga0302324_100029531_pt1 | contig 10386 bp, 10 predicted proteins | sample Palsa_T0_1_FD_201949 | JGI IMG/M metagenome (GOLD analysis project Ga0302324, IMG submission 201949) | Peat permafrost microbial communities from Stordalen Mire near Abisko, Sweden - Palsa_T0_1 | ecosystem: Environmental > Terrestrial > Soil > Palsa > Peat permafrost | place: Sweden: Abisko... | reverse complement strand
CGGCCATCGCACCTTCGAGCGTGCGATGAATCTCGACGGCGCTCTTGGCCAGCAGGAACAGGCCGCCGGCCCCCAGCACCAGATTGCGTGCGGACAACGGGCGCTGCAGCACGCTGAACAGCGGCGCGGTCAGCCGCGTCAGCCATACCACCGAGAACAGCAGCGCCAGGCGTGTGAGCATCGCCAGCAGCAGCCCGACGATGCGGGCGCTGCGCCGGCGCGCCGGCGGCAAGCGCTCGACCAGCAGCGACAGGAAAATCACGTTGTCGATGCCGAGCACCGTCTCGAGCAGCGACAGGGTCGCGAACGCGATCCAGCCTTCGGGTGATTCGAGCAGCGCCAGCACCGACTGTTATCCGCTCCCGCTGTTTCAGGCTCCCGGCGTCATCCGCTCCCGCCGGCGGCAGCGGACCTGCGCTCCGTGAACTCCTTTAGGGCAAGTCGTCCAACGGCTTCTTCACCGCGCTGGCCAGCAGATGCTCGGCCTTCAGGCCGCAGTCCAGCGCCACTGCGCTCGAGATATAGATCGAGGAATAGGTGCCGGCGAGGATGCCGATGATCAGCGCCTCGGAGAAACCGCGCAGCACCGCGCCACCCAGCGCATACAGCGCGACCACCACGATCAGCGTCACCACCTTGGTCATGATGGTACGCGAGAGCGTCTGATTAATCGATTGATCGAGAACCGCCACCGGGTCGAGACGCCGGCCGGTATGGAAGCGTTCGCGGATGCGATCGAATACCACGACCGTGTCGTTGAGCGAGTAGCCGATCACCGCCAGCATCGCCGCGACCACGGTCAGATCGAAGGTCGTGCGCGTAAGCGAGAACGTGCCGAGCACCAGGATCGGGTCATGCAGCACCGCCAGGATCGCCCCCAGTGACAGCCGCCAGGTGTGAAAGCGCACGGCGATGTAGCCGAAGATCAGCAGCAGGGTTGCGATCAGCGCCTGCGCGGCGCTGCGTTGCAGCTCGCCGCCGATCTGCGGGCCGACCACCTCGACCTGCTGGATCTGGGCGCCCGCATCGACGCCGTGCAGCACCTGCTCGATCTGGGTGCGCACCGCCTCGGTGCTCTGCTTGGTCGGCGGCAAGCGGATCGCGATATCGCGCGAGGTGCCGAAGATCGTGACCTGCGGATCGCTGTAGCCGGCGGCCGTGAGCGCCTTGATCACGGCATCGCGATTAGCGGCGGCCGGGAAGCTCGCCTGCACGGTCACGCCACCGGTGAAATCCACTCCAAGGTTCAGTCCGCGGGTCGCCAGCGACACCAGGGAGATCAGGATCAGGACGATCGACAGCCCATACCACACCTTGCGTGTGGACATGAACGGGAAGGTGGTCGCGCGATGAAAGAATTCCACGGTCGTCCTTGCGTGTTACAGGCGTCGATACTGATGGGGCGGCATGAGCGTCAGCCGATCGACAGCTGCGCCACTTTGCGGCGCCCGCCGTACATCAGCGTGATCAGCGCCCGGCTGCCGAGCAGCGAGGTGAACATCGAAGTGGCGATCCCCAGCGTCAGCACGATCGCAAAGCCGCGGATCGCACCGGTGCCGATCACCCACAGCGCCAGACCTGCGATCAACGCGGTCACGTTCGAATCGGCGATGGCCGAGAACGCCTTGTCGAAGCCGGCGCGTATGGCCGCCTGCGGTGAGACACCATTGCGCAGCTCCTCGCGGATGCGCTCGTAGATCAGCACATTGGCGTCCACCGCGATGCCGACCGTCAGAATGATGCCGGCGATCCCGGGCAGCGACAGCGAGGCACGCAGCATCGACAGCAGCGCGGTCAGCAGAATCACGTTGGCCAGCAGCACCGCGTCCGCGACCAGCCCAAAGGCATGGTAGTACAGCGCCATGAACACGAACACGGCGAGCATGCCGATCTCCAGTGCGCGCACGCCCTTGTCGATGTTGTCCTGACCCAGGCTCGGACCGATGGCGCGCTCCTCGACCACTTCGATCGGCGCTGCCAGCGAGCCCGAGCGCAGCATCAGCGACAGATCGCGCGCCTCACCCGAGGTCAGGCCGGTGACCTGGAACTGCGGCCCGAACACGCCGCGAATCGTCGCCACGTTGATGACCTTCTCGCTGGTGGAATCGCGATCCACTTTCTGGCCGTTGACCTCGACCTGGCGGCGGCTCTTTTCGATGTAGACCACGGCCATCGGCTTGCCGACATTCAGCCGCGTGGTGCGCAGCATCGAATCGGCGCCCCGAGCATCCAGTTTGATCGAAACCGCGGGCCCTTCGGTGGATGTGGTCGAGGTCGCACTGGTGAGTTCGTCGCCGGTCACGATCACTTCGCGCTTGAGCAGAATCGGCGCGCCGTCCTCGCGCTTGTACAGCTTGGTGCCGAGCGGCGCGTGCCCGCCCTGCTCGGCCTGCACCGGATTGTTCTGCGTATCGACCAGCCGCAACTCGAGCGTGGCGACCTTGCCCAGCAGATCCTTGACCTCGGCCGAATTCTGCACCCCCGGCAGCTGCACGTTGATGCGGTCCAGGCCCTGGCGCTGCACGATCGGTTCTGACACGCCGAGTTCGTTGACACGGTTGGTCAGCGTGGTGCGATTCTGCTCCAGCGCATAGTCCTCGCGCGCCTTGATCTGGGCCGGCGTCAGCAGCATGTCGACCACCGCTCCGGAGGAGCTGCTGCCAGTGGTGAATTTGAGATTACCGTCAACCTTCTTCAGCACCGCCCCGATCGCCCCGGCATCCGCATCCGCCGGCAGGCTCACACGCAGACCGGTGGCAATGCCGCCGCTACCCGCGGTGAGCGTCGTGATGTCTGTGAACGGCAGCTTGGCCTCGATGAGCGCGCGGCGGAAGCTCTGCTCATAGCTCTCGAGCAGCTGGCTCACCGCGCCCTGCAGGTCCACCTGATAGAGCAGGTACAGGCCACCGCGCAGATCCAGGCCGAGCGGCATCGCCTTCAATCCGATGCCGCGCATCCAGGCCGGGGCTCGCGACGCGTTCGCCAGCGCCGAACGATCCACGTCCGACAGCGTCGCATCGACCGTGTCGCGCGCCTTGAGCTGCGAGGCGACGTCGTTGAATGCCAGTATCAGCCGGCCGCTGTCGATGAAATCGCGTTTGATGACGATGTTCTGCTTGTGCAGCAGATCCTCGATCGACTGGCGCGCGAAATCATCCATCGGCGCGCGGCTCTTGCGCTCCACCTGCAACGCCGGGTCCTCGCCAAACAGGTTCGGCAGCGCGAACAGCAGTCCAATCAGCACCACGAGCGTGACGAGCACGTATTTCCAGCGTGGAAATTCCAGCATGAGCTTCGGACTCTAAGGGCGGATTGGAGCGTTGCGGAACCGAAGGCTTCAGGCGCTCTTGAGCGTGCCCTTGGGCATGAGCTGCGTGATCTGCGTCTTCTGCACCTTGATGCGCACGCCGTCGGCGATCTCCAGCGTGACGAAGGTATCGTTGACCTCGATGATGCGTCCAAGGATGCCGCCGGTGGTCACGACCTCATCGCCGCTGGCCAGGCGTGACAGCATCGCCTGCTGCTCCTTCATGCGCTTCTGCTGCGGCCGGATCAGCAGGAAATAGAACACCCCCACGAACACCACCAGGATGACGATCTGACCCATGCCGCCGCCGCCCAGGCCCCCGCCGGTGGATTGCGCGTACGCGTCGCTGACCAATAAGCTCATGCTTGCCTCTTGTTTTGACTCGATCTGCCCGCCCGAGCACCTACCGGGCATGCCCCGGTAGCGCCGCAAAGCGGCCGCATTATGCCACAGGCGTACCCGGCCGCCGCGGCTGGGCGATTATGCCGGCTGCGAACTGCGCGAACCGGCCGGCCGCGATCGCGGCACGGATCCGGCGCATCAGTTCCAGATAGAAATGCAGGTTGTGCAATGTCGCCAGCCGCACCCCGAGGATTTCGTTGCAGCGGTCCAGGTGGCGCAGATACGCGCGTGAATAGCGGCGGCAGGTCGAGCAGCTGCAGGCCGGATCGATCGGTCCGGTATCGCGCTGGTGCACTGCATTGCGGATGTTGATGATGCCGGCGGCGGTGAACAGGTGACCGTTGCGCGCATGCCGGGTCGGCATCACGCAGTCGAACAAATCGACCCCGCGCGCTACCGCGGCGACGATGTCATGCGGATACCCCACGCCCATCAGGTAGCGCGGACGCTGCGCCGGCAGGCGTGGGGTCACGAAATCAAGCACCCGCAGCCGCTCCTCCTCCGGCTCCCCCACAGCCAGGCCGCCGATCGCATAGCCGGCAAATTCGCGCGGCGACAGCGTCTCTATCGACTCGAGCCGAAGATCCTCGAACATGCCGCCCTGCACGATGCCAAACAGATGGCCAGGCGGAGGCTCGCCGCCCGCAGGCCCGCGATAGTAACGATCGTGGCTGCGCAGCGCCCAGCGCATCGAACGCTGCATCGACTCGCGCGCCTGCGCCAGCGTGGCGGGATAGGCAGTACAGTCGTCGAAGGCCATCGCAATGTCCGAGGCCAGCGCGCGCTGCACGTCCATGGCGTCCTCGGGACGCATGCGCACGCTGGCACCGTCGACCGGCGAGCGGAAGCTGACTCCGTCCTCGTCGATGCGCCGCAGCGATGTGAGACTGAACACCTGAAAGCCGCCGGAGTCGGTCAGGATGGGCCTGGGCCAGCCCATGAATCCGTGCAGACCGTCGCGATGCAGGCCGATGATTTCGGGCCCCGGGCGCAGCATCAGGTGAAAGGTGTTGCCGAGCACGATCTGCGCGCCGAGCCCCTCGAGCTCCTCAGGCATCATGCCTTTGACCGCCCCGTAAGTGCCGACCGGCATGAACGCCGGGGTATCCACGCTGCCATGGGGCAGCGTCAGGCGAGCCAGTCGCGCGGCGCCGTCCTGGGCGATCACCTCGAACCGCAGCGCCGACGCCGTCACAGGATCCCGCGCGTGCGAGCGGACGCCTGCGGGAACACCAGCATGGCATCGCCGTAACTGAAAAACCGGTAGCGCTCGCGCACCGCGTGCGCATAGGCGGCCAGTACCTGCTGCCGGCCGGCGAAGGCGGCCACCAGCATCAGCAGCGTCGACTGCGGCAGATGGAAGTTGGTCAGTAATGCGTCGATCACCTGGAAACGATAACCCGGAAGGATGAACAGCGTCGTGTCGGCGCGCGCGGGCGCCAGTGCCGGCCCCGATGCCGTCGCCGCGGACTCGAGCGCGCGCGCCACCGTGGTGCCGACCGCGACCACGCGTCGGCCGGCAGCGCGGGCGCGGGCGATCGCGGCTACCGTCGCGGCACCGACCTCGTAGCGCTCGCTGTGCATGACGTGATCCTCGAGCGACTCGCTGCGAACCGGCTGGAACGTGCCCGCTCCGACGTGCAGCGTGATCACACTGCGCTCGATGCCGTGTGCCGCCAGCGCCGTCAGCAACGCCGCGTCGAAATGCAGGCTCGCAGTCGGCGCCGCGACCGCCCCCGGCACGCGCGCCAACAGGCTCTGATAGCGCTCGCGGTCGAGCGGCTCGGCGGCGCGGGCGATATAAGGCGGCAACGGCACCAGGCCGTGAGCCTCGAAGAACGCCACTGCCTCGGCCGGCAGTTCGACTTCCCAGAACGGCGCGCGCCGGGCGAGCAGCCGCACCAGGCCACCGCTCGTCTGCAGCGACATTCCCGGCCGGACCGACTTGCTGTCGCGCAGCTGCACCAGCGCCCGCGCGCCCTCGAGCGGCCGCTCGAGCAACAGCTCGATGCGCCCGCCGCTGAGCTTGCGCGCCGGCATGCGCGCCGGCAGCACGCGGGTATCGTTGAACACCAGCAGATCGCCGGCCGCCAGCAGCCCCGGCAGCTCGTCCATGCGGCGGTCCTGCCACGTTGCACGCGCACCGTCGAGCAGCAGCAGGCGGCTCGCCGAGCGGCGCGGCAACGGAGTCTGCGCGATCAGTCCGGGCGGCAGATCGAAGTCGAAGTCGCTGCGTTTAATGCGGCCGCTCAGTGTCGTATCGATGGCAATGGTGGCCTCGCTCGGAGTCGAACCGAGATGGGCAAGCCCGGTCGATTTTGAGTCGACTGCGTCTACCAGTTCCGCCACGAGGCCGTCGGACTTACCTGCACGCATGGCGATCACCCATGCCGCTGCGCGCGTTTCGCGCTGCAGAGCGTCCCCCGGTGCGAGTACGATACCTCAATCTTTTATGAAATTCTGTGCAGCATGCGGTCAGCCCGTGGAGATGCGCATTCCACCCGGCGACAACCTGCCGCGTGCGGTGTGCACCGCCTGCGGCGCCATTCATTACCAGAACCCGCGCATCGTCGTGGGCTGCGTGCCCGAATGGCAGGGCCGCATCGTGCTGTGCCAGCGGGCCATCACGCCGCGCCGCGGTTACTGGACCACGCCGGCTGGATTCCTGGAAAACGGCGAATCCCTGCACGCTGGGGCGGCGCGCGAGTCGCTGGAGGAAGCCGAGGCTCGGGTGCAGATCGGCTCGCTGCTGGCGATCTCCAACGTGCTGCATGCCGCGCAGGTCCATGTGACCTTCCGAGCCGCCCTGCTCGAGGGCAAATTCGGCGTCGGTGCCGAGAGCCTGCAGGTCGGACTCTACGAGGAGGCGCAGATTCCGTGGGCGCAGATCGCTTTTCCGAGCATCGAGTTCGCGCTGCGCTGCTATTTCGAGGATCGCCGCTCGGGGCAGGAATCGCTGCATTTCAACGACATCAGTCGCCCGCTGCACAATTAAGCCCGCATCGCTTTCAGGGTCGGTGCGGCTTTGGCACAATACGCGCCCCCGCGGGAGAGCCGGATTACCAGTAGCCAGGCCGGCACCCGATGCCGGCATCGATCGGAGCATCAATGACCTTTGTCGTGACGGAAAACTGTATCAAGTGCAAGTACATGGACTGCGTGGAGGTCTGCCCGGTTGACTGTTTCCATGTCGGGCCGAATTTCCTGGTGATCGACCCGGACGAGTGCATCGACTGCACCCTGTGCGAGCCCGAGTGCCCGGTGGAGGCGATCTTTTCCGAGGAGGAGCTGCCCGCCGGCCAGGAGGAGTTCAAGCAGATCAATGCCGAACTGGCCAAGCAGTGGCCGGTCATCACGGAAAAGGGGGCTCCGCCGGCCGACGCCAAGGAGTGGGAGGATAAGGCCGACAAACGCGCGCTGCTGGAGCGCTAAAGCGCGGGGGGCGCCCGGAGAGCCCGGCGCCGAGCTAGGGCTGCATTTCCTTGAGCTGTTCGACCAGCGCATCGGGCGTCAGGTAGCCGCCCAGCATGGCGCCATTGGCAGCCACGATCCCGGGGGTACCCTCCAGACCGATGGCCTTGCCGAGCTCATACTCCTGCGCCACGGGTGTATTGGCGCAGGTCTTGGAATCAAGCTCCTCGCCCAGCTTTGCCCGCGTCAGGGCCGCCTTGCGGTCGGCCGAGCACCACACCTGCTCCGCCTTGTGCCAGGACTCGGTGTCCGGCCCGGTGCGCGGGTAGAACACGTAACGCACCCGCACGCCCAACCGGTTGTATTCGGCGATCTGACGATGCAGGGCGCGGCAGAAGCTGCAATCGACGTCCGTGAACACGGTGACGGTGTATTTGGGTTGTGGCGGCGAGAACACCACCATGCTGGACTCCGGAACGGCGTCGATCAGCTTGCGTCGCACATCGCGCCGGTGCGCTTCCGTCAAATTGGCACGGCTGGGGACCTGATACAGATCGCCAGTGAAGGCGTACTGCCCGTCGCGCGTCATGTAGAGGATGTCGGAGCCGCGCAGCACCTCAAAAATGCCGGCGACCGGCGTCGCCTGAACGTTCTCGGGCTTGACACCTGCCAGACGGGCGACGGCCCGCAGCGTCTCAGGGGACGCGGCGATCAGCTGGGGCGCCGCTGCGTGGGCACCCGAGGCAGCGCCGCCTGGGGAGGCGGCGGCTGGCGGCGTCGGGGTATCTTGCTGCGGCGCAATAGCTGCCGCCCAAAGACCCCCGGCCGTCAGGCCGAGCGATGTCAGAACCGCGCATCGAAAACCGACGTGTTTCATAGGCCCAAGCATAGCATGGGGCAGCCGCCGCGGCCGCTGTAGCCGCAGTGCGACTAGCCGCGCGGGTGGTGCTGGGAGTGCAGCTCTTTCATGCGCTCCCGGGCCACGTGGGTATAGATCTGGGTCGTTGAAAGATCGCTGTGCCCGAGCAGCATCTGAACCACGCGCAGGTCGGCGCCGTGATTAAGCAGATGAGTTGCAAAAGCGTGCCGCAGCGTATGCGGGGAGAGCTCGCGATCCACACCGGCCTTGCGCGCATAGCGCTTGATGATGTGCCAGAACGCCTGGCGGGTCATCCGATCGCCGCGGCGGGTGGGAAATAGATAGTCGGTACTGCGATCCAGGAGGATGTCGTTGCGCGCACCGTTGATGAAAGCTCTGAGCCAGCGCACCGCTTCCTCGCCCAGTGGAATCAGGCGCTCGCGATTGCCCTTGCCGAGCACGCGGGTGACACCCTGGTTCATGTTGATCTGGCCGAGCTTCAGGCTCACCAGCTCCGAGACGCGCAGGCCGGTGGCGTACAGCACTTCGAGCATGGTGCGGTCGCGATAGCCCAGCGGGTCGGCGACCGCGGGCGCGCCCAGCAGCGATTCGACTTCCGCCTCGGACAGCGAGCGTGGCAGCGAGCGGCCGATCTTCGGCATCGCGATCTGTGCCGTAGGATCCTCGCGCACGCCGCCTTCGCGCACCAGGTAGCGAAAGAAGCGCCGGAAGGACGATAGCTGACGGGCGGTTGAACGCGGCCGGGCTCCGGCCTGTACGCGCGCCGCAATGAAATCCAGAAGCTCCGCGCGTCCGGTCTGCGCCAGGCTGAGCTTGCGTTCACTCAGCCAACGATGCAGCGCCACCAGATCGGCTCGGTAGGCCGCTAGGGTATTGGACGAGAGGCCCCGTTCCATCCATACCGCATCGAGAAATCGCGCGATGAGCGGATCGGTTGAATCGGTGCCGGATTTCTCCACTGCTGCCGTCGCCTGACTAGTCAATGCCGTACCTTGATGTGGGTTCTTCCTGCTGGCGCAGTATGCTGAGGCGGAGCGGCGCTTCGATGTGATGACCCTCACAGCCACGCGCAGCCGTTAACATAAAGAGAACTGCATCACATGCAAAACCATGGGTAATGCGAACCGCGCCGACAAATCGGCCCGCGCGAGCGCCCCGAGGGGCGGTGGCGGGGCCGCCGCGCCGCCGCAAGCCCTGAGCCTGCTGGGCCTGGTTTTCGGCATTTGCACCTGGCTGCAGTTCCTGCTTGCGGCGACGCTGGTGCTGCCGGTGCTGCTGTTCACGCCACATCTGTCGCGCCGCCGCGCAATGGTCAGTGGCCTGGCGCGGCTGGCGCTGCGCCTCGCCGGCATGCGGCTCGAGGCGCACGGCCTCGGCCAGCTGCCGCAGCCGTGCATCGTGGTCGCGAATCACAGCAGTTACCTCGACGGTGTAGTGCTGGCGGCGAGCCTGCCGCCCTATTTCAGTTTCGTGATCAAACGCGAGATGTCCAAGGTGCCGCTGGCCGGCACACTGCTGCGCCGCATTGGTGCCGAGTTCGTCGAGCGCGGCGATCGCATCCGCGGCGCGCGCGATGCGCGCCGCCTGCTGCGCAACGCCGCCATCGGCCATTCGCTGGTTTTTTTTCCCGAGGGCACCTTCAGCGCCGACGTCGGACTGCTGCGCTTTCATATCGGCGCCTTCGCCGCGGCAGTGCGAGCCGACCTGCCGGTGGTTCCGGTAGCGATCCGCGGCACGCGCCGCTGCCTGCCTCCGGGCAGTCCCTGGCCGCGGCCGGGCGCCATCCGAATCGAGGCACTCGCGGCGCTGCCGTCGCTGCCGACGGGCCGCGGCAAGGACGATCGCGATCAGGCGCTGCTGCTGCGCGATGCGGCTCGTGATGCGTTGCTCGCCGTGCTGGGCGAGGCCGACCTGGACGCGGGCGCGCGCCATCGGTGGCAGCCCTGAACCTGCGCGATCTCTACCAGCGCGAACTCGCCGCGCGCGGCTACATGCCCGATGCGGCTCAATCTCCCGCCATCGAGCGGCTGGAGGCGTTGCGCACCCGGCTGCTCGCCGCCGGCCCGGACGGCTTGTGGCGGCGACTGCTGCGCACCCTCAGGCCCAAGCGCGCCGGCGAACGCGGTAACCGCGGCGCGTATCTGTGGGGCGGCGTCGGCCGCGGCAAGACCTGGCTGATGGATCTGTTCTACGACAGCTTGCCGTTGCGGGCGCGCCGCCGCAGCCACTTCCATCATTTCATGCGCGACATGCACGAGCAGCTGCGCCAGATGGGTGCGCAGCGCGACCCGCTGGAGCTGCTCGCGCGCCGCATCGCGCGGCACACGCGGGTGCTGTGTCTCGATGAACTCTATGTCGATGACATCGTCGATGCGATGCTGCTCGG
>Ga0302324_100029528_pt1 | contig 10386 bp, 5 predicted proteins | sample Palsa_T0_1_FD_201949 | JGI IMG/M metagenome (GOLD analysis project Ga0302324, IMG submission 201949) | Peat permafrost microbial communities from Stordalen Mire near Abisko, Sweden - Palsa_T0_1 | ecosystem: Environmental > Terrestrial > Soil > Palsa > Peat permafrost | place: Sweden: Abisko... | reverse complement strand
TATTTTCAATGCCGCCCACCATCTAAGAAAGGGTCGTTTTTCTGTCCAGAAAATGGGGTCCACTACAATCCGCCAGCTTGGAGACGCGTGCCTGAACGAGATGACGACAGCCAAGATCCAGGAAGCGATCCACCGATTAAAGGATCACGGTGGCCGACCTACCGAGGCCGAACCGCTGGGACGACCACTGGCACCGAAGACCGTTCGGCACATTGGAACTCTCTTGTACACGGTGCTCTCCGATGCCGACCGCCTTGGCGTACTCCAGATTCCGCATCCGATGGCGAACCGGCGTGTCCTTTTGCCGAAGCTGGCGAAGCGAAGACCGGCGGTGCTTGATGAGACCAAACTCCAAACTCTGTTCGATCATGCGCGCGACACCCGACTTTATCCGTTCATCGTGTTGGCTGCCGCCACAGGTTGTCGCCGGGGGGAGTTACTTGCGCTTGAATGGACAGACCTCGATTTAGAGACTGGTTTGCTCAGTATTTCAAAATCCCTGGAGCAAACCCGACGTGGTCTGCGCGTGAAGGGCACGAAGTCCGAGGAGCCACGGCAATTGGGCGTGCCAGAATGGGCGCTCGACGTGCTGAAGGAGCACCGCAGGGAACAAGAGCGTGACCGATGCCTATTTGGGGCGGACTACGTCAACCAGCATTTGATTTTCTGCCAGCCTAATGGTCGTTACTATTCGCCTGACCGCTTAGGCGCCCGCGTCGTCGAGCTTATGAGGAAGGTGGGGCTTCACGGCGTGAGTCTCCATTCCTTGCGCCATTCACATGCAAGCATCCTACTCAGCAAGGGAGTACCGGCTGCTGTCGTGTCGGAGCGCTTGGGCCACGCCGACCAGAACATCACTCTCTCGATCTACAGTCACGCGTTGCCCGCAGATTCCCGTGCCGCCGCGAAAATCTGGAACGACTCGATGGCTCAGGTGGCGGCCAATAGCCGTCCAGCGGCGTCTTCGACGGAAGGCCAAAGGCCTATCCTCCGCACGGGTACTGACTGACGCCGCGCACGGCTGACCTCATCACCTGCTGACGCCATTTTTGCGAAGAGAGACTTCGTCTCGAGTCCTTCTCCAAGGTGAAATCGATGATGGAGTCGCTCGATGTCCCCAACGAAATCTCTCCGCATGTTTGCGCATGTTTGCGCGACGAGCCTTGTAAAAACCTAAGTCTTTGAAATGGAAAAAGAAAGTTGGCGGGGACGACGGGGTTCGAACCCGCGACCTCCGACGTGACAGGCCGGCGTTCTAACCAACTGAACTACGTCCCCGAAGTATGCAGCAACGTCGGCAATTGAATTTTAACATACCCGCCGCCGTGGTCTGCGCTACAACTCGAATAGCGACGCCTGCTTTCTCAAGACCACTGGGGCGCCCCATTCGAGCCAAGCGCCCAGCAAAGGAAAATAGAGTCCCAGGCGGATGGGGCGCTCACTTGAACCGATGCCCCGCTGGGACAGCAATCGCGCGTAGCGCTCCAGTTGCTCCCGATAGCGCTCCTTCTCGGCTTCGAGGAAGTTTTCAAGCTCACCGCCGGCGGGCTCACTGGTTTTATAGTCGATAATCCAACGGACGCCATGCTCGTCGACGAACGTGCGGTCGATCACGGCCTCGCACAATTTCCCTTCGATCCACCCGGCGACGGGCAACTCGTTCGCCGCGTCTTCGTGCGTCTCAAGACACCAGCGGCCGCGGGAATCCGATAGCGTCCGCGCCAGTGCCTCTTGCACGCGATCGACTGCCCAGCTTAATTCCGCCGGCGGCACGCCGAGATTTGCTAACACGGCACGATAGGCTGGGCGGCGCGAGCGCACGGCATTTTCATCCCATCCGTGTAAACCCGCGCGCGCGATCCTCTGCAAAAATCCGTGCAGCGCGTCGCCGGCAAATCGCGATCGATCACTCGCCCATTCAAACGCGGCGTTCGCCGGCCGCTCTCGCTCGATGGCCGGGCGATCCCATACGACCGGCGGCGGAGCTTGGGGAACGCGCCACTGGGCCGGTAACCGGCGAATGGTCCGGATGATTGCAACTTCGCGGGCGTTCCCAGGGCGCACCGGATTTGCGAACTGCTCTCCGATGGCCGTCCAGAGCAGTTTCAAAAACGAGTTCGATTTGGGTTCGGCCCAGGTTCCGTCGTTCTTTTCGCCGATCGACCCCAACAGATGGAGATTGCGGCGCGCCCGGGTTGCGGCCACATACAACAATCGCGCCACTTCCTGTTCGGCCCTGCGGCGCTCAATGCTCGCCAGATACCGATAGATGGGATCGTCGTCGCGGCCCGATTCCGAAATCGGCGCGAGCAGCAATTCGCCGCCATGTTCGACGCAAAGCAGCAAACTCTGGTCGTCCGAACGCGGAATCGCGCCCAGGCCCGGCAAAATCACGGTATCAAACTCCAGGCCCTTGGCCTTGTGAATCGTCATGAGCTGCAAGCGGTCGCCCGCAGCCGCGTCCGGCGGGGCGAACAGCCCATTCACTTGCTCGCGGAACCATTCAAAGTCCGCCAGATCCGCGCCCTCCGCCAGACCATCCAGCAAATCGAAATACGCCGCGGCGTCTTCCAGCGCCGCTTCATTTTCCACGCACGCCGGACCGCCCAACCGAAGCCAGGCCGCTTCCACCCAATCGCGCAGCGGCCGCCGTCCGCGCTCGGAGAGCGTCTGCTGGAGCACCGGAAGAATACGTTCAATGCGCGCGCGCCCGTCGCCGCTTACCGGAGCAGGCGAATGCAGCAAATCCCAGACGGTGGAGTCGCGATTGAGGCCCGCGAGTGCGTGCAAATCCGAGAGCGTGAGACCGCACCAGGGCGCGCGAAGGATGGCCAGCCACGAGACCCGGTCGGCCGCATGCAGCAGCGCGAAAGTCAGCGCCATCAGGTCCTCCACCACCTGCCGTTCGCCGAGTTGATCGATCTCAATCGCCTGGAACGCGATGCCATGGCGCTCCAGCGCCCGCACAATTTCGATCAGATGCGCGCGCGATCGAACCAGAACCGCGACGCTGCCATCGCTATGCGTGCGGATCAGCTCGATCACTCGATCGGCCTCTTCCGGTCCGTCGACAAACGCGTGTACAGCAATCTGTCCGCCCGAGGCGCTGGAGCCTGCAACGCCGCGAGAATACGCTACCGCGCCCGATTCGATGTCATCGCTCGACGGCAGAATCGACTCAAACGTCCGATTCACCCACTCCACGATCTCGGGGTGCGAACGAAAATTCACGCTGAGCGCAAGAGGCTCCAACTGGATGGCGCCGATGCCTTCCACGCGCGCTTTCAGGAACAGGCTGACGTCGGCCTGGCGAAAACGATAAATGGATTGCATCGGATCGCCTACCAGGAACAACGTACGGCCATCGCCCGGCTCCCACCCGGAAGTGAGCTTTTCGATCAGCTCAAATTGGGTGTGGGAGGTGTCTTGAAACTCATCCACCAGAATGTGCTGGATGCGATGGCCTAGCGAAAGCGCGAGATCTTCGGGCGCGCCCACCTGCCCCAGAGCCGCCGAAGCGCGGATGGAAAGCTCCGCGAAATCCACGCAGCCGTGTTCGCGAAACACCAGTTGCAATTCGGCCACTGCCAGCTTCAGCACGGAAACGGCAGCCTCCACGGTGCGCCACTGCGACTCGGTGAATGCAGGCGGTGGCAGCGTGCGGACTCGCGCCAGGCGTTTGATGAAGGCGTCGTTACCGTGCAGGTGGGCGAAACGCGGATCCACTCGCTTGCGAAGATCTCCGTCTTTGGTCAGCATCAAATCGGCCACCTTCCGCCAGCTATCGAGACCCTCCAAGAGCACGCCGGGGATCTCCCCGTCATGAAGCGTGCCTCGTAATTGCGCGAGCTCATCGAGAACCAGCCGCTCCAGCGCCGCTTCCACGTCCTTCCGAAGACTCGCGCCGGCGTGCCGCAGCCATTGATCGCGCCGTTCCAGCATCTGGCTGATGAGCTGCGCCGCCCTTTGAAAATCGTTGTCCAGATGCAGCAGCAAATCGGCCAGCGCCTCACTTCCCTCTTCCAGGTGCCGGAGTGTGTTCTGAGCCGCTTCGCGATACAAGCCCTGCGCCTTCTCCACGATTTCCGGCATGGCGCCGAAGCGCGCGAGCCAGGGCATGCGGCGGGTAATGGCCGCGCACAACGCATCGATGGTTTCGATACGGAGGCGCGCGGGATTTTGCAGCAGATTCCAATCCAGGCGGCGCTCGTGTTCCAGAACATCGCGCGCAATCTGAAACGTCACCCGTTCGTGCTCGGCCATCGGCTCAACACCGCTGCGCGCGTTTCGTAAAGCTGACATCACTCGCGAGCGCATCTCGCCGGCGGCTTTGCGCGTGAACGTGATCGCCAACACTGCGTCGGGCGTTTCCACGGTTTCAAGCAGCTTCAGGTAGCGCTGGATCAGCAACTCCGTCTTGCCCGATCCCGCCGGGGCCTGCACGATCAAAGACTGCGAGACATCCAGCGCGCGGAGCCGGGCGGCACTATCCGCGATCATGCCGATCCCCAATTTGGACCTCCCGAATGCGGCACAGCGCACGTAATCCGCAGTTGTCGCAAGCGCCGGATTTGGGGTCCACTTCCGCGCGTCCGTTCCGGTAGTCTGCCGCCAACTGCTCGAGCACGCGCCGCCACTCTTCCAACTGCGCTTCAAACGGAAGCGGCGGATCGCTATTCATCTTCGCCATTTTGGGCAAGCTGTCCCCAGGGCCAGTGAGTCCGCGAAACCGAAGCTCGCCGACACGAATTACAGCGAAAGCGGCTCCAGCTACGGGTTGATCGTTTGTGATGCAGTACAACGGAAGCTGCGGTTCATCGGGACGATCGCCATTCCACCCGTTCGATTTCAGTTGTCCGGTCTTGTAATCGAGAATGATCTCGCGCCCGCCTGCAATCTCATCCACTCGATCGGCTCGCATCTTCACCTGCACGCCGGAAACGGTAGCCACGCGCTCCGCCTCTATCCCGGCGATGGTGAAGGCAGGGCGCGATTTCTCGATCTGCAACCACTCTTCCAGCAACCTCCGCAAACGCCGTTTCTCGAGTTTCCGCCCGATGCCTGGCCCGAGCTTGGCGACCGCCGCGTCAGCGCCCTGAGCGATGAGCGCTTCCAATTCGAGCGAACTCATCTCAATCAACCGGGCCTGCGATCCAAGCTCGCGCCAGATTACTTCGAGCGCCTTGTGTACCGTTGTTCCGCGATCGCGGTAATTCAATCCGAAGTCGGGATCCTCCAGCGGCCGGGCCCCCAGCCGGTGCTTAGCGAAGGCACGAAAGGGGCAGGCTGCCATGTCCTTGAACAGCGACGCCCCGCCGGTTGAGCCACTCTGCACGAGCTCTGGAGCGCTCTCATCGGTCAACGTTTCGAGAACGGATGCCCAGCTGTCCGTTTTACGTTCCTCCTCGGCGCGCAGCCACGTGCCTTCCGCAATAAGCGGACTCGGAGCCAACGTGCGATCGCCCTCGCGTTCCGGAAAACTCAGCACTATATTTGGCGCGCTTCGAAGCAGCCGTCGCATCAAGGTGCTCGCGAAATCGAGCTCGCGCGAGGCCGAGCTGTGCGGCAGGTTGGCCCGGCGCTGCAATGCAACCGGAATGAACGGATTGGGATTGGCCGCTGCCGGAAGAGCTTCATCATGGAGACCCATGATCCATAGATGATCGAAAGATAAGCCGGCGGCTTCGAGCATTCCCATCACCTGCACGGGCGCGCCTTCGTCTTCCACTTGGAACCGACTCTTCGCGGCGGCTTGCGAAAGCCAGTCGATCACCTGCGCAAGATTGAACCGCGGCGCCGTGAGATCGAGCGACGCAAACTTCGAGAGCAGCTCGCGCCAGGCTTCGATAGTTTGGAATTCTTCGCTGCTGGGCGATCGATCGCCGGGCCAGCCGAAAGCCTCGAGCAGGCCGGTAATGTCGCGGCTCCAGTCGCTTGGCGCCTGCTCCTTCAAAGCCGGAAGTTTTTTCTCGACGCGCTGCAACACGCGTAGTAGTTGCGGACAACTTCCCGCGGCGTCGCGCAGCATCGGAATGCCGATGTCCCAGAGACTTTGTTTTCGCAGCTTCGCGTCGAGCAGCGCGCGCCGGCTCCCTTCCGCTTCCGCTCCGCCCAGAAATGGCGAGCGCAGCAGCATTCCCACGCGCGGTAACGGGAGAGCGCCGAGCGCGAATTCGAGCATGAGCAGAGCAGCGCGAACCAACGGATAGTCGCCGAGCGGCGGTCCCACGGAGAGGTGAAATGCGCGATCGAGCGCTGGCTGGAAAATCCGGCCTACCGCGGCGCGCGCGCGCGCCAGGTCCGGCACAACGATCACGCCGATTTGCGCTTTGGGGTTCGATTCCAACACACGCCGCGCCCACGCCGCCGCGTTGCGAATCTCGTCGGAAGAGTCGCGCATTCGCCTGCGTTCGACCGCGGCCCCACAATCGGGAAACCCGACGCCCCGACAGTCGAGCGCGTCGAAAAACGCTTGCTGTTGCGGCGTCATCTCATCGAATCCCGCGACGTAAATCTCACCCACAGTAATTCTTTCCCGCAGAAAATCGCTCAAGCGCGCGCGCTCCAGCCAACCATTCGTGAGGCACGACTCTCGAAACTCTCGGGACCAAGCCGCAAACGCCGCCGAGTCCTCGGACGCTTCGAAGCTTCCATCTACCGCTAGATGATACGCAGCCAACAGCTCCCAGGTTTGCGCCGCCTGCCGGGCGGTCTCGGGAATTTGCAGCAGCGACGCGCCGGCCGGAGATTCGCGGATGATGCGCTCCCAGAGGGCTTGTTCTTGCAGAGCGTTCAGCAATACGGGAGCATCGCCATTCGGGCCGCGCCACAACCAATCGCGCCAGCAGCGATCCAGAAATCCTTCCAGCGGCAGAATGTCCGGGCGGTTCCAAACCCTGTGTCCGCGATCCGTTTGGATGCCGTGAAACTCGCGCGCCAGAACTCGCGCCAGGCGGCGGCTAGCCGTGATAACCGTCGCGCCATTTGCGAGCGCCCGGAAAACCTCTTCGTGCATGTGCTTTCATGATAATTTGACCAAACGAATCACGATTGCGATCGATGGCCCAGCCGGCGCCGGCAAGAGCACGCTGGCCCGCCGCATCGCGGCCAAGTTGGGATATGTTTATGTCGACTCGGGCGCCATGTATCGCGCCGTGGCCTTGTGGGCGCTCCGCGCAAACGTCGCTCTCTCGGATATGCACCGGCTGGAACAGCTCGCCAACGCCGCCCACATCGAGTTCGCGCCCGGTGGCGGCCGGGTGTTGCTGAACGACGAAGACGTCACTAGCGCCATTCGTACGCCCGAAATCAGCCAGGCTGCGTCCGAAGTGTCGCTGGTGCCCGCGGTGCGCCGAGCGCTGGTACAGAAGCAGCGCGAGATCGGCGAACAAGTCTCTATCGTGATGGAAGGCCGCGATATCGGCACCGTCGTGTTTCCCGACGCCACGGTCAAGATTTTTCTGGACGCCGTTCCAGAGGAGCGCGCCACGCGCCGGGCCAATGAAGTTGCGCTGCCGCCCGAGATTGTGGAGCGGCAGATTCGCGAGCGCGATCAGCGGGACCGCGGGCGCTCTGAGTCGCCGCTGGTCCAAGCCCCCGACGCCGTTTACGTCGATACCACCGGCCTCAGCATCGACGAAGTGGAAGCGGCCATCTTGAAAATCATACGCGATCGCACTTCCAACGGCCGGGAACGCACTCAATGAAGCGGCGTGTGTCAAACTTAAATCGTGCCTGAATTTTGCACCTGTGGCGCGCAATTACCGCCGGATGCCCGCTTCTGCCACAAGTGCGCGAAGCCGCAATACGATTACATGCCCGTGGCAGAAGAGGCGGAGGCCGTGCCGGCGCCGCACCCGCCGGCAGCCATCCCGGAGTTGCAGCCTGTTCGGATTTCGGCCGACATCAGTTTTCACAATGGCCTGGCGGTGCGCATCGGATTCATCGCGGCCATGGGCGCGGTCATGATCTCCCTGTTTCCCATTCCGTTGCCGTTTGTGCGCCTGCCACTCGCTTTTCTCGCCGCAGGATTTTTGGCGGTGTTTCTTTATAGCCGCCGCACCGGTCAGACGCTCACCATTCGCAGTGGCGTGCGCATGGGCTGGATCACCGGTATTTTCTCGTTCACGCTCGTCACCGTACTTTTCACGGTCGCGATGGTGGCGCTCGCCAGCCAGGGAGGGCTGGTCCAACAATTTCGCAACCAGTTTCCCGCCAATGACGCTCGCGCGGACATGATCCAGCAGTACTTGAGCAGCCCAGGCATGATTGCCGGAGTAGTGGTGTTCTATTTGATGCTGTTCTTCGTGGTCTTCACGGCGCTGCCCATCATTGGTGGCGCGCTGGGCGCCAAGGTTCTCGAGAAACAATGATTCGCGCGGTCGCGGCTCTCGCGCTCGCTCTCCTGACCGCAGGTTCAATGCGTGCCGCGCTCACCGCCGAACAGCGCCAGCTCAGCCTGCAATCCTTCGAGTACGTGTGGACGGCAATCCACGACCGGCACTGGCAGACCAAGCCCGGCGGCCTGGATTGGCAAGCGATTCACGACGAGTTTAAGCCGAAGATCGAAGCCGCCGACAGCATGGACGCCGTGCGCGCAGTGATGAGCGAGATGCTCGCGCGCTTGCATCAAACCCATTTCGGCATTGTCCCCGGCGATTTGTATTCGAGTGTGGATCCAGCTCACCCAGGCGAAGCAACCACCGGAATCGATGTCCGTGTGATCGGCACTCAAGTGCTGGTCACCTCCGTGGAGCCTGGTTCTTCCGCGGCGGCGCAAGGCGTGCGCCCGGGCTGGCAGATCCTGAAGATCGCGGGTGTCGATCTCGCCCCTATTATCGTTACGCTGAACGAGACATATGCCGGCTCCACGCTGCGCGATCTCATGCTGCGCCGGGCGATCTTGACGCGTCTGGGTGACGATGCCGCGGAATCGATCGCCGTCGAATTTCTAGATGGCGCCGGCCGGCATGTGAGCAAGACGCTGGCGCAAGCCGACCCGCGGGGTGATCTGGTGCAGTTCGGATACCTGAAGCCGATGCGCGTTTGGTTCAACTCCTCTCAGATTGGAGGCGGACGAATCGGCTACGTGGCTTTCAATGCTTTCTTAGACCCGCAGCGGCTTATGACCTCGTTCGGCGACGCCGTCCAGTCCTGTCAAAAATGCGACGGCTTCATCGTGGATTTGCGTGGAAATCCGGGCGGCATCGGACTCATGGCCATGGGCATGGCGGGCTGGTTTATCGCGCAGCCGAACCAGGAGCTCGGCACGCTATATATGCGCAACGACACCCTCAAGTTCGTCGTGAATCCCCGGCTCACCACGTTTTCCGGGCCGCTCGCGATCTTGGTGGACGGCGCGTCAGCGTCCACTTCGGAAATCATGGCGGAAGGGTTGAAGGACCTGGGGCGCGCGCGCATCTTCGGTACTCACACGGCCGGCGCGGCACTGCCATCGGTATTCGAAAAGCTACCCGACGGCGACGGATTTCAGTTCGCCATCGCTAACTATATTTCGGAAGGCGGCCAGCCGTTGGAGGGCCTGGGCGTTACACCCGATGTGGAGACGCCGATCACGCGAGAGGCGTTGCTCGCCGGCAAGGATCGCGCGTTGGACGCCGCGGTGGCGTGGATCCAATCCAAGAAATAGTCAGGCGTGAATCGGCTGATCCGCCAGCAAAGTGGCGATACGGTCGTGCAACTCCGCGCTCAGCCGCACGCGGTCTCGCACTTGCATTTGCTCAGTGGACACCGGGTCGCCGATGCGCATGGTTACCGATCCACTGCGCACGTGCGCGGAACCGAACGGCAAAATTTCGCGGGTGCCCTTCAACGCTACCGGAACCAGCGGAACTCCGGCGCGAATCGCGATGTAAGCCGCTCCTTCCTTGAAATCAGCCAGCTCGCCGGTTTGCGATCGGCCGCCCTCGGGAAAAATGAGCAACGAAATTCCGCGTTCGCGAATCGCATGCGCGGCCGTGGTCATGGTTTTGACAGCCGCTCGGGCGTCATCCCGCGGAACCGGAATGTGGCCCGCTCGAGCCAGGTGCGTTCCGAGCAATGGAATCTGAAACAGGCCACTCTTGGCGAGAAAACGGAACTGCACGGGAATGTTTGCGAGAACCACCGGCGTGTCCATGTAACTCAGATGATTCGAGACGAACACGTAGCTTCCGCCGGGCGCGATTTTTTCCAAGCCTTTCACTTTCACCTTCACGCCGCTGCCCCACAGCAAACATCGCGCCCAAGCGCGCGCCACCGCGATTTGCCTGCGCCCGCTCGATTCAAATAGCGAAATCGCGAGGCTCACCAGACCGTAGCCGATCGTGGCGAGGACAATCAGCGGGGCGGTGATGACGTACGCTCGAAGAAATGACACTGCTTCTA
>Ga0302324_100029527_pt1 | contig 10386 bp, 8 predicted proteins | sample Palsa_T0_1_FD_201949 | JGI IMG/M metagenome (GOLD analysis project Ga0302324, IMG submission 201949) | Peat permafrost microbial communities from Stordalen Mire near Abisko, Sweden - Palsa_T0_1 | ecosystem: Environmental > Terrestrial > Soil > Palsa > Peat permafrost | place: Sweden: Abisko... | reverse complement strand
ACCACACTACAGAATTGCGCGTATCACGCCGCCATCCACTCGCAATGCTGCACCGTTCGTTGCCGAAGAAAGTTCGCCTGCTAGATAAGTTGCCATGGCCGCAACTTCGTCTACGGAGGCGAAGCGCTTCAATAGTGAAGACGGTCGTGCGTGCTCGAAGAACTCTCTCTCGACTTGCTCTCTGGATTTGTGCTGCTGCTTGGCCATCGCCTCAACGAACCCACCCACGCCTTCGGACTCTGTTGGGCCGGCCAGGATACTGTTCACTGTCACGCCAGTTCCGGCAACCGATTCCGCAATGCCGCGAGCGACGGCAACCTGAGCCGTCTTGGTCATCCCGTAGTGGACCATCTCCACCGGGATCTGCACCGCCGATTCGCTTGAGGAGAAGAGAATGCGGCCCCAATTCTTCTTGAGCATTCCTGGCAGATAGTGCCGAGAGAGGCGTATTCCGCTCATGACATTCACTTCAAAAAATCTGTACCAATCTGTGTCGGGAATGTCAGTGAAGGGTTTCGGCTCGAAGATTCCCACATTATTGACCAGTACATCAACCTGAGGCAGTTTCGACATCACCGCTTCGGCTCCAACGGCACTTGAGAAGTCCGCAACAATCCCATGGGCCTGTGCCGAGGGGTTGCTTGAACGAATTTCGAGAACAGCAGAATCGACTCTGTGCTGGGTGCGGCCGTTCACATAAACATGTGCACCCTCAGCAGCGAGTGATTTGGCGATCGCTAAGCCAATGCCAGCGGTAGATCCAGTTACAAGTGCTGTTTTGTCTCTCAGTTTGAGATCCATTACGATCCTCCAGAAACCATCTTTGGTCGTTTGATGCTTAGGAAGTTTCGAAGGCTCTTACAGAAACGATTCCTATCCCTGCGGCAAAGAGCGTATCAACTCAGCATCAGATTGAAGTCATGCGTTGAGGTTACTCGGATAATTCTTGTAGGAGGAGACACACTTGTGTTGGGGTAAATCCCCTCTTTCGGGTCGTGCCAGGAGTGGGCGCACACGAAAGCATAGGGTTGCGGAGAAGCGAGCAAAGGAGATTTGGCCGGGCTCCTGCGTGACGGTTCAGGTGGGCTCGGCACGAAAGAAACAATCGTTCCCAGTTCAGTTGCTTTAGCTACTGGCAAACACAGACTCCGCGTTTGAAATAATTGAACCAGTTCGCCAGGAGGCGTGAGATGCTCGGACCAACGATGGCAGCTGTTGATGGAGATGCGTATGCCAGGCGCGACCTAATCTTTCCGAAATTGACCCAGGAGATGGTCTCGAGGAGCATGTCTTACGGGATAGTGGAACAGTACGCCGCGGGAATCACAATCTACTCGCGCGGGGTTCGTGGTGTGGATTTTCTCATTGTTCTCAAAGGAAGCGTGCTGATTGCTGGGCCTGGGGAAGACGGCGGGGAGACGATCGTCACTGTTCACGATGAAAGAGAATTCACCGGCGAACTCGATCTCTTTAGCCTGAGGGAAGCGCTCGTCACCGCCAGGGCAGCCACTGCCGCGGAAGTCCTTCGTATCGGCAGGGATCGGTTTCGCGAATACGTTTCGGCGGAGCCGGATATCGGCGACATCATTATGCGTGCGGTTATCCTGCGAAGAATGGGGCTGATTCAGCGCGTGCAAGCAGGAGTCGCCATCGTCGGTTCTGAACGGAGTGCCGATACCTTGCGGCTGGAGCAGTTCCTTTCGAGGAATGGTTACCCGTACCGCTTGGTCGATGTGGACTCGGATCCGGAGGGTGACGAACTTTTGCAATCTTTCAGCGTTTCCGCATCAGAGATGCCGGTCGTTGTTTCGGGAGAGCGAGTCTATCGTAATCCGTCCGTGAGCGAACTGGCGGATGCTTTGGGGATCGCGGAGGAAGTGAACCCTACAACCATCTTCGATTTAGCTGTGGTGGGGGCAGGGCCGGCGGGGCTAGCGGCCGCAGTCTATGCGGCTTCTGAAGGGCTCAGCACAATTGTGATCGAGGGTAATGCTCCCGGCGGACAAGCTGGAACGAGTTCGCGCATTGAGAACTATTTGGGGTTTCCTTCCGGAATTTCCGGGTTGGAGCTTGCTGCCAGAGCGCAGACCCAGGCGCAGAAATTCGGCGCAAAACTTGCGATTTCAAGAAACGTGGTCCGAGTTGATTGTGCCAGCGATCCTTTCCGATTGACGATTGAAGGTGACCTTCACGTCAATGCCCGCTCCGTTGTGATCGCGTCCGGCGCCCGGTACCGGAAGCTGGCCGTACCCAATTACGGCAAGTTCGAAATGGGCGGGATACATTACTCCGCGACCGCCATTGAAGCACGTCTGTGTGCAAACGAGGAAGTCGTGGTTGTTGGAGGAGGTAACTCGGCCGGTCAGGCTGCAGTATTTTTGTCCGCGCATGCGAATCACGTTCACATTCTCATCCGAGGTCCTGAACTTGCAGCGACTATGTCGGAGTATCTGGTCAGCCGTATCTCTTCAAGTAAGCACATTACACTCCATACGAATACTGAGATCCGGGCGCTTGATGGCGATCAGCATCTCGAAGGCGTTACGTGGGTAAACCGGACAACTGGTGAAACCACGGTGAAGCGTGTTGGAAACGTGTTTGTCATGATCGGTGCCGACCCGTGTACCGAGTGGCTTCGCAACTGCGTCCAGCTGGACGCCAAGGGTTTTGTGGTTACGGGCATTTCAGATGGAACGCAGAGGACGAGCACGTACAGAACCTCCCGGCCAGGCATCTTCGCCGTGGGAGATGTGCGGGCAGGGTCGATCAAGCGAGTTGCATCAAGCGTGGGCGAGGGCTCAGCCGTGATTGCCGATATTCATTTGTACCTCGCTAACGAGGCAAGTGTCCGTGTTTAAGCGGAAGCGGGATAGAAGCAACAGTCGCTGGCCGGACAGGGCTGAGACGTGCCTGAAATGGGATGAAAGGCCACAGATAGAGAGCGACACGGGAAGGAATAATGTTGGCTATCCTTGGTCTTTCCAAGGGGCGAGAAAACGCAAGAGCGCGTCCGTTACAAATTGTGGCTTTTCCTCGTGGGGTAAGTGGCCGCAGTTGGGAATTGAAATGAATTCAACGTTTCTGGAATAGTGGCTCCATACTTCGCGAAAATCCCAGAGCCTGCCGCCAGCCGCGAAATCCTCGCCCCAAAGGACGAGCGTGGGCATTTCCAGTAGCGAATCCGCGTCAGCCTTGTCCTGCGTGACATCGGTGGCTGCTGCGCGATAGTCCTCACATGCGCCCCGAAGAGCACCTGGCCTGCTGTACGCCTTGACGTAGATACCGATCTCGTGATCCGTGAGTAACTCGGGATTATGGCACCAGGAAGACAAGATAAATCGGAGCCAAACCTCCTCTCTACCGGTCACCAGGGCTTCGGGCAGGTCCTGGAGCGCATTGAAGAGAAAGAACCAATGCGTTCGCGCGACTTCGGCATCCATTCTCTCGAAGATCGTGCGTGTCGGGATGTTATCGAGGGCAGCGAAACGGCTGACGATCTCGGGAAAGTCTTTGGCCAGTCTCAACCCCACCCTGGCGCCTCGATCATGTCCTATGACAGCGGCTCGCTCAATGCCGAGGTTATGCATTAGGCCGACAATATCCCGCGCCATGGTCTTTTTGTCGTAGCCAGTGCTTGGCTTTTGAGTTTCTCCGTAGCCGCGAAGATCGGGGGCGATTACGCGATAGTGCTTTGCCAAGATCGGAATTTGATGCCGCCAAGCAAACCAGGTTTCTGGAAACCCGTGGAGTAAAACGACAGGTGGCCCTTCACCGGCTTCGACGTAGTGAATCTTCAAACCATTGACGATCAGTGTGTGATGGTTGAGTATGACTTCCATTGTTGACTCCGAGGCAGTTTGATCAGCAGCCCAAGAGACTGATCGCAGTCTAGCTGAGTTCGCGTGCCGCTGGTGGAACCATAGGGCGAGTCGCATTGCGCGACCCGCCCTGCAGTGGCTATGCCCGAATAAACTCAAGCAGATCCTTGTTGATGACATCCGCATGAATGATAGGCATTCCATGCGGGAAACCGGGGTAGACCTTGAGTGTCGCGCCTTTGACAAGCTTTGCGGTCAGCGCGCCGGCGTCGGGAAAGGGAACGATCTGATCGTCGTCTCCGTGCATGACGAGCATGGGAATGTCGATCTTCTTCAGCTCTTCTGTGAAATCGGTTTCGGAGAAGGCCTTGATGCAGTCATAGGATCCCTTGATGCCGCTCTGCATTCCCTGGTACCAGAAGTTCTCTCTGACGCCATCCGATATTTTTGCCCCTGAGCGGTTGTAGCCGAAGAAGGGTAGCGTCAGGTCCTTGTAGAACTGAGAGCGGTCGTTGGTGACGCCGGCGCGAATGCTGTCGAGGGCTTCAATAGGAGTGCCGCCTGGGTTAGAAGCGGACTTCACCATAACGGGCGGCACCGCGCTTATCAGAACTGCCTTCGCGACGCGACTCGAGCCATGACGGCTTAAGTAGCGTACGACCTCCCCACCTCCTGTAGAATGGCCCACCATGACAGCCTTCTTCAGGTCGAGGACTTCGAACAGGGCGGCAAGGTCATCCGCGTATGTGCTCATCTCGTTCCCGTCCCACGTCTGACCTGAACGGCCATGACTGCGGCGATCGTGTGCGATCACCCGAAATCCTTGCTGACCGAGGAAGAGCATCTGAGCATCCCATGCGTCAGCATTCAAAGGCCATCCATGCGAGAACACTATAGGTTGGCCTGATCCCCAGTCCTTGTAGTAGATCGTTGTCCCATCCTTCACAGTGATAGTGCTCATATGTCTCCTCAATTCTGGTTGGTCACATCAGTTTGCGTTGTATCGTGCCGCGAGAGCACGATCGTAGTCATTAGGGTTCAAAAGGCTCCCAACATTCACCAGGTAGTGTCCGCAGGCTTCATTGTTAAGCGCAAGGGATTGCATGGCCACCTACCGTGGAGTGATTTAAAGACACCACCTTCGAGTAGGCCTGTGCCGAGTTTGTGCTCTGGTCAACAAACGCGCGTTGGGCGTTCGCAATAAATCGTCCACTGAGATTGACGCCGTTTGATTACGACACGCCTCGATAGACAAGACTCGTAAACAACTCGGGCGAAACAAATCCTCCCGATAAGGCTGCGTCATAACTTTCAGTTGGCTTTGCGGCGATTGCGGCGGAGAGCGGAAGACCTCTTTTTTTCAACTCAGCTACTCGGGCTCGAACATCCACCAGCATGTTGTGGAAGGAAACAAGTTCCGTTCGGCTTCCAATATCTCCATGTCCCGGCAGGACTATGGTTTGAGCATCAGCCCGCTCTAAATTCTCAGACGACGCAGCAATCATTCCATCGATGCTGCCGCCGCTATCGTAGTCAATGAAGGGATAGTATCCGTTAAACCATGTGTCGCCCGTATGAAGCACGTTCGCATTCTCGAAGAACACAGATGTATCCGAATCGGTGTGTGCTGGTGTGTACCGATCCATCACAATCGTCTGAGCGTTAAACTCCAGTTTGTGCGTCTGGCTGAACACGACGGTGGGCAGCGCTGCTGCAGGCGCGGGTTCAAAGTCGATCGAGAACGCCGGAATCGACTGCCTCTGGCTCATTCGCTTTCGCGTGTTCTCATGAGCCACGATCACGGCGCCATCGCGATGCATCCATTGATTCCCGTCCGTATGATCGAAATGCCAATGGGTGTTCAACAAATGGCGCAATGGAGCCGGAGATATTGCGTTCAAGGCTACTTTCACTTGAGGTTCGGAGGTGGCCAGGCCACTATCAACGGTAAGCTTGCCGTCGCCGCCGGGCAGAACGATGATGTTGCCGCCAGAACCCATCAAAACGAGAAGTCCGCCTCTGAGTTCACGGGTCTGGATCTTTGCAGTTTTGCCCGCGGCTCTGAATTGCGCCCCAGTCAGGGACGCTTCCTGGGCGTAGAGTCTTGTAGCGATGGACGGAACAAAAGCACCGGCGACGGTCGCTAAGCCGCTCTTTAAAAACAGACGACGCGAAGGGGTGAGACAGCCTGAGTTCATAACGCCTCCCGATTACAATGACCACGAATAGGGCATCGGCCCATTAGAGAATTGCTCTTTCGGGAGTATTCTTTCAGAGCACTGACAGGAGCCAACCTCCGATGGTGTCCTTGCGTGGTAACCCTTTGGGGTGCGTTGATCGATTTGCTGGGAGCTTTGTTTCGTGATTTGAGTGCCTCTTTAGTAAACCTCACCAGACGCTTCAAAGCATCCCAGGAACCCACGTCGAAGGGCAATCATGACAGCGTGCGTCCGGTCATTGGCCCGCAATTTCGCGAGGACGTTTTTCATATGGCCTTTGACTGTGTCCTCGGTTATGGACAGCTTCTCGGCGACGATTTTGTTGGCGCTTCCGCCTGCCACCTCTCGGAGGACTTCGATTTCGCGATCGGACAGGTGATCCGCGTTAACGTGTTCTGCGATGTCAGAGGCTATTTCCCTCGGTATCCGCTTCAGCCCTGATCGTGCCGCACGGATTGTGTCAACCAACTCTCGCCGTGAAAGCCCCTTGAGCAGATATCCGGCCGCTCCCAGCTTGAACGCACGAGTGGCCTTAATGTCGCCCCCATACCGAGTCAGAATCACAATTTTGGCATGAGGAAACTCCTGGCGTATGGCAGCCGTCGCGTCCAACCCGTCCATCAGCGGCATACTCAGGTCCATGAGAGTGACTGTTGGCATGAATTTGCGAAAGGCGGAAAGGGCTTCAAGACCATTTCCCGCTTCTGCAATAAACTGCATGTCATTCTCTTGATGGAGCGCAAGCCTGACACCATCCCGTACAAGCGGGTGGTCGTCCACACACAGCACCTTGATTGGATCTGAATTGGGCATAATCGGCTCTCCTTATGCTGCCTATCCTCAAGGGGACAGCTTCTGGAGTAAATGCAGCGGAGGTAAATTTAAGATCAATTCGATAACCGTGTTTATCTAAGTTGATGATTCTAAGGCGTGGTCCTCTCGTCACGTACAATTGGGTCATTCGCTTCGCGGCTTCCCAACCCCAGAGCAGGGATATCAATAGGTCTCTCCCGAAGATCTATGCGGCTTGACAACCGAGTTCGAGTTCAGCTCGGATCTTTCGAGCTCAATTTGCAGACGGGAGAGCTGTGTTCGCTCGATCCTGGATCAGAATTGAAAAGGGTATTTCTTCCGGAGAAGCCATTCCGGTTGCTCTCAATGCTGGTTGAACTTGAGGGAGAACTTGCGAGTCGCAACGAAATCAAGAGCCGGCTGTGGCCGAATGATACGATTGTCGATTTTGAACACAGCATTAACGTGGCCATCGCGGCGCTCCGACGAGCCTTCGGAGATTCAGCTACCGAACCGAAATATATTGAGACGGTGCCCCGGCGCGGTTACCGGCTTGTGGTTTCCCCTCAATGGGCTGCGGCCGCTCTCGACCGCGAGAAAGAAGGATCGACCCGGGATTACGTACCTGTAAATGATGCGTCTGCGAATGGAATCAGTGCGGGCCCCATTGGCAGAAAAGTCTCTCATTTCCGTGTGATTGAAGTAATCGGCGGCGGCGGTATGGGAATGGTATACAGGGCAGAAGACCTGAAACTGGGTCGGCAGGTCGCCCTGAAGTTTCTTCCCGAGGAACTGGCAGCTGATCCGGCCTCGCTCAAACGCTTCGAGCGGGAGGCGCAAACAGCATCGGCTCTCAACCATCCCAATATCTGCACTATTTTTGAAATCGAAGATTACGACGGCCAGCCTATCATCGTGATGGAATTGCTGGACGGGAAAACGCTGCGAGATCGACTCGCTGAATCCCATGGGGCGAAAATGCCTCTGGAGGAACTTCTTCGGATCGCACTCGAGACCTGCGATGGGTTGCAGGCGGCGCACGCGAAGGGAATCATCCATCGCGATATCAAGCCGGCCAATATATTCCTCACTAGTGATGGACACGCCAAGATACTGGATTTTGGACTGGCAAAGCTCGTCGAATCCGAGGATGCAGGAGGTTCAGAACAACGAGATTCAATGCGCTCCACCAACCCGCTTATCCAATTCAAGGCGCCGATCTGCCAGGACACAGGATTGAGCCGGACGGGCCTGGCCATGGGCACGACCAGTTACATGTCGCCGGAGCAGATCCGCAGAGACAAACTGGATGCCCGAACCGACCTGTTCTCATTTGGACTTGTGCTCTTTGAAATGGCGACTGGCGAACGAGCATTTCCAGGAAATAACGCTGCGGAAGTGCATCAAGCCCTGCTGCATGATAAGGCGACGAGGATTCGAGAATTGAATCCTGCCATCCCTCCGATGCTTCAGGCAGTCATCGAACGGGCGGTGGAGAAAGAACCGGGTAAACGCTATGGTTCAGCAGCAGAGATGCGCGCCGATCTGGAACTGGTTCTAAGTCCGCGAAGTTTACGGTTCCGTCGAATTAGGAACTGGATTGCAGCAGCTGCGCTGATCCTCTTAGTTGCTACAGGGGCGCTCACATCCTGGCGATATTTTCATAGATTTCAACTCACCGCGGCTGACACGATCGTCATCGCCGACATCAGTAATCGCACGAGCGATCCCGTCCTCGATGATGCACTTGATTTCGCTCTTCCCGTCGAGTTGTCACAGACGCCGTTTCTCCAGGTCCTCGCACAGGATAAGGTGCGACAAACGATGACTCAGCTTCACCACCCGATTGAGGGTAAAGTGACACCGCAAATTGCTCGCGAAGTCTGTTTGAAGACAAATAGCAAAGCCGTTGTTACCAGCGATATCGCTGACGCTGGCAACCACTTCCGCATCGTCTTGACCGGAGTTAACTGCGGTACTGGCAAGGTATTTGCCCAATCTGAACAAGATGCAACCTTGCGCAATGAAGTGGTTCATGCGCTTGGAGTTGCGGGCGCTCAACTGCGTGTAAGAATGGGCGAGCCAGACAATTCCCTGAGAAAGTTTAATAAGCCGTTGGAACTGGCAACTTCGTCGTCGCCTGAGGCCCTGCAGCTTTTATCTCAAGGCTTTAAGAAGCAGATCTCGATGGACTTCGCGGCCACGATTCCGCTTTACGAGCGAGCGATTGACATCGACCCATCCTTTGCCCTTGCATACGCCACTGTGGGAATATCTTATCTCTATAAAGGTAGACCTGCGGAGTCATTGCTTGCCGAGAAAAAGGCATATGAACTTCGGGACAGGCTGACCGGCCAACTCAAGTTTCTCGCCGAAACACTTTATTTCGACATTGGGCTTGGGGATTTGCAAACGTCCTATCCTATATATGAGGAATGGATCCGGACTTTCCCGTTGGACGGAGTGGGACACCACAACTTCTCGGCGTCCCTGCTCACGTTGGGACAATACGATAGAGCCGCAATCCAAGCGAGGGAAGGAGTTCGCCTGATGCCTTTGCTGCGGGACGGTAGCTACCTTTCGTTGATGCAGGCTACCACCTACGGGGATCATCTGGAGGAAGCTAAAGCAGTCTTTAATGAGGCGAAGTCCCGAAAACTGGACGACGCGCACATGCACGATCTCCGACACCTAATTGCATTTCTTCAGCATGACGACTTAAGCACGCAACAAGAGACAAGCTGGCTCAATCAACACGGTCAAGAGAAATACGCTCTGTGGAGAGAATTGGAGGTCAGAGCTTACCATGGTCAGTTTGCAGAAGCTCGCCGCCTCCTACGGAATTACAACGAGCAGGCGGTGACCGGCATTGTCCGGGGACAGCTCCCCCTGCACTCAATTGAGCTCGCATTGGAAGAGGCTGAAGCCGGAGATACCACAACCGCCGCCCGACTGGTGAAAAACACCACACAGTTCCACGGGACTCGCACCGAACAATTAAATCTTGCAATGGTACTTGCTCGAACGGGAAACAGTGTTGAATCAAAGCGACTGGCCGATGAAATTGGTCGAGAGTCGCCCGAGGACACTATCATCCATTTTTATTTACTCCCTACGATCCGTGCATCGAGCGAACTCCGCGAGAACCGGCCAACGAATGCGATTGATTTGCTTCGGTCCACAGTAAAATACGAGTTGGCGTACCCAACCAGTTTCAATAGTGTTTATCCCGCTTATGTTCGCGGCCTGGCGTATTTGCAGTTGGGCCAGGGCAAGCAGGCGGCCGGGGAATTTCAGAAGCTGATCGACCATCCTGCGCTTGTCGGAAGGTGGGTTACAGGCGCGCTCGCGTACCTGCAGCTTGGACGAGCGCAGGCAATGATGGGCGATAAGACAGATGCCAAAAAATCTTACCAAACGTTTCTCGCTATCTGGAAGGATGCTGACCCGGATCTGCCAGCTTACAAACAAGCAAAGTTGGAATTCGCTGCACTCAGATGATGACATTCTCTACCCAGAGAAATATGACACCAATGTCCCGTGCATTCTCCATATTC
>Ga0302324_100029525_pt1 | contig 10387 bp, 8 predicted proteins | sample Palsa_T0_1_FD_201949 | JGI IMG/M metagenome (GOLD analysis project Ga0302324, IMG submission 201949) | Peat permafrost microbial communities from Stordalen Mire near Abisko, Sweden - Palsa_T0_1 | ecosystem: Environmental > Terrestrial > Soil > Palsa > Peat permafrost | place: Sweden: Abisko... | reverse complement strand
CCGTGCACTGAGTCGGGCCGGAGGTCCAGGCGCACGTAAATCCACCCGGGCTGGAAGTCGCCGTGTAACCCGAGATGCTCGAGCCGTTGCCCGAAGGAGCGGTCCAGGACACCGTCGCCTGCCCGGCAGCCGCGATCGCGGAGACGCCTGTGGGCGCGCTAGGCAGACCGGACACGATCGTGCTGCTCGAGGCGGTCGAGAGCGCCGAGTTCCCCGCGATGTTGGTCGCGGTTACCCTGAAGGTGTAGCTGCTGGCGTTGGTCAAGCCGATGATCGTGCAGCTCGTCGCGCCGGTGGTGCTGCAGCTCCCGGCGCCACCCGACGCCGTCACGGTGTAGCCCGTGATGGCGCTACCGCCGTTGCTCGCGGGAGCGGTCCACGACACCGAGGCCTGCCCGCCGGCAGCGCTCCCCCCGAAGGCCGAAACGGCAGTCGGCGCACCAGGTACAGCGATCGGGGTGACCGCGCTCGACGCGCTCGACGGGCCGCCGGTGCCGTTCGCATTCGTGGCGTTGACGGTAAAGGTATAGCTCGTACCGTTGGTCAGGCCGACGACCGTGCACTGAGTCGGGCCGGAGGTCCAGGCGCACGTAAATCCACCCGGGCTGGAAGTCGCCGTGTAACCCGAGATGCTCGAGCCGTTGCCCGAAGGAGCGGTCCAGGACACCGTCGCCTGCCCGGCCCCGGCGACGGCCGAAGCGCCGGTCGGCGCGCTTGGCAAACCCGAGATCGTCGTGCTGCTCGACGGGCTGGACGTGGCCGGCGGCGCGATCCCGTTGCTGGCCGCCACGGTGAAGGTGTAGCTGCTGCCATTCGTCAAGCCGGTCACGGTGCAGGTCGTGGCGCCGCTCGTGGTGCAGCTGCCGGCCCCACCCGAGGCGACGACGGTGTAGCTGGTGATCGGGCTGCCGCCATTGCTGGCTGGCGCCGTCCACGACACCGCGGCCTGCCCGCCCGCCACACTCCCACCCACGGCCGAGACCCCCGTCGGGGCGCTCGGTGAAGCAGCCAGCGTGATGCTGGCGGTCGCGGAGTAGACGCCCGTGAAGTTGCCGCCGTTGGTCAGATCGCCGAACTCGGCGACGTAACCCGCGATCGTGGTGGTGTTCGGGATGTCATTCCACACCGCGTTGCCGAGGTAATTGATCTCGAGGTAGTGCTCCCCTGAGCCGGAGGTGGTGGCACTGTACCCGCTGTTGTTCGGCTCGCCCGTGTTCCAGTCGTAGTAGTCGCCGGTGTCGTTGGAATGCACGCAGGTGGTACTGATGTTCGTGCATTCGGTGAAGGGCGTTGCGGCCAGTGGGCCGTTCTGCCAGCTCCAAACACGGTGGATCGACGTGTTGCCCGGGAGTCCGGACGGATAGTCGATCGACATCCCGCCGGCCCACACGTTCGAAGCACCGCCGGGAAGATGTGCCTGGATGAAGGAGTTGACGGTGGCGCTGGGGATCGACGCCAGATAACCGCTCTGGCCGGCGAACGTCAGCCCGGCCGCGGCTGTCTGGGCGGCGGTCCACGTAATATTGGTGGAAGGGACGTACTGGTAGTAGTGGCCGGTGGCCGGCAGATACGCAATCCCGGTCTGGTTCCCCGTGACCGTCACCGCCACCGATGTCGTGCCCGTCGTTCCGCTGTCGGTCAACGTGAGCGTCGCAAGCCCCGCCTGCACGGCGGCCTGATTGCCGACAAACGAGAAGCTCGAGCCGCTGAAGGTGCTATAGCCGTAGGAGAGGGTCAACCCCGATGTCTGGGTCATCGACAAGCTACCGATGGTCGTCGAGACCGACACGAGCAGCGGCTGGCTGGCGTTAGAGTAGCCGGAGATCGACGTTCCGGTCAGCACCGCGGAGGCGTTGGCGTTCATCGACGTGACCGATGTGGCCGTCACGACTGGGTTATCGGCCAGCGATGCGGAAGCCGCGATCAAGCTCACGAGCGCGAGGCCAAGCACGCATCCTGCCAGCCGGCGGCCTGCCCTTACCATCACCCGACTCGATGCTTCCATTGCGGCCTTCCCTTAGATGGACAGAGCTCTCGCGACGGAGCATCGGCCGTCTCCCGACGGGCACTAGCAGTAGTAACCCGCAACACGGAGCGGAAAGCCCTCAGAAGACGAGCATCGCGGCGCTGGCCCCGAGTAACTAGCGGTTGGCTTCGAGCCGGACGCCGCCGTGATCACGCTGTCGCTCGAGAGCTCCTGGTAAAGGCCCGACCGATCAGACCATCGCGCTGCGGATCGAGTCCTCGGTCTGCTGGTACTGGGCCGCGGCCTGCCCGAGCAGCTGGCTGATCCCGTTGAGCGCGTCCTGGAGGCCGGCGGCCGATTGATTCCACTCCTCGTAACGCTCATTGAACGCACCAGAAGCGGCACCCATCCAGTCCCCGCCCACCACGCTGGAAACCTGACCCTGCAGCCGCGAGAGCTGATCCTGAATCTGCTCCGAGCCCGACATCACGGTCTGCGACAGGCTCTGAAGATCCTCCGAAGTGACCTTGATAAGACTCATGCTTCCTCCTCGGGGGACAACCCCAATTGCCGATTGAACCGAGCCGCCAGATGCGACCCACCGGGAGTATCCGTCCGCAAATCACTCACACCTAGCCCCCCAGGTGTGAACGCCACCACACCTGCTGACGCGCCAGTCACCCTCCTGCTCGGTGTGAATGATCCACGCCGTACCGCGGTCCCGGCGCTCAGGTCAGAGCATCGGTCTCGGTGCGCAGCGTTCGCTCGGCGGCGGTGATCTGGGTGCCCACGCGTGCGTCGCGCTTCACGCTGCGAGCGCGCGCCGCCTTCGCCAGCGACCCGTAAAGGCCGGCCAGCCGCTTGAGCGTCGCATCGATCGCTTTCGCCTGGGGGGCGTTCCTCGTCGCGGCGGGGAGCTTTGCCAGCTTCCGGACGCCACCGGTATAAGCGCGCTGCAGTCTTGTCGCGGCGGACGCGTAGGCGAGGGGGTGAGCACCGACGCCCTTTAGCCGGGCCAGCTCCTTCTTGCTCTCCGAGGCCACGCCGTTCAGGACCCCGACGACCTGCGCCGCCTGCGTCGCAGGCGACAGCGTCGGCGTCGTCTTTGGCGCCGGCGCGCGCGTGCCGCCGCTGCTCCCCACGACCAGGCCGAGAACGATCGCCACCGCGATCGCGGCGAGGACGGCCGCGACCGCCACCCCGCGCGGGACCCCGGGCTTCACCGGCTCGGCCGGCGCGGCCGCCTCGAGATCGTGGCGCCGCGCGAGCCGGTGCATCGTCGGGCGACCCCCCGGCTCCGGGATCATCGGCAAACAGCGCCCCGGGATCCGCCGCCACGGCTCCCCCGCCACCAGCCCCCCCGCATCCCCCGCCACCGGCGCCCCCGGATCCGGCGTCGCCACCCCGTCGACCGTCGGCTCGGCCCGGCGTGGCGGAGCCCCCGGCGCCCCTTCGTTGAACACGGCGGGGGTCAGCGGACGACCCGCCACCGATGTCTCGAGCACCGGCAGGCGCGCGTCCCGCCGCCAGCGCGGGCCCAGCAGGTCGAGCACCACGTCCTCGAGCTCCTCCCAGGCGGCCTCGGCGCCGGCGAAGCGCTCGTCCGGGTCCTTGGCGAGCATCCGCCCGAGCCACGCCTCGATCCGGGGGTCGACGTCGGGCGCCACCGAGCCCGCCGGCGGGATCGGCTCGTGAACGTGCCGGTAGAGAACCGCCACCGGCGTGTCCTTCTCCTCGAACGGGACGCGGCCGACCAGTAGTTCCCACGCAACGATCCCCAGCGAGTACAAGTCCGCCGCCGGCCCCACCGGGCGACCGAGCGCCTGCTCGGGCGCCATGTACGCCGGGGTGCCGATCGTCGTCCCCGCCGCGGTCACCACTGGTCGCGTGACAGCGTCGACGTAGGCCCGAGCGACTCCGAAGTCGGCGATCTTGACCCGTCCGTCGGCGGTGACCAGCAGATTCTCCGGCTTCAGGTCACGGTGGACGACCGAGTGCAGCTGCCCGTGAGCGAGCCCCGCCAGTATCCCCTCGAGCACGCCGGCGATCTGGGCGACGGTCAGCGTGCCGATGTACGGGCGCAGTGACCCCTGGGACAGGTACTCCATCGCGATGTAGGGAACCCCGTCGTGCTCGAAGTACTCGTGCACGGTGACGATGTTCGGATGGCTGAGCGAGCCGGCGACCCTGGACTCCTCGGCGAACCTTCCGGCGAAAGTGGGGTCCGCCGCGGCCTGGAACGGCGCCAGCTCCTTGAGCGCCACACGGCGGCGTAGATCGCGTTGGTGGGCCAGGTAGACGACCGCCGCCCCTCCGCGCCCGATTACCTCCAGCAGGTCGTAGCGACCGACGGTCCTGATCGGCGCCCCGCTCATCGGCGCGGAGAACCAGCGGCGGCGGTCATAAAGTGGTCATAAGTGGCTAATTTGCGGGAACATTTGGGAATTTGGCCAGTCTCGCGTAGAATCACTGTCCCGGTGCGGAGTTTGCTCCTTATGCACGCACGGGTGTCCACTCCTTCTTCCCCCCAATAAATGCCGATTGCTATCAAAGAATGGGCCGTCACCGTACGGGCACTCGCCGAAGGCGAGCAGCTCCTCACCCTTCGCAAGGGCGGTATACGCGAGCCCGAGAAGCACTTCAAACTCGAATACGATCGTTTCTTCCTGTACCCGACGTTTGACCATCAGCGTTCAGACCTCGTCCGGGAGTCTCATCAGCCAGAGCTGACCAGGGCGCTCGAAGAGGGCGTCTGGAGCGACGGGGAGCCGCCGCCGCATGCGTTGCATCGAGACGGCGACATTCCCCAGCCCGATCGAGTGCGCATTCGCGCCTGGGCCGAGGTCGCCGCTCACTACACGATCACTGACCGCCGCGCCGTCGATGCGTTGTCACCGTTCTATGTCTGGACGACCGATTACGCCGAGAAGCGGCTGGCCTGGAAGCGGCGCCACCCGCTGCACGTGGTACTGCTGCGGACGTATCGCATCCCGCGCCCGGTGACGGTCAAGGTCCGCGAGGATTACGGCGGCTGCCGGTCGTGGCTCGAGCTGACGCGAGAGCTTCCCTTCGAGGGCACGCCGGTCCTGTCCGACGACGAGTTCGACCGCGCCTACGAGGAGATCGCGGCGATCGCGTCCGACTGCCAGCCGGTTCTGGTCTGAGCATCCTCTGCTCCGCGCCGCCCCACGGCGGCGCGGAGGAGATCGCTTCAGATGGCCTGGGTCGAGTCCGTCTCGCCGTCCTTTCGGGCGCGGCACGAATCGGAGGACGCCGACGACGCCGACCGCGTTCTGCACTCGCTCGAGCTGACGCGCGAACGGCTCGCCGAGGTCTTTCCGAAGACGGTCGGCGAGCTCACCGTGATTCTCCACTCCTCGACGCTCGGGGTCTCGCTCACCAATCCGCTGCTGCCGCTGGCCTGGCTCGCGACCGACCCCGCAGCCCGGCGCTACGTCGCCGGATGGGCCGGCGCCGCCGAGCTCCACGTGCTCTCGCCGGCCGCGTTGAAAGCGCGCGCGTCCAATGTTCCGGGATCGCGCGAGATGCTCGCGAGGGTCCCCGCGGCCCTGTATACCCGGCGCGTCATGGTCGAGAACAACCATGACCTGCCCCGTAGCCTGACGCCACGGCGGATCGCGCTCGAGCTCCGCTGGGCGTGGCTCTTCGAGGGCGCCGCGCGGTGGTTCGCCGGACAGACCGAGCATGCCCGACCGGCGATCGCGCGGAGGCTGCACGACGGAGGCAAGCCATCGTTTCCCCCCGGCCTGCGCGACGCGCCGTTGCTCGGGGGCACGGTGATCGACCTGCTGGTCCGCGAGGAGGGCGAGCAGCGGGCCGTCCAGCTCGCGTGCCGTCTGCACCCCCAGGGCTCCCGCGCCGCCATCAGCAAGGCGTTCCGCGACCGCGCCATGGTCCACACCGAGGGAGCTTGGCGCTCGCACCTGTCGCAAATGGCCGGCGCGCGCTACTGACTCGCGCGCGCTACTGACTCGCGCGCGCTACTGACTCGGGCCGCGCGCTACCCACTGCCAGCGCACGTAGCTCAGGCGGCCCGGCCCACGAAGGTCACGAAATCGGCGTCCGGCGGGTGGGCCTGCCTGCGCGAGCGCGTCCGTCCCGGCTTACTGATCAGCACGTGCACATCCTGGATCCGGCGCTCGGCGAAGCCGCCCTCGCTGTAGCAGAGGTACATCCGCCACAGGCGCCGGAAGCGTCCGTCGTAGCCGAGCTCCTCGAGCCGCCCGGTAGCGGCTTCGAAGCGCTCGCGCCAGCAGCGCAGGGTGCGAACGTAGTGCGGGGTGATGTCCTCGACGTCAACCGTCCGCAGCACGCCGGTGCGGGCGACGCAGCGGTCGATGACCTCGAGCGAGGGCAGGCAGCCGCCGGGAAAGATCAGGTCCTTCATGAAGCTGCGCCCGTCCTTCTCGACCTCGTAGGCGCTGTGGTCGATGGTGATCGCCTGTAGGAGCATCGCCCCGCCCGACTTCAGCAGCTGGGCGCAGCGGCGGAAGTAGAGGTCGAAGTAGCGCCAGCCGACGGCTTCGATCATCTCGATCGAGACGAGCTTGTCGTAGGACCCGGTGAGGTTGCGGTAATCCTCGAGCAGGACGGTGACGCGGTCATCGAGCCCCGCCTGGTGCACGCGCTCGACGGCGAGGTCGTACTGCTCGCGCGAGATCGTGGTCGTGGTCACGCGGCAGCCGTACTTGCCGGCCGCGTGAACGGCGAGCCCTCCCCACCCGGTACCGATCTCGAGCAGGTGGTCATCGGGAGCGAGCTCGAGCTTGCGGCAGACCCGGTCGAGCTTGGCCACCGAGGCCTCCAGCAGGGTGGCGTCGGGTGCGGGGAAGTAAGCGGCCGAGTACATCATCGTCTCGTCGAGGAAGGTCGCGAACAGGTCGTTGCCGAGGTCGTAGTGCGCCGCGATCTGGCGGCGACTGCGGCGGATCGTTGGTGCATGCACCCGCCGGGTGAGACGCTGGATCGGCCGCCGCACGGGCGCGAGCCGGGCGCGCAGCCGGTCGAGGGCGGCGACATTGCGTGCGGCGATCCTGGTCAGCACGACCAGGTTGTCGCATTCCCACATCCCGTCGGCATAGGAGGACGCCATCCCGTAGCTGCCGCGAAGCCACTCCCGCCACGCCCGCGGATCGCGGATGGTCAGCGTCGTGGCAAGCGAGGAGGGCTCGCCGAACCTGAGCGTGTGGCCATCGGGCTCGACCACCGTGAGCTGACCCCCTCGTAGCTGGCGGAGCAAGCGGACGCCAATGGCGCGGGCAAGCGTGTTCGAGCTCATGGTGTCGCCTCCTTGGGATGGGGTTGCACGGGGATGCCCTTCAGCTTCAGCCGGAGCGCCTGCAAGTAGATCGCCGCGCTCACCTTCATCGACATCGGCGGGCGAGCGAGCAGCATCGTGCTCAGCGCCCGCCCGGTCAGCGGTCGGCGCGCGAGCGCGAGCGTGGCCTCGAACTCGCGCCGGCCGCCGCGGTCGGCGCCGATCAAGACCTCGAGCCGTTCGCCCGGCGAGCTCAGGCGCAGCTCGTACTCGTAGTCGAGCTCGAGGAACGGCGAGACGTGCAGCTCCTTGGCGTGCCGGCTGGCGAGCTCGAGCGAGACGTAGGCGTGCCGCTCGCCCCACGGCGTATTGGTCACCTCGGCGACGACCGCCTCCACCGACTCACCGGTGGGGTCGAAGCAGTAGTAGAAGCTGACCGGGTTGAAGCAATGGCCGTAGCAGCGAAGGTTCGTCAGCACGCGCACCGGGCCTTCGGGGCGGTGGCCCGTGCGCTCGCTCACCAGTCCGCGGATGGCCTGATCGAGCGCCGTCGCCGGGTCGCCCAGGTAATCGGAGCGCCGGAACCAGCCGAGCGCAGGGCGTCGCGCCGACCACAGGGGGTGCCCGTCGAACAGCTCCGGCAGCTCCCCGAGGTCGAGGTACATCATCGCCACCCGGTATTGGAAAGCATGCTCGCGCGGCTCTCGGCGGCGATGGGCGACGACGCCCTCATAGATCGCGCTCGCGGTGCGAGTTCGCCGCCAGGCGAACTCGGAAGCGACGACGAAGTCGTCGCCAGTCACAGTCGACCTCCCAGCGGTGTGCACGTCCGGATCGCGCTGACCACGCCATCCTCATGGAAACCCCAGCCCCAATAGGCGCCGCAGTAGTGAACGCGGTCGACGCCGTCGATCTCGACCCGCCGGCGCTGGGCGGCCATCCCCGCGGAGGTGTAAACCGGATGTGAGTAACTCCAGCTGCCGAGCACGCGCGCGGGATCGATCCGGTGGCTGAGGCTGAGGGTGACACACAGCTCCTCTCGGGCGCTCAGGCTCTGCAGGCGGTTCATGTGATAGGTGACACACGAACCGCCGCCACCGCCTGGCTCGGCCCCCCGGTCCGAAGCAGCGTCGCCGCCGGCGAGGCGGTAGTTCCAGCTCGCCCAGGCCCGGCGCCGGCGCGGCAACAGACGGCGATCGGTGTGCAACACGACCTCGTTGCGCTGGTAGGGGATGGCGCCGAGGATCTCGCGCTCACGCTCGCTCGGATTCGCGAGCATGGCGAGCGCCTGGTCGGAATGCGTGGCGATGATCACCCGATCAAAGCGCCGCGGCTCGTCCCGCCCCGCGGTCACCTCGACGTGGTCGCCGACCCGGGTGATCGCGGTCACCGGCTGCCTGAGCCGGATGCGTTCGCTGAACGGAGCGGTCAGCCGTTCCACGTAGCGGTGCGAGCCGCCGACGATGGTGCGCCACCTGGGCCGGTCACCGAGCCCGAGCATCCCGTGGTTCTCGAAGAACTGAGCGAGGAAGCGGGCCGGGAAGGTCCACATCTGACGCGGGTCCGCAGACCACACGGCGGCGGCCTGGGGAACGATCAGTCGCTCGACGAACTCACGCGAGTAGGCGCGCTCCTCGAGGTAATCGCACAGGGACGGGCCGTCACTCTCGCTCGCCAGCAGCTCGCGCGCTTCGCGTTGGAAGCGGCGGACCTCGGCCAGCATGCGGATGAATCGGGGTGAGGCCAGGTGGCGGGGGTTCGCGAACAGGCCGCCGAGCGAGGTTGAGCTGTACTCGAAATCATGGCCGTCGGAGACGCTGAAGCTCATGTTGGTTGGTTGCGTGGGGACGCCGAGCTTGCCGAGGAGACGCTGGAAGTTAGGGTAATTGCGGTCGTTCATGACAATGAATCCGGTATCCACGTCGTAGGCGCCGTCGGCGCCGTCGACGCGCACGGTGTGGGTGTGACCGCCGATCCAGTCGGCCGCCTCGAAGATCGAGACGTCGTGCTCGCGGTGCAGCAGGTGGGCCGCGACGAGACCGGATACCCCGGCGCCGACGATGGCGATTCTCATGATGTTCCGGGGTCGGCGAGCACGGAACTTATACGTCGGCCATCGCTCGGCGGTTCAACCGATTCCGAGGCCCAGACCTTCAGGGGCCGCCGTCGCCGGCGCCCACCGCTACTCGAGGCGCTCGAGCGAATCGCCGATCAGCCAGATGGTCGGTGGCCACAGGCCGACGAACAGCGCGCGACGCTCGGCGTTACCGCGCTCGTCTTGGTCGACCGTCTTGGCTCGGATCCACAGCCCTATGCACAGCCCCACCGAGCCGATCGACAGCAGCTGCATGTGCGAACTGCGCAGGCCTGCACGGTGCAGGGTCTCGGTCAGCATGGCTCGATGCTACCTCGCTCGGGGCCAGCCTGGTCGGCCTGTTCAGATTAATCGCATGGTACGTTGGAAACGATGTCCAAGCGCCCAACGCTGACCCGTCGCTGGCTCACCGCCGCGACGTGGCCGGTCGGGATTGCCTTGACTTCGTGGGACTACATGTGGCGCTCGACGCCCATGCACCGCCGCGAGACGGTGGGCCGGCCCGCGGACTGGGACCTCGCCCTGCTGACCCTACCCCCGGGCGCGAGCAAGGCGGAGGTGCAGGGCCAGGAGCTCGGTCACGGGCCCCTCTTTCACCGCCGGTATCAAACGCGGATCCGCGATTCACGACTCCGGTCAGAGGAGCTCATGACCACCATCCAGTCCAACCTCAATAAGCCCGCCCCGACGACCTTCGCCCGTTTCCAGAAGGTCGTCGGGGATCAGGGCACGATGGCGGTGGGAGACGAGTACGTGGTGCGCATGCCCGGTCCGTGGGATGGCCCGGTTCGGGTCATCGACGTTGGCCCCCGCTCGTTTCGCTTGGCCACCCTGGAGGGCCATCTCGAGGCCGGGCAGATCGAATTTCGCACCCGCGCCGGCGCCGAGGGCGAGGTCGTGTTCGAGATCGAGTCGTGGGCCCGCAGTGGCGACTGGCTCTCGAACATCCTCTACCACAATCTGCGCATGGCCAAGGAGATCCAGGCGCACATGTGGATCTCGTTCCTCGAAGGCGTGGTCGCGCTCTGCAGCGGACGGATGGCCGGCG
>Ga0302324_100029523_pt1 | contig 10387 bp, 8 predicted proteins | sample Palsa_T0_1_FD_201949 | JGI IMG/M metagenome (GOLD analysis project Ga0302324, IMG submission 201949) | Peat permafrost microbial communities from Stordalen Mire near Abisko, Sweden - Palsa_T0_1 | ecosystem: Environmental > Terrestrial > Soil > Palsa > Peat permafrost | place: Sweden: Abisko... | reverse complement strand
GAACAGGCCCTCTTCGACGTCGGAATCGGCCACGCGCTTGACCGTGTGGCCCATTTCCTCGGCGATGAGCTGTGCAGTGTCGGCGTCGAGCGTGTCGGTCAAGGTCACCATGCGGCCCTGACGCATCAGCAATTTGATGACGTCGACGGCGCGCTCGGACATGCGGCCGGCGAGCTCCTGGATGGTGATCACCTCCGGCAGCACGATCTCGCGCGCGATTTTCTCCTTGCTGTCGGTCTGCCCGTGACCCTTCAGCCGCTGCGTGCGGCGGCGGAAAGCCGCGACCGAGCGCGTGCGCTCCTCCTCCGCCGAAGTCGCGGTGGCGACCGTCAAGCGACTGCGCTGGCGCAGGTCGCCGCCGCGCGGCGGGCGGGTTGTCGGCAATTGGGTCTTGACCGGCGTCGCTGGCGTCAGCACGCGCTTAGGCGTCATGACACGGCGCACTTCGGTCTCTTCCCCAATCGACGGCGTTCGCGGCGCCGGCGCCTGAGACGGCGCCGCGGCGAGGCCGATCTTTCTCGGCGCCGTGGGCGCGCTCGCCGCCGGAGCAGGCTCGCCGCCGAGCAGCCGACGGCGCGCTTCCTCCTCGGAGGCCTTCTTGAAACTGGCTTCCTGCTGGCGGCGCAACTCGTCGTCGCGTTTGCGCGCTTCCGCCGCTTCCCGCTCGGCCTTCTCGCGGGTTTCCCGATCGCGCCGATAAGCCGCATCGGCTTCCTGCCGACGCCGGTCCTCCTCCTCGCGGGCCTTGGCCTCGTTGAGCGCCTTGGCGCGGGCATCGCGCTGCTCGTCCGTTAGGGTTTGCAAGACGACGCCGGTGCGCAGCGGCGGCGGGGCCGCCGGCCGCGCCACGGTCGGCCCGCGCGGGGCGACCGGCGCGGGCGCCGCCGCGGCGGGGGCAGCAGCGGCGATCGCCGCAGGCGCAGGCGCGGGCTTGGCTGGCGCCAAGGCGGCGGGCGATTTCGGGGCGAGAGACACGGTTCCGCCGCCGCTCTCGGCCCGCGGCAAGACGCTACGCTTCTTCTCGACCACAACCACTTAGCTTCGGCCGTGCGAGAAACTCTGCCGCACGGTGCCCGTGTCGACCGGCCGCTTCAAATGCAGCGTCGGCTTCGCGCTCCCGAGCGACTTCTCGCCGCTGTTGTTCGTATCCGTCATGCGTTGTTCCAGCTACCCAGCTTTATTTCGGTTCCGTCTCGGCGATGTGCGTCATTCGGTCAAGTCAATCAAGGTCACGTCGGTCACGGTCGAGCACATTCCGACAGCCTCGCCCGATCGATAGGCGGACAAGCGTGCGAATTTGACGAGGAAGGCGGCGCTCGCCGACCCCGCGCGCAAGGCGGCATGTATCACATTTGTCCGCCCCAATGCCAAATCCAATCGCGGGGATTCGAAGAGATTTATCGTCAAGGGCGGTTTGGCCGCGGCGCGGGCCAGCCGATCGAGCTTTTCAATCCCGTCCGCCGCGCCCTCGCGGGCGTGGATGAGCGCGACAACACGGCCGGACCGCAGCGCCGCCTCGACCTTCGCGGCGCCCGCGACGACCAGCCCAGCCTTGTTCACCATGCCCAGAAACCGCAAGGCGTCGTCGAGAAGCAGTTCGTCGACTTTCGCCGCGAGACCGGAATCAAAAGAGACATTCTTTCGAAACCCGCGCGACAATCCCTTCGCCGCGCGCGCCACCACCCGCTGGTCGAGCCTCGTCCACACGCCGCGCCCGGGGAGCTTCCGCCGGATGTCGGGCGTGACGACGCCTTCCGGCGACAGCGCGAAACGCAGCATCGCGTCGGGCGGTCCTTTCTCGCCGGTGACGACGCAGGTGCGCTCCGATGCGCTCTCCTCTCGTGCGATACGCGCCAACAAACCCGCCATTACTCCGTTGCGGCTTCCTCTGCCGTCGCCTCGGGCGCCTCGACCGGCGCCTCGATCCAACCCGCCTTGACGCGGGCCGCCATAATGACCGTCTCCGCCTGCTCGCGCGAGATTTCGAAGTCGGCAAGGAAGCCCGGATGCTTCTGGTCCTTCTCGGTCCAGCCGACGAGATCGTCGGTTGCGCAGCCCGCGAGATCCTCGATGGTCTTGACGTCGTTCTGCCCGAGCCTGACCAGCATCGGCGTGGTGAGGCCCTCGATTTCCTTCATCTCGTCTACCACGCCCAGCGCCCGGCGGGCTTCGTCGTGCTCGGTCTCGATGCGTTCGAGATGGCCATTAGCGCGTGCTTGAATTTCAATTCCGGTGTCCTCATCGAAGCCTTCGATCGACGCCAGCTCCCGCGGGTCGACATAGGCGATTTCCTCGACCGAGCGGAACCCTTCGGAGGCGAGCAACTGCGCGACGGTTTCGTCGACGTCGAGGGCGGCCATGAAGTCTCTCGTCCGTTCCGCGAATTCTTTCTGGCGACGTTCGGATTCCTCGGCTTCGGTGAGGATGTCGATATCCCAGCCGGTCAGTTGCGAGGCGAGCCGCACGTTTTGGCCGCGCCGGCCGATCGCGAGCGATAGTTGATCGTCCGGCACCACCACTTCGATGCGTGTGGAATCCTCGTCGAGCACGACCTTCATCACTTCCGCCGGCTGCAGTGCATTGACGATGAAGGTGGCGGGGTCCGCCGACCAGGGGATGATATCGATCTTCTCGCCTTGCAATTCGTTGACGACCGCTTGCACGCGCGAGCCGCGCATGCCGACGCAAGCGCCGACCGGATCAATCGAGGAATCGTTGGAGAGCACCGCGATTTTCGCGCGCGAGCCCGGGTCGCGCGCCACGGCTTTGACTTCGACGATGCCGTCATAGATCTCCGGCACTTCTTGCGTGAACAACTTGGCCGTGAACTGCGGATGCGTGCGGGAGAGGAAAATCTGCGGCCCGCGCGCCTCGCGTCTGACGTCGTAGACAAAGGCGCGGATGCGGTCGCCCGGGCGGAACATTTCGCGCGGGATAAGTTCGTCGCGCCGCACCACCGCTTCGCCGCCGCCGCCGGCGAGGTCGACGACGACATTGCCATACTCAACGCGCTTGACCTGACCGTTGATGATGTCGCCGATGCGATCTTTGAACAGATCGTATTGCTTGTCGCGCTCGGCCTCGCGAATTTTCTGTACGAGCACCTGTTTGGAGGCTTGTGCGGGAATGCGTCCGTATTCGAAGGGCGGAAGCGACTCGGCGATCCAGTCGCCGATGCGCGCCGACGGGTTCTTCTTTTGCGCATCGGTCAGCGTTATCTGCGTCGCGTCGTTTTCGATCTCATCGACAACCAACAACAGCCGCGAGAAACGGATTTCGCCGGTCTTCGGATTGATCTCCGCGCGCACTTCGGTTTCCTGGCCGTAGCGCGAGCGGGCGGCCTTCTGCATCGCGTCCTCCATCGAGGCCAGCACGATGGATCGGTCGATGGATTTCTCGCGCGCGACGGCTTCGACGATCTGCAAAAGTTCCAGTCTGTTGGCGCTTACGGCCATGGGCGGTCTCCTTTGGAGACAGAGATCAGAGAACGGAAAACAGAAAACGGAAAACAGAAAACCGAGGGGTCATGGCGTCGCCCCCGATTTCTGCTTTCTCCCTTCCGCTTTCTGGCTTCTGATCTCCGCTTTCTGTTTTCTGTTTTCTGTTTTCTGTTTTCTGATTTCCGTCTTCTCTCGCCGCAAAGCGGCGCGAATGAGCGCATCCGTCAGTTCGAGACGCGCCTCGGCCATGTCGGCGACCGCGAGCCGCGCCACGATCTCTTCCGGCTCACCGTCGCTGCTGAGACGAAGATCGACGACGAGCGCGCCCTCGACGATCTCCACGGCCTCGATGACCCCGCGGAAGCGCTTGCGCCCGTCGAGCGGACGGTTGAGTTCGATGCGCGCCGCATGACCGATCGCGCGGCGAAAATCCGACTCGCGCGCCAACGGCCGGTCGATGCCGGGAGAGGACACCTCGAGCCGATAGGGCGAACCTATCAGATCCGCGAGGTCCAAGTGCGGCGAAATCTCCGTGCTCGCGATCTCGCAATCCTCGACGCTCATCGTGCCGTCCGGCTTTTCGAGCATGACCTGTAGAACCGGCGCCGCGGCGCTCGACAGCTTAACTCGGACCACCCGGTAGCCAAGATCGCGCAGCGGCGGAACGGCGATCTCCGCGATGCGCCGCGCCAAGCCGCTTTCGACGATGAGCCGCGCCTCGTTGAGCCCGTCAGCGACGGGCCTCTTCGGGGCGCCTGAGTTTGCGTCCATTCCGCCGGCCAATAAAAAAGAGCGGGTCCCCGGGGGGCCCACTCTCAAGAACTCTCCGCATCGTCGATGCAGAGCTATGAGATCGACTGGTGCGCGATATAGCGAGGTCGGCGACAGAAATCAAGCCATCGGCGCCTAGGTTAAGTACAAACAATGACGCCGGCGCCCGTTCGCGCGGCGCCGTCGACCACTGCGCTCCGTAGCGGGCGAAGTTCGCCCCGAGCGTGGAAAACCTTGGCTCGCGCGCCGGCGCCGCACCCTCGACTTATTCCCTCCGATGATGGGACGTTGCGGCAGAGCGGCCGCGGCGAAAGCGGAGGCGCCGTCCTACTGTGGCCTGCGTATCCCTGTTGCAACGGAGCGCAAAAATTCGGTGGAGACCGGCGATCGTCGGCCTCGCGCTGACCTCCGGCGCAACGTGTTGATTGGACTCATGCAATCGACCTCGCCTGGCTTTCGCTGCGCCTTCGCGTTTCGCGAGACCTGGGGAAAACCTTGCGTTACGCCGCCTTGCGACTCTTGCGCGAGATTCAGCGTCTAGTGTAGCGTTTTTTTGTCGCCACGAGATTTCGTGGCTTGTCTCACACGAGAGCGTCTCGCGCGTGCATCTCGACGACCCTAGGTCGGGCGGGCGCATGAGAGGATTCTTCGTTGTGTGCATTACCAGTTTAGTTCTTTGCGAGGGGGGCGTGACCCTCGCGGGGGTCTATAAGCGAGGCCAAGAGATGTCGTGGACGGATGAGAGGGTTGAACTCCTGAGCAGACTTTGGTTGGAGGGCAGGAGCGCGAGTCAAATATCCGCCGTGCTTGGCGGCGGCCTAACGCGCAACGCCGTGATTGGCAAGGTTCACAGATTGGGCCTGGCCGGCCGAGTGAAGAGCCCCAACGCCGCGACCGACGGCGTGGGGGCGCGCGGCGGACGGTCCGATATCTCGGAGCTTGCGGCGTCGGCGCCCAGGCGCGTGGCGCCTCGTCCCGTAGCGGCCGCCGCCAGTCATTCCGCGACCTCGCTCGTCGCAACGGCGCGCGCAGTGCAGGGCAATACGGCGCTCGCGCTTGCTGAGGCGACGCTGGAGGCGGTCAAACCCATGCGGGCGCTCGAGGAGGTCGTGGTTCCTCTCTCGCTCCGGGTGACGATCGTCGAACTGCGCGAGTCCATGTGCAAGTGGCCGCTCGGCGATCCGTCCTCGCAGGACTTCCGATATTGCGGTTCGCCCGCGCATGCCGCCACCCCCTATTGCCAGTATCACGGCAAGCTTGCCTATCAACCCGCGCAGGATCGCCGCCGCGAGCGTGAGCGGGATCGGCGGCCGCTGCTCGCGCGCTGATGCGGTTCGTGCGCTACCCTCCGACGTAGCGCACGCGCCAGACGACGCCGCCGAGGTCGTCGGACACCAAAAGTTCGCCGCCCTTGGTCACGGTTACGCCAACCGGGCGGCCCCAGACCGCGTCGTCGTCAGCTACGAAGCCGACCAGGAAATCCTCGTATTCGCCGGTCGGTCGGCCGTTGTCGAACACCAGCCGCACCACCTTGTAGCCCGTGCGCTTGGCGCGGTTCCACGATCCGTGCATCGCCACGAAGGCGCCATCGCGAAATTTTGCGGGAAAGTGCGACGAATTGTAGAAGGCGATGCTGAGCGGCGCGGAATGCGGCTGCAGCAGCACGTCGGGGACCGTCGCCTGCCCCTTCAGATCCGGCCGCTCTTTGCCGCGCTGCGGATCTTCGTGGTCGCCGATGTAATACCAGGGCCAGCCATAGAACTTTCCGTCGCCGACCATGGTGGCGAAGTCCGGCGGCAAATCGTCGCCGAGCATGTCGCGCTCGTTGACGACACACCAGAGCGCGGAGGTCTGCGGCTGCACGCCGAGGCCCGAACAATTGCGCAGCCCCGTCGCGAACACGCGCATCGCGCTGCCGTCCGGCTTGAACGCCAGCACGGCGGCGCGCCCCGCCTCAGGGCCCCACGCTGCGCCGAGCGGATGGGTCTTGCGGAACGCTTCGAGCCCCGCCAGCGGCTTCATCTCGTCGGCGTCGTTGGATTGCGAGCCGACGGAGGCGAAAATCATCGATCCGTCGGCGGAAACCGCGAGATCGCGGGTCCAGTGCCCGGCGCCGTCGGGCAGCGCCACGATCTTTTCGGCCGGCCCGGGCGCCTTTACGTCACCTAGCTTGTAGGGATAGCGATAGACCATGCCGGGGGTCGCGACATAGACGAATTTCGGCTCCGGCCCCGGCGGGTAGAAAGCGATGCCGTAAGGGCGATCGAGGCCGGTGGCGAATACGCTGAAGTCGGACTGTGCGTCCGCCTCGTCGGCGCCGCGCATGACCAGCACGCGCCCGCCGCCGCTTTCGGCGACGAAAACGTCGCCGTTGGGGGCGGTGCGAAGTACGCGAGGCTGCTTCATCCCCTTGGCGAGAACATCGACGGCGAAGCCGTACGGCGCCTTCGGCAGCACCCCGGGCGGCCGTTCAGTTTCGCGGGATGGATTGGAGGTCGCGGGGGTCGCATTCGGAGGGGGCAGGTCGGCGGGCGTGATGCGTCGCCGCAGCCCAGGCGCATCGACTCGCCAATCCCCGTAGGCGGCCGGGCCCGTCAATGTCCTCACGAAATCGCCGCGCGCGATACCGCCGGCGCTGAGCGCCGCCGCCGCCACGCACGCGACCACCCAACCACGCATTGATCTCTCCTTGTCGTTGCGATCGCATCATACACGGGTCCCGGCGGATTGCTCGCCCGACGGTCGATAGGCAGGATTTGAGTTGCACTAAAGGGCTGCCCGTACTATTTAGTGGGAATGAAGCTCGCCGACTGGCTCGTGCGCCACGCCGTCAAGCGCGTTGATTTTGCGCGCCGGATCGGCGTATCCCCCGGCGCGGTCACGTTGATTTGCCGCGACCAGCGCGCCTGGATTTCGCGCCAGACCGCGCAACGCATCGTCGCCGAAACCCGCGGCGCGGTGACGCCCAACGACTTTCTCGAAATCGTCGCACAGGGAGCTCCCGAGATGACCGACAATGTCAACGAAACCCTCGAAGCCTTCGCTCGCGGCGAGATTGTGATCGTAACCGACGATGACGACCGCGAAAACGAGGGCGACATGATCGTCGCCGCGTCGCATTGCACGACGGAGAAGATGGCCTTTATCATCCGCCACGGTTGCGGGATCGTTTGCGCGCCGCTGACCGCCGACGAAGCCAAGCGCCTGCATCTGGCGCCGATGGTCGCCGTCAACGACGCGCCGCTCGGCACCGCCTTCACCGTCTCGGTTGATGTCAAGCACGGGATGACCACCGGCATTTCCGCAGAGCAGCGCTGCAACACGGCGCGGGCGCTCGCCAACGGCAACATGGGCGCGGCGGACTTCGTTCGCCCCGGCCACGTATTCCCGCTCGTCGCCAAGGACGGCGGCGTGCTGATGCGCTCAGGCCACACGGAAGCCGCGGTCGATCTCTGCAACCTCTCGCGCCTGCCCCCAGTCGCCGTGATCTGCGAACTCGCCAACGACGATGGCACGGTCATGGTCGGGCAGCAGATCACCGAATTCGCCGATCAGCACAAGCTGAAGCGTATTTCCGTGGCCGACCTCATCGCTTACCGGCAGGCGCGCGAGAAGCTCGTCGAGCGCCACTCCACGCATAAGGTCAAAACGCCGATCGGCGAACTCACGGTGCACGCCTATCAGACCCGGTTCGATCCGGTGATGCATTTCGCTTTCGTTCACGGCGCGATCGGCGACGGCCGAGACGTGCCGACGCGCTTGCATCGCGCCGACATTCTCAATGACATCTTCGGCGGCGGCGCGATCGAGCGCTGCATGAAGCGCTTCAAGGAGGAAGGGCGCGGCGTGCTGGTCTACCTGCGCGACGGCGCCGCGGGCGTGCCGCTCAATCTTTCCGGCGGGACCGGCGAGACTTCGGAAAATGCGCGCCAATCGCTCTGGCGGGAAGTCGGTCTCGGCGCGCAAATCCTGCGCGATCTCGGCGTGTCCTCGATCCGCCTGCGCACGGACTCGCCGCGCAAATATGTCGGGCTCGCCGGCTTCGGGGTCGAGATCGCCAAGATCGAGCCGATCGACGGGTGAGCGCGGGGCGATCGCTTGCAACGCCTGGCCTTTGGCGCTAGGTATCGCGCCGCCTGGACGCCGCCATAGCTCAGTTGGTTAGAGCGCTAGATTGTGGATCTAGAGGTCCCCCGTTCGAGCCGGGGTGGTGGTACCACCAAAAAATCAATCACTTAGGAAGATAGCTGTCGCAGCTACGTGGCTGCGTTCGTCCGGTAAGCGTCCGGTAAGCAGTATTGAGGTGTCGCATCCCAGCTGCCGCTGCCGCGATAGGTTGCATGCGCCCATCCTTCGTGGCCTTCGTTCATCGCCGTTACAAAGCTGCGCCGATCACAGGGGTTCGGTCTTCCACTTTGGCTCACGGGCCCCAGCCGGAAAGCTTCCGAGAGATGAAGTCCGATTCAAGTCGCTCCTGATCACTTCGGGCCGTAGGACGGAGGGCCTTCCCAGGACCTCGCGGGCGACATTTACGAACCATTCGACGGCAAGATTTCGTGGCTCCTTTCGCCAAACGAGCGAAAACGGGACGGTCAAATTCGGGTCGCAAAATGGGAGAGCCACGACGCCACGAGGGATGATGCCGGAAAATGATCCAGGTATGAAACAGCAAGCCTCACCCGAGGCCACGAGCGTTAGCATGGACGTAACGCGGCTTATACGCGAGACGATGTTGGGCCGGATGTCCGCTTGCGCGAAAGCGGTCGCCACCCGCTCGGCGAACCGGCTGCTCTCCATTGGCAAAATCAGCGGCAAATCCCGAAACTGGAAGGGAGACATCGCCTCAGCTCCCCCGAGATCCAAATTGTCCGGTAGGCAAGCGAGGACCGCCTCGTCACCAAGCTTCAATGTCTCGAAAGCGGCGATTTTGGAGAGGCTCGGAACGAAAAGAATGTCGAGTTTGTCTTCCATCAGCGCCTTGTCGGAGGCGATCGACGATTGGTGCGACACAAACAGCTTCACGCCTGGATGAAGCTGCCGAAACGCACGAGTTATTTCCGGCATCGGCGATCCCAGCGCCATCTCCGAGTACCCGATCCGCAATTGCCGGCGAACGATTCCGCCCGCTACTCGCGTCTCTTCGATAAGCTCGTGCGCTCCACGCAATAGCTCGCGCGCTTTGCGTTCGAGGAGTTCGCCTGCTGGCGTCAGCGCGACATGCCGTCTGTCGCGATCAATCAAGGTAACGCCCAGAATGTCTTCAAGCCTCTGCATCTGCTCGGTCATCGAGGATTGCGACACGTTTGCGTTCTTCGCCGCCCGAACGAAGCTTTTCTCCTCCGCGAGGTGCAAGAAATACCGGAGATGCCGCAGTTCGAGGGGGAGCACGGGGCCTCGCAACGCTGTTATCGGCGGCGCCGATAAGCTGATACTCGGGAAAGCGAATTCGTCAAACCCAGAACCTATGGTAGCCCTTGATCGCGCGGAAAGCGAAAGCACAAGGCGAGGGAACAATGGGGAGGACGGGGATTCCCGTATCCGTAAGCGATATCGATCCGCCGTGGCTCACAAATGTCCTGCGAGCCCATGATCTCCTGTCGAAAGAAGACGAAGTCGAAAGTTTCGACGTTGAGCCGGTCGGGCTTGGCGTCGGTCAGACGGGAGATTCCTCGCGACTGAAGTTACGCTACGCGGGACAGCCTCAGTCAGGAAAAGCCCCCGACAGCGTATTCGCGAAATTTCCCACTTCTGACGCGACGCGGCGAAAAGCGGCGCAGACGATGGGCCTCTACCAGCGAGAGGTGAATTGCTATGAGCTGCTTCTCAAAGATCTCACTGTGCGGGCGCCGGCCTGCTACTTCAGCGACTGTACGGCTGAGGGCGATCAATTTGCGCTGCTGCTCGAAGATTTTCCGAGCCACCGGCCCGGTGACGAAACCGTCGGGCTCACGCTCGAGGAAGCGCGGCTAGCCGTCGACCTCATGACGCAATTGCATGGCCCGTACTGGGGCCGCATGGAGCAGGTCGCGCTGCCGCCGCTGAAAATGCTGCCTCGCAACAGGTACGCCGACGGCTGGGACAAGATGCAAGAGCATTTCGGCGACCTGATCCCCGAGAGCATCACCGCCGTCAAGAGCCAATTTCTCGACGCCGTCGACCCCCTTCAAAACTGGCTG
>Ga0302324_100029519_pt1 | contig 10388 bp, 7 predicted proteins | sample Palsa_T0_1_FD_201949 | JGI IMG/M metagenome (GOLD analysis project Ga0302324, IMG submission 201949) | Peat permafrost microbial communities from Stordalen Mire near Abisko, Sweden - Palsa_T0_1 | ecosystem: Environmental > Terrestrial > Soil > Palsa > Peat permafrost | place: Sweden: Abisko... | reverse complement strand
CAATACAATACGCCGAACGTCGCCAACCTAAAGAAGTTCGAAGGAAATGGAATCTATTACGCGGCTACATTCATGGAATCACAGCTCTGCGGTGGTGATGAGGTCGTCGTCATCGGCGGAGGAAACTCGGCCGGCCAGGCAGCCATTTTCCTGGCGGAAACTGCCCAGAAGGTCTATATGCTGGTTCGCGGAAAAACGCTTTCAGAGACCATGTCACGCTATCTGACCCAGAGGATTACAAAGCATCCGGTGATCGAGCTGCATCTGGAGACGGAACTGGTGTCATTAGAGGGCGAATCGCACCTCGAACGGGTCACCTGGCTCGACCGGTCGTCAGGGGAGACGATGACGCGTGATATCCGGCACGTTTTCGTGATGGCGGGTGCGTCACCTCGTAGCAACTGGTTGCGTGGCTGTGTCGTCCTTGATCAGCAGGGCTTCATCCTTACAGGACGGGACCTGGATCCAGTTCTGGCAAGCGCTCCACAAAAATGGCCTCTTGGTCGGTCGCCGCAGATGCTTGAGACCAGCTTGCCAGCAGTTTTTGCAGTTGGCGACATCCGCTCCGGAAACGTGAAGCGGGTTGCGTCAGCCGTTGGCGAGGGTGCGATCTCGATCCATCTTGTGCATGGCGCACTGGCGGAAACATAGAGTCGATCCGGCTCTAACCCGATGATCGTCCTCAGCCCCTTCACGAAAAACCGGATGATCTTCCACGCAAAGGATGCGAATCGTACCAGCAGCTGCCGTAGCGATTGAACCCAGGTCGGACAACTTTCGCAAATAGTTAAAAATTTTAATCATTGTCTGCTTTTGCGCCAGTCCCGCCGTTTTGCTGCCTACTGGCCGCCGATGCCTGGTTTCTCTAGAAGGTTACGCTAAAGCCCGCCCCGCGCGATCTGCCTAGTTTCACGAAACGCGTCGAAACATTTGCTGTTATCGCATTTGCAGCTGCGCAGGCAGCATTTCCAAAAACAGCACCCAAAGTCCTCCAAGGAGTTGAGCGACATAGTCGGTATTCCTCCGGACGTTTTATTGAACTGGAAACTTGATCTGGCAAATAACAGCACGGCATTTCTAGCCGGAATGCTGCAACAAAAAGGGGTCGCGTTCGGGGTCTCATGATGGCCGCGTCAACGGTTTCGTCGAGCTTCTGATCAACGAAATGGAGTCCTCAAACCAATAGGGACAAAGCGAAGAGGCGACTCCGCATCTTAAATTTGCGGCAGGCGTCGGACTGACAGGCGCGGTGGCCCGGAAAGCAGGCTATTGCAGGAACCTGCTTTTCGGCCCGACCAACTCCATCGTTTTCATTGACTTGCCCTTCTCGCTAACATAACATTCTTTGGGCATCAGCCAAGGGCTGCGATTCGCAAGACGACTATGCGCATTAATTTCGTAATTGGGCGCGCAAAAAGTCCGCAGCTTTTCGCGGGAACTGGACCTCAAAACGGGCACCCGAATTAATTCTCCCCCCTAGCGCGGGTGCTAAGCGTACAAAATCTGTATAACTAGGATCGCTACCATGGCGACACAAAGACCCGCGTCGGAGGTTCCGGTGGCTGAAATCGCCGCCGCCTTGCTCGCCCAATCAGAAGTGGCGGCGCGGGCCCGAGTGATCGCGGACGAGTTAACCGAACTCTTTCCTGACACCGCGGCCGTGGTGTATGTAATTCCGGATCAGGAGAATCCCACCTGGACGTCAAAAGCTACAGCGGGCGAGATCACGGTCGCTGAGGTCCCCGATTTCAACGCTGGCACCCTGGGAGCGGTAGCCGAGACTAGAGAACCGCAGATATTCGAGGGCGCCGGACTGCTCCGAGAAGATTTCTCTCATCTGGATATTCGCCGCACAGCCGTGTCTCTCGCCTATGTCCCCCTGCTCGTAGACGGCACTCTGGTCGGCGCGATTGAAGTGGTCGCCTATGACCAGGCCTTCACGGATACGCTGCTGCAATCGCTCCATCAGATAGCGGAACTAGCTTCGCCGGCGATTGCCGCTGCTCTGAGTTACGAAAATGAGCGCAATGTCAGCTTGCAGTCCATCAGCCGCGTGACGCAGATGTATGACCTGGAAAAAGTCTTCAACTCGACCCTCGAAATGGACGAGTTGCTGGAGATGATTCCCAAAAAATTTGCCGAATTAATGAACGTTCAGGGCATCAACCTGTGGATGGTCAGCGGCGAGAACGTGGAGTTGATGAGCCAGGCCGGGTTTGACCCGACCGTTTCCATCGGCTCAATGCAGAAGCCGGGTGATGGCGTTGCGGGAGATATTTCAGACAATGGCGAGTCCGTACTGATTGACAATCCAGAAGACGAACGCCTGCTAAAACGCAATTCGGGTGACGCAGCGGGCGCCGTGTTCTCTCTTCTGGCTGCGGCTCTGATGGAACACCAACTCCTGGTGGGCGTGGTCGAAGCCGTCAACCGTCTGGACGGCCTGCCATTCGACGAAGATGATCAGTTCCTGCTCGCCAGTATGTGTGAAACCGCCAGCAATGCCCTGCATAACGCCGACTTGCTACAAGCCGAGCGGAAGGTCGAAGTCCTGGAGGCGCTGGTCAAGGTCAGCGGCGAAATTACCTCCACGCTCGACCTGGACCGGGTACTGCAGGCCATTGTGAACGAACCGGCTAGCGTTGTTCCCTATGAGAGGGCAGCGATCGCGCTGGACCAGCGCGGCCGTATAAAAATACGGGCAGTTTCAGGCATCCCCCTGATCAATCCGGAAGATCCCGACATCGTGCGCCTGCAGGATTTACTGGAGTGGAGTTCCCTCTTGGATGAGCCCATCCTGGTGAGCCGGCACGGCGACGAAGTGGAGGACGACCGCGCGGAGACGCGTGCCAAGTTCCAATCGTATTTCTCCGCCAGCGGCATGCGGGCCTATCACGCGCTGCCTTTGGCGGATGACGATGGCCGTGTCGGAGTCCTCTCCTTCGAGAGCAGCGATCCTGATTTCCTCAACTCAGCGCACATGGAAATGATCAAGGTGCTGGCTGGGCAAGCAACCGTGGCATTGCGCAACGCTTCCCTTTACCGCGAGGTGCCGTTTATCGACGTGCTCCAGCCGTTCCTGGAAAAGAAGCGTAAGTTTCTGGCTTTAGAAAAAGGGAGGCGATGGGCGCTCACGGCTGGTGTTGCTATCGCGCTGCTCTTCCTTGCGGCTTTTCCCTTGCCGCTGCGCGTCGATGGACCTGCCGTGGTCGCGCCAGCTCACAGTGCGCGCGTACAACCCGAAGTTGCAGGATTGGTGCAAACCGTGAATGTGCGGGAAGGCGACGCCGTCAAACGAGGTGCCGTTCTGGCTAGCCTGGGGGATTGGCAATATCGCGCCGAACTCGCTGCGGCAGAGGCCAAGTACGAAACCGCAGTCTCGCAAATGAACCGCGCGCTCGCTACCAACGACGGAACCGAGGCCGGCATCGCGCGTGTGCAGGTGGATTACTGGACCACTGAAGTTGCACGCAGCCGCGAGCGTTTGCAAAAGACGCAGCTGCGGTCGCCTATCGATGGCATTGTTGCTACCTCTCACATCGAGGACTCTGTCGGGCACGATCTCAAGCCCGGCGATACTTTTGCGGAGGTCGTCGATACTTCGGAGGCCACTGTGGATGTCGCCATCGATGAGCATGATGTTGCCCTCCTCCGAACCGGCGAAAGTGCCTCGGTTAAGCTTGAGGGCTTTCCCGCTCGCACATTTCGCGGCGAACTGACCGTAGTTAGCCCAAAGGGCCAGTTGGAGGGCGACGAGCATGTCTTCTATGCGCGAGTCCGCATACCCAATCACGAAGGCCTGATCCGAACCGGGATGCAAGGCCGCGGCAAGATATTTACCGCCTGGAAACCGGCCGGGGAGGTTTTCTTCCGGCGTCTGGCCATGTGGCTGTGGTCGAAGACCTGGTCGTGGTTTGGCTGGTGAAACGGGGAACAGCATGAAACGATCCGTAATAACGGCGTCAATAATCGGCGTTCTGACCCTTCTGATCGTCCTGGTTCTAGGCCTGAGCGGATGTAACAACCAGAAAGAAGAGTCGGTGGTTGCCGCCGCCCCTGCGCGAGCAGAGGCCACCGAGCCGTCGGCCGGCGTCCAAAAAGAGAGCGTTTTCGTCGCCTCCGGCCCGGTTGTGGTTGAGAACCAAGTGGATGTATCCGCCCTGCGAGAGGGCCCCGTGGTGTCCATCCTTGCCCAGCCCGGTACTCAAGTCCATCAGGGGCAACTCCTGGCGAAACTCGATGACCGCCAGATTTCCGCTGACGTGGAGGCCGCTGCCGCCAAGGTCCGGTCAATCGAGGCGAACCTGAAGAATTGGCAAGCGGAGACCAAGGTTCTCCTGGCCGACCGTACCCGCGCTGAAAAGTTGTATGCGGCGCAGGTGGTCCCCAAGGAAGAGCTTGAACATGCGCAATACAAGGAAGAAGCCGACGAGTACGAGGTCCAACGCGAAGCCGAGAGCCTGAATAACGCCAAAGCAGTGCAGAAGTCCCTTGAACTGGAGAAGGAAAAAACCAACATCGTTGCACCCTTCGACGGAATCGTCGCTCGCCGTTACGTTCGGGTCGGTCAGAAGGTTTCGGCCGGCGACCGCCTCTTCTGGGTCACCGCAATGGCGCCCCTGCAGGTGAAATTCACGCTGCCGGAGCGGCTCATCGGCATGGTCAAGAGAGGCCAGGTTGTCTCCGTAGCATCGGCAGATATATCTCCCGCAACCAGCCATGCTGCCAAAGTAATCGATGTCAGCCCGGTCGTGGACCCATCGAGCGGCACCATTGAAGTGCTGGCTCAGATCGAGGGAGCCGCCCCTGATTTGCGGCCGGGAATGCTTGCCAGTATCCGCATCGACCTGCCGCGATGAACATCGTTCAAGCACTGGACGCCGCACTTCCTGAACTGCCCGAGCGGGTTATCCGGCGGGACAAGCCCAGGCTTGATCCGCGGGTCATTACCAAAGAGCGCATCGAGGAGGGCATCTCAAAGGTCCTGGCCAAGCTGCCCGGAACTGAGATGATTCTGACCTTCATTCCCGAACAGTGGAAGTTGGTCCAGTTATTTGACGGGAACCGCTCGTATCACGAAATTTCCGAGATGTCGGCGGCAACGACGGGAACATTCTTCTCGGAAGATGCTGTTCGAGAGTTGGCCAGCTTCCTGTACGACGATACTGACTTTTTCTCTAAAACACCGCTGGAAAAGAACATCGCTCTAAAGCAACAGCTCCGCGGCCAGCGCCGCAAGCAACGCAAGAGATTCAAGATTCTGGACTTCTCCGACATCACGGTGAAGGAGTGGCCAAACGCCGACCGCTACATCTCCTGGCTCTACCCTAGACTGAAATTCATCTACAGTTCGTGGTTTGTTCTGCTCTCGCTACTCTCGTTTGCGGTCATGCTATGGATGTGGGCGGACAAGTTCGGTGAAATCTGGACCGACAGCTTCGAGTTCTACAACTTCACCGCCAAGTCCGGCAAGGATCTTCTCGAGTTCTGGTTCCTGTTCGCGGCCATGGCCGGGATCCATGAGACCGGCCACGGACTCACCTGCAAGCACTTCGGTGGCAACGTCGAAAAAATGGGCTTCACCCTGATGTACTTCGCTCCCAGCTTCTTCTGCGACGCTTCGCAGGCCTGGATTTACGCCAGCAAATGGGAAAGAGTTGCCGTGTCCATCGCCGGCATCTGGGTGGATCTGATCATCTGCTTCTTTGCCACCATCCTCTGGTGGGGAACGGCCACCGGCATGGCTGTTCACGATCTTGCCTACAAGGTGATGATGGTTACCGGCATCGGGGTCTCTCTGCTAAATCTCAATCCTCTGATAAAACTCGACGGATATCTGATCTTCATCGACCTTATTCACGAACCGGACCTCAAGGAAAGGAGCACGGCCTACCTTTCCGGCCTGGTTCGGAAGAAAATCTTCCGTCTGCCGGTGGAGATGGAATTCGTTCCGCGACGCCGGCGCGCGTTCTACGTCATCTATGCCATCCTTTCGGGCCTGTATGGATACCTGCTCTTGTCGTTCCTGATGGTTTTTACGTTTCACGTCCTCCAGTCCTATACACCGGAGTGGGCCTTCCTGCCGGCCGCTGCGGCGGGCTACTGGGTCTTCAAGTCACGGATCCATATGCTGGTAAAATTTATGAAAATTGTTTATCTGGATAAGCGAGAAAGAGTGAAGGCTTGGTTCACTGCGCCCCGCGTCGCCGTGCTTTCCGCCATAGCTTTCCTAATCATGTTCTTGCCGATTTGGCCGGACTTCATCGACGGGCGTTTCGTGCTGGAGCCGGTTCACCGGGCTTTGATCCATGCCTCGACTGCCGGACGGGTCACGCGAGTACTCGCTCGGGAGGGGCAATCCGTGGTGGCTGGCCAGCCTCTACTCGAACTCAGCAATTTGCAGCTGGAGTCTGCTGCGGCCGGCTCCGAGGCCGACCTGCACGCCGCCTCCGACCAGGTTAACCTGGAGCTCTCGCGCTATGGGCAATTTGGACCGGCTGAGTTTGAGCGGCAAGGGATGGCGGAGCGGAACCGGGCGCTGGTCGGTCAGGTAGCCCTGCTTCGTGTCACTAGCCCGATCCCTGGTGTAGTCGTTACCCCCCGGCTGGATGACCTGCTTGGAGCCTACCTGGAGTCCGGCGCAGAGGTGGCCGAGGTGGCTGATCCCTCCACAATGGCCGCTCGCATCTATATTCCCGAATTCGAAATGAAGGATGTCCGACTCGGGTCCAGAGTTAGGCTTCAATCGGAGGCGTATGCCATACCGCTCACGGCAACTCTGTCTGCCGTCGCGCCTGCCGCTACCGAGATTGAGGCTGGACTTGTACCGAAAGAGCAACTCCAGGGCATTATCCAGCCCCACTTCTACCTTGGATTAGCACTCCTGCGGAACCCAGGTGGGCTTCGCGAAGGCATGACCGGAACGGCCAAGATCTTTGTGAGCCGCCGCAGCATCGCTGGACTTATCTACGTTTTTTCCCACGATCTGATTGACCGCAAACTCTGGTAGGGTGGGCATTTACCGAAAAAGAAAAAGGACCGCGCACGGTGCGGTCCTTTTGTATCTGACTCGGTTTGCGCTTAGGACTGGTGGGCAACGACGCGGTGGGCGGCAACCTTGTGAGCAGCAACCCTGTGCGCGGCAACCTTATGGGCAGCGACCCGATGGGCCGCAACCTTGTGGGCGGCGACCTTGTGCGCAGCGACCTTGGTTTGTCCGGGGTTGGTGCTCACTTCAGGCTTCGCTACCAGAGCCTTCTTGGTCGCGGTGCGATTGCTGATCAGAGACTTCTTCTCGATGGCCATGGGAAACACCTCGCAAAGTTTTTTAGATTTTGATCTCGAACGACATTATTCCTTAGAGCACCTGTCTTGCCAAACCGGCCGGCCGCACGGGTGCCCGTCGCGATCACGCAGAATCAAGCAGTTGCCCGCTCCGCAGTTCCACTCTCCTTACACCCACGGAACAGTTTTTATTCCGTTTGGTTAATAATTAAGCTACCGATGGTAAATTATTAACCATAACCTAGAGATTTCGCTTGCGGCAAAGATATTTCATGCGTTGGATGTCAATGCCCAGCAAACTTGCCGCCGCCGATTTCTTGCCACCAGTCCGCTTCAAGGCAGCTTGCAGGTAGGCGAGCTCGATACGTTCCATTTCCAGATCGAAATCGACCCCCTCTTCAGGAATCAGGATTGCCTCCTGGCTCGCGCTGCTGGCCACCAGCAGTTGTTGAGGCAGGTCTTTGACCGAAATGACCGGTCTGTCATTCATGATCACCAGGCGCTGGACCACATTTTCCAACTCCCGGATATTGCCCGGCCATTCGTAGTCCTCGAGGACGGCCAGAACCTCAGACTCGACTTGTTTCAATGGTTTGCCGTTCTCGCGGCAGTAGATGCGTAGGAAATGATTGACTAGCAAAGGCAGATCGCTTTTTCGTTCCCGCAGCGGCGGAACCTCGATGGGAACAACGTTGATGCGATAGTAGAGGTCCTCGCGAAACCGGCCCGTTTCTACCATCTGTTCCAGATCATCGTTGGTCGCCGCCAGAAGCCGGAAATCGATCTTCTTTGCCTTTCCCCCACCGATCCGGGCGACCGCGCGGTCTTCCAGCACTCGCAGCAATTTGGATTGCAGGGCCAGTCCCAGCGTGGCAATCTCGTCCAGAAAGAGAGTTCCTGTATGAGCCTGTTCAATGTGCCCGGCGCGGGCGGCCTTAGCATCTGTGAATGCTCCCTTTTCATGTCCAAACAGCTCAGTTTCAATAAGATTCTCAGGTAAAGCGGCGCAGTTAATGCTGATAAATGGCTTCTCCGCCCGCGGCCCGCGCGACACGATCGCGCGCGCTACCAGTTCCTTGCCCGTTCCGCTTTCGCCCCGGATCAGGACCGTGGTGCTGCTGGCGGCAACCCGGGTAATCGCTTCGTAAACACGGCGAATTGGCTCACTGGCCCCAATCAGATCGGCGAAGGATTCCTGCTCTGCCTTGCCGCTGAACCGACGGCGGTTCTCAATCTCCGCCGATCGCTTCTCGAGTGCCCGGTCCATGACGATCCGGACTTCCTCAAAGTTGACGGGAGCCACGAAATACTCATCGATGTTGGCATCCACAGCTTTGTGGCGGAGACCCTTCCGATTCGAGCGGGTCAATGCCACGAGCACCAGGTCGGGCGCCAGCATGCGCAATTCGCCCAGGGCGGAAATCCCCTCATCTGGACGTTGACCGATGATGTCGATGTCGAGCAGAACGGCGTCCGGTGGCTGTTTCTTGACAAATGTAATCAACTCGTCCCATGTGGGCAGCAAGAAAACATCGTGGTCGACGGCCAGATAGGTCGCGGCTGCAGGCTCCACCAAGGCATCGGTGGTGACAATGAGAATGGTGAAACGGGAACCTTGAGATGGGTTGGCGGCGGGCATCTCTCCTCCGGACAGCAGCGATTATGACAGTTTTCTCCAGCCCGGGGTTAATTTTTCACCCTGCTCCTTGGACTTGCCGGCCCTGGGGAAGGAACCCAGAGTGAACTTACTTGTAAAATCTGACGCGATCCCGTAACTTTAGCAGCGTCGGCCAGGACGTCCTTTCGCAGGAAGCAGGCACGACGGTCAGAGGGAGGATCGGTGGACATCAATGTCCGCAAGCGGTCGCAGGCACAGTTGATGCAACTCCGGGGACAGCTCCGCTTAGGCCAAGGGGTCGATGATTTCCGCAAAACCACCGAGGAGCTGCTCGGCAGCGGAGATACCCGTATTGTCATCAACCTCTCTGAAGTCTCCATGATTGACTCCAGCGGAATTGGTTTGCTGGTGCGATTGCTGGCTTCGACCAAGAAACAAGGTGGGAACGTCAAGCTCGTGCAACCGTCCAAATTCGCGGTGCAGACGTTGCGTCTTGTGGGCGTTCTCAACCTGTTCGAGATTTTCGACAACGACGACGCGGCAGTCGAGTCTTTCGTTTAGATTGCCGCATGCGAATCTTGGATCTGAGAACAACAAAGGCCTTCTATGCAGTCGGAGTCTAGCTCTAACCCGGAAAGCGGCGCATTAACTGAATTGCTCCAACTCAGTATGGCCGCCGACCCCGACGCCATCGCCAAGGTCGTGGACGCCATCTCTGAGACCTTGGCGCGGCTGCAGGTTCCCGAGCAGAAGGGCTTGGAAGTTGCGCTAGCCGTCCAGGAAGCCTTGGCCAATGCCGTGGTACACGGATGCGGTAACGACCCTACGAAATTTGTTCATTGCCGCATGCAGTCCGACCCTGACGGCCGAATCGTCATCACAGTCACCGATCCCGGCCCAGGTTTCCGTCCGGACCTTCTAGCCGACCCCAAGCAGCGTGAAAACCTGTATGCCGACCACGGTCGAGGCGTTTACCTGATCCGCCAGCTGATGGACGAAGTTAAATTCGAGCGGAATGGGAACGAAATCAGGATGTGGAAGTACTGAAGCGCCGATACTGAGGAATTGCGGCTTGCTATCGCCCTCGGAGTCGAGCGGGCCTCCGCGAACGAGGAAAAAATATCCCCGTGGGAGAAGAAGTCTCGAGATTGTCGATACATCCGCACACGTTCCTAAACCTACTTGGGATGTTTCTGATACTTCGTTAGAGTAACTTCCGGATGCACGGAGAACCCTTACGAGGTGCTGGCAATATTGGCAAGCTGACGAAGCATTCGGATGGCGCCCCGATCCCGAGCGGACCCGGGTTGAACTGATAAAGCAGATGTTGGGTACGACTTTTGATTTTGTGGACAGCATCGCGCCCGAATTACGAATCGCTAGGAAAGCGGGGCACCTCGAAGGCACGCGCCGAGACAACCGTGTCGAAAGGGAGTTTATACTCGGTCCCGAAAACGCAGGCAACTTCTGTGTTGCCTGTCGCTCG
>Ga0302324_100029516_pt1 | contig 10388 bp, 12 predicted proteins | sample Palsa_T0_1_FD_201949 | JGI IMG/M metagenome (GOLD analysis project Ga0302324, IMG submission 201949) | Peat permafrost microbial communities from Stordalen Mire near Abisko, Sweden - Palsa_T0_1 | ecosystem: Environmental > Terrestrial > Soil > Palsa > Peat permafrost | place: Sweden: Abisko... | reverse complement strand
AATGGTCATGGGTGGGGCGCTTAACAATTCGATCAGAAACCTCCACGGAGTTATGCTAGTAGATGCGCCAGCATTCACCCTAGGCCGGACTAGCACCCTCAATTCCACCGGAGAAAGGATGATTTTCGTGGGACGTCTCAATGGGAAGGTAGTACTCATCACTGGAGCGGGACATGGGCAAGGAAGATCTCATGCCATTCGCATGGCCGAAGAGGGGGCTGACCTTATCCTTCTCGATGTCTGCGAAACAGTGAGCGATCGGGTGGGATACCCGATGGCAAACAAGGATGAGCTGAACGAAACGGCATCGTTGGTGCACTCGGCCGGCCGACGATCTGTCGTACGAGTCGCAGATGTACGGGACGTTGAGGCGTTGAAGGAAGCAGTAGATGGAGGGTTGGAGGCCTTCGGGCACATCGATGTTGCCTGCGCGAATGCCGGGCTCATTTCGTACGGTCTCGGGTGGGAGCTCACCGAAGAGGACTGGGAAACCATCATTGACGTAAATCTGCGCGGTGTATGGAACACCATGCGGGCTGTGGTGCCCCCGATGATCGCCGCCCGCAGCGGATCGATCATCTGCACCAGTTCGGCCGCTGGACTACGAGGGATGGGGTCGATGTCACACTACTCAGCGGCAAAGTTCGGTGTCGTCGGATTGGCGAAGTCGTTCGCCATCGAGCTAGCGGACCACAACGTTCGGGTCAATGTTGTGCACCCCACAGGAGTCAAGTCATTCATGACTGAAAGCGACGATCCGTTTGCTGCGGCGCTTTTTGAACGTTATCCGGACCTTGTCATCCCGACCGGGATCAATCTCATGCGTACAGATGGATTTATAGATCCGGTCGACGTGTCCAACGCAATGGTGTGGCTTGCATCGGATGAAGCTCGCTTCGTGACCGGGATACAGCTTCCGGTCGATGCCGGATACTCAACTAAGCCTTGACCATTTTGGCCAAGAGGGCGCGGGTGCGGACTTTTAACGATAGGGAGGCGTTCGTGTATGCCCATCCTCCACGCCTACGCCGCGATCAGAATCCAGAAGTCCTCGACGGCGCCATACTCGAATGGCGACTTGGATCGGCATCGACTTCGGTCGACAGCTGGCCGCAATTCTCAATCGGACCAGAAAGGTGGCACGTGATAAATCCCCCTCGACCAAAGCGTTCGGCGTCGTGACGGAACCTTCTATCCAGCGGCTCGACGGCAAGGTGGCGATCGTCACCGGCGGCGGGAAGGGGATCGGCCGATCCGAGGCGCTCCTCATGGCCCAGCAAGGCGCGAAGGTTGTCGTGAGCGACGTCGGTGTGGACGACCGTGTTCGGCGCGCCGACACGGTCGTAAGCGAGATCAACGAAGCAGGGGGTCATGCCGTCGCCGCCGCAGATGACCTCGCCACATTCGATGGGGCCCGCCAGGTTGTCGCTACTGCCCTCGACCACTTCGGTGGTCTAGACATCGTGATAAACAACGCCGGACTTCGGGCTGCCAACGCCATCCAAGACATCACCGATGAGGACTTCGACATCGTCGTCGGCTCACACCTCAAAGCAACCTACGGGATGATCAAGTACGCGGCGCCAATCTTCCTCGAGCAGGGTTCGGGCGTCATCCTCAACACCAGCTCCGAGTCCGGCCTCGGCCACCCTTACAACAGCGCCTATGCAGCCGCGAAGGAGGGTATCACCGGACTGACCCGCACAGTCGCCCGAGAGCTCGGAACTTGCGGCGTTCGTTGCAACCAGATAAGGCCCCGCGCTGAGGGCACCCAGAGCCCAGAGTTCATGGCCGTGTTGATGAAGTTCAAGCCTCAACTCGATGCCCTCGGCCGCTTCACCCTCGGCTCCCAAGGCGATCGCAATCGAAGATCCCTCCCCGAAGATGTCGCCGCACTGGCGGTGTGGCTGTGCACCGACGCAGCAGCAATGGTCAACGGCCACGACTTCTTCGTAATGGGCGACGTGGTCGGCCTGTGGTCAGAACCCGAACTCGTGCGAGCCACCATCCACACGGGTGGGTGGACACTCAACCTTCTCGACGAGCACGCACCGGATCGCCTCATCCACGGTCTCCATAACCGCTTCACCGGCAACTAGATTGGCTGATGGGCAATCCTCTGCTCCAACGGCGTCCTTCGCTACCAGTTCGAAGCCGACGGGGTCGAGTGGTCGGTTGGGGTCGGTCTGTACATGAACCCACCCGACAACACCGTGGTTCTCTCCTTCGACGAGAAGAGCCAGATCCAGGCGCTCGATCGCACCTAGCCGAACCTTCGCGGTACGATGATTTCGACGCGGTGGCCGCCCTCGGCTATGGCTCTCGCCGAAGAACCATTTACTCGACACGCAACAGGTGGGAATGTACCCTAAAGCGCATGTTGGTCGACGTTTCTGGTGCGTTGCGGTCGAAGGGCCATCTCATCGTCGCCACCGGATTGGCGAAAGTCTTCGAGATAGCAACGCATCTGCCCGGCGAAGCCGGCAAGCGGCAGAAGGTAAACGCGCCGGCCGGCTTCGCCAACGTGATCGGGCTCGGCTCGGCCTGCGGCAATCACATCCTGGAACGGGCATCCTCATAATGGCAACGGAACGAGCGGGAAGGTTGGCCGGTTGCGCTGCAGTCGTTACCGGATCGGGTGGCGGCATGGGTGGGACCATCGCCTTGCGATTGGCCGAAGAGGGCGCCATGGTCGCGCTGAATGACCGGCGTCCGGGCGCGACCGACCCGTGGCTCGAACGCATCACCGCCCTTGGCGGCGATGCGTTCTCGGTCACGGGAAATGTGACTCGCCGCGCTGACGCCGCCGCGCTGATCAACGCCGCGACGCAGAGGTGGCGGCGGATCGACATCCTCGTCAACGTCGTGGGAGGCAACCGTGGCCCGGTCGACGTCCCGGTTTGGAAGATCTCCGAGGAAGACTTTGAATTTGCCTGGGGTTTGAACATGCGCGCGACATTCCACTGTACGCAACTGGTGCTACCGCAGATGATGGCACGTCGGGCGGGGACCATCGTCAATATCGCCTCCAACTCCTGGGCTGGCGATCCGATGCACGCGCACTACGCTGCAGCGAAGGCGGCGGTCGTTGCGTTCACCCGCTCGTGCGCGATCCAGCTCGGGCCGTACCAGATCACCGTAAATGCCGTCGCGCCTGGAGCCACACGCACCAACGCATCAAACGACTATCTGAGTGAACTCGAGCCGTCTGCCGACGGTTACGAGCGGGTCGGCACCCTCGGGAAGGTAAATGACGCGCGAGACATCGCTAATGCAGTCCTTTTCCTGGCCAGCGACGAGGCTCGGCATGTATCGGGCCAGCTGCTCACCGTTGCGTCGGGTGCGAACCCTCGGCTCTGATCAGTCCGAGGGCGCCAGCAGCCTTGACTGCTTGATGGTCAGAGCAGACCCGTCGACTAACGAGCGCGCCGGAATCTACCTTGGTGCACAGCACCTCGATGAGCCGAGTTCGTCCGCATACCGAGCCCTACCTGTCGTGATCGTGTCGTCGCCGGGCGTCCGCTCAGCGCGAGATCGGGATCGGTGATCCGTTCGGCACCGCAGGTTACGGTGAGGGGGCCGGCGGGTGTTTTAGATCGTGGTGGCGTCCTCCCTCGCTGACGAGGGTCAATCCACGCTTCAAGATCACGGCACACACTCCGGTGGCGTGCCGGTGTCAAGGTAGTTCCTGCAGTCGATTGACGCGGGTCAGATGATATGGCGGGAGCCGAGTTCGGCGAGATCGATCTCGGAAACGCCGAGTTCGCTCAACACTTCGCTGGTGTGCTCCCCCACGGCTGGCGCGTGGCGGGTGATGTCGAATCGCTGACCGGATACGAGGGCTGGCCAGCCGACGCTCGTAAAGGATCCGGCCACCGGGTGCTCGCTGTCGTGCACGATGCCGCGATCGCGCAGATGAGCATCGTCGCGCAGGTCTTCGACCTGATTCGCGGGGCCGAGCGGGACGTCGTGTGCCACCGCCAGGTCAGTCCACTCCTGTTGGGTGCGCGTCCGAAAAAGATCGCGCAAAGCGTAGACAAGCGCGTCCCCTCCGCTGCTGTAGTCGACGGCAACGCCCGCGTCGTGAACGTCTAGCAAGTCCTCTCGGTCGGCCCCAACGCAGAAGTTGCGCCAAAACTTCGGCTCGATGGCGCAGAACATGACGTACTTGTCGTCTTTCGTGACGTAGTAAGAATACTTCGGATTGCGTCCCGACGGATCGAACATGCCGCTGCGGTCGACGATGCGGTCGGCGTTCCAGTAGTAGGTGGGTCGAAACCACTCGGTCGCAAGCACCGCATCGGATCCGGCACCGTCCACGTAACACCCGGCTCCGGTGCGGGCGCGGCGGACGAGCGCACTGACGGCGGTCAACGCGGTCGCCGTGGCCCCGACCATCGTGCCGTCAGTGAGGCCACCGAGCTCTTCGGCCAGGCCCTCCTCGTTGACGCGTAGGCGTGCCCCGCCACCCAATGACCCCATCATCATGCCGTGTGTCGGCAATCGCGAGAGCGAACCGTGTGCGCCGAACCCGCTACACTGCGCATAGATGATGTCGGGCTTCACCGCCCGCTGGGCCTCGTAGCCTATGCCGAGCTCGTTGCATGCATCGCCGGCGAATCCGTCGACGAAGATGTCTGCGGTTTCTAGCAACCGGAAGAACAACGCCCGACCCTCATCGGACTTCAGATTCAGGGTCACGCTTCGTTTGTTGCGGTTGGCATAGAGGTGTGCGACGCTGTTGCGCGGCGTAATCTGGCCGAGGAAGTCACGAAGGTAATCACCCCTTCCAGGTGCCTCGACCTTGATCACGTCAGCACCGAGGTCACCCAAGATCCGGCCGGTCTGATCGCCGTTGAAGAGCATCGCGCACTCGAGGACGCGTACGTCGCGCAACAGATCAATCACTGACATCTCCCGTGATCCCTTTCGATCCGCCACGTCGGCGAAAGTGAGGTTTCTGACGCTTCGGCGGTCCTCCTCTGCGATTCGATTCCGATATCACGTCAACTTCGCAGTTTCGACGCGTGCGGCGCGAGGCTGCTCACGTGGTTACCAACAGATCGCAGTTGCCGCCAAGCGAGCGGCCGGCCGGCCTGGCAGCCGAATGACGTCGATGCGGTGGCCGAGCGCGCAAACCGTAACGGCGACCTGCCCCAGCGAATCGGTCTGAAGCGCATCGACGCCGGTTGTCAGGCGAAGATCTCAAGATGCTCTCGATCAGCGTGCCCAGCCAACCTTGGCGAGTGGCTGCCCCAGATGGAGTGCCTGCCACGCCGCCAACCAACAGCCCTAACTCGAGACCCGCGCCAACCACAGTCGCCTGCTCGGCGGCCCGTCTGGCAAGAGCTGAGCGCGCGCCTCGATCGAAGCCTCTCTTTCATTTGGTTGCCTCCACTTGGAGCGTCTCAAGCTCTTTCGTTCCCCTTGCCAGCAAACAGGCCACTACAACTCAGCTCCATGGCGCAGGGTCGTAAGTATTTCCGGTCCTTCGTCAGTGACAAGCACCGTCTCTAGCCCGAAGTAACCCTTGTCTGCGATGCTGACGAGTCCTTGGACCTGGAGCACCACTCCGGTGCTAAGCACCCACTTCTCATCGAAGGCTTCACCGAGGCCACTACCGGCAATCGGCGCCTCAACACCGAGACCAACTGAAATCGCGATCGGGAAGCGAGGCAACTCAAAGCCACTCGACCGATAGGCGCGACGCAAGTCAGCCCCCGTCGCCCCGGGACGGAGCGCGCTGTAGAGATGGCCCCACAAATCGACCCACCGGCTGGTCAAAGCCCGGATCGTTTCTCCAGATCGCCGATCTTGCACATCACACGCGACGGTGCGACCAATGCGACCCTCGTAACCCGAAAACAAAACCCCGCCATTGAGAGTGACCAGGTCCCCCTCGCGCAGCGTTCGATCACCCGTGATGCGTCGCAGGCCGTGATTCGCGATCCATTCAGGCTCCACCGTGCAAAAGCCACCCTCGCCGACCGGAACGGTGAGCCCGAATTCGCTCATCCGCTCGACGAACGCACCGAGCAGTTCCCGTTCGCGGCGGCCCGGCCGAAGGGTAGCAGAAGCGGCGACGAGTCCAGCCTCAGCAATGGCCACCGCTGTCCTAATGCAAAAGATCTCGTCTTCGGTCTTTACCATCCGCACCGCTCTTATCAGTGGACCGGCATCGACGAAATCAGCGAGCTTGCAGAGTGATGACAGGCGCTCCCGCCATTGTGGACTGACTGAGTCCAAGGCCACTCGGCGAGCGCCCGACACGCCGTCGATCCTCCCGATCGCTTTGGCAACCGCTGAAGGCTCCCAACTTGTGGGGTACTGCTGCTCGGGTGGAATCTCGGGCGGCGTCACAAAGTCCCATCCGCTCAGGGCATGGGTCGCTCGCCCCTCGCGTACGAGCACGACTGAAGGAATGAAGGGCCTGGCGACGGCAACGGGAAGGCGTTGCAGTCCGCAGGCGTAACGCGCATTTCCCTCGCGACCAAGCACCAACACGTCTACTTCGTGCTGGTCCATTGCCTCAAAGACACGATTCGTCCGATCATGACGCAGGCGTGCGAGATCCGCACGCTCAGAACCGTCGAGGGCCATGACGCCCGGACTCACCACTGGATCGGCGCGTCGTAGAAGGGCGAGTAAGGAAATGACCCGAGCATTTCGTAGCCCGAATCGGTTACCGCCACAACCTCCTCGGCCCGGTACCCGCCGTGGCCGTCGTCCCAAATGACAGGTTCGAGCACCATGACCACGCCGGGTTCAAGGATGATGTCGGCCTCAAAGGCTTCGCCGAGATCCGTACCGATGAACGGCATCTCGGATCCCTGGGTCCCAAGTCCGTGAACGAGGTAATAGTGTTCGAACCAAGGCTTCCGGTCGGGCTCGCCTTTCCGCGCCGCTTGATTGATCTCGGCCCCGGACGTTCCAGGCCTCGTGATCTCGAGCACCCTATGGACGACGTCACACCACCTCTGAAAATGATCACGCTGACGAGGAGATGGGAAACCTCCGCTTGGGTACCACGTGCGTCCGAAATCGGAGCAATAACCCTCGTAGACGATTCCGGTATCGACAATGATGAGATCGTCCGACCGAAGGACCCGATCTGTAGAAGGGATGGGAAAGGCCACGTCACCGTGGAGCGTCGGCGGTCCTTGCCGGATCGAGGGTGGCGTAACCTGCCAGACGGGGTCTACTGAGTTGGTGACACAGCCGAGCTCGAACACCCTCCGGAGAAATCGACCGGTCAGCTCGCTCTGGCGCACCCCGGGTCGAAGGGAAGCCAGTACGTCGGACATGGCAATCTCGTTGCGCGCCTGCGCTTCTCTGATGCATCCGATTTCATCGGCGCTCTTCACAAACTTGGCTGGAGCGAGCACGAGGCTTGCATCCACCAACACCATCGAGGGCAGTTCGCTACAGAGTGCAGCGAGACTGGCTCCGCTGAGGTCGTCAAATCCCACGCGGACCACTCCGCCGCCGAGAAGGTCCCCGAGCTGCCCGACAAGCTCCCGAGCGCCTTCGGGGAACTCAACGAGAAGGGGGCCGCTCACTAGGGCAGCGGGTACCTCTGGTGGGACTCCCTCCGGATAAGAAGCGAAGATTCGGAGCTCGTCCGCGGTGATGATCACCATGGTGGGCTCCGCCACGGCGTGGGAAGGGTCTGAGGACACACAGGTCACGCCAGTGGCATACTGCACGTTTCCCGAGCTTGTGAGGACGAGCGCGTCCACCCCGGCGCGGATCATCTCCGTACGGACCTTGGCCGTTCGCTCGTGTCGCATGCGAGCAGGATCAGGCAGCCATGAGCTCATTCGTGACCCTTCTCCTTCCTACTCAGACCATCCACAGGACGCGCTGCATGCTCCTGGTGCGCGGGTGCATCCGGCTATCGAACACTGGCTCGATGCACTGGGCGCTAAGCCTCGGACTAATCAAGGATCATGTCGGCAAGGTGCCAAGCCATCGCCATCATCGGTGCGTTCAGGTTTCCAGCGACCATGACCGGCAACACCGAGGCGTCCATCACCCGGAGGCCCTCGACACCGCGGACCCGAAGCTCCGGATCGACGACATCGTCTTCATTGGGTCCCATCGCACAGGTGCCGATCGCATGGTACGCGCACCAACCATGTTCGATTGCATAGTCGACGATCTCGTCCTCGCTCTGTACCCCGGTACCCGGAGTGATTTCGGACGCCACGCGGTAAGCGATCGGCTCCGTCGCAAAAAGCTCTCGAATCTTGCGGAAGAGGGCCACCCCCACGCCACGGTCGTAGTCCGTGTCGAAGTAGCTCGTCGCGACCCGCAGGGGTGCTTCGGGATCACTGGAGGTGATCTGAATGCATCCTTGACTCTCGGGACGCAGGATGAAGCCAATCGTCTGGATCCCGGGCTCGGTCTCCATTTGGACTCCGACACCCGGAATCTGCTCACCGACCGAGTAGGGGCCCATAAGTATTTGCGCATCGGGACGCTCAAGACCCGGCTCCGTCTTCAAGAAGCCGACCACGTCGAAGCAGGGAAGTGACAGTGGTCCGCGTCGCGTGACCAGGTACTTCATGCCCTCCCACATCTGACCGGACTTGGAGGCAAGGCGGGGGTTGTATCCGAGGTTCTCCCGCAGTCGGTACTGATTCACGAAACACCGGTGCTCGCGCATGCGCGCGCCTACGTTGGGCGACTCCACCCGTACTGGGACACCCGCAGCCTTGAGCACCTCCGACGGACCTATGCCGGAGAGCTGAAGGATTTTTGGACTCTGCAGGCTGCCAAGTGACAGCAGGACTTCGCGCCGAGCACGAAAGGCCAGGGTCTTGCCCTCCCGAAGCGCTTCGACCCCGGACGCACGGTCCCCGCTGAACGTGACGTGAGTCGCCACGGTGTGAGTGGCTACGGTCAGATTCTGCCGCTTCTCGGCAGGATGCAGGAAGGCGTGTGCGGCGCTCACCCTACGGCCATCTGCGATGTTTGCCATCGTGTATCCGACTCGCTCTTCGTCGGATTCGTTGTAGTCCTGGACCCGCTTCATTCCAATTCCGCCGGCCGAGTCGATGAACTCCTCGCACAACGAATCGCTGCGTCTTGTATCGCTCGAGATCGTCACCGGTCCGCCAACGCCCCGGGTAGGCGTGGGTCCGAACTCGTTGTTTTCGATGCTCCGATAGGCGATCACCATGTCGGGCCAGCCCCACTTCGGGTTTCCGAGCGCCGCGATCGAATCCCAATCCGGTTGAGTCCCCCGGTTGTAGACCATGCCATTCACCGCGCTCGACCCCCCGAGCGTTTTGCCTCGAGCCCATATCTCAACCTGATTCTTCGGGCCGAATGGCTCTGTAGGAAACGCCCAAATATATTCGGGTCGCACCAGGGTCTTGGCGAACCCCTTGGGCACTCGGATCATCGGGTCCTTGTCGCGTCCCCCAGCCTCAATGAGGAGGACACGGTTTGCCGGGTCGCGAGAGAGGCGATCGGCCAGCACGCACCCCGCAGATCCGGCACCGACAACAATGAAGTCAAATTCGCTCTCGCTCATCCGCCCTTGACCTTTCGTACTTCATGCCTTCCCGCTAGCTCATTCGTATGTCGCAGCTGGACCCGACGGCACCGAATCGGGCCTTGATTTTATGTTACACCGCATGGATCGCGCAGGTCGCCCTTGCCGTTTGAATCAGTGAGTTATGTGTCGGATTGACGTACTGAGGGGTCACAATGGAGCGTTCGAGGAGAGATCAGGCTATGGAATCCGACGGCGAACGGGAGTGTGGCGCGATCCCGCACCGGGGAACCTCGGGATCGAGTGCCGACGCCATCCCGCTCCGGATGCCACCAACTGCTAGCTCGGCATAGGCTCCGTTCTCCCCGGAAATGGCCCAGATCTACCACGTCCAGATGGTCGAGCGAGGCGCACATCACCACAAGGCCGTCTGCATCGTGGCCGCCCACCTGGCCAGGCGAGCCTGGACCACTCTGCCAAGGGGACGGACCTACGTGCTGCGCGACATCGACGGCACCGAGGTCACGTCGTCGACGGGCAAGGGGGTCGTGGACGAGCGCTACAAAGTTCCCGAAGAGGTGTGTCGACGCCGTCGGACGAAGAAAGCGGGGAAGGTCCGTCATGAGGCTGCCGACGCAACCTCGGGCCGAGGCGACCTTCCCCGGACTTCCAGCATTGACCACCCACGTTCGAGGGTCACGGTCCTCGTCCGCTGACCGCAGCCGGGCGAGCAAATCGCGCACTCTCATCCCTCGGGGGCAGGAGGCCGTCAATTCTTGGTGGCACAGCCGGAACAGCCACTGACGCACTCTCGGCTGCGGGATGACGTCCGTGCCGCCCTCACAAGGGGATGGTTGAACGGGCTCTACCGTGTTACTGGTTCGAG
>Ga0302324_100029513_pt1 | contig 10389 bp, 3 predicted proteins | sample Palsa_T0_1_FD_201949 | JGI IMG/M metagenome (GOLD analysis project Ga0302324, IMG submission 201949) | Peat permafrost microbial communities from Stordalen Mire near Abisko, Sweden - Palsa_T0_1 | ecosystem: Environmental > Terrestrial > Soil > Palsa > Peat permafrost | place: Sweden: Abisko... | reverse complement strand
GACCGACGCGGGGCACACATGGACTAACGTGGGGTTGAAGGATACACAGCAGATTGGTGCGCTCAAGATCGATCCGAAAAATCCAGACATTGCCTACGTTGCAGCCATGGGGCACCAAAGCGGTCCCAACCCCGAACGTGGAGTTTTTCGCACGCGGGATGGCGGCAAGACGTGGCAGAAGGTGCTGTTCAAAAGCGACACGGCAGGCGCGATTGACGTCGAGATCGATCCTCTGAATTCGAGCGTAATTTACGCATCGATCTATCAGTTCATTCGCAAGCCGTGGACGTTTGAGAGCGGCGGGCCGGAGAGCGGTCTGTGGAAGTCGACCGATGGCGGCGATACATGGAAGGAACTGTCGCACCGGCCGGGTATGCCGAAGGGCGTACTGGGCCGCATTGGGATCGCTGTTTCGGGCTCAAAGTCCGGCAGCGTGTGGGCGCTTTTGGAGGCGGAGGACGGTGGCGTTTACCACTCCGATGACGCAGGTTCGACATGGACCAAGGTGAACGGTCAAAACGAAATTAAGCAACGCGCATGGTACTACTCGCGCGTTTTTGCGGACCCCAAGAACCCCGACACAATGTATGCCCTGAACACGAGCTTTTACCGCTCAACCGATGGCGGCAAGACATTCAAGGCGATTCGCACGGGTCATGGCGACAACCACGACATGTGGATTGCGGCGAACGATCCGGACCGCATGATCGAGTCCAACGACGGCGGAGTGAACATCTCGTTCGACGGCGGCAAGAGCTTCAGCACGGAGAACAATCAGCCGACCGCGCAGTTCTATCGCGTGGTGATGGACAAGGACTTTCCATACCACATCTACGGCGCGCAGCAGGACAACACAACCGTTGAGATTACCAGCCGTAGCAACACTGGCTCCATCACTGAGTCAGACTGGCATGAGGTGGGCGGCGGCGAGAGTGGATGGATCGCACCCGACCCGGCAGACTCGCGGTTCGTGTACGCAGGCTCGTACGACGGGCTGCTCACGCGCTTCGACAACAAGACGGGTGGCCTAAGAAACATCAATGCCTGGCCGGATAATCCAATGGGCTCAGGCGTGGAAGCGATGAAATACCGGTTCCAGTGGAGCTTCCCGCTGCTCTTCTCTCCGCACGACCCCAAGCTGCTGTATGCGGGCAGCAATGTTCTGATGGAAACTCGTGACGAAGGGCATAGCTGGCAGGTGATGAGCCCGGACCTGACCAAGAACGATAAGAGCAAGCAGGGACCGGTAGGCGGCCCGATTACCAAGGACAACACGGCAGTCGAGTACTACGACACCATCTTTACGATCGATGAATCGACCATTGCTAAGGGCGAGATCTGGGTAGGGTCGGACGATGGCCTTGTCCATCTGACGCGTGACAGCGGAAAGACCTGGGAAGATGTGACGCCCAAGGATGCGCCCGAGTGGATTCGGATGAATTGCATTGCAGCGTCTCCGTTTGATGCTGGCACTGCATACCTTGCTGCAACGATGTATTTGAGCGACGACTTCCGGCCATTCCTCTACAAGACCACCGATTACGGAAAAACCTGGAAGAAGATCGTGAACGGCATTCCCACGGATGACTTTACACGTACGATTCGACCGGACCCCAAACAAAAGGGGTTGTTGATTGCCGGCACCGAAGCGCATCTGTACATCTCCTACGATGATGGCGAGAATTGGCGGCCATTCCAGCTGAATCTGCCCAATGTGCCGATTACGGATGTCGCCTTCCAGAAAGATATGGACGACCTCGTCATTGCGACTCAGGGCCGCGGCTTCTACGTGCTGGACGATATGCCGTTGGTGCGCGATCTCTCCACCGGCAAGCTCCCGCAGGAGCCGCTTCATGTCTTCGCTCCCAAGCCGTCTTACCGCTACGTTGGCGGCGGCGGGTTTGGCGGTGGCGGTGGAGGAGGAGCTGCGGGGCAGAATCCGCCCGCAGGTGTGGCCATCAACTACAGCCTGGCTGCCAAGCCCAAGGGTGATGTGACCATCACCGTGAAGGATGCGCAGGGTAAGCTGGTGAACGAGTTCAGCTCCAAGCCGGAGCCCCGCGAGGAGGCGGGCCTGGAGGATGACAACCCGCGCCGTCAGGGCGCGACCAAGCCAACCACCAATGCAGGAATGAACCGTTTTGTCTGGGACGGGCGCTATGAGGACGCAACCAAGTTCCCCGGGATGATCTTCTGGGCGGGCGGTGTGCGCGGTCCGCAGGCAGTTCCGGGAACATATACCGTAGAGGTCTCGGCTGACGGGCACACGCAGACGGTGAAGGCAGAGCTCAAGTCCGATCCACGCGTAAGTTCTACGCCGGAGGATTATCGCAAGCAGCTGGCCCTCGCGCTCGAGATTCGCGACCGGTTGACCGCAGCTAATCAGGCCGTGATCGACATACGTGCAGCTAAGAAGCAGTTGGATTCATATGCGAGCACTTCAACCGGTAAGGTGCAAGAAGATGCAAAGCACATTGCCGATAAGCTCACCGTTGTGGAAGAGGCGATCTATCAAACCAAGCTGCGTGCCAGCGAGGATGCGTTGAACTTCCCGATCAAGTTGAACAACAAGCTGGCCGCTGTGTTGGGTACGGTTACGGAGAGCGACACAGCGCCGACGGAGCAGAGCTACGCCGTGTTCAAGGAGCTCTCGGCAGCGCTGGACGTGCAGCTTGGACAGTTGAAGGAGATTGTTAACTCGGATGTTGCAGCCTTCAACAAGCTGGTGCGAGATAGCAATATGCCGGCGATCTCGATCAAGACTGGGAAGTGACAAGCACAAAGGGCTGTGCCTCGCAAAAACTCCAAGTCTTTTCTTGTTCCACGCGTCGACCTCTCATCATTGCGGCGAGGCAGCCGAGATGCCGGTCGCGTGCGCAGCGCCAGTGTGCTAACGCGTGGCGGCGGTGATTGCCTGTAGATGGTGTGCCGTCAGTTGCCGGTTGAGAGCCGGAAGGTCTGTCTTCAGCACAGCGTCGACCTGGCTGACAATCCCATTCAGCCGAGCTGTCAACTCTTCAAAGACGACATAATCTTGGTCGGTAGGCTTGTACGATCCCATGTCCACCATCTGCTCGAGGGCCGCCAGTTGATTATTGAGCTTGATGGGGTAATTAAGCGTGTCGCGAGGACTTTGGTTCCTGACCTGATACAGCTCTAGCTCAAGAGCCTCAAGCCTGGTTTCGATGGCTTTAGCCTGTTGTTGCAGGGGTGCGAGGTCTGCGCCCGTCGCACTCTGATCCAGAGCGTGATCGACGGCGCGAATCTGGATGACGGTGCGATTGGCGAGGCTGGTAGAGTCGCGAACCTGGATAGCGAGCTTGAACTGCTGCTGAAGATCTGCGTCCGTGACGCCGGAAAGATTTGGATCGCGCTGGATAGTAAGCTTCTGCGACAGCGTCTTGGCATCAATAGTCAGCCGGACAGTGTAGGTGCCGGGAGGAGCGAGCGGCCCATGGACGGGATCGCCGTAGCGCAGGATGAGGCCGGGAAACGAAGCCGCCGGAGGATAATGCAGATCCCAGTGGAAGCGATGCGCCCCGACAGCGCCAGAGAGTGTCGTGCCGGTATTGGCACGGCGGCCCTCGGTGGCTTCGCCGGATGAGCGGGTGCTCGCCGCGTTGGTGAAAGTGGCGATCACGGCGCTCTGCGCGTCGAGAATATCAAGGCGAACGTCTTTGGCAGGCTGCGCGAGGTAGTAGTCGATGAGCGCCGGTTCGATGGACCGCACAACCGTCGTCGGCACAAAGAGCGTCGCCGGCGCCGCTGCGACCTGCGGCGAGAGTTGGCGCAGCATGTCGATGTTATCCAGCACGTAGAAGCCACGGCCATGGGTGGAAATCACCAGGTCATGCTGCGCGAAGGCAAGGTCAGAGACTTGCGTGTCAGGGAGATTGAGCGAGAACGGGAGCCAGCTTGCACCATCGTTGAAGGAGATATAGATGCCGTGTTCCGTGCCGGCGTACAGCAGGCCGGCACGCGCGGGGTCTTCGCGGATGACTTGCGCGAAATCGGTGGGACCGATGCCGTCGACGATCTTCGTCCAGGTCTTGCCGTAATCGTGTGTCTTGAAGAGGTAAGGCGCGCGGTCGTCGAGTTGATAGCGCTTGGCCGCCACATAGGCTGTGCCAGGATCATGCGGAGAGGCATCAATCCAACTGATGCGGTTGAATTCACCCAGGCCAGACGGCGTGACGTTGGTCCAATGCTTGCCACCGTCGCGAGTGAGCTGGATGAGGCCATCGTCTGAGCCGGTCCAGATGGTGTTGACGTCGAAATGTGATGGCGCGATGGCGAAGATGGTGCCGTAAATCTCAGGACCGTTCTGGTCTTTGGTGATGGGGCCGCCAGAATCACCGAGCGTCTTTGGGTCGTTGCGCGTGAGGTCAGGACTGATGGTGTCCCAATGCTGACCCTGATCGGAAGTTTTGAACAAATGCTGGGAGGAGGTGTAGAGGACGTTGGGATCGACCGGGGAAAAGACAATGGGAAACGTCCACTGCCAGCGTTCTGGAAGAACCGCGGCGGACATGCCGGAGAAGAACAGAGGGTATACAGTGATCGACCGCTCCACACCCGCTGCACGATCATAGCGGCTGATCATGCCGGCCTGATTTCCGTAGTAGAAGAGGCTGGAGTTCTTTGGGTCCGCGGCGACGTAGCCGGCTTCGGAGTCGCCGACAACATAGGAGCCCATGCCGTTGAACATGGCTGCATTCTCCCCGCCCGGCGCATGGGTTGGGACGCAGATAGTGTTGTCATCCTGCTGTGCCCCGCAAACGTCATAGGGAAAACCGGCGGTGAGCGCGACATGGTAGAACTGCGCAGTCGGATAGACGTGGGTGGACCAGGTCTGCGCGCCATCGACGGAGACCGCGCCGCCTCCATCATCGGCTGCAATCATGCGCTGCGAATTGTCCGGCGCAATCCAGAGATCGTGATGGTCGCCGTGTGGCGTGTGCATCAGGTTGAAGGTTTTGCCGCCGTCATCGGAGCGGTAGAACTCGACGTTCAGCGCGTAGATGCGGTCGGGGAGTTTGGGATCGGCCTGAATGATGGAAAAGTAAAATGCGCGCTGCCGGATTTTGTGTTCTTCATTGACCAGCTTCCATGTGGCGCCTGCATCATCGGAGCGGAAGAGACCGCCATCCGCTGCTTCCACCATCGCATAGACACGCTTCGAGTCCGCGCCGGAGACGGTGACAGTGATTTTGCCGAGCAGATCCTGGGGCAGCCCGGGGTTGCGCGTAATCTCCTGCCAGGTATCGCCGCCGTCAGTGGACTTGAACAGACCGCTACCGGAGCCGCCGCTCGAAAGGGTCCAGGGCGTGCGATACACATCCCAGAAGGACGCGTAGAGAACCTGCGGATTGTGGGGATCGAGCACGAGGTCCGCAGCGCCGGTGCGATCGTTGCGATAGAGCACGCGCTTCCAGGTAGCGCCGCCATCTTTCGAGCGGTAGATGCCGCGGTCTGGGCTGGCACCATACGGATGACCAAGCGCGGCGACGTAGACGATATCGGGATGAGCGGGGTCGACGCGAATACGAGAGATCGCCTGGGTGTTCTCGAGGCCAATATGCTTCCAGGTTTTGCCGGCATCGGTGGACTTGTAGACGCCGTCGCCCTGAATGATGTCGCCGCGCAGCGCGGTTTCGCCGGTGCCAATGTAGACGACATCTGGGTTGGATTCCGCAACAGCAACTGCGCTGACCGAGGAGCTATGAATCTGCCCATCCGTGACAGGCTTCCAGGTAAAGCCACCATCGACGGTCTTCCAGAGTCCACCGCCGTCGGCGCCAAAATAATATTCCAATGGACGCGCCACGCTGCCTACGCCTGTCTGCGAGCGGCCACCACGATTCGGCCCGAGGCTGCGCCACTCGAGCGAGCTGAGATTGTAGCTCTGAGCGACGAGGCACGATGCGCCAGTGAGAAATGCGCCGGCCGCTAACCAACCTGCAAATCTGATGGACGGAAAGCGCATACACGAAATCCCCCTTCGTGGAGCAACACGTTCGGGTAATGGAATGTGCCCTGAAACTGCATGGATCAACTCTAAACGAGGGCGGGCAAAACTCAGGAGCATCTAGCACCCGTGCGTCGCCAAACTCCGACTGGACTTGCCGGGTTGGCAATCGGCTCTGACGATTCGATCAGGGACTGTGGTGAACCGCTAAATTCCCTGATATTTCCCTGTTCCTAAAAACTCGGAAATCAATGGAACCGCTATAACCAGCGGGTTTTGCTCACGCGTGCAGGGCTAAAATGTCAAAATTCCCTGTTAAATTCCCTGTTAACGGAAATGTACCATGGAGAGCGGTTCGGTCGAGACTGCGTCCACCGCCATTCCATTTCAAAGTGTTGACCGAAGCTCGGCGAAACATTTTCGAGCATAGGCTGCATGCTTCGTTTAACATGGGTTTCTTCCGACCCCACCTTACAGGATTCATACATGCCGAGCATTTCACGACGCACTTTTGTCGCCGCTGCCGCCGCTGCATCAGCGGTCGGACTCAAAGCACTCGCCTATACACCTACCAGCCCGCAGCCGAGCGGATTTGATCTCGTAGCCCAGACCGACCGCACTCGAGTCATGTCTGCCGCTAAGCGTTATCTTGCTATCGCCCCCACCACCATTACCTCCTTCGTCTCGCCGATGAGTCCTGGAGGGCCGCATGACTTCTTCTCGCAGGCCGACTACTTCTGGCCCAACCCCGCCGACCCCACGGGCCCCTACATCAACCGCGACGGCCAAAGCAATCCGAATAACTTCAACGACCACCGCAAGGCCATGATCGCTCTTTCGCTCCAGGTCCCATGCCTTACTGGCGCGTGGCTGCTTACGGCGGACCGTCGCTTCGGCCAGCACGCAGCCGATCATCTGCGCGCATGGTTCGTGACACCGGCGACCCGCATGAATCCGAACCTTGAGTTCTCGCAGGGCGTTCACGGTGTATCCACCGGCCGCTCCTACGGAATCATCGATACGCTGCAGCTGGTAGAAGTAGCTCGCGCAGCCAGCCTCATCTCTCCACACTTTCTTACTACGGAAGATCAAGCTGCGCTCATGGTGTGGTTCCGTGAGTACCTTGCGTGGATCAAGACGAGTGAGAAGGGCGTTACTGAGAGCAAAGCCCTCAACAATCATGCCATCTGCTGGGCCCTGCAGGCCACGGAGTTTGCCCGCCTCATCGGGGACACAACAACTCGCTCTGAAATCCGCGCCCAGTACAAGACGGTCTTCCTGCCCGACCAGATGGGTTCCGACGGAAGCTTTCCCAAGGAACTTGCACGGACCAAGCCTTATAGCTACTCCATCTTCAACTTCGATGTCATTGCTTCCCTGTGCCAGTCCCTGATTGATTCCGGTGAAGATCTCTTCCCTTTCACGCTGCCTGATGGCCGCAACCTATGCAAAGGCGCGGCCTTTCTCTTTCCCTATCTCAAAAACAAGGCGTCCTGGCCATACAAGAAAGACGTTGAGCACTTCGACTCGTGGCCGGTGCGCTCGCCCGGTCTCTTATTCGCAGGACTGGCATGCCCCACTCCGGCATATATCGATCTTTGGCGCACTCTCAATTCCGATCCGACCGATCCAGAAATTATTCGCAACTATCCTATTCGGCAACCTCTGCTATGGTTCCCCGAGCAGGCGGAGGCAGCGGCACGTGCGGCCGCAAAGAAGAGTTGACCTGAATGGCCATCTTCGCACGACATCTCGCTGGACCTCGTCCTGTATGACAGCGGCGACGTGCTTTGAATAAAAGCGGTTGAATGCATTGGTATTGAACGATAATTGCGATAGAGTGTAGGTCGAGTGAGGCCGACACTAATGACGCAACTGAATCGCAGATTTTTTGGCAAGCTCGCAGCGATGGTGGCTGCGGGCTTTGCTTTGCCTGATGTAAAAAGTGCTGCCGCCGGACCGATACCTGCGGCGGATGGTGTGAGCGACCGCGCATTCCCCAAAGGATTTTTGTGGGGATCGGCGACAGCTTCTTACCAGGTAGAAGGAGCAGTGAAAGAGGGCGGACGTGGGGTCTCCATCTGGGACACGTTCTCACACACCCCGGGTAAGACGCATAACGGCGATACGGGAGATGTTGCGACCGACAGCTATCACCGCTACAAGGAAGATATTGCGCTGATGAAGTCGCTGGGGCTGAAGACCTGCCGGTTTTCCGTGGCGTGGCCGCGGATTTTTCCGCAGGGTACCGGCGCGCCGAACCAGAAGGGTGTGGATTTTTACCGGCGCTACTGCGAAGAGTTGCGCGACGCGGGTATTGAGCCCTATTGCACGCTCTATCACTGGGACCTGCCGCAGGCGCTGGAGGACAAAGGCGGATGGCAGTCGAAGGCGACATCGCAGGCGTTTGCGGAATATGCCGGATACACCGCAGGCAAACTCAGCGACCTGGTGAAGAACTGGATGACGATGAATGAGATGTCGTCGTTCATTGAAATTGGATACGGTGAGGGGCGTCATGCGCCGGGATTAAAGTTGGGCAAGCAGAAACTGGCGCAGGCTAGGCACTTTGCGGTGTTGGGGCATGGGCTGGCAGTGCAGGCGATTCGGGCGAATGCAGGAAAGGGAGCCAAGGTGGGGAGCGCGGAGAGCGCACATGCGATCATTCCGGCGTTCAACGCTCCGGAGCATATTGCGGCCGCACGCAAAGCTTATGTGGAAGAGAACGCCGCATACCTGACCGTGATGCATACAGGAAAGTACACGGACGGATATCTCGCGAAGCTGGGGGCCGATGCACCGGTGTTTACCTCGGAGGAGATGAAGGCGATTGGATCGCCGCTGGACTTCCAGGGATTGAACATCTATACGGCGACGGCGGTAAGAGAGGATGCTTCAGCAACAGGATACGCAGTAATGCCAAAGCCTACGTCCTATCCGCATATGGCGAGTCCGTGGCTGACGATTGGTCCGGAGGCGCTCTACTGGGCTCCGAAGTTGGCGGCAGAGACGCTGGGCATCAAAGAAATTTACATCACGGAGAATGGGTGCTCGTCTGACGACGTGGTTGCAGCCGATGGCGAGGTGTACGACACCGATCGCGTGATGTACCTGAATGCTTACATCGCTCAGTTGCAGCGCGGAGTGAGTGAGGGCGTTCCCGTTCGCGGGTACTTCTGTTGGAGCCTGCTGGATAACTATGAGTGGGCGGATGGTTATGAAAAACGGTTTGGAATTACTTATGTGGACTTCAAAACACAGAAGCGGACGCCCAAGCTGAGTGCGAAGTTCTATAAGAATTTGATTTCGCGCAATGGGCTGTAAGTTTGTGCGAGAGGATGTTGAGTAATTCGAATCCTATCCAAAGAACTTTGAGAAGCATGCATCCATCATTCTTCCGGTTCGACTTCAATGGCATTGACAACTGGATAATTCACCACCGGCATGAAGTACAGCTCAATTCTGCCGCCCGAACTTCTGCCCCCCGCACTAGCCTGGACATCGAAAGTCTTGACGATCGGCTTTGAGTTGCCCTCGGCCAGGATGTCAAAGTTCTTCATGAGCAGCACACCATTGCAGGCTACGTCAAAGACTCTGCTTCCCGGACCTCCATTGCCGCCATTCTCCTTGCCGAACCACGGCTCGCGGAAGTAAAGCCTGACCCGATAGCGGGCAAGTGGAACGGCAGGGATGTTATATCGAAATCGCCCGACACGATCGGACTGGTAGATCCCCAGCTCACTGATATTCGCCCCCTTGGGTGGAAGACCATGGCGTCCGCCAATGAAATACCGGTCGGAAACCCAGACTTGGCGGGCGTCATCAGTGAAAGGAGTAGAGCTGGCCACGATTCGGACCGGCAGTTGACTGGTTGACGGCGCGGGCAGAATCTCCACGGCATTCAACAATGAAACTTCGCTGACAAAATCCAGATGGATGGCTCCGTCATTCTCCGGAGCGATACCGGTGATAATTTTGGACGTAGCAATGTTGTGACCCTCAGCATCATCGACCACATCTACATTGAAGGCCGGGGCAGCGTTAATGGAAAGCGAACTTAAGCGCGTTGCCATGGGTAGATCGGAGGTCTCGGCAAAATGGAAATGCAGTTCATACATGCCCCCAGTCACCGGAAAGACACAATGAACAATGCCGCGCACGCCGCCGAAGTAGAGAGGGGCATCCTCGGTACCTTCGATCCGCTGGGGCGGCATGGCGACGTTGGTCCCTCCCTGGCAGTAGTTAGCGGTGGACCATGTGTTGCCGGAACGGTCGGCATAAGGTGCGCGGTCGCTACCCATGAGGGCATAGATGGCGGCCTGCGGCGCAGGTAATGGCAAATTCGCGAAAGCAGTCGAGTGCGGCGCGCGTGCCCGCTTCCATTCTCTTATCCCGAACCGGGCGGCCAGCGACGCCGCCAC
>Ga0302324_100029508_pt1 | contig 10390 bp, 6 predicted proteins | sample Palsa_T0_1_FD_201949 | JGI IMG/M metagenome (GOLD analysis project Ga0302324, IMG submission 201949) | Peat permafrost microbial communities from Stordalen Mire near Abisko, Sweden - Palsa_T0_1 | ecosystem: Environmental > Terrestrial > Soil > Palsa > Peat permafrost | place: Sweden: Abisko... | reverse complement strand
AATTTTCACTGCAAACATCGGAGGGCGCCGGCGCGCCCCCGTTCGCGGCGGGATTTGCAGCAACGCGCTGGCAGCTCGATGCCGGGTATCAATTCAATGAAATTAACATTCGCGGGGCTTTCGCGCCGTTCAGCACCAGCGGCGTCAATGCTTCGATCACGCGGTATTTCAGCCGCGTGTTAGGCATCGAAGGCGAAGCAGGCATCGGCTTTGGCGCGGCCGCGCCGGGCGCGGGAACCTGGTCGATCTTCGTGGGCGTGGGGCCGCACTTTGCCCTTCGCACAAACAGACGTTTTGAACCGTGGGTGCACGGGCTGCTTGGAGTGGAGCACTTCAGTTTTGGGAAGCTGCCCTTTCCGCTGACGACCACGGCCTGGATAGCGGGCGGCGGATTGGATTATCGCTTTCACTCGGGGTGGGTATGGCGTGCGGAAGCGGACTATCTGGGCATGCACTTCGGGAACGCCTACCAGAGGAATCTTCAGATCGTGGGCGGGGTGGTCTGGAATTTCTAGTGCAAGCCGCACATATGGGGCGAAACGGGCTTTACACCTTTTTTTCGCTATGCTAAGGTTTTGCTTGTAACCGCCTATCCACGCGCCAGGCGGCTGGGCCACTGTTAAGAGACCCGCCACAGATTTTGTCGCACGCTCCTTCCTCTCGAGGACTTCGAACATGTATCGGCGAACGTGTGTGTGCAGAGCCCGCCGGGCATGCCGGTCCATATAGAAAATACGAGGTAATCCTTGCTTAAACTGCGCAAAGTGGAAGTGGTGGGGTTCAAGTCCTTCTGCGAGAAGACGCACCTCACGTTCAGCGGCACCGGGCTGACCTGCATCATCGGCCCCAACGGCTGCGGCAAATCGAATATCGTGGATGCCATCTCGTGGGTTCTCGGGGAGCAAAGTACCAAGTCCCTGCGCGCCGAGCGCATGGCCGACTGCATCTTCAACGGGACCGCGCGGCGTCCGCCGATGGGGCTGGCACAAGTGACGCTGACGCTGGTGGATTCGGAATTGGCGGAGGCCGCGCGGTTCGTGATGGGCGAGGGCGGACCCAGGGCCGCGGCCGAGGAACCCCTTACGTCCGCAGACAACCGCATATCCGCAGACGAAAGCATATCCGCGGACAACCGCGTGTCCGAAGAGCCCGTGGTGGAAATTACCGAAATCCCAGAGGGGTCGCTGCCGGCGGAGCCCTCGGCGGAAGAGGCATCGGTTGCGGCTGGGGCTGCGACGGGGGCTGCGGAGGAATCGGAAGGCCCGGAGGGGGAAAGGGGCAGAAAACCGTTTGGCAGGAAGCGCGCCGCGCAGAAATCCGTGGCGGAGATACGCCCGGGCGAGGTGGTGATCGGGCGGCGGCTGTACCGCTCCGGCCAGAGCGAATACCTGATCAACGGGCGCCCGGCGCGGCTGCGGGACATCCAGGAACTATTCATGGGCATCGGATTGGGGCCGGACTCTTACGCGATTATCGAGCAGGGGCGCATCGGCCAGGTGCTCAGCTCCAAGCCGTCGGACCGCCGCGCGATCATCGAAGAGGCCGCGGGCATCACCAAGTACAAGACCAAGAAACGACTGGCGGAGGCCAAGCTGGAGTCTTCCAAGCTGAACCTCTCGCGCGTGAACGACATTTACGTGGAAGTGGAAAAGCAACTGGCTTCGCTGAAGCGGCAGGCGTCGAAGGCGCGGCGCTATGCGGAGCTTCGCGAGCAGATGCGCGCGCTGCTGCGGCAGGTGTTTGCCAGCAAAGCCATCGAACTGGACGGCGAGGCGCAACGCCTGGCCGATCTTCTGGGCCAGATCGCCACGGTGGAAACGGAACAGGCGCAGTCGGTGGCGCAATTCGAGGCCGAGCAGCAACGGCTGGACCTGCGCATCGACGAAGTAAGCGCGGAGTTGCGGCAAACCGCCAACCTGATCGGGCAGACCTCTCTGGAGCTGGACCGCTCCGAGAATCGGGTGGTTTTCAACAAGCAGCGCGGCGAGGAACTTACGCAACGCTCCGGGCAAATCGCCGGGGAGAACCAGCAGATTGCGCGGCAGATCGCGCAGATCGAAGAGCGCCTGGCGGCACAAAACGACGTGGTGGGGCGCCTGCGCGAGGAGAGTAACGCTCTGGAGTCGGTTCTAGCGGCGCTGGCCGGCCGCTCCTCGGAACTGGCTGGGTCCACGCAAACCACGGAGGCTTTCATTGCCGGGCTGGGGCGCCAAATTGCCGAATTCGACGACAGGCTAAAAAACCTGCAGACCGAGCAGGCGCAGGCCGGCGAATCGCTGGCGCACCACTCCGGGGCGCTGGAGCGCCTGGAACAAACCGAACATCAACTGCTGGAAGAATCCTTGCATTATCGCGAACGATCGCACGTCGCGGAGATTCGCTGGCAAGCGGTCACCGAGCAGGCGCGCGCGCTGGAACAAGCCGAGCAAGCCGCGCATGCGCGCGTGGCGGACCTGCGCCGCGAACAGCAAACCACGGCCGCGCGCAATGAAGGGCTGCGCGATGGACTTTCCGGGACGCGCGCGCGCCTGCGGACGCTGGAACAGATTCTTCAGGATCACTCCTATACGGCGGAGGCGGTTCAAAAGCTGTTTGCGTCCAAAGCAGGGAGCGGCGCGGGGGGCTTTCGCGCCGTGGGAGTGCTGGCCGATTACGCCGAGGTGCAACCGCAATACGAAGGCGCGGTGGAGCAGTTCCTGCGGGATGAATTGGAATACGTGGTGGTGGAAACGTTCGATCACGCGCACGCGGGCATCGCCCTGCTGCGCGACGAAGTGGGCGGACGCGCCACGTTTTTCGTGGATTCCCTGCGACATCTCAAGCTGGAGGAAAACGAATCGGCGATCCCGTTTGCGGGCGAGCCGGGCATGGTGTCGCGCCTGGACGGCCTGGTGGAATTCCGCGATCCTCTGGGGGCGGCGGCCAAGCAGTTTCTGCCGCGGCTGCAGTCGGCTTTCCTGGTGGAATCACCCGAGGCGGCGGAGCGCCTGGCGCGTGAGAATCCGCGCTACAGTTTTCTGACGCCCGATGGCACCTGCGTGCAGGGCCGCACGGTGAGCGGGGGACGCCACGCCGAGGCCGGTCCTCTGCTGATGAAGCGCGAATTGCGTTCGCTGCAAACGGAGGCCGCGCGCCTGGAGCAGGAGGTTGCCGACGCCCAGGCGGCCCTGCAGCGCCTGGAGGCCGGGCATCGGGAAGCCGAGCGGGTGCTGCAGGAAACCGCGGCGCAAAACGTGGAGGCCGGGAAATCCGTGGTGGGGGCGACTCTGGAGCGCGATCAATCGCGCGGCCAGCTTGCGCGCCTGGGGATGGAGCTTTCGTCCTGCCAGAAGGAGATCGAGCGCCTGCGCCAGGAATCGAAAGCCGCGCAGCAGCAAGCCGAGCGCGCCATTGCGGAACGCCAGCAAGCCTTGCAGTCGCGGGAAGCCGCCGAACGGCAGCGGAGCGAAGCCGCCGCCAGCCTGGAGGGCATGCGCCAGGCGGTGAAGGCGCAGCAGGAAGAACTGGCCGCCAAACGCGTCGAGAAGGCCTCGCTCGACGAGCGCTTCTCCAGCGCCGCGGCGATCTTCACGCGTCTGGCCGAAGAGAATAACGAACTGGCCGCGCGCGCCGGGGCGCTTTCCGACCAGCTTGCGGCCATCGCCGCCGAGCAGCAGGATCTGTTGCGGCAGAATGAGGAGCAGCAGCAAAAAACGGAGTCGCTGCGCGGCGAGCGCCAACGCCTGGAGACGCAAAGGGCGGAACTGGAGAGCGAATGGGAGCAGGCCCGGGTGCGCACGGCGGAGGCGGACCATGCCGCCAGGACCGCGCGCCAAAAGCTGAACGATCTGCGCGAGGAACGCAGTCACCATGAAGTAGAGCGCGCGCGCAACGATTCCGAACGCGAACACCTGCGGGAGGCCTGCCGCAACGAGCTGAACCTGCAGCCCGAGGACTTGATCGCCGAGCAGCCGGCGCTATTGGGGGGCGAGGAACTGGCCGCCGCGGATGCCAGCTACCGCGAGATGAAGGAGCGCATGGCGGCCATGGGCGCGGTAAACATGATGGCACTGGAGGAGTACAACGAGTGCGAACAGCGCTTCGAGTTCCTCGGCCGCGAGCGCCAGGATCTGCTGCAATCCATCGCCGACACGCAGCAGGCCATCACCGAACTCGATCAGGTCTCCCGGCAAAAATTCGAGGAGGCCTTTTCGCGGATCAACGCGCACTTCGCCGACGCTTTTCAGACGCTGTTTGGCGGGGGCACCGGGCAGATGCGGCTTTCCGAGGCCGACACGGGAGGCGAAACCGGAATCGACATCGCGGCGCAGCCACCCGGCAAGCGGCTGCAGAATGTTCTGCTGCTCTCGGGCGGCGAAAAGGCGTTGACGGCGCTGGCGCTGCTGATCGCCATCTTCCGCTACCAGCCGAGCCCGTTCTGCATCCTGGACGAAGTGGATGCGCCGCTGGACGAAACCAACGTGGGGCGCTTTGCGCAGATGGTGGCGCAGATGAGCGTAGACGCGCAATTCATCGTGGTCACGCACAACCGCCGCACCATGGAGATGGCCTCGGTGCTGTATGGGGTGACCATGCAGGAACCCGGCGTGTCGAAGCTCGTCTCGGTGAGTTGGGAACAGGCGCGGGCCGTGGCCACCAGCAATGCCGCCTGAGGTGGGCTCTATGCTGCCGCAACTATTTCCGGGGTTCCGGGTTACACGAAGTACTACCTATCACACACCGGGAAGCAGCTGAGGCATTGCCGAGGCTGCTTCTATCTTCCTTTGTTGGAAAAAGCTTCCCGTTGGCGAAGGTTCGACGATTGCCATTGCCGCTGAGTTATCATTGCCATGACATTCGAGTGGCGAAGCGATAAAAGTGAGTTCCATCTATGCCTGATCTTTTCAGCAAACTGCGTCCATTTAGCCTCGTCGTCTTTCTTTTCGCTCTCCTAGCCTCTTCTTTGGTTCCTGGCGAGGCCCAGGACCCGGACCAGGCCCCGATTCGCGTGGACGTGAACCTGGTGATGCTGGACGCCACGGTGAAGAACAAGGCCGGCCAGATCATGAGCGATTTGAAAAAGGAGGATTTCGAGATCCGCGAGGACGGAGTGGCCCAAAAAATCGCGCTGTTCGGCCGCGATGAGTTGCCTCTTAACGTGGCTCTGGTGCTGGACCTGAGCGATTCGATTGGCCCGTTTCTGGGGCCGCTGCGCGATGCCGCAACCTCGACTCTGGCGGCGCTCAAGCCGGACGACCAGGTGGCGCTGTTCACGTTTTCCACGGAGGCGGAGATGCGCGCGCCGCTCACCAGCGACAAATCCTCGATTGCCAGAGAGATCGGCACATTCCAGGCGGGCGGCGCGACCAATATCAATGACGGCATCTTCGTGGCGTCCAAATATCTGCTGGACACGGCGCCCAAGGGGCGCCGCGTGATCATTCTGATCAGCGACGACGTGGCCACCTACGCGGGCGGGCGAAGCACCGACGACATCATCACCGAGACCATCGCGGCGGACGCTTCGGTGTACAACCTGAAGATTCCCGGGGACAACCCAGCGTCCACGATCTTCGCGGCGAGCATGATTCCGGGACTGGTGAATATTCGCAAGGTCACCGACCAGACCGGCGGGGAAATCTTCGATGTGCAGAACGTGGCCTCCCTGGAAGCCGTGTTCGGGGCGTTGCTGGAACGCATCAAGACGCGCTACACGCTGGGATATTACAGCATGGCCAACGGAGCGCAGGGCAAGCCGCACAAGCTGGACGTTCGCCTGGCGCCAACGTTTGGAGCCAAGGGGCACAATTACACGATCCTTACCAAGAGCAGTTTTTATTTCGTTCCCTGACGGTCTCCCCTGAGGCCCGCGTTTCGGCGCCAAGCGCTCGCAGGCGGCTCTTTTCATTGCAGCGGATTGGCAGCCGGCCAATTCCCGATGTTTCACGGGTCACGTTTCGACATAACCTAGTTTATTAATACTTCGTACACAGGAGCAGCCGCCCCTTGTACTGGCAGTTTTGTCACTTCCAGTACCATTTACCTAATCAATTTAGGTTTACTAAATGGGTTAATTATCATAATATCCGCTTACGTTCTCGAAGGAAGAGATCCTGGGGTGCTGACCGGTTCCATAAGCCGGCAGAGCCGTCCCTATTGATCGCCACGATCTCGCAATTGGGCCCGGTTTCCATTTTGTTCTCCGGAGCTGGTTAGGCCAGACGAACCGACGGAAAGAGACACATGCAGGGCTTGCGCGTAATCGGGCCAGCGGGATGAAGACCCGGCGCGTCCGCACGGCGGGCGCGACCACAAAGCTAGGGGGATCGCATGGACAAAAGCATGCCATTCTATGAGGCTTATAAGCGCATCCAGAGGCGCAAGCGGCGATTGCAAACGACCGTTATCATTGCCGGCATAGCCATTTGGGCCCTACTCATGGTGGTCTGTTATTTTTATTTTTCACTGACGTAAGGCAGGAAATCGATGCACGAATTACGTTTACCAATCCCGATCCATCCTCCGGTAAATTCTCGCGACACGCGGAAATAGCGAAACGCCAGGCGATCCAGCGGCGGTCCCCCTCCACCGTGCCTTCGGCGCGGACTCATTTTGCCGCGTGTTGTTCGCCGGGCCCCGCCCTGTGCATCCGTTGGCCCGTTCCACGCCGGCTGCATAACGCGGCGGCGCGTAGGTTTTCGCGCGGGCGTGTGCGATGATCGGGATGTGAACCCTAATGTCGAACTATTCTGAACCCTGCATCGGCCGCGAGGTTTTGCCCAACGGCCTGGTGGTGATTACCGAGCCCATGCCGCATCTGCGCTCGGTCTCCGTGGGTATCTGGGTGCGCGCCGGATCGCGCCGCGAGCCCGCCGGGCTGAATGGCATCGCGCACTTCATCGAGCACATGGTTTTCAAGGGCACGGCGAGGCGCAGCGCCGAACAGATCGCGCGCGAAGTGGACTCGGTGGGCGGCGCGCTCGACGCCTTCACTTCGCGGGAGCAGGTGTGCTTCAACGCCAAGGTGATGGACGAGCATCTGCCGCTGGCGCTGGACGTCTTGTCGGACATGGTGCTGCACCCGCTGTTTGCCGAGGGCGACATCGCCAAGGAAAAGCAGGTAATCCTGGAGGAGATTCGCGCCGACGAGGACAACCCGGAATCCCTGGCGCACGAGCTGCTCACCGAAAATTTCTGGCGCGGGCACCCCCTGGGTTTGCCGATCCTGGGACGCCGCGCCACGGTGCGCGCCTTCACGCGCGCCAACCTGATGAAGGTTTTCCGCCCGTGGTACGCCCCCGGCAACCTGATCATCACCGCCGCCGGGCGCATCGAGTTGGCGCAGATGGTCGAGTTGGTTTCCGGCATGTTTGGCGATTTACCGGCGCGCAAGGGCCCCGCGGCCATTGGGCCAAAACCCCAGCCGCACGCGCGCCTCACGGTGCGCGACAAACCCGCGCTGGAGCAGGCGCACATCACCATTGCCGTGCCCTCCTTTCCGCTGGCGCACCCGCGGCGCTATGCCGCCGCGGTGCTCAACAACATTCTGGGCGGCGGGATGTCCTCGCGCCTGTTTCAAAACGTGCGCGAGCGCCAGGGGCTGGCCTACGCCGTCTTCAGTGAATTGAGCCCCTATGCCGACGCGGGAATGCTTTCAATCTACGCCGGCACGAGCCGCCAGACCGTGGAGCGGGTGCTGCGCCTAGTGGGCGAGGAGCTGCGGCGCATAAAAAAGGAGCCGGTCCCGGCGGACGAACTGCGCCGCTCGAAGGACCAGCTTAAGGGCTCCCTGCTGCTCTCACTAGAGTCCAGCGGGTCGCGCATGTCCAGCGTGGCGCGGCAGGAGATGTACTTTGGCCGCTTCTTCACCACCGAAGAGGTGCTGGCAGCGCTGGAAGGCGTAACCTGCGAGGACGTGCAGGAGATCGCTCAGGAGTTTTTTCAGGCGGAAAAAATCGCCATCACGGCCGTGGGTCCGCTGGGCGGCCTGCGCCTGCATCGCGACCTGCTGGCCCATTAGGTTGCCGCGGGCGAAATTTCCACGGGAAGGCGTTGACGGCTGCGAGGCGCTTTGCGATGATGCCTGCGGCCCGTGTATTTTGCCGGGCGGGCCGGTTCGGGGGAACGCATCAGCCTTCGCGTGAGCATCCTCGCCTCGGGGAGCTCGGGCAACTGCACGTTGCTCGAAACATCGCAGACCCGCCTTCTGGTGGACGCCGGACTCAGCAAGCGCGAAACCCTGCGCCGCCTGGCGGCCATCGAGGGATCGCTCGATCATCTCGACGGCATCGTCATCTCCCACGAGCATTCCGACCACATCAATGGGCTGGCCGCGCTGCTGGGGAAATGGCGCTCGGCTACCGTTTATCTGACTCCCGGGACGCACGCCGAAACGCTGCGCGCGCTGCCCGAGGGCCACGCCAAGCGGCTGCAGCGCGTGGAGTTCATTCAGGCCGGGCAATCGTTCATCGTGGGCGATATCGAAGTGGCGCCGTTTTCCATCCCGCACGACGCCGTGGACCCGGTGGGCTTCGCCTTTCGCGCCGGCGGCGTGAAGATGTGCGTGGTCACCGACCTGGGCTACATGCCCGAACTGGTGAAGCACCACCTGCGCGATTCCGATGCGCTGGTACTGGAATCCAATCACGACGTGGAGATGCTCAAGGTGGGGCCGTATCCCTGGCACGTCAAGCAGCGCGTCCTGAGCCGCACCGGGCACCTCTCCAACGAAACCGTCAGCCAGTTTCTGGCCGATCCCGAAGGCTTCGACGCGCGGCCGCGGTATCTGGTACTGGCGCACCTGTCGGAAAACAACAACAACCCGGACGTGGCGCGCATCTGCGCCGAGGAAGCCCTGGGCCGCCGCTCCGGGGAATGCGCTTTTGCTGGCGAATTGCTGGTGGCCTCACAGGACAAGCCGCTGCCACCCATTCAACTGTAAGCGGCGAGGCCAGGGCGTTTCCTCTCCACAGGCCCGGTTTGCGGCCAACCTCCGCATTGCAAATTGGCAACTGAAACGCGACAATTCTTTCTTCCCATGATTGCACGCTACACGCGAAGTGAGATGGGCCGGGTCTGGAGCGACGAAGGCCGCCTGCAGCGCTGGCTGGAAGTGGAGATCGCGGCCAGCGACACGCTGGCCGAGCGCGGCATCGTGCCGCGCGAAGCCGCCGCGCGCATTCGCAGCCACGCGCGCGTGGACGTGGCGCGCATTCTGGAGATCGAGGCGCGCGTGCGGCACGACGTGATCGCCTTCACGCTGGCGGTGAGCGAAACCATCGGCGATCCCACAGCGGCGCGCTGGCTGCACTACGGCCTCACCTCCAACGACGTGGTGGATACCGCGCAGGCTTTGCAGATCCAGGAAGCCTCGCGGCTGATCGCCCAGGAGCTGGCGCGCATCGGCGAAGTGCTGGAAAGGCGCGCCTTTGAGTTTCAACACACGCCGCAGATCGGGCGCACGCATGGCGTGCACGCCGAACCGATTACCTTCGGCCTGAAAGTGGCCAACTGGTTTGCCGAGAATCGCCGCAACATTGCGCGCTTCCAGGACGCCGCGCAGCAGATGGCCGTGGGGAAAATTTCCGGGGCGGTGGGCAACGCCGCGCATCTGGGCGTGGAGGTCGAGGAGGCCATCTGCAAGCGCCTGGGGTTGACGCCGGTGGCGGTAGCTTCGCAGGTGATCCAGCGCGACCGCCATGCGCAGTACGTCGCGACCTTGGCGATTATTGCCGCCACGCTGGAAAAGATCGCCCTGGAGATTCGCCACCTGCAGCGCACCGAGGTGCGCGAGGCCGAGGAGCCATTCGCCGCCGGGCAGCGCGGCAGCTCGGCCATGCCACACAAGCGCAATCCCGTGGGCGCCGAGCAGATCTGCGGACTGGCGCGCGTGGTGCGCGGCAACGCCCAGGCGGCGTTTGAAAACGTGGCGCTGTGGCACGAGCGGGACATCTCGCACAGCTCCGTGGAGCGCATCATCCTGCCCGACTCCACCATTTTGGTGGACTACATGCTCGCGCGCATGACCGAGATCGTCTCCGGCCTGCGCGTCTTCCCCGAGCGCATGCGCCGCAACCTCGACCTGACCCAGGGGCTGGTCTTCTCCGGGCAGCTGCTGCTGGATTTAGTGGAGGCGGGAGCGCCGCGCGACGAGGGGTATCAGTGGGTGCAGGCCCACGCCATGGCCGCGTGGGAAACTGACAGCAGCTTCCGCGAGCGCGTGGAGAATGATCCGCACATCGGAAAATATCTCGACGCGGCGGCGATTGCGCGTGCCTTCGATCTGGAGCGACAACTGCATGCCGTGGACGATATCTTCCGGCGCGTCTTTGATGCGAAGCGCGAGACGCAGACCGGCGCGAAGATGCACACGGCCGCGCGCTCCGATTCCTAGGTACGGGCGATGCGCGAG
>Ga0302324_100029506_pt1 | contig 10390 bp, 6 predicted proteins | sample Palsa_T0_1_FD_201949 | JGI IMG/M metagenome (GOLD analysis project Ga0302324, IMG submission 201949) | Peat permafrost microbial communities from Stordalen Mire near Abisko, Sweden - Palsa_T0_1 | ecosystem: Environmental > Terrestrial > Soil > Palsa > Peat permafrost | place: Sweden: Abisko... | reverse complement strand
TCTGACATATATTAACGAGACCGGTGGCACTCAGCAGGATTTGGCAAAACTTCTCTGGTCTATGGATTTTAAAGCTGCTCCCGGTGCCCGTCTTTATCTTTCGGCGCAACTATCAATCCAGGGCGGCGGTATAAGCCGTTTGGCGATAGAAGTGAATAATGTCGAAATTCAAAGAGCGCAGACATACCGTGAGTTCGGCGTTGCCACTGTAAGCGGCATTGCGCAATAAAAACTCTATCGGACAGACTTCTTCTTCGGCCCCCGCCTGTTTGGATTGGCCGCCGACCGGCGCTTATATTCCGCCTCCCGCCTGAGAATCTCTTCCCGCGAGACCGAAAGCACCTTCCGCACCATGCGGTCGAACTTCTCAAATTGTCCCGGCTCTGTGTACTGCGCCGCCAGTTCCGGCGATATCGTTATCGGTTTCGGCATCGGCACCTCTGGTTCGTTACAATCGGTTCTTTAAACGAAAAGCCCGGCTCGCGCCGGGGCAGTTCGATGGACGACTAGACACCTCCATCGTATCGCCCCATCGCGCCGGATTGCAAACGGTGCCAATGCTCGATTCAGACTTCTGGCGAGACCTCGCGGAAAAATTTCGAAAACTTGACCCCTGGGGGCAGTATCTTTGGGCTTCATGGTCTCCCGCAAATGGCCGCACAGAGAACTCATCGTGGACCGTCTGCGGAGTTGGTGGTGACGGAGAGAGAGTCAAAATCGAATTTGACCCCTTGGCGAGACGCGGAGGGGCTAAATTTGAAAAGCCCGGCGATCTTCTGGACGCATGGCTGAATGCGGTCAAAGATCATCGCCGCGCAGAGATATCGTTAAGTCGCCCGACGGAAGATCCCGATATAACAGAGATAAATGGTGTCCACTATCCGCACCTCTGTATCACATCATCGGAAGTGTGCCGCATGTTGGAAAGCAAAGCCATCCAGGCCGAGCACTCGATAAAAACACAAAATACACAAATCGGCGAAGAGCCGGGACGGCGAACGGTGGATACTGCCATTGGCGGCCAAGATCCAATTGACGTGGAACGAACTTTACTTCTGGATCGATATAAGCAGGAATGCAGGTCAGTGGGCGTTCGGGTCACAGACGAAATGATCGCCAAGGCCGCGTCCCCATCATGGAACGACAGAACGCAGGTCACCTGGTGGAAGCGCAACGATCCTCGCTCAAAACCTCAAGCCGACAAGGCGATCCGCCGTGTTCTATCCAATAAACCACATCTCCCTTAGCGACAAGAAAATACCGCAATACCGCAAAAATACCGCAAATTGAACGATTGACTTCCGCTTTGCGGTGTGGTTCAAACTGATCTTGTCGGCAGAAACAAAAACGGCCCGAATCCGACCGGGCCTTAAGTGAAAAGGAGAAACGCGGCTGAGATGAGGAGGATGAAAAGCGCCTGACGTGGCGGCGGCGTCTGGGGTTAAGAAAGCAGAAGGCCCGAACAGCCATCCTTCGCGGGGCAAACTGTTCGGGCCGAGTCGTAAATCGTATCGTCAAATAAGGAAGGTGTCAGGCTAAACCCGACATCTTCCGTCCATCAGCAGAATAACTACATCCAACCAGCTCCGGGCCACCAAAATTCAAAAACAGCCGTGGCGCAAGAAATGCCTACCGGAAACGCCAATGCAATGCTCCTCGGACTGTGATTTCTGAAAGGACTTCAAGCAGAAACAACCACAATCCGAAGGAACCACAAGCAGCGGATGCCTGGCTAAACCATGCACCGCGGCGACCATCCCAGAATACCTCATTTTCAGCCTGTCACGCCACTACCATCGTAGTTTTTTGTAGTGGAGTTGTCAAGTATATTTTTACCCTATTTGCCCTATCCTTTCAGCAACTTACGCAAATACCTGCACGGGCCCATGCCATATTCATCATGGGAGTCGGCATGTCCATCCGCCACGGCCGTGGGTGTTCGGCGTCCCGTGGTCTTTGACAATTGAATATAAACGTCAGAAACGGCGCGCCTGCGACAAACAGCGGCACCCGGAGCGTTGCGCTCCGGGAATCCCAGACGGGGCGACGGGCGCGACACCCGAACCAAACGGCAAAAAATGAACGAACGAACCGAATTGAGTTGTTCGTCTCACCGGGCGAAGGCGCATCGGGCGAATTTTTGAGGCGAACCGGAATTTTCAGGAAAACTGCTGTCAATCGCATCCGCAGCCGTCGGGACCATCACATAATGGCCCCCCGCGCGTTGCGTTTTTGGCACGAGCGACCGGGCGCCACCCGAAACCAAACAGCAAAAAACGAAGGAACGAACCGAATCGGCGGCGCAAGGGCAAGCTAAAGCCACCGCGAGAATCGCGCAATCGACGCCGGTTTTCTGTTGGCGAACCGGGACAGCACCGAAAACAAACCGCAAAAATGAAGGAGCGAACCGAATTGACTTGTTCCTGACGACATCTCCACCGAAGCCAAACGGCAAAATGAACGAAAGAACCGAATTGCCCTGCCGGGGACAGAAAGTCCCGTCGGGCTTATGGCGACAGAGATTTTGGCGGACAGTACCACAAATGGCTGTCGATCATCGCCTGCACCTTTATACAGCCGGGGAAATCGCCGCCCCCCCTCGCAACCATCAATCCTTCCGCTTTGTCCCGGCCCGATCCCTAATTCCGCCTGCTCACTATTGAACACTCTGGCGGACGGAATCAGGGCAACATAAAGAGTTCCTGACTGAACTGACTTCCAGCTAATCGAAACCATGTGTTCCCCGCCACCTGCATGAGACGAAATGCCGCTTCTCTTGCCTCCCTGCTCTTCGTTACAGCGGGTTGGGGCTGCGCGATCGCCGGAAAAGTGCGGATACCGGCTATCGGAGGCCGGAATTATGCCAGGTTTTCAATCCAGATCAATGTCGTGGATGGCGCCAACCGGGACAGCCCCATACCTGTCGATTTCGTTATGGTGGCGGATAAAAAACTCATGCCGGAGGTTGCTAAGATGTCGGCGCGCGACTGGTATGACCGTCGGGCGCAGATTCAGCGGGATTTTCCCACCAAGGTACAGATTCTTTCGTGGGAATGGGTTCCTGGCGATCATGTCGGTCCCATCAGCGTCGAGATTGAAGCGAAAACGCTGGCTGGTTTTCTTTTCGCCAACTACTCCAACGGCGGAGAGCACCGGGCTTACGTCGACGTGCGTAAGCCCATAGTAATGAACCTTGGCGCCGAAGAGTTTGTAGTGCAGTCGCTGAGATAGAGACCGGGAATTGAACGCACCGGCCGGCAAAGGAGCCCGACGTTGTCCGCAGACGAGATCCCCCTGGCTATCCAGTGGCATGAAGGAATGCTGCTCGCGCCACAGCATTTCCAGCGCAGTGCCCAGCGTCAGGAAATGCTGACTCAATACAGCGCGCTGCTGGTCGGGCCCTATAGCTGGGGTGTTCGAAAACTGCTTCTGGACGGCAAACTCCTGCCGTCGGGTGTGGTTCGGGTGCTGGAGCTGGAGGCCGTGCTGCCCGACGGATCGATTGCGCTTCATCGTCCCGAAGGCGGACACGAACTCATGGTGCAGTTGAACGGCGCCAGCTTCCCCCGCAATACGGAGATAGCCATCTATCTCGCGCTGCCCGCCCGGAGCGCGGCCGGAATCGATGGCGCGATGGCTCGCTACGAGAGCATCGAAAGCGGCGCGGTGGCCGACGAAAACACCGGAGAAGACGCCCTCCGGATCCCCCTTCTGCGTCCGCGCCTGTCTCTCATGGCCGGCGAGCAGCCTCCTCCCAAGTATGTGAGTATCACGGTCGCGAAGGTGCGGTTCGAGGACGAGGCCTGCGCCCAGACGAATTACATCCCCCCTGCCACCTCGGTCCCCGCCCGTTCCGCGCTGGGTGAGCTCTGCGGGGAACTCGCTTCCCGCGTTCGCGAAAAGGCGCTGTTTATCGCCGAACAGGTGGCGTCTCCCTCGGCCGTTCTCGATAAGCCGATGACGATGGAGAACCTCGGGAAAATGCAGTCGCTGATCTCCTGTCTGCCCGCTTTCGAAGCGCTGCTTCTCACGGATACCTCGCACCCGCTCACCCTTTACCTCGCCGTGTGCTCCATGGTCGGCAGTATGGCGGGTCTGGGCGCGGGCATTTTACCTCCCGTCTTCGCTCCCTACAATCACTCGGATCTGCGGTCGAGTTTTGAGGAAGTAATCGGCTTTGCGATGCGCATGACCAGCGAGGGCATCCCCGAGAGTTACGGCGCGCACCCGTTCGATCTCAAGAATCGTATTTTCAGCCTTCTCTTCTCCGGGGAATGGGCGGCGCGGAGCCTGGTGCTCGCGCTTCGCCAGCCCGCGGGCGCCAGTGAAAAAGACATGATCCAGTGGGGCGAGGAATGCCTGATCGGAAGCGAGAGCGTCATCGCTTCGGCGAAGGACAGGCGCATTCGCGGCGCATGGCGCCAGCACGTCGAAAAATACCAGGATCTGGTTCCCGTCAGAGGCGTCGTTTTGTTCACCCTGCGCCCCGATCCCGAGTTCCTGAAGCCGGGAGAGAGCCTCCAGATTCTCAACACCAGGGAGAAGAATTCGGCGATTTCGCCGCTGGAAATCGTTTTGTACGTGAAGCGCCCCGCCTGAACAGGAGATCGCCATGGAAATGTTTCGAAACCGAAGCTCCTTTCTTCTTACGCAGTTTCGCGAGTTTTACCGGGAACTGGTACGGCTGAGGCGGAGTATTGCTTACGCCGGTACGGCACGCGCCCCCGCCGGTCCTGCCGATCGCGTTTCTCTCGCGCCCGCCGAAGGCCGGGGCTCCGTATTATCCATCTGGCAGCCGCTGGTGTCCCTGCTGGAGCGGCAGGCGCTCGAGGCCGGAGAAATGGGCGGATCGTTCGCATTTGAGATTTATCGCGAAGCCCAGTATGTGATGTGCGCGCTCGCCGATGAAATTTTCCTGCATGAGGACTGGGACGGCCGCGAAAACTGGCAGTTGCTGGAAGGCAGGCTGTTCGAGACCCACTACGCCGGGGAGGAGGTTTTCAACCGGATCGACCGACTGCTGCAGCGGAACGACTCCTTTTATGTCGATCTGGCATCGGTTTACTTTCAGGCCCTCTCCATCGGCTTCGAGGGTAAGTACCGCGGGTCGCAAAGTAACCAGCCCGCGGTTTACCGGCAGCAGCTCTTCTCGATGATTTACCGGCGCAACCCGAAACTGTTCAGCGCGGGGGCCCCGCTCTTTCCGCAGGCCTACCAGAACGTTATGGAATCCGTGACGGTGAAGATGCTGCCCGCCCACTGGATGAACCTCTGGCTGGCGGCTGGCGTAGTCGTACTGTGGCTCATCGGATCGCAGTACGCCTGGGGCGGCGCCACTAATTCCATTTCCTGTCTCATGTGCAGTCTTCTCGGCAGAGGATGCGTTTGCGAAGTAGGCCCTGGCGCTTCGCCGGCACCGGCAAGGGCGGCGGTTCCCGGCGTCTACGCGGGAACGGCTAAGTAGGTCAGGTAATGGATTCGATGCTCGATACTCTGTTCAGTTACAGTTCCTTCTGGCTCTGGTTCGCCTTCGCGATTATCCTCGTTATCATCGGAGTTCTGGTTCTTCTTTCCGGTCTGGTGCGTCAAAGCGCGAAAGACGCGGGAACCAATCTGGCCAGCCTGCTCGAAGAGGATACCGGAGAGGATGGTGCCGAGGGAGAAGGCGCCGGCGCCACGGCAGGTTCGGCGCCCGCAACGGCCCGGCTGAGGACGCAGGGAGCATCTGCCTCTTTCCGCCAGGCGGTCGGCTTCCTTCGCTCCACCATCGGAGGCAGCGATTTCCGTTATCACATCCCCTGGTATCTGATGGCGGGCGATCCCGGTTCGGGCAAATACAGCCTCATGACGGGGGTCGGCGCGAATGTCTCGCAGGAAACCCGCCGCCGCGATCCCGCCAGTCTGGTGAACTGGCATTTCCTCGACGGCGGAGTGCTCCTCGGTCTGGCCGGAAAATGCTGGAAGGCCGGACCCTCCCGGCGGGACTGGTCCGCCACACTCAGGCTGCTCCGCAATCACCGGCCGAGAAGGCCTATCGACGGCGTTGTTCTTACCATCGCCGCGCCGGATCTTGTCGGCCCCGACGCTTTGAGCGAAGCTTTCCTCACCGCAACCGCGACACGCTATTCGGAAATGTTCTCCCAGGCGCAGCGCGCCTTCGGGTTCACCTTCCCGGTTTACGTGGTCGTCACCAAGTGCGATGAAATCGAGGGATTCAGCGAGTTTTGCCGGGAACTGCCCCCGAAGAATCGGGACAGTATCTTCGGCTGGTCGAGTCCCTATCATCTTGACGCGGCGTTTTCGCCGGACTGGGTCGATGAGGCTTTCGAGAACGTGACCCGCGATCTGCAGCGCCTGCAGAGCGAGATTTTCGTCGAACGTTCCAAGCTGGAGGATCCCGAACGCCTGTTTCTTTTTCCCGAGAACCTCGCGCAGCTCCGCAGCCCCCTGTACCTCTACCTCGACCGCCTCTTCCGCGAAACTTCGTATCGGGAGGCGTTCCGCTTCAGGGGGATTTATTTCTCCGGCGATCCGTCGGAACCCGCCCCTCCTCTCGCCGCCGCTATTCGCTCTGCGGGTAGCGACAGCGAACACCCGGCCGGCGAAGAAATCGCCCCGCCCGACCTGGCCGCCGGTTCGGCCCTCAAGCGACGTAAGCCGGCATTTGTCAGGGAGCTGTTTGAAAAGAAGATTTTTGCCGAAGTCGGTGTCGCGCGGCCTCTTTCGAGCGTTTTTCTGATCAAGAACCGCGCCGCGCGGGCAATCCAGGTCGCGGCGGTCGTGCTCGGCATCGTTCTGGCGTCGGGCACCATTGCCGCCTATCATCGAATGGCGCTCAATCGGGATCTGCTATACCAGCCTCTGCTGGAAATGTACACCCAAAGGGTGGATACCAACGGTTTGCTTCAGGAACTCTACGCCGCCGACCGCGTTTCGTTCTCGTCGGCGTTCATTCCCGCTTCCTATGTTTCCCGCATCGATACGGATGTCACCGATGTGATGCGACGGGCTACCGAGACATGGATCATGGGCGCTCTGCAAAAACGCCTCATGACTAAGAAGGTGGGGCTGTTCACGGTCGCGCCGCCGAATCCCGCGCAGCCAATCGTCACTCCCGCCTCCGGAACGGACAGTCAGCCAGGCGACGGCCCTGCGCCTCCTCTGGTTGCGAATGTTAATCAGACCTCCGAATTCCGTGAACTTCAGGATTATCATGAAAAACTCAAAAGCTTTCAGGAGTACGTGGACGTTTATGAGCAGATCCGCAAGACTGGAAAACCCGGCGATCTGACGCGGATACAACATCTGCTAGATTACCTGGGACTCAACCAGGTTCAGCCGCACGAACACCTTCTGGTGGCGCTTTCCACATCGTCCGGGCCGCCCGTGACTGTCACGCCCGATGAATCCCGGTTCGCGGTCGAAAAGATCGATAACCTGGTCGACGGTATGTTTGAGAACTGGTCCGAAAACAACGCCCTGGTAGCTCACGCGGACCGGTTGCGCCAGGCGGCCGGCAGCCTGGAACAAGGCTCCACGGGCCAGCTGGTTCAGCGGCTGCGCACCGCGAGGGACAGCCTGCACGTGGTGGAAGTCGATCTTGCCAGTCCGGATTTCCGCTGGGCTTTCGGCAACACCCTAGTCTTCGACGACACCGTCCGAAAGAACCTCTCAAACCCCCTTGAGAGCGGCAATACCGCCATTCTGCAAAGCGCGCAGTCGAACGGACAGAAGTACCTGGAAGGCATCCGCATGCGCCTGTTCGATGAACGGACCACCATGACCGATCATCTGTTCGCGGTGGACCCTTTCGGTCTTTCGCCCCGCGTCGGGGATCTGCGTCTTGCGCTGGAAAACGTGCTGAACCTTCGTTTCATGACCGAGATTCCTGTGGTTCGCCCCATCCAGATCGCCCTTCCCGCCAACCGCCGGCTCATGTGGCGAATCGAGCCTCTTCAGGAAGCGCTGCGTCTCCACGACATTTATGTTCAGTTCGTCCGCGACGGCTCCAGAGGCATGTTCGACAGTCTTCGCGTGCCGCTGTCCCGTGTGGCCCTGGAGCAGATGAAGCGCCACGTTGAGGATCTGATTGCGGAATCGCAGGAAACCCAAAACAGACCTCCTCCCGGTCAGGGTGTGGGACTGGACGACGAGACTCTCCCGGAAGTGAACAGTTTCCGCGAAGCGGCGGGCATTCTGCAGCAACTCGCCGAGCGTTTCCAGACCGACGGCATCGAAATTCGCAATTCCATCCTCCGGGTTATGGTCCTGCAGTCTTACAATCTCCTGGCCATTCTGGACCGGCGGCTCGACGAATTGAACCCGTACGCAATCAAGGAGGGGAACTGGACCGGCAAAGGAGCTATGTCCCTGGCCATGTTCGATGTGCGCAATACCGCGGCGCTGAACGATTATCTGGGCACTCAGCGGGACAATCTGGCGTTTCTCGAAAAACAGGCCGAGTCGCTGGTGCCGTTCCTGAACCAATACCTTCCCGTGCGTCCCGAGGCTCAGAATCGCCTCATTACCAAGTGGCAAAGCATCGTTGAGGATTATCATCAGTTTGAAACGAAACGACCGAATGCGGCGCTTACCTCGCTTCAGGATTTTGTTATCAACGAAATGGACCGAATTTCTGAAAACGCCTGCAGCGTCCCCGGACTGCTACCCGACGAAAGTCAGGATTTTTTCCTCCAGAAGCGCAACGCGCTGCGCCGCTCGGCGGTGGAAAGGTGCCGCGACGTGAGCGCCGTCAGCGTTTGCAATTCCTACGGACGCATCGCCGATGTTTTCAATTCGACGCTGGCATCTAAGTTTCCGTTTGCTCCGATCGCGGGCAAGGTTCAGGCGGAGGCCACCCCGGAAGCGATTCGCGCATTCTTTGCGGAAGTGCAGCGACAGGGCAAATCCACCCGCACGCTTCTCGAACAGGACGCGCGCTTCGGAGACGCGGCCGCGAAGGCGATTGAGTTCCTCAGTGAGATCGAGGCTCTGCGTCCGCTGGTGGATCCCCCCGGTACCGACGTCGCCAAGGAACCGGCTCTTTCGCTCGCCTTTTTGCCTCAGTTCCGCACCAACAGGGCAAGTGAAATCGGGGGAAATCAGATTGTTCAATGGGACCTTCAGGTGGGCGGGCAGATTGAGGAGCAGCGTCAGGAGCATGAGATTACGTGGCGGCCCGGCAACCCCGTCCGGCTTTCCCTGCGTTGGGCGAACGAATCGGCTTTACTGCCGGTCGCCGACGGCCAGCCGGATCTCAGGGTGATACAGCGCAACGCCTACTTTGAATTCACGGACCGCTGGTCGCTGCTGGCCTTCCTTCGCCGGCACGAAGCTCCGCCTGAGGACGCTGAGGCACTGCCTTACACGCTGCGATTCAACGTCAAGACGGCGCGGGATGAAAAATGGACCGGGGGCGACAACGTGCCCGCGCCAGGTACCGCGACCGTTTATCTGCAGATGCGGCTTTCCGCGCCGGGCAGTAAGACGCCGCTCCGCCTTCCGGTATTTCCGGTGGCGGCGCCCGCTCTCACTTCCGCCTGCGAGAAGGAATGAACCAAAGCGAATGATCCTAAAAACGGCAGTTGGAACCGAGTTTGAGGCCAAACCGAAGCGGGACGCCGCCGCCTGGTTACCGGAACCGCTTAGTCGAATCAGCGCCTTACCGAGCCGCGACTGTGAAGGAGCGGTAACGAAAATCAACTGCTCCGCACTTTACCGCGTTTCAACTGCGGTTTTTAGGATGATCCAAAGCGACGATTATGCCCGTCCAAACTGAGAAGCCTTCTTACGCGGATTCCGTCCGGTTGCTGAAGCCCGTGTCCTCCGCCTCCCCCGCCGGAGAAGACTTGCGCTATTCGGGCGTCTACGATGAAATACGCGACGCAAGGCGGGAAGACGATGTGTCTTTGTCCCGCGGCGTGTGGGTCGCCCCCCTCAAACGCGCGCACTGGGATCGGGTCCAGGAACTTTGTATTTCCGTTCTTGAGAAGCGGTCGAAGGATGTGCAGATCGGCGTCTGGCTTGTCGAAGCCTGGGTTCGTCTGAACGGGTTCCGCGGTTTGTTTGAGGGACTCCGCCTCCTGACCGGCCTGTGCGCCGCGTTTTGGGACGACCTGTATCCAAAACTTGACGGAGAAGATCCCGATTACCGTCTTGCGCCCTTTGTCTGGCTGAACGAAAAGCTGCCGGTCGAAGTCAGAATGGTTTCGATCACGCAGCCCGATTCGGACGACGCCAAGCCTTACTCCTGGGCGGATTGGGAAGTGGTCCGCAATGGCGAAGAGCCAGACGCGTCCGCGAACTGCGTATCCCTGGCGGTGTTTCAGCAGAGCGTCATGATGACCCCGGCGGAATTCTATCTGGCCCTTTACGCCGACCTGGATGGCTG
>Ga0302324_100029505_pt1 | contig 10390 bp, 6 predicted proteins | sample Palsa_T0_1_FD_201949 | JGI IMG/M metagenome (GOLD analysis project Ga0302324, IMG submission 201949) | Peat permafrost microbial communities from Stordalen Mire near Abisko, Sweden - Palsa_T0_1 | ecosystem: Environmental > Terrestrial > Soil > Palsa > Peat permafrost | place: Sweden: Abisko... | reverse complement strand
CTCGCGCTGGCGTGCGACATCGTGCTGGCCGGGCGTTCGGCGACCTTCATCCAGGCATTCTGCAAGATCGGCCTGGTGACCGATACCGGCGGCAGCTATTTCCTGCCGCGCCTGATCGGGTTGCCGCGCGCGCTCGCACTGGCGCTGACCGGCGAGTCGGTGACCGCCGAGCAGGCGGCCGCCTGGGGCATGATCTGGCAGGTCTGCGACGACGCCATGCTGATGGAGGAGGCGCGCGCGCTGGCGCGCCAGCTGGCGAGCCAGGCCACCAAGGCGCTCGGTCTGACCAAGCAGGCGTTCAACCGCTCGCTCGCCAACGATCTCGACACCCAGCTCGGGGTCGAGCGCGAGCTCCAGGTCGCGGCCAGCCGCAGCGAGGATTGTCGCGAAGGCATCGCGGCTTTCCTGGCCAAGCGCCCGCCGGTGTTCACCGGCCGCTGAAGCACCCGGGCAACACAACCGTCACCCCGCTCGATTCTGCGCGCCCCAATAGCGCTCGAGATTGGCGATCAATGCGGGGCTGAAGTGACAATAGGCTTGCTCGCGCGCATAGACGGCGCAATAGCGCCGGAACAGGTCGAGCGGCTCTTCGCCGACGCGAAAGGCGCGCCGGTTGCCGACCGCGCTGACCGCGCCCGAGCTCGTCAGCCCGGCAACCACCCGCTCGACGGCGGCGTCGATTTCCGCGGCCGGCGCGATCTCGTCGCAGATCAGCCTGCCCTCCGGACTGTCGCAGACCAGCCGGCGCTCATATTGGATCAGTTGTCTGGCGAGACGATCGCCGGTGAAGCGCGGCAGGCGCAAATTCGACACGCCCGGGATGATGCCCTCCTTGCGTGCGGGCAAGGTCAGATAGGCGTCATCGGCCGCCAGCACATAGTCCATCGTCAACAGAATCTGGCAATGCCCGCCGATCGCGAAGCAATCGACCGCAGCGATCCAGGGTTTTTCGATCCCGTAGCCGTGCACATCGTCGGGCAGCACGTCCGGTCGCGCGACGCCGCGCAGGAATTTATGCACGAAACCGAGATCCCGTTGCAGGTACCACACGAACGGAATCTTGCCGCGATAGAGATGGGTGAGATTGATGCCGGTGCCGAACACGCGGCGACCGCGATATTTGGGATGCTCGACCGTGCCGCCCTGCAGCACGGCGATGTCGCTGCCGGGATCGAGAATCGCGACATCGACGGCGATCTCCATCGCATCGAGCGTGGTCTGATCTTCCGCGTTCAGATAGCGCGGATTGGACGGGAACAGATGGACGGCCTTGCCGCGGCGCTCGATTTTGACCGTGCCGAGATCAACCATCCCGTCGGCGGCCAGCCTGGCGAGCTGCTCCTCGCTCTCGCGCCGGGGCAGCAGCATGGCGTGACACAGATGGTTGCCGGCTCGCTCATGACCCAGAAAATGCGACAGCAGAATCCCTTGATCGATCTCGATCCCGTCCTTGTCGCGCTGAATCATACCGGCTTCTGCAGCGATCTGTCGTCGCGTCGGCGCTAGCCCCGGAAATGCATCGGCCGCGGCAAACACGATGTCCTCGACGCGCATGAAGCGGGAAAATTCTTGCGTGAGGGCGGCGTAAACCGCCGCCACGTGCGTGCGCAGGAAGCGCTCCCGCGCGGCGCGCGACGTCTCGCGGATGGCATCGGCCGCCTGTGCCTCGGGCGGACGCCGCGCAGCTTTCTTGGGCAGCGCGCCGATGAGCCGCTCCGCGCCAAGCCAGAACGCCGCATAGCGATGCCGATCGTCGGCAAGGTCGCCGGTCGCCTTCGGCTCGGCCCCGAGCCAGGCGTCGATCGCCGATTGAGCCAATCCGGCGCGACGCAGCAACGCCGACGCCGGAGCTGCGGTTTCGTGCTGCATGATCGGCGCTCGCCTCAGCCCTTCGTGCGCAAATCGAGCACGCGCTTGGCCTTGCCCTGCGAGCGCTCGATGGTTCCCGGTTCGACGACGCGCACCTTGGCCGTCACCCCGACATACGCCTTGATGAGGTGCTCGGCCCTGCGCTCGATCTCGTCATGTTGCGCCGTGCTCAGCCTGCCGCCCAGCGCGGCACGAGTCTCGACCACTACCTCGATCTCGTCGAGCCGGTCCGGGCGGCGCAGCTCGATCACATAATGCGGCGCGAGCTCCTTCTCCTTCGTCAGCACGGCCTCGATCTGCGACGGGAACACGTTGACCCCGCGGATGATCAGCATATCGTCGCTGCGGCCTTTGATCCGTTCTATACGCCGCATGGTACGCGCGGTGCCGGGCAACAGTCGCGTGAGGTCGCGGGTGCGATAGCGGATCACCGGCATGCCTTCCTTGGTCAGTGTCGTGAGCACGAGCTCTCCGAGCTCGCCGTCGGCGACCGGCTTTCCCGATTCCGGATCGATGATTTCCGGATAGAAGTGATCTTCCCAGAGGGTCGGACCGTCCTTGGTCTCGATGCATTCCTGGGCGACGCCGGGGCCCATGACTTCCGACAATCCGTAGATGTCGACCGCATCGAGCCCCATCCGTCGCTCGATCTCGCCGCGCATCCCGTCGGTCCAGGGTTCGGCGCCGAACATGCCGACGCGCAGGCTGCAATCCTGCGCATCGAGGCCCTGTCGCTCGAACTCGTCGGCGATCGCCAACATGTAGGAGGGCGTCACCATGATGATGTCCGGCTTGAAATCGTTGATCAGCTGGACCTGCCTCTCCGTGAAGCCGCCGCCGACCGGGATGACGGTCGCGCCGAGATACTCGCCGCCGTAATGCGCGCCGAGGCCGCCGGTGAATAGCCCATAGCCATAGGCGACGTGGATCTTGTCGCGCGAGCTGCCGCCCGCAGCTCGGATCGACCGGGCCATCAGATGCGACCAGGTCTCGATGTCCTTCCTGGTATAAGCGACGACCGTCGGCTTTCCGGTCGTGCCGCTCGATGCGTGAATGCGCACGATGTCGTCCATCGGAACGGCGAACATGCCGAACGGATAATTCGCGCGCAAATCGTCCTTGGTCGTGAACGGGAACTTGGCGAGGTCCTCGAGCCGCCCGAGATCGGCGGGATGGACGCCGGCCGCGGCAAATTTTTTGTTGTAATGGGGAACCTGTTCGAAAGCGCCGCGGACGGCATGCTTCAGCCGCGCAAGCTGCAACGCGCGCAGCTCGTCGATGCTCGCGGTTTCGATGGCTTCGATGTGGTCGAAGGCGCCCATGGTTCCTCCCCGGCCACCGCAGCGGGGCGAAGGAGATGGGGCGGCATTTCCCAAATCGCTGCTTCCCCAAGCAGTAGGATCATCCGTCAGGATGACCGTTTAGGATGACCTTTTTGGGATTTACCGGCAAGGCCGACACGACCGGCGCGGATCGGGCGGACAGCCCGCGCCGGCTGTGGCAAGATCGCGCCGTGGGGAGCGAGTTGGTCCCGATGCCGCCGCGCGCCGTCACAGCCGCCACGCCCCGGCCGCCGGCTCCGGCGGCAACGCGAGCCGGGCCGCGCGCGTTGGGCCGATGCTTCCTCGACAGGAGAACGTCATGAGAGCGCACCAGGGTTCAGGCGCTCGACACGCGGTCGGAATGGTCGCGCTCGGCTTCACGCTCGCGCTGATCGCGCCGGCGGGCGGCGGCGCCGCCCCGATGCCGGACAGCTTCGCGCCGTTGGTCGAGCGCGTGAAGCCGGCGGTTGTGACCATCGCGACCACCGAGCTGCAGCCGTCGAGCGACGAGGATACGGTGCCCCAGCCGCCCTCCGGGCCGCACGGCTCGCCGCTCGAGAAATTCTTCAACGACCGGCTGCACCGCCATCGGCCCCAGCCGGCCCAGCGTCTTACCGCGCTCGGTTCGGGCTTCATCATCGATCCGGCCGGCATCGTCGTGACCAACGACCATGTGGTCGCCAACGGCACTGACATCCGCGTCACCTTGCATGACGGCAAGACCCTGCCGGCGACCCTGATCGGCCGTGACGAGCAGACCGATCTGGCGGTGCTCAAGATCGAGGCCGGCCATCCGCTCCACGCGGTCGCGTTCGGCGACAGCAGCACGGCCAAGGTCGGCGATTGGGTGATCGCGGTCGGCAACCCGTTCGGGCTCGGCGGCACGGTCACGGCCGGCGTCATCTCGGCGCGCGAGCGCGATATCCATGCCGGCCCGGCCGACGACTATCTCCAAATCGACGCCGCGATCAATCAGGGCAACTCGGGCGGTCCGACCTTCAACCTGGAGGGCCAGGTGATCGGCATCAACACCGCGATCTTCTCGCCCAACGGGGGCTCGGTCGGCATCGGCTTCGCGATCCCGGCCAATCTCGCCAAGCCCGTGATTGCGCAGCTGCGCGCCGCCGGCCGGGTGACGCGCGGTTGGCTCGGCGTCCAGATCCAGGCTGTCACGCCGGAGCTCGCCGACGCGCTCGGGCTCGAGCGGGCGCAGGGCGCGCTGGTCAGCGACGTCATAGCCAAGAGCCCGGCGGCGGCGGCCGGCATCCAGGTCGGCGACGTGATCCTCGCCCAGAGCGGCAAGCCGGTCGGCGAGCTGCGCGAGCTGACCGGCGCGGTCGCGGGCAGCCCGATCGGCAGCCGCGTCATGCTCGGGATCGCGCGCGACGGCAAGTCGGTCGAGCTGCCGGTGACGATCGCCGAGCTGAAGGAGGACGAGCCGGCGCCGCGCCCGGTCGCCAAGGAGGCGCCGCCGCCGAGCGGCGCGAGCGGGCTGCGCCTGAGCGCGCTCAGCCCGTCGCTGCGCCGCCGCTTCGGCATCCCGGGCGAGGTCCAGGGCGTGCTGGTGATCGGCGTCGCCGAGACCAGCGCGGCCGCCGAGCTCGGGCTGCAGCCCGGCGACATCGTCGAGCGGGTGAACGGTCGCAAGGTCGGCGCGCCGAAGGACGTCGCTGCCGCGATCGCGGCGGCCGGCAAGGGCGGCCGCAAGGCGGTCGCGCTGCTGGTCAACCGCCAGGGCCAGAAGGAGTTCGTCGCGCTGCCGGTCGCGAATGGCTGAGCCGGGCCCGCGCTTCGACGGGCCCGAGCTGATCGGCCGCAAGGTCGCGCCGCCACGCCGGCTCGGCAGCCGGCGCACGCGCTGGGGCCGCCGGCTCGCCCAGGCATTGTTCGTGGCGGCCGTGCTGCCCGCCCTCGCGATCGCGGTCTATCGCGTGGTGCCGCCGCCGATCACGCCCCTGATGCTGATCCGCAGCCTCGAGGGCATGCCGATCCGCCGCCATTGGGTCGATTATCGCGACATCGCGCCCAACCTGGTCGCCGCCGTGATGGCCTCGGAGGACGAGGGCTTCTGCTATCACGACGGGTTCGATGTCGGGGCGATCCGCGCGGCCTGGCTCGCCTATCGCGCCACCGGCCGGCTGCGCGGTGGCAGCACGATCTCGCAGCAGGCCGCGAAGAACCTGTTCCTGTGGCCCGACCGCAGCTTCGTCCGCAAGGCGATCGAGGCCTATCTGACGGCGTGGCTCGAGCTGTTGTGGCCCAAGCAGCGCATCCTCGAGGTCTATCTCAACATCATCGAGTGGGGCCCCGGGATCTACGGCGCCGACGCCGCGGCGCAGAGCTACTTCGCGCATCCCGCCAGTGCGCTGACCCGGCATGAAGCCGCGCTGCTGGCCGCCGTGCTGCCCAACCCGCGAGTCTGGTCGGCGGCTCATCCCGGCCCCTATGTCGAGCGCCGCGCCGACTGGATCCTGGACCGCATGGCGCCGTTCCTCCGCGGCTGCGGTTAGGGCCTGTACTCATACTCCCGCATGGGCTGCGTTGGGCTGGGAAGCCGTCCGGCTGAGAGAAGCGGCGAAGTCGCGTCAAGCGCACAGGAGGACATGCATCGATGACGACCGCGCATGATCCGAGCAAGCTGCCCGCGAACCTGCCCGCGCCGCGCGATGACGGCGCAGCGCGTCACCTCGCCGGCTTGACGCTGCCGGCCGTGGCGCTCGCCGCCACGGATGGATCGCGGATCGATTTGTCGGCGCTCGCGGGCCGCACGGTGGTCTATGTCTACCCGCTGACCGGCCGGCCCGGAGAAGACCCGCCGGATGGCTGGGACGCGATCCCGGGTGCGCGCGGCTGCACGCTGCAATCCTGCTCGTTCCGCGATCACTTCGCGGAGCTGCGCGGCCTCGGCGTCAGCCGGCTCTTCGGCCTCTCGACACAGGAGACGGCCTATCAGCGCGAGGCCGTCGATCGCCTGCATCTGCCGTTCGCGATCCTGTCCGATGCGCGTCTCGTGCTGGCGCGCGCCATCCGTCTGCCGACATTCGACGTCGCCGGGATGACGCTGCTGCGGCGAATGGTTCTCGTCACCGATGACGGCACGATCGCGAAGGCGTTCTACCCGGTCTTTCCGCCTGACAGGAGCGCGGATGAGGTTGTCGCGTGGCTGCGGGATGCGCGGGGACGCGGCTGATGCCGTGCCCATGGAATAAAGTGGTCTGGTTGAAGTTGTTTAACCGGACCAATTGACCATGTCGGATCATCGACCGAGAGGCACGGCGCCTTCGTGCCTTCGTGGTTCCCTTGAACCGTCAATGCTTTGAAGCCTCGAGCGACGCGCCGCTATTTGGCGGCCGAGGCGTAGCGCGAGAGCTGCTTGGCGATCTGGGCCGCCTCGTCGGCACGGCCGATGCCCTCGAGGATGGCGATCGCCTCGCGCAGCCTGGGCGCCGGATCGCCGCCCTCGCGCGCCAGCAGGTCGGCCTCGAGCCGGCAGGCGCGCGCGAGGTCGGAGGCATAATTCTCCTGCTCGGCTAGCGCGTAGGCGCTGTCGGCATGCTTGCGGGCGCCCGCGAGGTCGTTCTTGCGCAACAGCACGTTGCCAAGCGCGAGCTCGTTGGCGACGATCTTGCGCTTGAGGTCGAGCTCGCGATGGATGCGCAGCGCCTGCGCCAGCGAGCCCTCGGCCTCGTCGAGCTTGTTGAGATCGACGTAGCACCGTCCCTTCGACATCAGCGCCGTGCCGGCGCCGAAGCGATTGCCGATCCGGTCCATGGTCTGGAACGACTGCTCGAAATAGTCGAGCGCGACGTCGAGGTCCTTCTGCTTGTTGTAGAGATAGCCGAGCGACAGCAGCAGGTTGCCGGTCTGGCGCTTGTTGCCCTGCGCGGTGAACAAATCGAGGCTCTTCTTGCTGTATTCGAAGGCCTTGTCGAACTCGCCCTTGTGCTCGTAGATCACGCCGAGATTGTTGTAGGCGTACGCAATCTTGTCGGCGGCGTCGTGCGCCTCGAAGATCTTCACCGCCTTCATCGCGGTGTCGATCGCGGCGTCGTACTGGCGCATGCGGTTCATGACCCAGCTCTGGTTCATGTAGAGCATGCCGGTCTCGACCGCGTCGGGATGATTGCGCAGGATCTCGAGCGCGCTCGCGTAGATCTCGCCGGCCTTCTTCGCCGAGCCGCGCTTCTCCTCGATGCGGCCGATATTGCGCAGCACGTCCGCCTTGCGCACCTCGTCCTCGATCAGCGCGGCGGCGTCCTGCAGGGTCTGGATCGCGGTCTCCATGTCGCCCTGGAGCTCCTGCACCTCGGACAGCGCGATCCGGATCTCGCCGAGATCGGCGGGGCGCGCGGGCAGATGCTCGGCCTGCTCGAGCGCGTCGGCGAAATAGCGCGCGGCGTCCTGGTTCGAATAGGCCGCTTTCGCCTTGAGGCCGCTTTTCACCAGATAGTCGTAGGCCTTGGCGAAATCGGCGGCGCCGACATAATGCTGCGCCAGCAGCTCGACCTGATCGTCGAGCCGGCTGGCATAGAGCGTCTCGATCTCCTTGGCGATCTGGGCGTGCAGCTCCTTCTGGCGCTTGAGCAGCAGGGTCGAGTAGATCGCCTCCTGGGTCAGCACGTTGCGGAAGCTGTACTCGATCTCGGGGAAGCTCTTCGATTCGAACACGATGCCGAGCTCGATCAGCTGGGCCAGCCGCGGCTCGAGATCGTCGGCCTTGGCGACCCGCTTGAGCAGCTCGTGCTTGAAGGTCGGGCCGAGCACGGCGGCGATCTGCAGCACGTCCTTGAGCGCGGCCGGCAGCTTGTCGATGCGCGCCATCACGAGCCCCTGGATCGAGCCCGGGATCGAGACCTGGTCGAGGTCGCGGACGATGCGGAGCCCGCCTCCGGGGCCGCCCTCGTCGGTCCGCGCGACGATGCCGTCATCGACCAGGTTGCGCGCGATCTCCTCGATATAGAGCGGGTTGCCGTCGGCGCGCGAGCGCACCATGGCGAGGATCGCGTCGGGCACCCGCTCGACCTTCAGGAGGTGGCGCAGCAGCTGATCGCATTCCGGATCGCTGAGCCGCGAGAAGCTGATCTCGGTCGAACGGTCGTCGAGCACCTTCTTGGCGATCGGCGGCAGCTTGGCGGACGGGTGATCGCGCATCGGCCGCATCAGCAGCACCAGCATCACGGGATCCTGGCGCACCGCGTCGAACAGATAGGCGATCAGCTCGATCGAGGTAGTGTCGGCGTGATGCAGGTTCTCGAGCACCAGCATCAGGGGCTTCTGCCTGGCGAGCTGGCGATAGAACCAGGCGACCGAGCGAAAGATCGAGGCCTTGATCTCCTGCGCCTCCATCTGATCGACCGCGACGTCGAACTCCTCGGCGAGCTGCAGGCCGAGGATGCTGCCGATATGCACGATCGCCTCGCGCATCTCGGGCGTCAGCGCCTCGGGGTCGAGCTTGAGGAGCAGCGGCAGGTTCTTCACCAGCTTGTCGCGCATCGCCTCGTCGAGGTCGTCGGCGTCGATCGTCAGCAGCTGCCGGAAGATCTCGCCGAACACCGCGTAGCTGGTCGAGCGGCTGAACGAGCGGCAGGTGCCTTCGATGACCTGGATCTCGCCGGGCTTGAAGCGGTTCTTGAGCTCGAGCTGGACGCGGCTCTTGCCGATGCCGGGCTCCGAGATCAGGAACACGGCCTGGCCGTGGCCGGCCATCAGGGCGCGCGCGCATTTCTGCAGGATGTCGATCTCGCTCGAGCGCCCGACCAGCGGCGGCGTGGCGTCGCTGGTCTTGATGTCCTGGCCGGTCAGGTTCTTGGCCTTGAGGACCTCGTAGACCGCGACCGGCGCCTGCTTGCCCTTCACCTTGATGGGATCGTGATGCAGGAACTCGAACAAATGTCGGGTCAGGTTGTAGGTGTAGCCCGAGACGAAGATCTGGCCGTCCTTGGCGATCGATTCCAGGCGCGAGGCCAGGTTCACCGTGTCGCCCATCACGGTATATTCCATCTTCTTGTCGGAGCCGACGCCGCCGGCGATCACCATGCCGGAGTTGATGCCGGTATGCAGCGCCAGCTTCTTGTCGATCTTGGTCGGCAGCTTCTTATTGTAGTCCTCCATCTCCTTGTGCATGGCGAGCGCCGCGCGCACCGCCAGCTCGGGATGGTTCTCGTGCGCGATCGGCGCGCCGAAGATCGCCATGACGCAATCGCCGATGAACTTGTCGACATAGCCCTCGTAGCGCACCACCACGTCGGCCAGCATGCGCAGGCAGCCGTTCATCAGGTTGGTGACGTCCTCGGGGTCGAGCTTCTCGCTCATCGCCGTGAAGCCGGCGATGTCGGCGAACAGCACGGTGACGTTCTTGCGCTCGGACTCGAACTGCGCCGCGGCGGCCGGCGCCTCGGCGCGCTTGGCCCCCGGGGCCGGGCCCGGCTTGGTGCCCGCCAGCACGGGCAGCGGCGCGCCCGCCGCGATGTGGATCAGCCGGCTGCCGCAGTCGCCGCAGAACAGGTCGCCGTCCTGCGCCGGCGCGCTGCATTTGACGCACAGCAGGAACAGGGGCGTGCCGCAACGCGTGCAGTAGCGCGCATCCTCACGATTGCTGAAGCTGCAGGCCGAACAATTCACGGTCTATGCCTCTGGCGGCCGGGCCGCGCGCCCGCGCGCGCTGGTGTGATGGCTAAAATTATTGGCATGGCTGCCAGGGTTTTGCACCGGAATTTCTGCCACATGGCCGCAAGGTTGCTTAAACTATGCGTCATTGTCGATTAAGCTTTGGCCTATAGGCTATCGATCCCGGCGGTAGTGCCGGCATATCGCGGTTTCAACGCTGGGTTGAATTCGGAAGGGGAGCGCCCGTGACTGCGCGCGTCGTCAAACTGAAGCCCGAAAGCGAGGGCCAAGCCGAGGCCGAGAGCGCCCGGCATTTCGACATGCTCGTGATCGGCTCGGGTCCGGGCGGCCAGCGTGCCGCCATCCAGGCCGCCAAGCTGGGCAAGCGGGTCGCCGTGGTCGAGCGCAAGCGTGACGTCGGCGGCGTGTGCATCGCCACCGGCACGATCCCGAGCAAGACCTTCCGTGAAACCATCCTGCATCTGTCGGGCTTCCGCGAGCGCGGCGTCTACGGCGCGTCCTACATGGTCAAGCCCGATATCGCGATGGCCGATCTGGTGTACCGGGTCGACCGGGTGATCCGCCACGAGATC
>Ga0302324_100029503_pt1 | contig 10391 bp, 6 predicted proteins | sample Palsa_T0_1_FD_201949 | JGI IMG/M metagenome (GOLD analysis project Ga0302324, IMG submission 201949) | Peat permafrost microbial communities from Stordalen Mire near Abisko, Sweden - Palsa_T0_1 | ecosystem: Environmental > Terrestrial > Soil > Palsa > Peat permafrost | place: Sweden: Abisko... | reverse complement strand
AACGTTCGAGACGCTTACCGCACTGAGCGGTTGCAAATAGGCCAGGGAGTCATAGGAAAGGTAGTTAGCGCAGCAATGCCACCAAAAATTCGGCACCTGCAACTCGGAGAAGTTGTAATAGGGAAGAATATGGGCGTCGCCAACATCCATGGCAAAATAATCATTCGCGTCCGGAACGAAACTAGAATCCCACGAGTAGGTCCCCGTTGGATCATTTTCGTTGCCCACACACGCATCAGTGATCAACCAACCCGTGTCAGGAAGATAATACTCGGTCCTGACGTGCCATTCCGGGTCGTTTTGCCAGGAATCGCCCTGCCAAAAACCGGAGATGCGACGCGTTGGTATTCCCGCATTACGCAGGCACGCCGTCAGAAGCGCCGCGTAGCCTCCGCAATCCGCCAAACCCGCCTGCAACGAATTCGTCGCATCTGGATAAGGAGGGGGCTCCAGATAGATGAGACTCCTCATCACCGCGTTGTGAAGCGCGCGGGCAGTATCGTAAGGGGTCATGGTCGTCATAAAATTTGTGGGAAGGTAGAGTTGAACAAAATTGGAGATCGCCGGGCTGGTGGATTGGCACATTGCGTCAGGCGCCAGCCATTGGGTTATGTTTGTCGGCAGGGCGCTTAATTGAGCCCATGTGTTGGTCCTCAGGATCGCGGGGTTGACCCGCATACTGCTGACTTGTGCCGTAAAACTTTCGCTCTGCTGAAACACTCTGGCCGGCGCGTTCGTCCGGCCGACGACAAACACCGGAGTGCCGTACGGAGCAGTGACGATGCTGGCGGCGTTTGTCGGCCCGGTGACGGAAATCACGTTCTGGGCTCCGTGAGAAGTCGGCGCTCCAAAAACCACCCAGAGATCGGATATGGTGCCGCTTCCAGGTTCGTAACTGGCTATCGACTCTTCAGTTCCGCCCACGGTGACAGGGTCATAAAGCTCGAGCGGTATTGAGGGTGGAGTCGGGGTAAAAGTCCCGCTCGCCGTCATATTCGCCATGTTGGTGCTTCCGCTAATCCCATCCGGATCAAGCATAATGCTCCATGGCAACGGACCATCCAAGTTCACCCACCAATCGAAATAATACCACCAACCAGAACCAGTGGTGATGCCGGTGAGGCAACCTGAATACCAGGTAACATTACCAATTGTATATTTGATTCGAAACGGTTCATAGGGCGTCCCCACGTCATTAAAGGTAACTCTCAGACCATACAGGTCGCCGACATTCGGCGTGCCTGCCGCGCCACCTCCGAGGCATGGTTCCGCGCTGGTAATTTGGAGCGAGCATGAACCCGCCGGAATTCCCGTGCCCGCTGTCACACTGAGATTGTCCAAAAGAAAGATCGAATCAATGGGATTTGATCCTTGCAATATAAGCGCCACGGAGCCAAGGAGGTTCCCGGAACTCGGATTAAATGGCATGGACCCGAAGGCAGCTCCGTCCATGTAGAAAATAATCTTGCGGCTGGTGAAATTAAGGTCGGCACGAAGAACATGGAACGTGTTTGTACCGCTGTTGGCGGCCGTCACTACCTGGTTCGGGCTGGCAAAATTCTGGCCAAAAACGGCGCCGTTCTTGTCAACACCAATGGTTTCGTAGATATTGCCGTTTTCGTCGTTCAAGACGAGAAAGCCATAGAGCCAACTGGCCTGGCTGGCCGTCGGCCCCAAATTCATCCAAATATCGGCGCTCACGCTGACGATTGGGGTTCCTTCCGTTGCGGGATTGTAGTTTGTCAACGACTGGACAAAATCACTGTCATAGAAATTGGGCCCGCCGGACGCCACAAAGGGACCAAAGATTTCCAGGGCCTGCCCGGCGGCATACGAGACGATTTGCGCGGCGTTCGTGGAGTAATCGAGAGCCGACTCCCACCCATCCTGGCCGACCAAGGCAGCTTGATAATACGGGAAGGGAAAATCCACCCGTGTTTGAAAAAGGATCGTTCCAGCAGCGAGCATGCGCCCCGTCGTCAATGCGACGAGACCGAGCAAGAATACGAATTCAACGGCTTTTTTCATGATCTATCCTCACTACTGTCTGGAGATTGAAAGGAGTAAACACGAAAATGTCAAGTGTCTATGGGCCTCGCGTGTATGAACGAGGCTCTGGTGTCCATGTGGAAAGATGATTAAATTAAGACACTAAAGCCTGTCGCTCTCGCTTGATTTAATCCAGAGATGGCAGAGAATGGGGGCGATGCGCCGGTTGTTCATCTCACTTGCGGTTTTGCTTTTTCTCGCGCCTATCGCGCAGGCAGGCGAAGGAAGTGTTGTTAAAGTGCTGTCTCAACTTTTGGACAAGCAGGGCCGTCACGCCCTTTCACCCAGCCTTTACGAACGGGACGCCTACCAGTTTCACCTGCGCAGGCAACCAAAGTTGCGCGGAGGCATGCGTCTGGCCGTGCAATGGAAGGCGAAAAAAGTGGACTGGACCAAGCTCAATTTGCGGGCCGAAATGCGCTGTCTGCAGGAGGACAACCTCCATATTGTCACCATAGAAGAACCCGCCGTCAAGAACGGTCATTACAGCAGTTGGTCCGAATTCAGGATCGAGGGAGCCGACTACAAGGCCTTCGGCCAGTTGGTCGCCTGGCGGGTCACGCTTTGGGAAGGCGACCATCAACTGGGGCAATTGGAATCCTTCCTCTGGTCCGGCGTCCCAACTGGTCACTGAGTCTTCCTGAGGCGTCCCGTCTGGCGTGACGAGCTGACGCTGGCAGTGAAGTTATGGCCCGCAGTTCCGTTGCCGTAACTGGAAAAGAGTATCCGCCCGAGGTTCCACGTCTAGTTTTTCGGGCCATGTTATGAAATCAAGTCGGTGGCGTTGGACTTCTGCGCAGCGGCAACGGTTGCCGACGCGGTTTATCCTTGCGGAACCGGTCAATTTGACTATCGTCTTCACAGCGTTCGGCGGATTGGCCGTGATCCTTAGCCGGTGAGAATAAGAGGTCGCAGCGGAACGTCAAAACATTGAATTCGAAATGTCCAACCGCAGGCTAGAAGAAGCATATCGTCCTATCGCAAAGGGGCCACACCTCGTGCATGTGTCGTCATGCGCTGACGATTCCATTGAGGCCAATGCTATTCAACACTTGATCAAGGCATCTTCGCAAAACCAAGTCCTCATAGTAACGGATCCGGCTCTGGCCCATTTTGTTATTTGCGTAGGCGTGCGGCAGGACGGCGCTTTCGCCAATTTGCGCCTCAACCCAGTCTGGCGCCGATGGCCGGAGAAATGTTTTGTTTACCATGAGACATATAATCCGCCAACTTTGCTTCACGGAATTTGTTCATCGATCCCACAATGGAAGAACTGGTTTGGAAGGTTTCGAAGTTTTGGCTATCCTCTCCTTACTCACTTGTGTCCAAATCCCGTTCCAGATGGATTGTTTGGGATTAAGGAGCCGAAGCGTTACTTGTTTAGCTTTGTTGGAAGGTGGAGTCATGCGGTCCGCAGGAGACTGTTTGCGCATTCATGGCCGGACGATGTCTTTGTTCGATGCTCGCATGACACTTATAGCAGATTTATTCGTGCGCCGGAGAAAGATTCGCGCGCTGAGGAAGTCCGCTATTGGCAGACAATGGCTGCCTCGAAGTTCGCTCTTTGTCCGCGTGGAGCCGGAGTTTCGAGCATTCGTCTATTCGAGGCGATGAGCATTGGCGTTGCACCGATTATTGTCGCAGATGGATGGGTGCCTCCAGTTGGGCCGCGCTGGGATCGTTTTGCGCTCTTTGTGCCCGAAAGGGATGTGCGCCATCTCGCAGCCATTGTTCGCACACACGAAACTGAATGGGAGGAACGAGGAAGGCTCGCGTATGCGGCGTACAATGATTATTTTCGGCCAGAGCATTTCTGGCCGTCGCTATTCGTGGCCATCAATTCCATTCAACAGAAGCAAAGGGTCCCCGAACGGTTGTTTGGCACATTCTCCTGGGCACTGACAACGATGGAATGGATATATCAAGCAGGTTGGAGCGCACGTGTCAAACTTGTTGCACAGGCGAGGAGCATGAGGCGGCGGTGCTCTCGAGATACTGAAACCTCCGCAAAACGATTTTGAACAGCGGGCGGCGTCGAACTGTTTCCATGCTCAGGAAGTGGCTTTGCATATTTGGAATTTCCTTCTTAATTTGTTTCTTCCAGGCCTATTTTTCACCAAAATAGGTATAACGGATTAGGCACAAGATTGCCGGGCACGTTATAGAACCTGTAGGCCGCCACATGGCCGTCCGCATAAAGCATCTCGGTCAGAGCGGTGCCGCGGTAGTTGTGCCACACGCTTCGAGGGTCCGAATCCCCGCGGTTGGACTGCCAAATCCAATCTCCTTGGATGACCTTTGTGCATGGGCCTTGCGCAAAATCAAAGGTCTTCATTGGATAAAGACCCCCAAATGTGGGGGCGCTGGTGGATGCCGTCACACTCCGAACACGGAAACAATAAGTCGCCTCCGGGTACGACGGATCCACGTAAGTATAGACAACGTCAGCCACTGAACCAAATAGCTGTTGCCGTAAACTTCAAAGCAATTGCTTGATCCAGTGGGCGTCGGCGTGTCCGGGAAAGCGTCGCCCTTGTCCGCCGGGCAAGAAAATACGTTTACGTTCTTGGTATATTGATTGAGTGGACGGTTTGTAGCCGCCACAAACAGGTAGTACGTGCCGTCTTCGCCGCCAAGGGAAGCCCAATCCGGGTGTGCGGGATAAGACTCCTTGTTATCACTACAGTACATGTTTAACCCAACGCCGATCTGGTGCTGGTTGCTCAAGCACTCGGTTTGCATCGCCTTTTTTTTGGCGTTGGCCAGAGCGGGCAATAGAAGTGCCGCCAAAATCGCGATAATCGCGATCACCACAAGCGCTCGATTAGAGTAAAGGCGCGAGAATTCCACCGTTCCGATCGCAAAGTCGGGGTTTGCATTCCATTCAAGGCCACATTCATTCTTCTCTTTGTTGGAATGCGTGCCATGCTCTTCATTTCGTTGTCATGGCTTGACACCGGAGTGGGTCACAGATGCACATTTTAAATGTGCTCCAAAAAAACGATCACCTGCTGCAGTCTTACTTCGGCTTGGTGACTATTGTTTGCGCTCACAACAAGACCATTAAACTACAGAATTCAGGAATAGTCAAGCTCTGGTACTTGACCGAAAAGCCCTGGCCAGGCCCTTGTTCTCATACTACTCTATAACTTTTCCAAAACCTTCTCCACCGCCTCCTCCGCCTTGACCGCCGTCAGCGCACCGCCGCGGACCTTCAACTCCGCTTCGCCCTTGGCCAGGGATTTTTCCCCGATGGCAACACGGATCGGGAAACCGATTAATTCGGAATCCTTGAACTTGAATCCGGGGCGCTCGTCGCGGTCATCCAAAATGACCTCCACTTCGCGCGCGCTCAATTCGGCGTAAAGTTTTTCGGCCAGCTTCATGACGGCGCTGTCGGGCGCGACGCTCAACGGCGTCAAACATACAGTGTAGGGCGCGACGCTTAAGGGCCAGATAATGCCGTCCTTGTCGTTGCATTGTTCGATGACGGCTTGGAGCGTTCGGGTCACGCCGATGCCGTAACAACCCATGACGGCGGGATGCTTCTGGCCGGCTTCGTCCAAGAAACAGGCGTTGAAAGCCTCGCTGTATTTGGTGCCGAGTTTGAAAACGTGGCCGACTTCTATCGCGCGCCGGATGCGCAAAGGCTGGCCGCATTTCAAGCACGGCTCGCCCGCCTGCGCCAGGCGCAAGTCGCTCCATTTGTTGACAGTGATGTCGCGCTCGATGTCGATGTGGCGCAGATGAAAACCACTCTCGTTCGCTCCGGTGCTCATGTCGGCGGCTCCGCGCAGGGTTTCATCCGCATGCACCGGCAAATCCGTCACTCCCACCGCGCCGAGGCTGCCCGGGCGGGCCTTGAACGTCGCCATAATCTCCTCCGCCTCGGCGGGGCGAAACGTGGCCGTGCCCAGTACCCCCGTCAACTTGGCCTCGTTCAATTGATGATCGCCGCGCAGCAGGATCAACACCATTTTGTTTTCGACCATATAGACCAGCGTCTTAATCTGCCGGTCGGCCGGCACATTGAAAGGCGAGCGAGTCGCATCTTCAATGGTCGCCACGCCCGGGGTCGCGAATTTCTCCGGGCTGCCGCCGGAGGTCGTTTCGGTGGGAGTCGCGCGGCTGGCGGCTTTATCAACATTGGCGGCGTAATGGCATTGTTCGCAGTAAGCCACTTCGTTTTCGCCCGTTTCGGCCGGCACCATGAACTCGTGGGAAAATTTCCCCGCCATCACCCCGGTGTCGGCCTCGACCGCCATGGTCTTGAGGCCGCAGCGTTGGAAAATGCGCGCGTACGCGTCGTACATTTTTTGGTAGCTGATTTGCGACGCCTCGTCGGTGGTGTCGAAGCTATAGGCGTCCTTCATCACGAATTCCTTGGCCCGCATCAAGCCGAAGCGGGGGCGGATTTCATCGCGGAACTTGGTCTGGATTTGGTAAAAATTTTTCGGCAACTGGCGGTAGGAACTCAACTCGGCCGCCATCAGAGTCGTCACGACCTCCTCGTGGGTGGGTCCGAGAATCCATTCTTTCTTGGCGCGGTCGCGCGCCTTGAGCAAAACGCCCTGCGCGGTTTCGTAGCGTCCGCTTTGTTGCCAGATTTCCGGCGGTTGCAGGGCGGGCATGAGGATTTCCAGCGCGCCGGCCCGGTTCATTTCCTCGCGCACGATCTGTTCGACTTTGTGCAAAGCGCGCAGTCCCAGCGGCAGGAAAGTATAAAGGCCGCCAGTAAGCTTGCGCACCAAGCCGGCCCGCAACAGCAGTTTGTGCGAAATGATCTCGGCTTCCGCCGGTGTTTCTTTGAGAGTCGGGATAAAGGCGTGGCTCCAACGCATAGGCAGTGACGATATGGCACGAAGCGAAGTTGTCCAACGCTTTTTTGGCCATTGTCCCATTGAGGGCAAAAAAAAAGCCGTCAGAATTCCAAGCAATTCCAGAGCGGCGATTGTGTGGCTCCGGGCGGGAGAACCCGATTCCTTTCTTGAACATGTTCTGCATTTCCAAGCGCCGCTTCTGCCGCATCAGGCCGCCTTCGCTCCGCCTTGAACAGGCTGCGCTCTTTGGTGCTGTAAAGCCGTATTCTCTTTTTGAGTGCTTCGTTGAGCATGCGCTTAAATTCTCTTATGGCCATCGTACCCTTGACCTTTCGATTTCTCAATAGTTTTTTGCGGCGGTTTGGACATAGCCGGTGGCTCCCCTTCCCCACCCTCCAACGGCCAAATTACTAGCCCTTGCCAACCGGGCAAAGGGGAAAATCTGACCTTCCAAAACACGATCCACGGGCGCGGGGCATCAAGAAAGTCTTGCTTTTAAAAAGGGTCAAGAGTCCATACATGGCGCGACACTATATGAGCTTTGATTTGTCACGGCTGTTCGCAACTTATCCCTCTGATTCTCTTATTCCTGGCCCCAGCCGAACCGGCTGGTGATCGGCCAGTAAACGAAAAAGGACTTTCCGATCACGTTTTCTTCTGGCAATTCTCCCCAATAACGCGAATCCGCACTGTTGGATGTGTTGTCGCCGAAGACGGCAAAATGTCCCGGATCCACTTTGAGCGTGTTCTGAGGCGTTCTCAGATTGCTGGCCTCTTCCAACATATGTCCGCTGTAGCGACTATCCTGCGGTTCCGACCGTGGGTCGAATCCATAGACGTTTTCAAAGTGTGGCGTGGAGGCGTCCAAACGCCTTCCATCAATTCGCGCGTGCCGGTCTTCGCCGATGCTGATTGTCTCGCCGCCCAAGCCAATGAGGCGTTTGATGTAAAATTGGTCCTGATCCCTGATTTGCTCAATCCCCTTGGTTTTGAAGACGATGATTTCACCGCGATGCGGCTGCCGGAAATTATACGTGAACCGATCCACGAAAAGATGGTCGCCGGTGGTTTCCTCGAAGCATAAAATCGGGTCGCCCTTGTGAAAAAAGCACGGCTGGTACAGCCAGCGAGCCTGCTGGGCCGGATCGTCCGGCCCACACCAGATGGTCAGCGGAACTTCCTCGCCGTTGCGGGCATATCGCACCCAAATGGTTTGCCGGTTGAAAATATGCAAGAACCGCTCTGGTCTCCGTGTGATGCGGTCGGTATCTATCTCCCCGTCTTCCGGAGCGATAAGTTGATGGTAAATTCTTCCGTGAACCAGCAGTTCGTAGGTCCGTTTCATTAGCCCCGGCATTTTGAAGTTCGGGTCGCCTCTGAAGTCCTTGGTCGTTACTCCGTAGAGCGTCGGCTGCATTGAGCCGGTAGGAATTTTGAACGGTTGCAGGAAAAAGGTGCGAATGGCCATGGCCACCACGATGGCGACCAGGAAAACTTCCACGTTGTCCCGCCATTCGGCGTACGGATAAGGCTTGATCCATTTGGTGGCGGTTTTTTCCAAAGCTTCCATTTGCTTTTGCAACACCGCGTCATTAGCGTCCCCATCAATCGCCGCTTTCATTTCCTTGAGAGCGGTTTCGACGGCGGAAATAGCCTGGGGCGAAAGGATGTCGCGCTGGGACTGGAGCAGTTTTTGCACGTGCTTGCGCATGTCCGAGGCTTGCCGGACAGCGCTGGAAAGGAACCATCGTAATTTCATAGTAGATCAGGCTTTGAGCACTTCAATGAAAGCTTCCTGCGGAATGTTGACCGAGCCGAAGGATTTCATCCGCTTTTTCCCTTCTTTTTGCTTTTCCAGCAATTTGCGTTTGCGCGAGATGTCGCCGCCGTAACATTTGGCGGTGACGTCCTTGCGCAAGGCGCTGACGGTCTCACGCGCGATGACTTTGCCGCCGATGGCGGCCTGGATGGAGACCTGGTATTGCTGGCGCGGAATGACTTCCTTGAGCTTGGCCGCCAGGGCGCGTCCCCTGCCCTCCGCCTTGGCGCGATGCACGATGCACGAGAAGGCATCAACCGATTCGCCGTTGACCAGCATGTCCAGCTTGACCATGTCCGAGGATTGGTAGCCGGCGTGCTCGTAATCCATGGAGCCGAATCCGCGGGTGATGCTCTTGATGCGGTCGTGAAAGTCAATAAGAATTTCAGACAGCGGCAGGCTGCTCGTCAGCATCACCCGCCGCGCGTCCAGCGTCTCGGTGTGATCGGCTTCCCCTCGTTTCTCCGCCAGCAACGCCATTATGTCGCCGATATTTTCGTTGGGACAGATGACAAAGGCGAAAACCATCGGTTCCTCCACTCGTTCGATGTAATTGGGTTCGGGCAGAAAGGCCGGATTGTCAATTTCCTTGACCGTGCCATCGGTCATCACCACCCGGTACACCACGCTCGGATAGGTGGCGATGATGTCCATGTCGTATTCGCGCCGAAGCCGCTCCTGGACAATTTCCAGGTGCAGCAAACCCAAAAAGCCGCAACGAAAGCCAAAGCCCAGCGCGACTGAACTCTCCGCCTGATAAACAAAGGCCGAGTCGTTCAACTGCAGTTTGCCCAGGTTTGCCTTAAGATGTTCGTAATCCGCCGTGTTGATCGGATACAACCCGCTGAACACCATCGGATGAATCTCTTTGAACCCCGGCAGCACCGCCGAGGGATTGCGCGCGTCGGTGATGGTATCCCCCATTTTGACATCCTTGGGGCTTTTGATGTTGGCCGTCATATAACCCGTTTCGCCTGCCTCCAATTTTTCGCGCACGTAAGGCTTGGGATTGAAACTTCCGACCTCCTTGATCTCCACCGTCTTGCCCGAATGGAGCAATTGGACGTGCATGCCCGCGTGCAATTCCCCGTTGAACACGCGCACATGTGTGACGACGCCTTTATACATGTCAAAATAAGAATCAAATCCCAGCGCTTGCACGCTGACCGCTCCGGTCGCTTTGGGCGGCGGGATGCGCGCCACGATGGCCTCCAGGATGTCGTCAATGCCGATGCCTTCCTTGGCGCTGGCCAGGATAGCGTTCTCGCTTGGGATGGCCAGGATGTCCTCCATTTGCGTTTTGGTGGTCGCCACATCGGCGTGCGGCAGGTCGATCTTATTGATGATGGGAATGATCGTCAGATTCTGCTTGGTCGCCAGATGGACGTTGGCCACCGTTTGCGCCTCGACCCCCTGGGCGGCGTCAATGATCAGCAGCGCCCCTTCGCACGCGGCCAGGCTGCGGGAGACTTCATAGGAAAAATCAACGTGTCCGGGAGTGTCAATCAGATTTAATTCATAGACTTCGCCATTCTTGGCCTCATAGCGCATGGTGACGGGATGGGCCTTGATGGTGATGCCGCGTTCCTTTTCCAGGTCCATAGAATCGAGCATTTGCTCCCCCATTTCCCGTGTGGCCACCGTGCCCGTGCGGTGCAGCAGCCGGTCCGAAAGCGTTGTCTTCCCATGATCAATATGGGCAA
>Ga0302324_100029502_pt1 | contig 10391 bp, 6 predicted proteins | sample Palsa_T0_1_FD_201949 | JGI IMG/M metagenome (GOLD analysis project Ga0302324, IMG submission 201949) | Peat permafrost microbial communities from Stordalen Mire near Abisko, Sweden - Palsa_T0_1 | ecosystem: Environmental > Terrestrial > Soil > Palsa > Peat permafrost | place: Sweden: Abisko... | reverse complement strand
GCATCCACTTTACCGAGGCTGACAAGTGGGAGGGCGAGGCGCTCTATAAGGCCATCGTGGCCAAATGCATCGATCTGGGAATCTCGGGCGCAACCGTCTACCGTGGCCTCGAAGGTTTTGGAGCGAGTGCCCGCATCTACCATGCTCGAAGCCTCTCCATCTCAAAAAATGCTCCCATCATGGTAACGGTGATTGACAGGGAGGAACAGATTAGCAAACTAATTCCGCACCTCGACCGAATGATTGCGGGAGGTCTGATCGCCAGCTCGACTGTTGAAGTGATTCGTTATTCACGATCGACTAGAGAGTCCCCGGCGGCCGGCTAAAAGCAGATAAGAGCCGTCGTATGACTGCCACTGAGCAAAACACGACACACTCCGCCGAGCAGCGCCATTCGATCGCGGGGGTGTTGCGCACCCTGTTGAGAATCTCAGACTCCGGAACAAGAAACGATAGCCTGCACGAGAAGCTCATCTCACTGGAACGAAAGCTTGCTTCCAATCAACTTCATCTTGCCGTTCTGGGACAGATGAAGCGCGGGAAGAGTTCTTTTATCAACGCCCTGATGAAAGCCGAAATTTTGCCAACCGGGGTTCTCCCCGTGACCGCCGTCATCACGGAACTCAAATATGGCCTGGCCCCGGAGGCCATTATCCTTTACACCACAGGGACGCGGGAGCAGGTCGATCTCGGAAGTTTGGCAAACTACATTACGGAATCTGGTAATCCAGGAAACAAGAAGCAGGTCGCGTCTGTCGAGCTTGCTTACCCTTCGCCCTTCCTTGAGAGCGGGATCATTCTTATCGACACCCCGGGCATCGGCTCAACGCATGCCCACAACACCCGCACAACCGAGGCCTATCTCCAACAAGTGGACGCCGGGATTGTTGTACTTTCTGTAGATCCACCGATCACCGAAGTCGAGTCCTACTTCATTCGAAAGGTGAAAGAAGAGATTCCTAAGCTTTTCTTCGTCCTGAATAAGGTTGACAAAGCCTCTGCAGACGAGGTGTGTCACATCTCGCGTTTCCTCGAAGAAGAGCTGAGCCGGCTGCAGATTGAGTCCCCAGAAATCTTCTGCCTGTCGGCTCGTAGAGCTATTGAAAGCCTAGGCGGGCCCTCCGCCGCGGCGACACCGAGCGGGATAGAGATCTTCGAACAGCGCTTAAGAACCTTTCTCCTGGAGGAGAAGGACCGCGTCCTCGTTCGTTCCATTGCCTTGGACGCTCTGCATATTGCGCGCACTCTCAAGTTTGCCGCAACGATTGGTGTTCGAGCGCAATCCATGAGCCTTGACGAGTTGCATCTTAAAGAGCGGGCGATCGACCAATTGCTGGAGCAAACGGAATCCGAAATGCATGAACTGCGAGTGTTGCTGCGCCAGCATTCAGCCGACATGATTGGCCGCGTTGAGCGGGATCTGACTACGCACGTGCAAGAGGCTGTTCCCGTTGTGCAGCAACATCTAAAGCTGTTTCAAGCTCAGCATCCCAAGGAAACCGGTCGGGCCTTTGGTGTCCTTCTAGAAAGTTTTCTGATGGAAGAAATAGAGACTGTGTTCCGAACCTGGCGAATCCGGGAGGATGAAGCGGTTCAGTCACTACTTGACATCCTTTCGGCCCGTTACGTGAACCGGGCCAACGCTATCCTGGACCGTCTTCAACAAGCAGCCGGAATCCTTTTTGAGATACCGGTAGAGCCGGTGGTGATTCACTGTCCGCTGCGCGTGGAAAGTCATCTCCATTACAGGATTGAGCGGGTATTTCATTCGCTCGATTCGTTCTTTCTGGCACTCCCTCGCTTCCTCTTGCGCCCGATTGTTCTCGGCAAAATGCAGGGGCGAATCTGGCAGTTCCTGGATCTGAATGCAGGCCGCATCCGCTACGACTATATCGAACGCCTTCAGTCGAGCATGACTCAGTTTGAAAGAGACCTTAGCGCCGGCGTTACGATGCTTACGGAGAGTCTGCGGTCCGCTCTTCGCAGGTCAGGGGGCCACGTAAAGCGAGGGACAGAAGTCTTGGAAGAATTGGACGGCGTCGTCACAACCTGCTCTGAGCTGATGTCGTAGGCCAGGACCTCGATCGCATAATTGCATTTGGCTGATCCGAGCGTAGGACCCGCGGGATGACTTCTCTATCTGGCAGCAACACGCTTGGATCTATTCACCTTGATAAGCAAGGGGGGATAGCTGCAAGCTCCACAATGACGCAGAAAGCGATGACAGCCGGGATCGAATGGTCGTACAGGATTCCCGACCCGCTCGACCAAGATCAATAGTACGGCCTTCTGCCAGCTTCCGGCGAAAGCAAGCAATGGAACAGCGGCCATCTGGACGATATAGCCTACGACGGTAATGGGCCAAAACTCTCCAGTGCGCTCACTGAGCCGCCCTGAAAAGAATCGCAGTCCGTATCCCAGTAGTTCTCCAAGACCCGCCAGCACGCCAACAATCGCTCCCTTTGCTCCAAGTGTCTGAAGAAATGGCCCGTGATGGATCGAGAACCTTCATAGGTGAAGTCCGCAAAGAAACTCACAACGCCGATCATGAGGACAAACTTCAGCGCGATCTTGCGCTTCGCGTCCTTCCCAGATCCCCCCTCCTGCGGCCTTCTTCCGGGACGTCCATCGCGAATCTCCTTCGTCCAGACCGCCAATGGTCCAACGGCTTGCTTCAGCGAATGCTATAGACCATGAGCTGCGCCGCATCCTGACCAGCAGCAGGCGCCGCTAGAACATACTTGTGCTGCCCTGGAATCAGCAACCCAGTCCTGGCGCCCTTGCGAGTAGCAATGCGTCCCACTTGCTTCACGTGGTCCGGATCGCTGACGTCGTACAGGCCTAAGAATCCATCTCCTCCAGGGATCAGAAGGCGATGGTTGGACACGTCGTAATCCATATCGTCCGCGTCTGCGGGCACCGAAATAGCGTTGGTGACTTTTCCAGTATCCGCGTCCAGAACTACGAGCATTCCCGGATCAGCGCAGACAACAAAGAGACGATGATGGGCGTTGTCGAAGGCAATGGGCGAATTGTCCTTTGCCACTGTGATCTTCCACTCCGCAACGATCCGCAGGCTAGCAGTATCAACTACCCCAATCGTACTCTTGTCGGCCATATTCACGAACAGCCGATTCGTTACCGGGTCCAGGGCCATGGGTTGCAAATGAATAGAAGGGAGCGACAAAGAACGCAGTACAGCGCCGGTGTCAGGGTTGACGGCGAGTAGAGTCGAACCTGGCAAATGGACTCGATCGCCGCCCGTCGTAATATACGCCCGGTTTTTGCTCGCATCGTAGAGCAAACAGTTTGCGCCCAATGCCAATTCAACATTCCGAATCTTGTGATACGTCGATGCGTCAAGCAGCTGGGACATGGATGCACCGCTGTCGGTCACCAATATCGTTGGGGCTCCCGGGCGGACAAGAATGCTGTGCGGCTTATCGAATCCAGTCAGCGTACGAAGATGAGTGCCGTTACGCAGATCGAACACGTCGACCGTGGCATGATCCTCTGCAGCGAGAAGGATCCGGTCGCGAGTTGCATCAAAAGCGAAGTGGTCAAAGGAGCCTGCATATCCAGCAAGAGGGATCGTTTTCACAAGGACTAGTTGCGGAGATGTTTCGGCGTGGCCCTGGCAACAAAGGACAAAAACGCCAAACCACTGATAGAGGCGTCTTAACCGTCGGGGTTTCATCTCTTGCGGGCTCCCTTCTCAGTTCGTCGGCTACGACGACCTTCGCTTTCACTCATGAAGGAGCTTCACAGGCCCCTGCTTCGCAAGAGGTAGAAGAGGACCGGCGTAATGACCAGCGATAGCAACATGGAAACGGAGACCCCGCCAACGACAGCAATTGCCAGCGGTTGGAGCAACTGCGCGCCCGAACCAACCCCGATCGCCAGGGGCAACATACCGCATATAGTCGCCAGGGCAGTCATCAAGATAGGCCTTAGCCGTCGCCGCCCTGCGAGAAAGATGGCGTGCTGCAGAGGGTGGCCCAGATTCGTGAAGTGCCGCTCGGAGTCGAGCATTAGAATGCCATTCTTATGAACAATACCGATCACCATGATCGCCCCCATAAAAGACGCAATGTTCAACGTGGTGTGCGTAATGTAGAGCGCGAGCAGGGTTCCTGAGGTGCACAGAACGGTTGCGATGAGAATTGCGATGGGGTGAGAAAAGGAACGGAATTCAAACACAAGAATGATGAAGATAAGCAACATCGACATCAAGAGCACCTTGGTAAGCCCCGCGAACGATTCCTGCTGTATCTGGTAGAGCCCACCGTATTCAATCTCCGTGCCAGGAGGAATGCTGAGCTCTTTCGGCAACCGAGCCCGAATCTCTTCCATCACCGAGCCGAGGTCACGGCCTTCCAGTTGCGCTGTCACGGCAGCGAGGTTGCGCAGGTTTTCACGACGGATCTCCGTCTGGCCCTCTTCGACTTGGCCGTGCGCAATGCTCGACAAGGCCACGGTCTGGCCGCTCGGCGAGGTAATCAGCTGGCTCTCCAGGGTCTTAAAACTCGAGCGATCGGCATACGGATAGCGCACACGCAGCCCGATAAGTCTGTCGCCGCGAATCATGTTCGATGCGAGCTTGCCGTCGAGCATGGTCGCTTCCAGATCCGCGATATCTTTCACATCGAAACCCGCCTGGCCAGCCTTTACCGGATCCACCCGAAAGTTCATGCTGGGGCCGATGGAGATAGTCTGGCTTTCAATATCCACTACTCCCTTTACCTTGGGCAACCACGCCTCGATCGATTCAGCAACGGCTTTATACACCCTCTCGTCATCGTTGTAGATCTTGACTTCGATCGGCTGTGGCGACCAAGCTAAATCGCCAACCAAGTCTTCGAGAATGTGCGGAAACTCTACCTGGATGGCGGGCTCCGCATGCCGGATCTTCCGCCGGAGTTCTGATGTCACGTCCTCCAGCGAGCGTGATCTTTTTTTCTTCAGCTTGATCAGGAAATCGCCGGTATTTGGCTCGGCGATCGCCAGAGCTAAACGAGCGCCAGTGCGACGCGAATAGCTTTCGACTTCCGGGGTCTCACGAAGAAATTGCTCTACGTGGTTCAAGACACGATTGCTTTCTTCTAGAGATGTACCGGGGAGCGTGCGATAGTCGAGCACGAAAGCGCCCTCATCCATATCCGGAAGAAATCCGCTGCCCAACTGAAAGTAGATCAAAACGCTGACGATGAGTATGCCGCCTGCGAGCACCAGAATGCTCCGGGTATGGCTCAGTGCCCATTGCAGCAGCCTTTCATAGTGCGCCGCAAACCAGCGGAGCACAGGACCCTCCTCGGCTTGCTCAGCTTCGTGAATGTTCGTTTCCAGGGATCGTCGAGTGTTCTTGAGAAAGACGCCCGCAAGGACTGGAGTAAAGAAGATGGCCAGCAGCAGCGAGGCAACGAGGGCAGTGACCAGGGTCATCGCCAGCGCGCGAAAAAAAACTGCTGTGATCCCCTCAAGAAAAATCAAGGGTACGAAGACGACAATGGGCGTAAGCGTGGAACCAATGAGGGCAGGCGTCAGTTCCTGAATCGCGGTACGTGACGCCTCCCACGACGATTTGCCCATAGAGAGATGAACCACAATGTTTTCAACGATAACGATCGCATCATCAATGACGACACCGATGCAGGCGGCCAGTCCGCCCAGGGTCATCAGGTTGAAGCTCATGTGGAATAGCTTCATAAAGACAACAGCGATCAGGGTTGCAAGGGGGATGACAAGCGCGGCCACCAGGGTGGTGCGCCAATCCTTAAGAAACACGAGAAGCACGGCGACCGACAGGAGCAAACCAATGACGATGCTCTCCGATACTCCCGAGATCGATTCACGCACCAGGATGGATTGATCGTAGTAGGTGGAAAGATCGATCCCGGGAGGCAAAGCGCGCCGGATGTCCTTTATCTCCTGGTTGACTGCGTCTGCGATCTGGACGGCATTGCCATCGGGCTGCTGCAATACGTTGACCAGAACGGCTGGGCGGCCATTTGCGGTCACGATGTTGTAGACAGGTTCTTCCCCCGGCACTACCTGAGCTATATCCTTCACCAGGATAGGCGTGCCCTTCACTATGTCGACGACGACATTTTCCACTTGTTCTTTGCGTTCGAGCATGCCGGTGACGGTCGTCAGGTAGAGGTGATAATTTTCCTGCACCATCCCCGCAGGCTCGATGAGATTACTGTTACGAATTGCGTCAACCACCTTTGTGATGGGCAAAGCGAGGCCGTTGAGCTTGGTCGGGTCCACGAGGATGTGGTATTCGGGTTTCCGGCCCCCGACAATGCGCGTCTCTGCGACGCCCGGCAACCGGTACAGGCGTGGGGCAAGGTCGTAGTAGGTCAGGTCCCACAACTCCGCCAGGTTCCGCGTGGGCGAAGTGACGCTAAAGCCCACGATTGGAAACACGGAAAAAGTGAGCCTGTTGACATAGAAACGGCAACCTGGAGGAAGATTAGGAGTGATTTGTGCAATGCGGCCCTGCACCAGATGCAGGGAGTTGAGAATATCAACGTCCCACCGGAAGAAAACATTAATCTCCGTCGATCCGCGGCCAGTGACGGATCGCATGGTGGTGATACCTGGAACAAGACGAATTGCCTCCTCCAGAGGACGCGTCACGGTGAGCATCTGAACATTGATCGGCGCGATGCCGTTATCTACCAGGATCACGACACGCGGAAAGTCGGTCTCCGGCAGAATTGATACCGGAATCGACGGAATCATTACCAGGCCGGCGAGTGCGAAGCTCAGGATGACGAATACCAACGCCCGGCTATGCGCCTGCACAAAATCTGCGATACGGCTGGTCACTGGTTTGCTCCGCTAGGGTCTACTTTCGTCCCGTCGGGGAGGCCGTAACCACCCTGAACAATCACCGTTTCTCCAGGGGCAAGTCCCTGCATCACACGAACTTTCTTGTCGTCGATTGCGGCAGCCTCAACCTCATGCAGGTGCGCCACATGCTGCCGATCTATGACGTAGGCTTTCCCGTGAGTGGTACCCTCATCAAACTCCACTGCCGATTCCGGCACAACCACAGCATGGGCGACGATGCCAACCAGAATGCTCGCCTTACCGAACATGCCTGTCTTCAATAATCCCTTCGCATTGGGAATTTCGCACCAGACCTCCACGGTTCGGCGAGCAGGGTCCACGGCTTGATTCACCACGGTGATTTTGCCCTCAAGAACCGGAAAAGAGACGTCGGGGGCTGCGAAGGTACAGCTTTGCCCACGAGCAATTTGCGCCGCTTGCGATTCCGGCACCTGGACTCGAGCCACAGCTACTGAGAGATCAACCACGGTGAATAGTGGCAGGTCGGGCTTGGCCATATCGCCCGGGTACATGAACTGTTCGGTGATTGTGCCCTTCATGGGGCTCTTCAGTTCTGCGAAACCCAGTTCGGCATCTGCCAATGCGCGGCGCGCCCTCGACTGCGCAACCTTGCTTTCAGCAATCGTAAGGTCATTGCTGCTGGTGTGATGTTCCAGCACGTCAAGATTTAGCCGCGCAACATGGTAGTTCGCCTTCGCCTGGGCACGGTCGGCCTCGCTCGTCTGTAGTTCCCGGCCAGAAATGGCGCCTTGGCGGTAGAGATCGCTGCGCCGGTCGTAGATCTTTTGCGCCAAAGCCAGAGCCGCCTCTTTGGCAGCGAGTTCGCTGCGGGCACGTTGCATATCCGTAAGTAGTGAGCCGTTCTTCGCCTTCTGGAATGACGCTTCAGCATCAGTCAAGGCTGCTGTGGCATCGTCCTGCCGGGCTTCGAGGTCTCGGCTCTCGAGTAGGGCTAGCACCTGGCCAAATTGCACCGTGTCTCCCTTGCGCACTTCGAGACGACGGATCGGCGCGGTAATGCGGGAGGAGATATTTGCTTGCGCCTTACCGTAGATCACGGCGGGAGCCTCAATGGTGAGCGGCACATTGGCCGCCTCAGCTCGAGCGACTTTCACTGCGACCACGGGTGCGGTCTCTCCCTCGTCGCCTTTACGGCATCCGGTCGCGGCGGTGCATGGCAATAGTGACAGAACAATCAGCTTTGTCATCGTCCGCTCGCCAGTTCTAGACTCACCTGCGCATTCAGATAGTTTGCGCGGCTGGTGTAGTAGGCGACTTGCGCCTGGGCGACCTCGCTCTGGGCCGTGACGACATCTAGGGCAGACCCTTCGCCGCCCTCATACCGCAGACGGCTAAGGCGTAGATTTTCCCGCGCAAGTTTCACTTGTTGCTCCGCAGTCGGGATTTGTCGATAGAGAATACTCACTTCGTCCAGGGCGTCCTGGTATTCCTTTGAGAAGAGCCGCTTCGCAACACTTTTGTCTGTCTCCACCTGTCGCGCCTGGAACTGAAACTGCCGGCTCTCGCTGCTGGCCCGGAACCAATCGAATACAGGGATTTCGAAATGCGCATAGCCAGCATATCCACGATCCCGGCTCGTCGCCTGAAGCGCATCGACTCCGTACTGAAACATGAGATTGAGCTGTGGGAGGAGTTGCGCCCGCGCTTGGTGAGCACTGGCTCGATAACCGGCCGCCTGTGCGTCAAGGAGTTTGAATTCTGGCCGCTGTAGATAGGGTGCGTCCGGCTGTGTGGAAGCCGGGGCGGAGGGCGTGTCGTCGAGAACGTCGCTCAACGCCAAGGGGACATTCACATCTGTCGTCCAAAACGCCGCCAGCTCATGATTCGCAAGTTGCACTTCGAGAGTAGACTCGGCAAGCGCCTGCTGGAAGACACTAGTCTGCAATGATGCTTTCGTAAGGTCCGCTTGCGACGCTTCCCCATCGTTAACCAGCAGTTGAACCCGATCTTGAAAGGTTTTCGCTTCCAGCAAGTTTGCCTGGGCTGAATTCGCCAGCTTGCGCGCCAATAGGGCGCGGTAGTAGCTTGCGGCCACCGCTCGCTTCAGGTCCCGCGCGGAAAGAGCGAGGTTTGCATTTGCGGCGTCGCGCTCCGCCTGGGCATGCTCCAGAATCGCCCGCAGACGTCCGGAGGTATCAACTTCGAGGGTGCTCGTGGCGAGCGATGAATACTCCCGGAGGCCGTTAAGGTCGATAAAGCTAAATGCATTGCGGTCAAAGAGCAGGGGGCTGTTGTAGGTGAAGTTGTTGGCGATGGAGAACTGCGGGAGGAAGTTCGCCTGGGCGCTCCTTATTCCGTATTTCGCGATCTCCATCTGCTGCCGTGCACGCGTTACGGTAGAAGGCGCTGACTGCGCCAGGTGGATACAGTCGTCGAGTGTCAACGCTGAAGTTGGGTTTTGGGCGCGACTTGTCCCTAGCAGCAGCAGAAGAAGAAGACTAAACGGGGTTCCTTGGAGGCGCCTGAACGGGCGCGATCGCCGCAGCGGATCCGGCGCAACCATTTTGTACTTGATAGTCACTTCGCGCAATCGTTATCTCCGACTGGCCACAAAGTCGTTGACCGAACTACCTTCCAACAGAACGTTGTGGAAGGTGCTTGCGAGCAAGGTCTCAGCGACAACAATACGGCGATACGTTTGCCTGGGAGCAGATTGACGAAAACGCGCGTGCGGATAGCATCAATGCTCGGATCATGTGGTTCTTGCGTTATCGATCAGGGAGGCGGAACCACAGACTCCCGTCTTAATTCCAGGAGTCATCAGCCAGCTCATTTCGAGAGGCGGTTTAGGCGGATTCCATCGCCTCTTCCCTCTTCTGGGAAGCTCTCCAAATGTAACACAACACTCCTTCGACGACCCTCTCGCTGGATTCCCTCTTTTTTTCATCAGATCGGTTGCACACCACCGGTCGGGGTCATACTCATCGAACAATCGAACGCGAATATGGCTCTCTACGCCGCCTTATGCGTGAGGCAGTACTGGCGGGTCTCCAGTTGGAATCGATAGGCCTCCGGTCACGAGGACACGGATCAGTTCCGCGCGATCTTGCTTAGATAGCGGCATTCGCCGAATCTGCCGAATCGTTTTCTGCAGTGGGTAGTCGTACTCTTTGAGCGACATCTCACCGTCTTCCCAAGTCGCATAGCAGGCGAGCGCGAGGCCTGTCTTCGGCTGGCCCAGGCTGCCTGGATTCACGATTGTGCATCCGCCCACCTGCCGAATAAACGGTGTGTGGGTATGACCAACGAGCAGGATGTCAGCTTTGACCCATTGAACCTCTTTCTCCCATAGTTGGGATGCTTGCGAACGGTAGCCGAACAGAGGATCTGTAGGCGCCGCATGGACCAGATAAAACCTCGTTGCCCCGACCAAAACTTCTTTCTGAACCGGCTGATTTCTTAAGAATTCGAAATCGCTTTGCGTGCAGACGGTCCGCGTGTATCGCATGGTCTCGGAAGCGAGATGTTTGTAGGCGGGGGAACATTGCGGATCAACATCGAATCCCACCGCT
>Ga0302324_100029499_pt1 | contig 10391 bp, 9 predicted proteins | sample Palsa_T0_1_FD_201949 | JGI IMG/M metagenome (GOLD analysis project Ga0302324, IMG submission 201949) | Peat permafrost microbial communities from Stordalen Mire near Abisko, Sweden - Palsa_T0_1 | ecosystem: Environmental > Terrestrial > Soil > Palsa > Peat permafrost | place: Sweden: Abisko... | reverse complement strand
CTTCCCACACTACGCGCTGTATATGCTTAACGGCTATCAGCACTTTTTTGCCGCCGATCCAGTTATGGGTATCGACCAACAGATAGGCAATTTGCCAGGTCTGATCGTCAAAGATGAAATTATTTACGTGACCGAAATCGCCGTCCGCAGCATGAATATGATAGCCGGTAACCTTTTTCGAACTTCTTAAATGTCTGTCCTCATGGGAAATTTTTGTGCGGTCAACTTCTCTTATCGTTCTTGGATCAATAAGGGGGGTAGGCTGAACGACACCCCAGACACCGCCGGGAAAAAAGCCAGTTCCCCAATAACTCTGCCACGGATAATACTTCGCCAATTCTGCCTCCTGCTGGCGGGAAACCGGCTTTTCAGTATCGATGTCCGGGCTGTTGCGGACCTGTTCCTTCGTCAGGCCGACAGAGAATGTTTCGGATTCCCAGGAGTAATCAGTCAAGGCCTCGGGAGCAATCAGGACTTCCCGGGTGGACAACCAGTCACCTGTTTTCACGATCAGGTATCGTATTGTCCACGTTTCATCGTCGAAATAAAAATCCTTTACCATTCCGATGTCTCCATCTTTGGCTGCGATGCGGAACCCGAGCAAGTCTTTGATATTGCGTAACATAATTATTTGCTTAGTTTAAAATGTAGTTTGGCGTAAAAGTAGCATATGGTTCCCGCGGGAAAGTTATACGATTTGAGATTTGTTTTACAAAATTCACACCTTCGGCGATAAATTCAGGAAAGGTAGAATTAATGTGGGAATGATATAAATCAATGGGGCAATTCTATAATGGAGAGTGGCCTTTATTTCGATGAGTTCATGCGGACAGGCCTATTCGAAGAGCAATAAGGATAGCAGCCAGACGCGTACAAAACTGGATAAAAGTAAAGTCCCTAAAGACGTGACGGATGCCTTCTATAACCAATATCCGCTGGCCAGTTATGGGAATTGGTATGGCTATCCAACTTTTACAAACGGGTCTGCCTGGTATGATTACGATCCCAATTATTTCCTGACTGGAGATCCGGATAATTATGTCATTGAATTTAACAATAAGGACACAGCTTTTAAGGCCATTTACGCCAAAGACGGGACAAAAATAGCCTCTCATAAGGGCATGAGCATGGATATGCCGGCCGCCGTTACGGATGCAATAAATAATGGTGACTACAAGTCCTGGACGGTAGGAAAAGACAAAGAGGAAATATTCAAAGACAAGGATACAGACCAAATGAAAGTCTATAAAGTCAGTGTTTCAAAAGGGAGCGAAAAACATTTGCTTTATTTCCAACAGGATGGAAAAATGTTGAAAGACGTAAAGTCGGCATAAAAAACCGATAAAAAAGAAGAAGACCTGAAGGGAAAATCTCAATAAAGGTAACCCCGATTTGCTGCAGACGTCAGTAGTCGGGGTTTTCACAATGGATCATGTTTCCGGCTTTTTATATAATGACAGAAGGGGTGCTTTTTTTGCAAGTTCATTTAGCTTTAGCACGGTGGATTCGGCAGGGGGTATGTTTTTTTGCAGCGCGGAAGTTGTCGGCCGGCTCCGATCCGTCTGTTTTGCCGGACCGGCAGATTTGATTGTGGAGACGCTATTCATGCCTATCAACCTTTTATAATGAAAGTCATTTACCAATTGCCGAATCGGCCCCCGAGCCCGACTGACCGCAAAGAGCTGAGGGTATAATGAGGCGAACAAGGCATCTTGAGGGTAAATGAAGCTGATCTTTCCCATTGGTGGGGGTCACGAGGCGTTCATGACTAAGATGCGGAAAAAGGTACTCTACGCTGCGGAGTGGCGGGATCAAATAAATCAGGAAACCCTCACTATGAAATCGACACCTTCCCAGCGGCCTGACTCCGGCCAGTAAAAAGTGAATTGTACCGAACTGCCCTTCGGAAGTCCCGTTGCGGGCAAATCTGCGTAATGGATTCCAAGCGTCGTATCGATGGTTTTTTTGTCACTTGTCGTCTTCCAGCCATCATTACTCCAATGAACAACGGCGTCGGCCAGCGACTCGATGCGCAGTATTTTACCCGACTCCATTTTTTGTATCTTGTGATTAAAGCGCCACAATGCCAGCGAGGATTTAGTGTCTTGCTTAATATACCGGTCAACGGTTTGTGGCGGCAAATCGAAGACCTGGCCGTCAAGCAGTGAACGCTGCAGCTTAAGGTATTCGGCATGCGCCCAGACCAGGGGCATGGCCGATCCCGAAGGCTGACCGAAATATAACTCTCGTGCCGGGATGTCTGGCTGGTCCCAAACCTGTTCGGAGATCAGGCCACCTTCGTTGGAAAAATACTGCATTGCTGCCTTCAGTTCCTTTGCTTTTTCTTCTCTGCCTGCCATGAGTTCGTAATGCCCCCGTTCCCCGGTGAGTAGCGGCCAGCCACGTCCGATGCCTGTTCCGTCGAATGGCGCGCCATCGGCATGTTCGCCATAGCCATCGTCGTTATAGCGATGCCAGGTGGGGCCGCCGGGAGTCTCTATCTTCAGCAGATCGTCAATGATCTTTATCGTGTCGCAGATGCGCGGATCGTCGGCTGCCCTTAATCCGAACCTTACCAGGGCCAGCGCGTCCGGGCTTATTAAATGAATGGCGATACGTGTCGATTCTTCCGAAGACACGTTCTTTACATGGACAGGATTCATGAGCATTGAATCGCTTTCTCCTTTTTTTACCGGCGCCGTCCGGACATAATACCCGGCCACTTCGTGCTTGCGGGACCAGTCTGTGTCTGATACATAGGTCCACTTTTCGATACAGCCATTCCAGGTGTCGGCAACTTCCCGGAGATACACGGCCGTGGACTTTTCGTTGTTCAACTCCGCCATGTCCGCAGCCGCCAGAAGCGAGGCTATTTCCGCACCTAAGGTAAAGGAAGAATAGCCGGGATCCTCCTCCCATCGGTCCTGGGCGCTGACCGGACCATTACGCGCCACGTAAGCTGCCGCTGCGCGCGTCATTGGCCAGAATTGCTGCATAGCTTCCAGGTCCAATGCTTTTTCGCGATAGGCCAGGTTCACCAGTAGAATGGGCAACGCGGTTTCGTCCATTTGAAGGCCATTCCAGTAAGGGGTACCATCGATCCACATATTCTGGGCCCAGTGCCCGTCCGGCTGCTGGGTCGATCGTAAATAATCAAGGACCCGGCGCGTATCTCCGTGGGCGTGTGCAGCCAGCAACCCCCCGGCAGTTTCTACCATGTCGCGGGTCCAGACCAGATGATAACCGCCCTGGTCCTTATCGCCTTTGCTGAATCCCCAGGGTAATGCCAGACTCGCAATGAAGGCCCCTGGTGAACTTTTCGATTCGTGGGTTCGCAGGACTGCAAGACTGATCTGTGAAAGATGGTCCGGCCGGAATATTCCATTTTTCAGGGAAGCGTGTGATTTTACCCAATCATGCCATCCCGCGATATAATCTTTCTTCGCCGAATCAAACCCGTCCCGGATGCTTGTAATGGCATTCCTGGCTGCGCTTTCTGTATCTTTTCCGAAACCAAGCGCCAGCACAAAATTTCCATCCGACCCCACGAGATCGATCCTGCCTAAGAGCGCCGTATTGCCATTTTCCGCACGGGTATACTCCCGGGTCATCTCTTTGCAGGTCTTGAGCTCCAGCCAGCCGTCCGATGTTCCGGCGAATCCGGCGGAACGTTTCAGCCACGAAGCCGAGCAGGCGAGTGCCAGCGTATTTTCTCCCTGCTTTGCGAATAATAACGGAACCTCGTCAAATGTTCCCACCCAGGCAGTATTGCCGCCTCCCTGGTTCCCCAGGTGCGGCGCCAGCAGGACATGCAGCTGGTACGACTCCAATTTGCCTTCCAGGGGGACGAACGAGATCTTTTGCAAAATGGTGTCGCGATGCGGATCGGCAACGATCTCCTTTTCTATGCGGTAAAGATGGTTCTTGCACGTATTGGTCAAGCGGTAAGCCGGCGCTCCTTCCGCCAGCCATTTCACTGTCGAGGTGGTATCACGCTTTTCTTCGGAGAAAAGATCCGCTCCATCCGTGATGATCAGTCCCATATCGCGGATGGCGGCATTGTCCGGGCGGGGATAATAGACCTCGTTTAAAATACCATGGCTCAGCGTGAACCATACCCGACTTTTGTCGCTCAGGGCGGTTCCGATCCCCGTTTTGGCGCTGGAAGTCCAGCGAGCAGGGATTCCGGGCCAACCCGGCGCAAAACGATCCACTATCGTCTTTATCTCCGTCCGTATGGACGTTGTCTGCGGTTCTGCTGTTTCTATCATAAAATTTGATTTTTAAAATGTGCTATTGGGTGAAATAAACAAGGGACTCAAGGTAGGTCGCATAGCCTTGTTGATTGTTATTTATTTTTACGGGACATTTATAAAATTCACGGCTTTTCATGAAGCAAGCCATTGCACGGTTTTATCAAGCTTATCCCGACTGAACCCTTTTGGCATCCTGAAGATGCATAAATCGGGCCACGGCAGGACGTGTAGCAATCTTCATCGGAATTACATAAAAGTTTCCTGATTTGATGTAACATTTTGGAATGAAATTAATGTCACTTTTAGGGTAATCTAAAATAAACATTTATGAAACACATCATTTCTTTCGCTAAAAAGGCAATTTCATTGTTAGTGATTGCTACTTGCTTTATACACGCAAGTGCCAGTTCACAGAAAGTTCACTTTCAGGAATCCAAGGTGGTTCCTGCCGCCCAGGGAATGGTAGAAATAAGCGTCAACAAGGATAAGGGGTATGACGTCGACATCAGTATCCTGCACCTGGCCAGTCCTCAGCGGTTGCAGCCCGCAGAAAAAACGTACATCATATGGATGGACACTGAACGCAACGGTACGAAGAATCTTGGGGAAATGCAAAGTAAAGACGGCTTTTTGTCCAACACCCTGAAAGCCACAATGAAAACCACGACCCCTTTCAGGCCGACACGTATCTTCATCACTGCCGAAGATGTGCCTGCCATTTCCAATCCGCATGGCCAGCAGGTGTTGACCACAGCGACATTCAACTAGGGTCTGATTAATCCGTCGATCCATATCCGCCCCGGGCGGTATGCTTTTCGGGTATGACTCGGGGTCATGATATCGACTATATGTTTGCACAGTCGCAGGCATGGCGGTGGATGTTCGCACTGGCCTGTGATTTCGGCGGTCGCTTGATTTATTTCCGGCAGGATAAATGTTTCCAGCGGGAACATTCCTATGCAGCGACTGCTAAATCTACGAAAATATTCGGATATTATCCGGTATCGGCCATACAATTGTAAGAATTTTAACGCCCGTCACAGCAAATCATCGCAGCAAAGCCTGTCCGGGATTGGTTTATCCTTTAATTAACATTGATAATCACGCAATACATCCGGGAATAGGGTAACATTGATAAGGATAGTTTTTCTCACACAATAAATTCTAATAATGAAAATGAAAAGCAAGGCAATGTTTCTGGCTGCATTTGCAGTCACCGGAAGCTGTTTATTTGCCCAGGGACAGAAGCCTTTTACTGGTATAACGGATGAAAACGAAACTCCTATTGTCAAGACTTCCTATGTCAAAGGGGCTACGCAACCGATAGACTTTGAAAAGGCGGCCTCCGCCGCTGTGCCGGCCGTCGTGCATATCAAGACTACGACTAAATTCCAGGAGGACGCGGGTCAGGGCAATGACCAGGAGCCGCAGGAACAAGATCAGCGGGCATCCGGTTCGGGAGTGATCATCAGCAATGACGGATATATCGTCACCAATAATCATGTAGTGAACGGGGCTACGTCGATCACGGTTACCCTGAACAACCGCAAAAATTACATTGCGACGGTGGTGGGTGCGGATCCCAATACAGACCTGGCATTGATAAAGATAGATGCTCAAGATCTTCCTGTCATGGCGATTGGGAACTCGGATGATGTCGTGCTGGGACAGTGGGTGCTGGCGATCGGATATCCTTTGAACCTGGATGTGACGGTTACCCAGGGTATCGTCAGTGCAAAATCGAGGAACATCGGCATAAATACCCAGGCTGAAGCGCCAGTGGAATCTTTTATTCAGACCGATGCCGCCGTGAACCCCGGTAGCAGCGGAGGCGCTCTGGTAAATACCAACGGGGAGCTGATTGCGATCAATTCGGCCATTGCCTCTACAACAGGTTCCTTTGCCGGATACGCTTATGCCATTCCCTCCAACCTGATGCAAAAAGTGATCAGTGATATCATGAAATATGGCGCAGTGCAGCGGGGCTATCTCGGGATCAGCATGGCGCCCGAAGGCTTGGATGACGAGAAGAAAAAAGAGCTGGGGATTAACGATGATGCGGCGGGTGTATTTGTCATGAGCGTGGATCCCAACGGGGCTGCGGGAGAAGGAGGTCTGGAAAAGGGAGACGTGATCATAAAGATCAATGACGAGGAAGTAAATGCCGATGCGCGGCTCTCAGAGCTGGTCGCCACGCAGAAACCGGGGGATAAAGTGAAGATCACGTTCCTGCGAAATGGGGCAGAACAAAATACGGAAGTGGTTCTGAAGGATAAACCGGGTGCATTTGCCGCTATCAAAGCCGCTGAAGTGGGATCGCTTGGAGCCGATCTTGCCGATCTCAGCAAAGAGGACGCGGACAAACTGGACCTGCCAGGCGGCGTAGTCGTGAGCAATATCCATGACGGGCTGCTCAGTACCGAGACCGATATGCGCCCCGGGTTTATTATCACGAAAGTGGGCGACATCCCCGTGAAATCCGTAGAAGAGTTTAAAGACGCCTTAAGCAGGCAAGACAATAATTTCCAGGTGCAGGGGGTGTACCCGGACGATGGAAAAGTTTATTACTATGGTATTAACGATTTTAAGAAATAACTGAATATAGTTCAATAAAGGCCGCCCCGGTTTTCCGGGAGCGGCTTTTTATTTGCCTGTATCAGTTGTGCAGGTGTCATGGGTATAGGAGGAGACTGATGGAAGATCTGTGTCATCAGCTCATATAAAGCAGGATGTTTTTGCTTAAACTGTTCAGGTTGCTCAAAAAAGTATTCCGCCGCCACCGCCAGGAACTCTGCTTTATTTTTAGCGCCATAAATATTGATGTCCGATTTGCCGGCTTTGATGGCATCAATATTGTCTGCCATCAGATTCAACCAGGGCAGACTGTATTGTCTTTTTAGCAGCGCTTCCGGCAGCCCATCCACAGCACCGTCCTCTTTATCCAGGAGGTGCACGAATTCATGGATACCGGCATTTTCTTTGCCGGAAGTATCCGCAAAGCCTTCTCTTAAGGCAGGTTTGGACAAGATCATCAGCATTTGCATCGGGCCTTCCCCCACCATACCCAGGACATCGCGTCCCTGACCCTTAGTGGAATAATTGTCGGCATTGAATGCATCGGCGTATAACCACACATCCCGCAGATTATAATATCTCCATTCCGGAAACCCGAATATCGGGATGACAGCGCTGGATGCCACCAACAACGTGTCCAGGTCTTCCACCTGCGTATCTACCCCGGTTATGCGAATATATCCCAGGAATTCTTTTAGTTTGCTTTCAAAACGGATTTTCCCTGCCTCATCGAGGGCGCGGTAAAAGGAGACATGTTGTGTCAGGAGGTTCTTATAGCCGTCTGGCAGCCGGACCTTCTTTAATGGCCGCTTATAAAAGGCAATGCCGGTTGCAGCCAAGGCGATGATCAGTAAAGCAATAATGGGGGTCACTCTCCCAAGTTAGCGCTTTTTCACCGGTTAAGAGAGGCCGCCCTTTTTTGGGCGGCCTCAGACATTACCAATACACAGCTTCCCTATCAGTTCTCCTGGAATTTCTTGTAATCCAACCCTAAATTCTCCAGTAGGCTAACGAAAATCCCTCTGGTATTTTTGACATTTCTGATCTCTTCTATTCTGTCGTCTTTCAGCGTGATTTCGAGCTCAGCCATTAAACCGTCAACTTTTTTGTTGGTGGCAGGAATTTCATGCCACCCTTTCATCAGGGCGGGAATGGAGTGAGAATTTGTTCCCGTAATTTTCAATTTTGCGGTCACCTTATCACCGTTCGTTTTGACATTTTGAATGGTGAACTTCAAGTCGGGGATGCCTTGGAGAAGGGATCGAAAAGCGGAGATATAGATCGGCCTGTTTACCTCTTTTCCTAACAGGAGAGCTCTGAAATCATCCGCCAATATGGCGTTGGCCCTTTCAAATTTGCCGCTTTCGATATCGGTAAATACTTCGGTAATTAAACTATTTGTGTTCATTTTTAAATTATTTTTTGTTAATAAATAAAATACATAAATAACCTTCCCACGTGGCGTGCTGTTTCGGCGATGAATGGACTGCTGACAGAAGTCGAATCAAACGTAAAAAATAGTTCTTAAAAAAACATTAGAAGCATATTAGAATTCTGTTAGAATTCGCAGGCAAATGCAGGAGGTTTTCAAGTCTCTAATCCCATTCTAATACGGCTCTAATTATTTGTTAATCCCTGCGAGTTACTTTAGAAACAAGATGAAAATGGTTGATCCGGTGATCCAGGCATTGGATAAAACTTTATAAGCCTAACTAAACTAAGGATTGATTATGAAAAAACTAATTTTTGCAGGTGTGATCACTTTAATGATGAATGGCCTTAAGGCTCAGTCGATGGCGGATGCGCGGAAACTGTTGTATTACGAGCGCTACGATGGAGCTGTCCATCAATTACAGGCGCTGCTAACGGCGGACCCTAACAACACTGAAGCCTGGTGGCTGCTGACTCAAGTCTATTTGCATCGCCATCAGCTACAGCAAATAAGAGACAGCCTGCAACAGATGGCGGCATCTTTGAGCGAGCAACCGTTCGCCCTCTGCGCGAAGGGGCAGATTCTGAATGATTTTAGTTTCACTGACCAAAGGGTACTGTTGAAGCGTAGCGCTGTCAAATCCTTGCATCAAATAATCGGGTAAGAACATGGACTGTTCATTGGTAATTTGTTTGTCCAGGTTGCTTCCCAGCAAGAAGTCGATGGCAAACTTGCTCCAGTATTGATGACAACTATCTAAATTCTTATGGATTATTTCGCGGTAGGTTGGTGCTTTGCCCGTTAGAATATTTTTGAAGAAGATGGAATTGTGCGCTCTTTTTGTTCGCCATTCAACATGAGTTTTTGCTCTATTACACTTCGATGGTCTTGTTTGTATTCTTGTAAAAAGACATTATAATTATCGACAGAAAGTGCATACTGCATAATGCCTCGGGTGAATTTTAAATAGAAATAAGGGTCTGAATTATCAAATGTGCCATAATTAAAAGCAACATCCATTCCAGATGAGCTATCTATGACCCTTATAGCACTATGTCCCCATATGGAATAAAGCTCATTTGCAGGCCCGCAGGTGATCAGGCTAATTCGCAAATGACTGGTATCTGCCGATTGTCCCTGTGATAATGACCAAATGATGAGAAAGGGAAATATGAAAATTGCTTTGAAAAGTAATTTCATCCATGAATTCTTTGGTGAAAAGTACAGAATATTTCCAGGAAGGTCGTGTTCAGACGCTTCGCTCATCGCTCTCGCTGACGCACCCTACTTTTTTGTCACGCGTAAAATATTGTGCAATATCATGCAATTTTGCATAATATTGCAATACGCTGCATCGATTTTAATAACCTTCAGAACTGCCCAAAAATGAAAAAACATTCGATAGTCGCCGACGTACTGGCCGTAGCCATTTGTATCTTGTTTTTACCTGGTTGTTCCGGTGACAAAGAACAAAATGTACTCAGCGACCAGGAAAAAAAGGATGGCTGGACCTTGTTGTTCGATGGAAAGACCATGAATGGCTGGCACTTATTCAACAGGGGCAGTATCCCTTCGGCCTGGTCAGTGGACAGCGGCAGACTCATATGCAATCCCCACGCAAAAGATGTGAAACATGGCGACCTGGTCACGGACAAGGTATTTCAGGATTTCGATCTGCAATTCGACTGGAAAATATCAAAAGCGGGTAACAGCGGATTATTCATCAACGTCCTGGAGCGGCCGGACCTGGGAACAACGTTCTCCACCGGTGAGGAGTATCAGCTATTAGATGACAAGAATGTACCGTCGGAGTATGTCAGCAACCTATCCCACAAAGCGGCTGCCATCTTCGGTGTGGTCCCCAATACCAGCAATACCGTTCCAAAGTCGGGCGAATGGAACCATTCGCGCATCCTTCAACAAAATGGAGCGGTAACCTTTTGGCTCAACGACGTGCTTACCGTGCAGGTCGATCTGAAAAGCGATTCGTGGAAAAGTTTGGTGGCGGCCAGCTCGCTGAAGAAATATCCCGAGTTCGGGGTTGCCGTCAGCGGACACCTCGCCCTGCAGGACTGGACAAACGGCGTAGCCTTCAGGAATATAAAGCTCAAGGACCTTGGGCAAGGTGC
>Ga0302324_100029498_pt1 | contig 10391 bp, 7 predicted proteins | sample Palsa_T0_1_FD_201949 | JGI IMG/M metagenome (GOLD analysis project Ga0302324, IMG submission 201949) | Peat permafrost microbial communities from Stordalen Mire near Abisko, Sweden - Palsa_T0_1 | ecosystem: Environmental > Terrestrial > Soil > Palsa > Peat permafrost | place: Sweden: Abisko... | reverse complement strand
CGAGCTGATCGCCTCCGACGCGCCGGCTGATCCAGGCCTTCGGCACGCCTTGAGCGTTACGGATCGCGACGCCCTCGTGCTTGAAGGCGAGATAACGCGCCGGCGTCGAGCCGGAGTTGAAGTGCTGATGTAACCACATATTAGGCGGCACGATCATGGTGCCAACTTCCCATTTGAATTGCTGCGGCTCCTCGCCTTCTGGCCACATCAGCGAATAACCCTCACCCGACAGTACGATGACGTGCGCACCCGGCCCATGGGCATGCGCCTTCTTGTAGGTACCGATCGGAAATTGCGAGATGTGGCTGTTCATCGAACCTTTGGCCATATTGAAGCGGATATGGCCGCCGCCGGCGCCGCGCTCGGTCGCAGTGATCAGCGGAATATTCACCGCATCCGGGACGAAGTTGGTCGAGAGTAGGAAGCCCTTCTGATCGCCTTTCGAACTGAAGTAATCCGGCTCGCCGGCGAAGCGATCCTTGAAGTCGTACTTGGTGTTGAAGATGAAATCGATGTCTTCGTAGAGGTTAATGACCGGCGGAGCATTGGTGACGGCGACGTAGCGGGCAGGTTCACGCCCCGAGCCATTGAAGTGCTGGTGATGGCAGTTGAGCGGAATGGCGAACAGCGCACCTTCCTTCCACTCGAACGTGATGCGCGCGCCGGCATCGTTCCACACCGTGGTCGAGCCGCGGCCACTCAGCACCAAAATCATTTCTTCGTAGAGTTGCCGGTGCGGCGCAAGGCTTTTGCCCGGCGGAATCTCCATCACATAGCAGTCGTTCGAGGTGCGTGACGCATCGTGATTGAGAAAGACCGCGTTGCCGGCGCGGCGTGCCCACGGCTTCAGCTCGACGGCGCGCAGGTTCTGCACGTAGAACGACGGGATGATGTCGAGGCCTTCGGCCTTCACCCAACGGGTGTATGGCGTTTCCTTCTCGGTCTTAAACTTGCTGGCAAGTTCTTCAGAAACGATGGCGTTCTTAGCCATATTGCTCTCCTTACCGCGGCCTCGCTTTCGCGTAGAATCGCGCACTTTGACCCGGAAATCCAGTGAGCAGAACAGCGCGAAACTGCCCGCGCTTTCACTGCTCTACTTTCAGTCCGGCCGCTTTGATGATCGGCCACCATTTGTCGATATCGGCCTCGCGCAGGGCCTCAAGCGCCGCAGGCGTGGTCTCGCCGTTCCCTGGCATGTCCAGCCCCATTTCGACAATCTGTTTGTGCAGCGCCGGGTCCGAAATCGCCGCAACGATAGCCGCATTGAGCTTGGCGACGATATCGGCCGGCGTGCCTTTCGGCACCCATAACGCGTTCCATACCGACACGTAAAAGCCCGGCAAGCCAGCTTCGTCCACCGTCGGAATCTCTGGCGCCGCTTCCATCCGGGTCTTCGCGGCCAGCGCATAGGCTCTGATCTGCCCGTTGCGCACGAGCGGCAAGAAACTGCCGGTCGCCGTGCACATGAAATTGATCTGCCCTGCCAGCATGTCCTGCATGGCAGGCGGGCCGCCGCGATAGGGCACGAAGCGCCATTTCACGTTGAGCCTGCTTTGCAACAGCAGCCCGCACAGATGCTGAGCGGTTCCGGTTCCGACGGTGCCTTGCAGAACCTTGTCCGGATTCGACTTTATCCACGCAACCAACTCAGGGAGCGACTTAGCCGGCACGTCATTGGTCGTCACCAGCAGGAGCGGATAGCTCGGCAGCAGCACGACCGGCGCGAAGTCGACGGACGGGTCATAGGGCAACGCCATGGTCGCGGGTGTCGCGACGAATGCTTCCGAGTTGCCGAGCAGGAGCGTGTAGCCGTCCGGATCCGACCGTGCGACACGCGCTGCGCCGATCGTGCCCGAGGCACCACTGACGTTCTCGGTGATGACCGGCTGGCCGAGCGCAGTCTTCATCCGATCCGCGATCAGACGAACGAGGTTGTCGGTAACGCCGCCGGCCGGATAAGGCACTACGATCGTAATCGGCCGTGACGGGTAGGTCTCCGAGCGCGCGTCACATGCGGCGCCCAGCAGCACAATCGCAAAGACGAAACCGCCGTACCTCACGCCGGCCGCCGGCCCGGCTTTACAGACTCATGATGATCGTCATGGTCGTGGTGATGCTCATGACCGTGATGGTGCCCATGATCATGAGCGTGACCATGCGAATGGTCATGGTCGTCGTAGTCATGCTCGTGATGGTGGATGCGCTGGCGCGGCCGCGGCCCCCGCGGATCCTCGCTGAATACCAGCGATTTGATGGTAACGGGCACCGTGTAGGACGGCATGCGGATGCGGCCGAGATCGATGTAATCGAAGTCCCACAGCACCACGCCGTCGATCACCAGAATCTCGCTCTGAACATTCAACTCGTCACGCAGGATATGACCCAGCGTCTGGGCCACGTCGCCATCGAGCATGATGTAAAGCGGCTGCTTTTTGGCAATGCGTTCGGCCAATCCGCGCTTGATGCCTTCGGCAAAGGCCGCAAGCCGGTCATAGGCCGGCATACCGGTCCAGCGCAGCGCCAAGGCGATCTCACGGTCGGTATCGACGATATCGAATGCCGTTATATGGTTGCGAATGGCAGCGGCGAGCTTGTCCGGATCGATCGTCTCTTCGCACGCGAACGGTGGCAGCAATACCTGTAGATTGCGGCGCGGCAGCAAGACACCGGGCGCCGAAATGTAGCTGGTATTGCCGGAAAGCTGCACGCTGTACTCGGAAGCGCCGAGCGCGGTGGCGCGAATGCACTCGCCGGCCGGCAGCACCGGCCACGGCAACGCGCTGCGCGCGATACGTTCGCGAATAGCGTGGCCCAGCCGCGGCCCCATATCGCCAAAATCGCGCTTCTCGCGCTCATAGATGTATTCGGAAACACCCCCGGAAAACATGATCCCGTCGATATGACCAAGCTCCGCGATCGGGTCGGTAAGGTAGAGATGCTCGACATCGTGCGGCATCGGCCGCGCCGTGAGTGCCGCGACCAGCGCGTCGGCCATGCCGTCGGCAACTTTCTGCATGTCGGCGACGTCGATGACGTCATCACGATTCCAGGAAAATCCGGCGCGCCTGGCGTGGTGCTTCCCGGCCGGATCGAGCCGCACGATCTTGCCGTTCTCGACCACCTGTAACCGGCCGCCGATATGAATGGCCGCGGTCGCGATCACCTTTCCGTTCTCGACCAAACCAAGCTTCGTTGTGCCGCCGCCAATGTCGATATTGAGGATGCGCTTGTTCTCATCGCTGGAGACCCGCGCGGCACCCGAACCATAGGCTGCGAGCATCGCTTCCATGTGATGGCCGGCAGTAGCGGTGACGAACTCGCCACCCTGCTCCGACAGGATCGCGGCAATGCCTTGTGCATTGTCCCGCCGCAACGCTTCGCCGGTGAGAATGACGACGCCGGTATCGATCTGCTCGGGCCTCAGCTTCGCCGCGTTATAGGCATCGTCGATGATGGCGCCGAGCGCGGCATCGTCGATGCGCTCTTCGCTTTGATAGGGCGTCAGCGCTACCGGCGACTGGAATAAGGTCTCGCGCGAGACGACGTAATAGCGGCTGGTCAGATCCTCACCCATCCGGCGGAGATTGACGCGAGAGAAGATAACCTGCGTGCCGGATGAGCCGATATCGATGCCAACCGTCATCAGCGACACGAAGTCCTGGCGCCAGAGTGGATTATCCTCCAGCGGGACGTCGTCGTTCTCGAAATCATAGTCGTGGTCGTGATCGTGGTCGGAATCTTCATCGTGCTGGTGCACGATGTTCTGGCCATAGATGTGGTCAGCGAGGCTATGGCCCTTCTTTGTTTGGTCTTCCGGGTCGGACATTCAGTCTTCCTGGCGCACAGGGCAGCTTTCTTCCCGCGCCAGTACGCGCACGTCAATGCCACAATGGGGGCTTCGATCCGCCCAACGTGGCCGCCAACTTAGCTATTCGAACGCGCTATTCCGACTTCTGCGCATCCTGATGGGGCACAGCGCTGCCGGCCGCCAGCAGGAACCACGCGAGAAAAATGTACCAGGATGAATTTTCGGTCAGGCCGGGAATCGGCAACGAGATCGGTAACGCCGCCAACACACCGAGCAAGGCCAAGCAGCCCGCAATGACAAACAAGGCGATGTTCGGAGCGTAGAGCTTCATAGTGCTACCCCTGGATGCATTTCAAACACTTCCGCCGGAGATTGCGCTGCCAATTCTTAAAATTCGAAAACGAGTCCCTGCCGCGGCAAAACAATGGACGCGAAAATAGTGTGATTTGGCCTTGTACGGTAAAGGCTCCATTAAGCACTTACCCCGCTCGGTAACCGAGAAGTTTAAGCCACCGATAAGAATTTTCATCTAGGCAATAGGCACAGGTTATGGAGCGCCGCGACCTATGCGTCTCATCATCCGCTTCTTGAAAGACGAGAGCGCCGCAACGGCGATCGAATATGGTTTGATCGCGACCGGAATCGCAGTCGCGATCATTCCCGTGATCACCGGGCTCGGCAGCAAGCTGAAGACGACGTTCACATCGGTGTCATCGGCGCTGCGATAAGCCGCCGCGCCGACAGCGAGGCACCTGTCAGACGCGAATAACGATTTTGCCGAAGTGGGTGCCTGAAGCCATGTGCTTGTAGGCAGCCTGCGCCTCGTCGAAACTGAACACCTTATCGATGACTGGCTTGATCTGGTTCGCGCTGATCGCGCCATTCATCGCCTCGAACATTTCAGTTGAGCCCACAGAAATGCCCTGCACATTGGCGCGCCGCGCCAGGATCAGGCTTGGATTGAGTTCGGTCGCAGCACCACTTAAGCCGCCAATCATACTGATCTTGCCGCCGATGCGGATGGCGCCGAAGGATTTTGCCAACGTGCCCTGCCCGCCGACCTCGACGACATGATCGACGCCGCGACCGCCGGTGAACTCGACCGCGGATTTCTCCCAATCAGGCGTAGTCTTGTAGTTGATAGCATGGGACGCACCGAGCGACCTGGCACGTTTGAGCTTATCGTCGCTTGAAGACGTGACTATCGCGCTCACACCCATTGCGTGAGCAAACTGCAAGCCGAAGATCGAAACGCCACCGGTGCCTTGCAGCAACACCGTCTGACCCGCGATGAGCCCGGCATGCCGCACCATGGCGTGCCACGCGGTTAGCGCGGCGCAAGGCAGCGTCGCACCTTCCTCGATGGAAAGATGCGCGGGAATTTTGACAACGCCATCTTCCTCCAGCACCGCATATTCGGCGAGCATACCGTCGATGCTGCCGCCAAGCGCGCTTGCCTGCACATTCTGGCTCGGCTCACCACCCGTCCACCGCTGAAAGAAGTTTCCAGCCACCTTGTCGCCGACTTTGACCCGGCTCACTCCCGCGCCGATTTCGACCACCTCGCCGGCACCGTCGGACAGCGGCACGACCTTGTCGCGTACCGGCATGCGGTAGGTGCCGCGCACAATGCCGAGGTCCCGAAAATTCAGCGAGCAGGCGCCGACCTTGACCAGCACTTGTCGATATTGCGGCTTCGGTTGCGGCAGATCGACCCGCGCCAGCGCTTCAATCCCAGCGCCACTTTCCGGCAATTGATAGGCACGCATTCGCATTCCTCCCGGGAAATGTCCTGACTAGAGAAAGATCGGATCGGTCTTCACACCACCGGCGTGACGTTGACGGACACGCCCATACGCTGTCCGCCCGATCCTAGAATAACACCGTCGACCGGCGCGACATCAGTGTAGTCGCGGCCAATCGCCAGTGAGACATGATCCTCGGCAGCAAGGATGGCGTTGGTGGGATCGAGCCCAATCCAGCCGGCGGCTGTCCCGCACCACAGCAACACCCACGCGTGCATCGCCTCGCTGCCTTGCAGCCGCGTTGCACCGTTTGGCGGCGCGGAACGCAGAAAGCCGCTGACATAAGCGGCCGGCAGGCCAATACCGCGCAATCCGGAGATCATGATATGCGCGAAGTCCTGACAAACACCGCGGCGCAGCGCAAACGACATCGGCGGCGTGGTCGTCACCGTGGTGGCGCCGATCTCGTAGGCGATGTCGGCTTTCAGGCGGTGGATCAGTTCGATCGCGGCATCGAGAATCGGACGGCCGGGCGGAAAGCTTTCACGCACGTAATCGCGGATCTCGGGATCGAGTGACACCATCCGGCTCGGAAACAAAAAATGGGCCGGCGACAAATGCCCGATGTCGGTGACCGCAAATGCTTCATCGCGGACCGCTTCCCATGCGGGTGTCGAAGACGGCTCCGGTACCGACGGCGCATCGACGGCAACCCGCGCCGCAAGCCTCACCGTCAGCGTATCATGAGGCTCTTCAACTTCGAGCCACGTCAGCCGGTTGCCGAAAAAGTCCTGACCTTCGCGGCGATGCGCCGGCTCGGGCAAAATCTGCAACGCGGCGACCTGCACCCGTTCTCCGTCGCGCGACACCGGTGTCAGCCGCAGCACATGGCGCGCATAGGCGACCGGCGATGCATAGCCGCATGTCGTCGTTTGCCTGACGTCGTAAATCATGCGAGCGCCTCCCACGCCGCGTCCGAGCGCTCTTGGTTGGTCAGGTACGTCGAACTGATTGCGTCCGATAGCTTCATCAGCGAATTCTCGATCTCCATAATCAGGCTGTCGGTGATTTTCGAAGCGTCAGCCGTTCGCAGTCCGGTCGCGATGGAAGCCGCAATCTGCTGTACCGGCGACAGGCGGCCGGTGGAGTTTCGCCGCGGCAACGCGCCTAGATGGGTTTCGATGCGGTCGAGCTGAAAGATGACCGAGCGTGGATTGTTTGGATCGAGCATGACGAGATCGATCACCGGCGCGAGCGCCGCAATCATGACATAGCGCTGCCGGTAACTGATCTGGCTATCGGCAAGATCAAGCAGCACATCGAGGCCGCCGTCCGGTGCACCTTTCTCGGCGAATGCCCGTACCAAACGACAGGTCAACAGCGCACGCTCGATACGGCGGCCAAGCTCAAGAAAGCGCCAGCCGGCAAGTTGCGTCATGTTCTCCTGGGCGAGACCTGAAAGCGAGGAGATGATCCGCAATGCGGCCTCTACCCGTTCGGCGATGATGCTTTCCGGCGGGCCGGCCGGCAGCGGCGCCGCGATCATGATTGCAAGGTCGTTGATGGCCCGCCAGGCATCTGGAGAAAATCGGTCGCGGATCACCGAAGCGGCCGAACGAGCAGCACGCGTGAGGTACGGCAGCGAGCCACTCGGATCGCCGCGCGTCAGCGCCGCGCGCGCAATCAACGCCGCGGGAGCACCCTCGGTATCGCCCACGATCGCGTCCCACGCACCAAGAAGCGAAGCCAGGCTAGCGATAACCGGAGCCGCCGCGTCGTCGGCGCTGCGGTTGATCATGGCGCGAACCAGCCGCAACGTCCCCTCGGCCCGCTCAACATAACGTCCGACCCAGAACAAATTATCGGCGGCACGACTTGGCAGCAGTCCGCTGGCACGCTGCACCTGCATGCGTTCCGGCGTCGGCAGCAATGTCGCTTCGCCGACCGGCCCATGGGTCAACACCCACGCGTCAGCCGTGGCGGCACCGCGCTGCAAGGTGACAGCACGCGCGTCGGCGCTCTCTGCGATCCGCACAAAGCCTCCTGGCATGACCTGCCAGCTTTCACCGACCTTGGCGATGAACAGCCGAAGCGTGAATGGACGCGGCTGTAAGTTGCCATCACGCCATACCGGCATGCTCGACAGCGTAACAGCTTCCTGCACGACATAATCGACGCCGCGATCGCGGATCGATGCCACAAGCTGCTGCCGCTGCGTTTCGTCGAGCTTGCCACCCAGGATTTCACTGCCCTGACGACCGTCGGTGAAAGCTTCGGTGAACGCCGACGCGATGACCATGCTGTCGAGCTTTTCGATCATTTCCTCGCGAACATCGATGCGGCCAAGCCACCAAGTCGCGATGTTCGATATTTTCAGCTCAGCACCCAGCACAGTAGGCGCAAGCGCGGGCAGGAAAGCCAGCATCGCGCGCGCTTCGATCAACCCGGCACCGAGCGAATTGACAATCACGACCTTATCGTCGCGCACCGCCTGCAACAAACCAGCGACGCCGAGGTGCGACGCCGCATTGAGTTCGAGCGGATCGGCAAAGTCGGCATCGATACGGCGCAGCAGCACTTCGGTTCGCCGCAGCCCCGACACGGTGCGAATGAATACGCCGTCGTCCCGCACGATCAGATCTTCACCGTCGACCAGCAACAGGCCGAGATAGCGCGCGAGATAAGCGTGCTCGAAATAAGTCTCGTTCATCGGGCCAGGCGTGAGCAGGCAGGCGCGAGCATCGTCCTGTTTGTTCAGTGCGAACAATTCGGCCTGGAAGGCCTGAAAGAACGGCGCGACCCGCTCGACGCGCGTTGTGCGATAGATGTCAGGAATGGCGCGGGACAGAGCGAGACGGTTCTCGATGGCGTAGCCGGCACCGGATGGCGCCTGGGCGCGATCGTTAAGAACCCACCACCGGCCGTCAGCGCCGCGACCGACATCGACGGCGTAGAAGCGAAGATGCGCACCGCCGGGAGGCGCGACACCGACCAGCGGACGCAAGAACTCCGGATTGCCGGCAATCATCGCTGCGGGCAGACGGCCTTCGGCCGTCAATGTCGCAGGACCATAAGTATCGGCCAGCACCGCTTCCAACAATTCGGCGCGCTGGATCAGCCCTGCTTCCAATTCCGCCCATTCATTGGGCTCGATCAATAGCGGGATATGACTGAGCGGCCACGGGCGTTCGATCCCCGCAGCATCCTCGTAAACGCGGTAGAAAACGCCGGAATCGCGCAAATAACGATCGGCCGCTGCAAACCGGCGATTGATCTCTTCGCTGCCGAGCGCAGCAAGCATCGACAGGAACGGCTGCCAGTGCGGACGCACATGGCCGTCACTGTCCATCATCTCGTCGTACACACCCGGCAACAGCCGATAGCCTGAAACGAACCGTTCCAAGCCGGCATTATGCTGTTCAACCGCGGAGTCGAGTTGAGCCGACATCGTGGATTATAGCTCTACCGCCGCAGGTCGAGCGTAACCGGATATTCGAGTGAGCGTTCAACCGGCGGTGCATCGATGATTCCGCCTGTGTAGCCGATATCTTCGAAGCGAGCACGTCGGCGCGCTTCCGCCTCGTAAGAATTGACGGGAAAAGTCTCGTAGTTGCGGCCGCCGGGATGCGCCACGTGATAGACGCAGCCGCCGAGCGAGCGGCGATTCCAGGTGTCCACGATATCGAACGTCAGCGGCGTATGAGCCGGGATCGTCGGCTGCAACGACGATGGCAAGTCCCAGGCCTTGAAACGTACACCGGCGACGAATTCGCCGGATCGGCCGGTGGAAGTGAGCGGCAGCCGCCGGCCATTACAGGTCACGACATGCCGGTCTTCGTTCAGACTGTCGACCTTAACCTGAAGGCGTTCGACCGAAGAGTCCACAAAACGAACGGTGGCGCCTTGCGCGGATTCTTCGCCCAGCACGTACCAGGGCTCGATTGCCTGGCGCAGTTCGAGACCGACCCCGCCATGACGTACCGTACCGCAAAGCGAAAAGCGGAATTGGCGCTGCGCCTCGAACCATGCCGGGTCAAAAGCGTATCCGGCGGCTTTTAGATCATCCAGAACTTCGAGGAAATCCTGCCAGACGAAATGTTCGAGCATGAAGCGATCGTGCAGCGCGGTGCCCCAACGCACCGGCTTGCCTTCGAGCGGGGTACGCCAGAACCAGGCAATGAGCGCGCGGATCAAAAGCTGCTGCGCGAGACTCATCCGCGCATCCGGCGGCATTTCGAATGAGCGGAATTCGACCAGCCCCAGGCGACCGGTTGGTCCATCCGGCGAATACAGTTTGTCGATACAGATTTCGGTGCGGTGCGTATTGCCGGTGACGTCGACCAGAATATTGCGGAATAGCCGGTCGACCAGCCACGGCGGTATCCAGTCCGAACTGCCCGGGCGAGGAACCTTGCTGGTCGCGATTTCGAGTTCGTAGAGCAAATCCTGCCGCGCCTCGTCGATGCGCGGCGCCTGGCTGGTCGGCCCGACAAACAACCCCGAAAACAGATACGAGACCGACGGCCGCCGCAGCGCGTAGAGCACAAGACTCTTGAGCAGATCGGGCCGGCGAAGGAACGGACTATCGGCCGGTTTCAATCCGCCGAGCACAACGTGATTACCACCGCCGGTGCCGGTGTGGCGGCCATCGAGTATGAATTTGTCGGTGCCGAGCCGTGATTGATGCGCATCTTCATAACAGCCATTAGTAATATCGACCGCTTCGCGCCATGACGTGGCCGGCTGAATGTTGACTTCGATCACGCCGGGATCAGGGGTCACCCTCAGCACGTTCAGCCGTGAGTCCGGCGGCGGCGGATAGCCCTCCACATGGACCG
>Ga0302324_100029492_pt1 | contig 10392 bp, 11 predicted proteins | sample Palsa_T0_1_FD_201949 | JGI IMG/M metagenome (GOLD analysis project Ga0302324, IMG submission 201949) | Peat permafrost microbial communities from Stordalen Mire near Abisko, Sweden - Palsa_T0_1 | ecosystem: Environmental > Terrestrial > Soil > Palsa > Peat permafrost | place: Sweden: Abisko... | reverse complement strand
CGCAGGTTGTAGCCGACCTTTATTTGCTCCTTGTGCTCGTGCGTCGCGCGGTTCACCTCGTCGTAGCCCTTGGGCTCGAAGAAGAAATGACCCGCCTGGCGGCTCACCATGGCCACCAGCCAGCCGATTTCCGCCGACGCGGCCGGGCTCCTGAAAATAGTGAAGTACGCAGTGATGAAGCTCAACGCGCTGAGCAAATGCAGAGACTGATTGATCCGGCTGTGATGATAGTAGCGATGGTCGTCCCAACGCTGGACCTTTAGGGCATCGAGAAAGTTTTGCATCACAATCCTTACTCCAATCTGACACGGCAAAGACACAAATATAACAAGCACGTTACCAGGGTATGACAGCTGCCATCGGCTTGCTGCTCCGGGCCGACCCTGCGGCGTGGACAAAGCGGCTGGCATCCAGCTTAATTGTCCCCTGGAAGCGGTGCGATTGCAGGATCTATGGCACACAATCTGACTGAGGACGAGAACGCGGTTGTTTTGACGCCGGGAGCCTCAACGGCCACAGCCAGCGTGATCTGGTTGCACGGACTCGGTGCCGATGGGCACGACTTTGTGCCATTGGTGCCGCAACTGCGACTGCCGGCATCCCTGCATGTGCGGTTCATATTTCCGCACGCACCTGTGCGGCCCGTGACACTCAATCACGGCTTCCGGATGCGCGCCTGGTACGACCTCATGGGGATTGCCGCCGACGCGCCCGAGGATGCCGCGGGCGTAGCTCAGTCGGCCGCTATCGTGGACGGCTATATCGGCCGCGAGCGCGACGCCGGGATACCGGTCAAGCGCATCGTGATCGCAGGGTTCTCTCAGGGCGGTGCGATTGCCCTGTATGCCGGATTACGTTTCCCGGAGGCCCTGGCTGGCGTGCTGGCACTGTCCACCTATTTGCCGTTGCGCGATCGCCTGGCCGCGGAGGCAAGCAGTGCGAACCGCAACACGCCGATACTCATGTGCCACGGCAACCAGGACCCGGTCGTGCCGCTGGCGCTCGGCGAGCGCTCGCGCGACTTGCTGCTACGGCTGGGTTACTCAATACAATGGAATGAATACCCGATGCGGCACGAATTGTGTCCCGTGCAGGTCCATGATATTGCGCTGTGGCTCGCCCGGCTTCTCGGCTAAGCGCGTGGCCTTGAGGCTCACCACCAGCCACGCCGCTTGAACCATACGATTGGCACGATCGTGCTCAGGGCAATCAGAGTCAAGCCGTAGGCGTAGCCCCAGGTCCAGCTGAGTTCGGGCATGTTGCGGAAATTCATCCCGTACATGCTCGCGATCAGCGTCGGCGGAATTCCTACCACCGACGCGATAGTCAGTACTTTGAAGATGTCATTCTGTTCGGTGTTGATGAATCCGAGTATGGCATCGAGCAGAAACTGAACCTTCCCGGACAAGTGCGATTCGAAATCGATCAGCGAGCTCAAGTCATTGCGTACTGTCTTGAGGCGCGTCTGAATATCGGGCAAGAACCAGTCCGAGGCGGTCTCGGCTGCGAAGGCAGCGATGCGCTGCAAGGCCGTGAGGCTCTCGCGTATCCCGGACAGGTGCTCGCCGGCGTCGCCCACGTCGCTGAGCATCTCTCGCAGCATGCGATTGGCGCGTATTGCCTGTCCCGGCCGACGGCGTAGTCCATTGAACGCACGGCGCGATATGGCGCCTAATTGCGTGGCAATCCGCTCGAGCATGTCCGCTGCAACATCGACCATCTCCTCCAGCAGCAGCGCAAAGACCGAAGAGCTGTTGCCGCTCCAGCCTTCAGTCTCGACGCGAACGACGGCCTGTTCAACCGCGTGCAGCTCGACATAGCGCACGGTCACGAGTACATCCGGCGACAAGACAAACCCGATCGGCGTCGGTACTACTTCCTGCTCCGTGTGTGGAGCGCTCACCGGCATGCTTAAGTAGAGCGTTGTGCCGGCAACGCGCAGCCGGCTGGAGGTCTCTATCTCCTCCAACTGGTCGCGCGCGGGTATCTTCACCCCGTACTCCGACTGCACCGCCGCAGCTTCCTGCGCGGTCGGCTGCAACAAATCGATCCAGACCGCTTTGATGGGGCCGCCCGAGTCGCTCGTTCGGCTCGACGTGGGATAGGCGCTGCGCACGGATATGCTCCTCAGTTCCTGACTGCCAGCACGCCGTCACCCTCAAGCTGAGTCGCGAAGCCCGCGCGCCGCAGTCGCGTCGCCACTTCCCCGGGCACATTTCGCTGGCTGGTCAGCCTGTTGGGCGTACCGACGTAATGAAACAAGCGGCCCCGGCGCCTCAGCACACGGGCCAGCTGATCATAAAAGACCTGCGAGTAGAGTTCTCCGGCGATACCGAAACGGGGCGGGTCGTGCAGGACGGCATCGACCGACCGGGCCGGCAGTGCCAGGATCTGTTCCGCAATGTCCGCCTGGATCAAGGTCAAAGCACCGCCGGGCTCCGGCGACCAGGGATTGAGACTGCGCAGCCATAGGACATCAGGGCTCTTTTCGTACGACAGCACCTGCGCAGCGCACCCCTGGATACACCAGGCTGCGAAATAACCCAAGCCGCCGCAGGTATCCAGAATCACCTTGCCGCGTGGTTCGATCAGACCGATCTTGCGCTGCGCATCCGCATAGGGACAGATGCGCGCAGTGGGTAGCATCTTGATGCCGTCGATTTCGAAAGTCGGCGGCCCCCAATCCGTCGGCACCAGCTTGACGAGCGATGTCGTGTAGCGTGCCGCTGGTGTCCACAGCGCGCCATTCCAGTGATAAACGGTTCTGTGGTTGCACTCCTCCGGATAAGGAAAACGCCGTTCTCCCCAGGTCCAGCCCGCCTCATCAACCGCGACCAGTGTTGTCGAGCGTTGCAGATCCAGCGAACACGTGAGCGCGCCCATGCCGGATCGCACCGCTGCACGCATGTGTTCAACGACCTTCAGGGTCAGCAGCGGATCCATCGTTCCAGCCTGTATATGCATACACATCCGGGCGTACCGAGCGCATAATTCAGTGTCCTGAGCCGTGCGGGCTGGCATAAGGACCATCGGCAATCCATGGAAAAACTCTTCATCTCAGCCAACTCGTTGCTGCGCGACGCAATGGAACTCGCCAGACTTGTGGTCGTCAGCGGCTTTCGGCCCACCTTCATGGTCGCCATGTGGCGCGGCGGCGCACCGATCGGAATCACGGTCCAGGAAGTGCTCGAATACCATGCCATTCGAACCGATCACATAGCAATTCGTACATCGTCTTACGCCGGCATCGACAATCAGTCCAAGACGGTTCGCGTGCACGCCGTAGATTATCTGGTCTCGCGCCTGTCGGCCGAGGACGAGCTCTTACTGGTCGATGATGTGTTCGACTCAGGTCGTAGCCTCGAGGCGGTCATCGCCGAGCTCAAGCGTCGTTGCCGGCGCAATCTGCCCGATAGAATCCGCATTGCCACGGTGTACTACAAGCCGGCACGAAACCGCAGCGCCCTGCTGCCGGACTATTACGTCCGGGCGACCGACCAATGGCTGGTGTTCCCGCACGAGATTCAGGGACTTACCCGGGAAGAAATCCTGGAACACAAGCCGGTCGGAGCGAATTTCTTCGACTGTCCTTAGGCGCGGATCCGGCTGCCGGGATATCCATTTGAAGATTGCCGTGTTGTTCGGTGGGAGCAGCGAGGAGCGCGACGTCTCGATCGCGAGCGCCGCACAGATTATTCCAGCTTTGCGCCATCTGGGGCATGTGGTTTTCGCCGTGGATACAGCCACGGGGCGGCTCAACGCGCCCGAGGAACGCGCGCTCTTGTCGGCTGGCGTGGCGCCCGAGCCGCCATCACAGGCAGCGATCGGAAACGTCCGGGCTCGCGCCATCGCAATCTCGCCGTCGGCCTTTGACATCAGGGACGTCGACGTGATTTTTCTGGCGCTCCATGGCGGCGCCGGCGAGGATGGCCGAATCCAGGCGATGCTCGATCTGGCCGGTTTGGCCTACACCGGCAGCAACCACATTGCGAGCGCGAGCGCAATGGACAAGGATCTGAGCAAGCGATTGTTTCGATCAGTGGGCGTTCCTACGGCGGATTGGCTCATGGCTCCAGCGACGAACGAATCGGTATCTCGCGCGCTCGGTTGGCCCGTGGTCGTAAAACCCAATAAGCAAGGATCGACGGTGGGACTGAGCGTGGTGCGGGATTACGCGCTCCTGCAGGCCGCCGTTGATCGAGCGGCGGCGTACGACTCGGAGGTGATGCTGGAGCGCTTCATCTCGGGCCGGGAGTTCACCGTCGGCATGCTCGCCGGGATTGCCCTGCCGGTCGGGGAGATATTCGCCCCGGGTGACGTGTTTGATTACAAGTCCAAGTATCAGCCCGGAGGGGCGAGAGAGGTATTTCCTGCCGAGATCAGCGCCGAAAAGTCCGCGCTATTGCAGGACTACGCGCGGCGTGCGCATGCCGTGCTGAAACTGGGAGCCTACAGCCGCATTGACTTCCGGCAGGATGATCGGGGAGAGTTTTGGTGTCTGGAGGCCAACTCGCTGCCCGGCATGACAGCGACCAGCCTATTGCCGCAGGCGGCCAGGGCGGCGGGGATCGAGTTCCCGGAGCTATTGGACCGCATATGCCGCGCGGCCATCAAACCGCGTTAGAGTACGGAATGAAATCCGGAATGTGGATTGTTGCTATTGCGGCGGTAACGGCTGCCTTGCTGGCGCCGACTTCATGGGCCGATCCCCCGCACAATGTCATCTTGTTTGTGCCCGACGGTCTGCGGGCTCAGGCCGTCGATACGACGACGGCACCCGCGATGGCGCAGCTGCGCGATCAGGGTGTCAACTTCGCGAATAGTCACTCGGTCTTCCCGACCTTTACCACTGCAAACGCCTCGGCTTTCGCCACCGGCCACCAGCTCGGCGACAGCGGCGATTTCAGCAACGACATCTACAGCGGCTTTCCCATCGCTTCATCCGGCAATACCGTTACACCGTTTCTCGAATCCGATCCCGTGCTGCGGGACCTCAATCGTCATTTCGCGGAGGGCTATCTCGATGAAGCCTCGATAATCGCTCTGGCCTCGACCCGCTATTCCACGGCTGCGGTCGGCAAACTGGGTCCGGTGGCAATCTTCGACCTCAGCGCCATGGAACCACGCGGGGACGAGCAGTTCCAGACACTGATCGTGGACGATCAGAGCGGTCACAATGGCGGCGTCATGCTGTCGCACCGATGGACTGAGGCTTTCGAGCGGGCTGGGGTTCCGACCAGCGCCCCGGAACGTGGTGCCAACGGCAATCCGGGTCGTTTCAACGAGCCGGGCACCCACACGACCAATGCGCAGCAGCAACAGTATTTCCTGGACGTCGTGCTCAAGGTTGTGCTGCCGGAATTCAAGCGGGCCAATCGCCCCTTCGCGCTCGTCTATTGGTCACGCGACCCGGATGGCACGCAGCATAATCAGGGTGACAGTTTCGACAGCACGAGGCCGGGCATCAACGGTCCGAGCTCCATGGCCGCGATCCGCTCCGCAGACGATGCGCTGGCCGCAATCGAAACCGCACTGAAGGATCTTGGCCTCTTTGACAGTACCAACATCATCGTTGCCGCGGACCATGGCTTCTCAACGATATCGAAATCCAGCCAGACCAGCGCGGCCGCGTCGAAGACCTACGGGGACGTCCTGCCGCACGAGCTGCCGCTCGGCTTCCTCGCGATCGACCTGGCAGCGGCGCTCGAGCGTGTGGACCCGACCCTCAGGCTGTTTGATCCGGATGACGGCAATGCGGAGGTCAACTGGAATGGCGGGCAGCACCCGCGCCACGGCAACGGGGTGATCGCCAAAGATCCCGCGTCGCCAAAAGTGATCATCGCCTCAAACGGCGGCTCGGATCTGCTCTACCTGCCCGATGCCTCATCCAGGAGTCAAATTCATCAGCTCGGCTTATCGATCGTCGAGGCGCTCATGGAGGAAGACTACGTCAGTGGCGTATTCGTGGACGAAAAGCAAGTCGGCAGGATTCCAGGCAGCCTGCCGACCAGTGCGATCGCTCTGGACGGCAACGCGGTGACCCCGCATCCGGCAATCGTTGTCAACTTCAAGTCCTTCAGTACCGCCTGCGGTAGGACTCCGATCCTATGCGCAGCGGAGGTCGCCGACTCGGCTCTGCAGCAAGGTCAGGGCATGCACGGCAGCTTCAGCCGCGCCGACACCTGGAACTTCATGGCCGCCCACGGCCCGGATTTCAACGGGGCACAAGTCGACTACCTGCCTGCAAGTAATGCCGACATCGGTCAGACGATCGCTCATCTGCTACAGCTGCAGCTTCCTGCCAAAGGCGCACTGATGGGTCGTGTGCTGGCGGAGAGTCTGCATGGCGTCAAGGTGAACATCGAGAGCCACACCGCCTTGCTCGAATCGGAACCCTCCTCGAGCGGGCTCAAGACCGTGCTGTTGACTCAGCGCGTTGGGTCGGCCGTTTATTTCGACGTCGCTGGTTTTCCCGGTCGCACCGTCGGCCTGAACGCGCAGTAGCGTGGCTGGCATTCAAATGAGCGAATTGCCCAATGCATCCAGCAGAAACTTCGAGCCCTGTTCTCGGGAGCCGGCGTCGTCGTAGCCATCGAGGAAGGCGCCCTGTTCGGTCATGCGCAGATGAGTCCCGGCGCCCGAGGCCTTCAGCTCGAACGTGGTGAGGGAAACCGAGATCTTCCGCTCATCCAAGTACATCTCGTATGCATAGACGAGCCGCTCGTCCGGCAGGACATCGTGGTAGGTCGCCTCGAAGGTCGATTCCAACCCGCTGTCCCACCGACCCTTCACCATTTCGCGGCCACCCGGGCGCACGTCCATCTCGCGCGCTAGAAGGCTGTAGCCATTGCCCCCGGTGAACCACTTGGCTTTGGCAGCTGGATCCGTCAGCGCTTTGAACACCTGAGCGCAGGAAGCCTCATAGATCCGCTCGATGGAAAAGGTAGCGTGGACTACCGATCGGTTAGGCAGCACGGTGTTCTTCATGCGCTCGAGCTCTTGTTGCAGGCGATCCAGGGTCTGGCTCCAGCCTTGCGGCGCGCCTTGGATGCTCAAGGCGGCAAGTGGCTCGTACAACGTGTAGCTCTGCGTGACCTCGAGTCGCGTGCCGCCGTGCTCTTCGGCAAAGGTCACAACCGTATACGCGCGAAACAGCGGCTTGTTCTGATCCCCAAGAGCGTTCATATCGATCACAAGGCGTGAGGGCGGCAGAATTTCGGCGTAGCGGCCCTTGATCCAGTTGTCCTTTCCATCGGTAGAGCGCATGCAGATATCGAACGCGCCGCCGACCCGAAAATCGATCTTGGCCTCGGGCACCGTGTACCCGGCGGGGCAGAACCAGCGCTGCAGGTGCTCCGCTGCACTCCAGGCCCGAAATACCAGCTCGCGAGGGGCCGGGAACACGCGAGAAACAACCAGCGGCCGGGGCGGTACGCCCGACGCGCTTTGATTCGCTGCGGTCACGATCTACTCCTTACCTTTTAAGGCTCGCAAGTACTCGCCGAGCCGATCGAGGCTCTGTTCCCATTCCATCCGCCGATGATTGATCCATTGCTCGGCGAGGCTCAACGCTCGAGGCTCAATGCGGCAGGTGCGTACGCGTCCGCTTTTCTGTGACCGTACCAGTCCCGAACTCTCCAGCACCGTTAGATGCTGCATCACTGCTGGCAGCGACATCGCCAAGGGTCGAGCCAGTTCACTCACGGACATCGGACCGCGGGCGAGTTGCGCCAGCATGGAGCGCCGGGTCGGATCAGCGAGTGCCTGGAAGGTCAGATCGAGCGGCACACAATTGTTAAGCATGTTCTTAAGTATAGGCCATCGACATACTTAAGCAAGTTATTTAGTGAATTCCAATGGCCCCCTCCCAATTAGCCTGACCGCCGCAGACCCGAGACCAGCGGAGCGCAGCGCGGCTCGCGTATCTGCTGTTAAGACGCGCCCGTGTCGGGATGGAGGCAGTTCAGGCCGTCGCGACTGCGCTGAACGCTCCGGCATGCGATCGGACGACGGGCGTGCACGGTAGTCTCACCTGAAAGCACGATCCCGCGCCTGCTCGACTCTCCACAGTAACTTGACCCCCGTGAAGTTCGATTACGGTCTTCACAAAATACAGACCAAGTCCAGTGCCGACGATGCCGGCAGTATTGCTGCCGCGGTAGTAGCGCTCGAAGAGCCGAGCGGTATCGGACTCCGGAATGCCCATGCCCCGATCCTGTACCGAAACGACCGCTGAGGATGCTTCCGACTCGAGCGCCACGCTGATCAAACCGCCGTCCGGAGAATACTTGATGGCATTCGATAGCAGGTTGCTGAAGAGCTGAAAGAGCAGATTCGCATCGCCAGTCGCTGTGACACCGCGCGCCGGAAAATCCTCTTGAATCTGTGCCTGGGGCGCAATTTCCCGCTGCAATTGACATACCTCGTGCAGCAGGGCCGCGATATCGATCGGGGCCGGATGGAAGTACAACGTCACATCACCATCGATGACTCGAATCGAATCGATCAGATTCTCGATCAGGTGGGTCATACGTCGCCCGGCGTTGCGGATCTTGCGTGCCCGCTCCGCCAGATCGTTCGGCGTCAGGCTGTTCCTCATCGTGATCAGTCGCTGCGCGTAACCGTCGATGATGGCGATGGGGGTGCGGAACTCGTGCGAAGCCATCGAGACGAAGTTCCGCTGCAGCAACATCAAGCGTTGGTGCGGGGTGGCCCGCATTCGCTGACGTCGACGGCAGCATCGGTTACGAGATCCTCAGGCAGTTTACAGTCACTTTCGACTACCCACACGGCGAACTCTGGTTGGAACATTCGAAGGCGTTCGGCGCCAAAAGCATCCAGGGAACGACCGGGTTTCAGGCTATGAAGTTAGACAGCTCCGGATTTCGGGTGATCACAGTCCTCGCGAACACTCCGGCAACGTCGGCCGGGATCATGGTCGGTGATCTGATCACCGAGGTCGATGGACTCCCAGCTGGCTTGATGAGTCAAGCTGAATTTGGCGAGCTATTGCAGCGAGCCGACGAGACGGTGGTGCAATTTCGAGTCGTCCGGGACGGTTCAGCGCGACTGATAACACTGACTCTGCAGGAGCTCCTGCCGTAAACTTGGCCGCGATTGCGATTCACAGCGCCGGACAGCCTTGATAAGCACCCACTCTTACCGGCGCGGAGGACTCGTTACGTATTAGTCCGCCGAAGAACGAGCTCGGCGGTCATCAGATCCAGATGGCAGCCGCCGGCATTCTTGAAGAACGTGATGTCGGAGGAAGATCGACGGCCGGCAACGCTGCCTCCAACGAGATCATAGAGGTCGCCCAACACATCGGCCTCTGTGATCACCCCATCGCCGATTGGCTGCAGAATGTCGCCCACGCCGTCAAAGGCCGATTCGCGTCTATCGACGAATATCCGGGACCGGCGCGCGGCCTCGTCGTCAGCCTCGCGAGTCTGCGGCGAGTAACCCCCCACCAGGTCAAGATGCGTCCCAGGCCTCAAATGCCGACCAAGAATCAGCGGCTCATGCGAGCGGGTGCAGGCGCATATGACGTCCGCGGACCGAGTCGCGGCGGCCAGATCCGGGGTGGGCTGCGCCTCAATCCCCTCCTGCCTGAGCAACTCAGCCAATTGGGTGGCGCGCTCCGTGCCGCGATTCCATAGAAGTATGCGTCGAAGCGACGGCCTGACGGCAAGATGTGCCCGAACCAGCCACGGCGCCATGCGGCCCGCACCGACGACCAGCAAGGTTGCGGCGGCGGCGGGAGCAAGAATGTTGGCTCCGAGAGCGGAATCGGCGGCCGTTCGCCAGTATGTAATCTCCGTGCCGTCCATGACCACGAGCGGACGTCCATTGGTACCGTCGAACAGCACGCAGACAGCTTGTACCGCGGGCAGCGCGCCGGTGAGCAAATTTTCCGGAAAGCTCGTGATCAGTTTGCTGGCCATGAAGCGGCCGCGGTCGACCGCGTGCCGCACGAAGTACTGCTGCTTCTCCCCGCCGAGCTTTGCATCCTGAACTTCGATCTTCGCTCGACGATGCCCCGCCTCGAGGGCTGCGATGAGCAGCGGTAAGTTCAGCGCTCCTCTGATCTCGTCGGCACCCACATATCGCATTCCAGACACCCCCTATCCAACGGTACTCGCCTAAACTCTGTCGGCGCAAGGCAGTCGGACAAGGAATTCCCATGTCCGAACGGAGAGCGACTTGATACCACGATACATTGTGATGGGCGGAGCGATCTCGCTGCTGTCGGTCATGACGAGCTCTTCGGCGGTTTTGACGCTACCGCAAAATGTGCTTGAGTCGCATGCCTCGGCCGGCTCCGCGCAGCTGTACGCGGTGGGCAGCCGCAGCGTGGCGCAGCGCCAGAGCGGTAGCACGGTCAAACTCGAT
>Ga0302324_100029491_pt1 | contig 10392 bp, 14 predicted proteins | sample Palsa_T0_1_FD_201949 | JGI IMG/M metagenome (GOLD analysis project Ga0302324, IMG submission 201949) | Peat permafrost microbial communities from Stordalen Mire near Abisko, Sweden - Palsa_T0_1 | ecosystem: Environmental > Terrestrial > Soil > Palsa > Peat permafrost | place: Sweden: Abisko... | reverse complement strand
GATTCAAACCACGAACTATGCGAAATACGCGAGTGAAATGAAAAACTTTTCCCTTTTTCAAATTACGGCAACAACAATGCGCGATAAAATTGATTTCCGCTGACGGGATTTTGGTCAATCCACAAATATGGGCTTGAAGTGAGAAGCAATGTAGCCCGCGTTACTTGCACGGAGAATCCAATAAATTAAGAGGTTAGTTATTTGTCGCCCGACGTGACCGACAGGAAAATTTCTTCAAGCTGGCCGGAGCTGCCGCTCTGTTGGCGGAGTTCGTCGCGGTCGCCGACGGCGACCAGCTTGCCGCCGTGGATGATGCCGATGCGGTCGGCCATTTCTTCGGCGATGCTCAATTGATGCGTGGACACCAGTACGGTCACGCCTGCGCGCGAGCGTTCCTTGAAGACGTCCTTGACGATGCGCGCGTGCTGCGGATCGAGGCCGACCATCGGTTCGTCAATAACAAACACCTCCGGGTCGTGGAGCAGCGCGGACACGATGGCGACGCGTTGCCTTGTGCCGTGCGAAAGGCTTTCGAGCGGACGGTTCACAAAATCCATCAGATGAAAGCGCGAAATCAATTCCCGCGCGTTCGATTCGATCTTGGCATCGGGCATTTGGAACAACTGGCCGGTGAACCGGAAAAATTCCCACGCGGTCAGTTTGTCATAGAGAAACGGAAAATCGGGGATATAGGCGAGGCGTCGCCGCGCTTCAAGCGGTTGCGATTGCATGTCAAAGCCGCAGACGCGCGCGGCGCCGGAGGTCGGCTTCATGAGGCCGGCGAGCAGTTTGAGCGTGGTGGTCTTGCCGGCGGCGTTCGGGCCGAGCATGGCGAAGAATTCACCGCGCGGGATCGTGAGCGAGATGTCGTTGACCGCCGTGAGGTCGCCGAATTTTTTAACGAGGTTGACGAGTTCGATCATGCTGGCTTTTAGGATTTGCTCCATTCATCGAGCGTGGCGATGAGGTTGTCGGGCAGCTCGACGCGCAGGATTTCGCCAAGCGTACTGGCGTAAATGACGATGGAGTAGCCGAGCATGTGGGTTTCCAGACGATAGACGGATACCGGCTCGCTGCCAATCTTCAAACGATCGCGGTGCGCCTCCCATTGAAGATTTTGTGCGATGGCGGAAGGACTTTGTGGCATGAGCGGCAGGTCCAGCGCGTCGAACAAGCCGTCACTGAAACTGGCGCCAAACGCACCCAGCAGCGTGCCTGGGCTGGCCAGGTCGGCAAAGGCGAAGTCGCGCTCGCTGACCCCGTCGTCGTTGGTGATCTTGAGGTGGATGGTCTGATTGGTCGCGAAGGAATGAATTTCTACAATCGCCGTATGCGAGGATAATTTCAGGTTCAGCTCGCGCCACTGGCGTTTGGCGGAGAACTGGAGCCGTCCGTCGAACCGGAGCCGGTTGGTGAAGTCACCGAGGCTCGTGTTGCCGTTCAGGCGGATCTGGTAGCCCGCGCGCGCGACGAGGCCCTCGGGCGGCGGCTTGTCCTCGTCAAGCTTGGCCATTTCCGTCTCGACGCTCGTGGAAAATTCACAGAAACCCGATCGTTCGCCATTCTGGTAAATGCTCAAGGACAAGGCGTCCGGCGCGGTCAAAATCTTGCGCCAGACCAGCTCCACCGGCACCGGCTCGCCGCCACCGTGCGAACTATATTCCGCCCGCCACAACAATACGTTCATCGTGACCCAGAACACCGCAATGAAAATAAATAATATGCGCGAACTCATATGCAATCAAAGCGGCGGCAGGTTGATGACCTGGCCAACGCGCAGTTTTTTCGGGTTCAATCCTTGATTGGCCGCGAGCAGCGCGTTGAGATTCACGCCCGATTTGCGGGCGATGCCGGCGAGCGTCTCGCCGGCGGCAACGCTGTGCGTGCGCGGTTTTGGATTTGCGGCCGCCGGCTGCGACGCGACTGCCGTCGCGGCGGGTTGCGTTGAAAGGCTGTTGGGTGCGGGCGGCAGATTGGTTTTCACCGCCACCGTCTGGCTGGCATAATACGCGTGCCATTTGTCCACCTCATCCTGCAACTGCCGATTTTTATCGGCGAGTTGCTGAAGCTGCTGCTGCGCGGCGGGCGCGCTGGGCAGCAGGAGTACATCGGCGGCGAGCTCTTGTTTGCAGGTGGAAATCCGCTGGGCGACGACTTCCGCGTTGCTGGCCTTGGGGTCGAACCGCAGGTATTGCTCATAATGATAGATGGCGGCGGCGGGATTCGATTCCTTCTCGTCGTAAAGCATGGCGAGTTGGAAATGCGCCGCCGCCGAATGCGGGTTCGCCTCCAGCGATTCCTCGAACGCCTCGACCGCGCCGGAATAATCCATCGCGTTGACGCGGTTCTGGCCAAGGACAAAATGCGGCTCCTTCTCGTCGTCCACCGCGCTTTGACCCGACGGCTCGCAACCGCCCAGCGCGACGCCGAGGCTGGCGGCGCAGGCGCAGAAAACGGTGCGGTGCCAAAATTTCATGCCGCGAAGCTAGACGAACCTGCGCCGTCACGCAATTGCGCCGTTCAAAACGGTTTCAGGTTCCGGCAGCCAAATCCTATTGGCCATTCATGTCCAGCCCGGGAAACCGGCTTGATTTCTACAAATAATGTCGCGATGATTTTACAAATGGCTTTACCGATTGAACCGATCATTTTAAGCGTGGCGCAAATCAGCGAACTGGAGCAGAAACTTTCCAAGCTGCGCCACGATGTGAACAACAAACTTTCACTCATCGCGGCCTCTGTGGAATTGATACGCCGACGCCCGAACAGCGCCGAGCGGCTGCTGAATTCGCTGGACGAGCAGCCCCAAAAAATCGCCGAGATTATCGCGCAGTTTTCGGCGGATGTCGAGACCGCGCTCCACGTCACCCGCCCCTGACGGACCGGTCAAGGCGGTTTTTGACTTTGGCCATTTCTCCGGCACACTTGCAAAATGGAACGGACTGAAGCGGAGTTGATCGCGGCAGTGCTGAAAGGCGATGCCGCCAGCTTCGAGCCGCTCGTCCAGAAATATTCCCCGCGCGTCTTCGCCACCGCGCGCCGCTATGCCCGCCGCGAAAGCGAGGTCGAGGACATCGCGCAGGAGGTCTGGCTCAAGGCGTTTTCCAAGCTCGCCAGTTTTCGCGGCGAGGCGCCGTTCGAACACTGGCTCATGCGGATGACCGTCCGCACCTGCTACGATTTTCTGCGCGGCCACCAGCGCAACCGCGAGTCGGCGTTTTCCGAATTGAGCGAGCCGGAAACCGACTGGCTGGAACGGTTCGTCGCCGACCCGGGCAGCGCCGCCGAGGATGCCGACGCGGCCAAACTGCTCATCGAACGCGTGCTGGAAAAACTTTCGGCACCGGCGCGGCTGGTCATCACGCTGCTGGAGATCGAGGACCGTTCCGTGAAGGAAATCGCCGAACTCACGGGCTGGTCGGTGCCGCTGGTGAAGGTCCGGGCGTTCCGGGCGCGCGGTGAAATGAGGAAAATTCTGGCGAAAATTGCGAAGGACAAGTATCTGTAACCCCGTGCGGCAGGGTCGCGTCTGAAAAATTGGAACGTTTATGAATCACGTTGAACTCCAAAAGAAACTCATCGCCGCCGCCCGCGTCCATGCGCCGCGCGACCAAGTGCCATATGCCTTTGAAAGGCGCGTCACGGCGTTGCTCGCGTCGCGAGTCGCCCCGGACAACATGGCGTTGTGGGTTCACGGACTCTGGCGCGCGGCGGTTTCATGCGTCGCGATAACCCTGCTGCTCGGCGTGTGGGTGGTGTTCAATCCGGCGACCGGCCCCGCGACGGCCGACGACCTCTCGCAGAATTTTGAGAACACGCTGCTTGCGTCGGTGGATCAAAACGACCAGGCGCAGTGAACTACTGGAAAGTCATTCTGGCGACCGTGGTTATTTTTGGCGCGGGGGTTCTGACCGGCGGCCTGCTGGTGGATCACGTTGACCGCTCGCACCAAAAATATCCGCGACGACCGACGGTGAATACCGCTGCCCGTCCGCAGACCAATAATGCAGCTTTGCCGGGTTCTCCGGAATTTCCCATGCCGCGCATGGCCAGGGAAAAGGAGATGGGAAAACAATTTGTCCAGCAACTCAATGACACGCTCCAGTTGACGCCGGAACAGCGGGGAAAGATCGAGAAGATCATCGCCGACGGACAGGAGCGCAACCGCGAAATCTGGACCAACACCGCCCCGAAAATGCGCGCGGTGATGCAGGAAGTAAACCAGCAGATTCGCGCCGAACTCACGCCCGATCAACTGAAGCCATTTGAGGAATTGCTCAAGCACTCGCCGCGCCGTCCGCCATCCGGCACCAACGCGCCACCGATTTTTTCTCCGCCTCAGGCACCGACGAACGCGCCGGGCGTTTGAATTTATTCTTCGGCGAGCAGCGCGCCGATTTTTTTCCTCAAATCCCTCGTCACGGAATCCACGGAACGATTGCCGTCCAAGATCGTGAAGCCGTAGGCCTTCTGCAACTGACGGAAGGCCATCTGCATCGCGGTCTGGTATTTCAAAAAGCTGTCGAACACGTCGCGCGACAACCCCAAATCCATCCCGCTTTCCCAATAGTCTAGCGTCGCGCTTTTCGCCAGGTTGCGCTGCACGAGTTCCTGCGCCTCGACCGAAAGATAAAAAACTGCGTCGGGCTCGACGGCGATGCCGTAGAGATTTTTCAGCCACGCGTTGTTCATGCCGCGCACCATGTCGCGTGCCATCAACGTATAAATATAACGGTCGGCCAGCACGATGAACCCCGCCCTCAACGCGGGCAGGATGATGTTTTCCAACTGGTCGGCGAAATCCGTCGCGTAAAACAGGCTCAACGTCGAGCGGCTTAAAATGTTTCCCTGCTGGGCCTTTTCCAGTTCCTCGCTGACCAGCGAGGAGCGCTTCAGGCCGACCTGCACCGTCGGGTGGCCGCCCGTCTCCAGCCATTCCACCATCCGCGCAATTTGCGTGGAACGGCCCGAACCGTCCGCGCCTTCGACGGCGATCAGTTTACCCGCGAGGTCCTCAAGCTGCACGCCCGGGATGCCGTGCCCGTAAAAGCGGCGGCAATTTTTTTTTTCGGCGGAATTTTTCATGCGGCCACGTCCTCCCCGGTGTCAGGCGTTTTTTCTTCGACACGAACTGAAGGCGGCAGCGGCAACGGGCTGCGGCGCTTGAATTTTTTCAGTTCGATCTTTTCGCTGACGAGCTTCCGCACCAGCACCTGTTGCTGCTCGACGTGCTGGTTGGCGTCCATGACCATGAATTTGAACTCCCCGCTCATCGCCATGTATTGCTCCAGAATGCGTCCCTGAAAAATTCGGAAGCTTTCATAGGGATCGCTCGACAGGCGCAAATCCATGCCCGCCTCGAAAAATTTTAATTTCGGGCGGCCATCCAAAATGCGTTGCAGCGAGACTTCCAGATCCGCCTTGAAAAAAAACGTGAGATCAGGCAGCGCGGCGAAATTGTAAAGGCCGCGCACCCAGTCCGGCGGGCAGCCGCGCGTCACGTCGCGCGCGAATGCCGTGAAAATATAACGGTCGCACAGTACGACATAGCCCGCGCGCAACAGCGGGACGAGATGCCGTTCGTAGCGGTCGGCAAAATCCGTCGCGTGGATCAAACTGAAAGTAGTCGGCGTGAGCAGCTCGCGTTTCTTGCCCTTGCTCGTGGCAGACTTGACCAGCTCGGAAGAATTCCATTCGCTGAAATAAACCTTGATGCCCTCGGCTTCGAGCCAGCGTTTGAGCAGGTAAATCTGCGTGGACTTGCCCGAACCGTCGAGGCCTTCGACGGCGATCAACCGCCCGGGAAAATTCAGTTCCGCAAAAGTTTTCATAATCCGCGCCTGCCGCTTTTTTTTATTCTGACGCAAGCGGGCGCTTGTAACAAGCGCAAGTTGACTGGCACAGGGGCTTAAATCCGGCCAATCCAAACCTGCTTGTGAAAAAAATCACAATTTAATCTTGCGACGAATTTTCGCGGCGGCTAGGCTTCGTTTGTGCTCTTTCGAGCGCGCCAATTTTACAATGCAGGAGCAAACCGAATACGGCTACAATTCAAAGATCGAAGGCGATGTCGTGCTGACGACTGTTGACGCCGCGCTCGCCTGGTTCCGCAAAAATTCCGTCTGGCCGATGCCGATGGGTCTCGCCTGCTGTGCGATTGAATTGATGGCCGTCGGCGCGAGCCGCTTCGATATTTCCCGCTTTGGGTCGGAGGTCATGCGCTTTTCGCCGCGCCAGGCCGACTGCATGATTGTCGCCGGCACGGTCACCTACAAATCTGCAGGTTTTCTAAAGCGTATTTACGACCAGATGCCCGAACCCAAATGGGTCATCGCGATGGGCGCGTGCGCCTCGACCGGCGGCATGTACCGCAGCTACGCCGTTTTGCAGGGTGTGGATAAAATCGTGCCGGTAGATGTCTATATCAGCGGCTGCCCGCCGCGTCCCGAGGCCGTGCTGGACGCGCTGATGAAAATCCAGAAAAAGATCGGCACACAACCCATTTTGCAGGAAACCATCGCGGCTAAAATGCTGCACCTTTCCAAATCATAATTCCTGTGTCCGCCCTCGAATCCGCCAATAAAATCAAGGCCAAGTTCGGTGACATCGTCTCCGAACCGACTGAGTTTCGCGGTGAAATCACCCTGAAAATTTCCGATGCGGAAAAGATTTTTGACGTTTGCGGTTTCGCAAAAAAGCAGCTTGGCCTCGACTATCTCGTGGATATTTCCAGCGTGGATAATTACGGCGAAGACCCGCGCTGGACGGTCGTTTATAATCTGCGCGGCGTGGCCAGCGGCGACGAATTACGCTTGAAAACCGACGTGAGTGAGGAAAAATCCGAGCTACCGAGTGTTTTGCCGGTCTGGCGCACGGCCAACTGGCACGAACGCGAGATTTACGACATGATGGGCATCCGTTTCAGCGGTCATCCGGATTTGCGCCGTATTCTGATGTGGGAAGGCTATCCGTATCATCCGTTGCGGAAAGATTTCCCGCTCGCCGGCAAGCCATCGGATTTGCCCGGCGTGGCGTTCACCCAGATTTCGCCGATGGAAGGCGGCCCGTTTGTGACGATTCCCAGTTCTGGCGACGCGATTGGCCGTGAACCGCGTGTGCGCACGCCGGAAGAATAATTTTCATGCCCACCGTTCAAGACATTGCAATTCCTGATTCCGCCGCGCGCGCCGCGGCTGTGGAAGAAGCGCAGGATATTCAGGGTGAGAAGATGGTTCTGAACATGGGGCCGTCGCATCCGGCCACGCATGGCGTCTTGCGGATCGTGCTGGAACTGGACGGTGAAGTCATCACCAAGGCTGATCCGGATGTGGGCTATCTGCATCGCGGCGACGAAAAAATCGCCGAGAACATGACTTACACCCAGTTCATCCCTTACACGGACCGGCTGGATTATCTCGCGCCGCTGGCGAACAACGTCGCCTACGCACTCGCGGTCGAAAAACTTCTCGGCATCCACGACAAGCTGCCGCCGCGCTGCCAATATATCCGTGTGATGGTCGCGGAACTCGCGCGTATTTCCTCGCATCTGCTCGGCCTCGGTGCGTTCGCGATGGACACCGGTGCGGTCACGGTTTTTCTGCTGACGTTCACCGAGCGCGAAAAAATTTACAACCTTGCCGAGGCCGCGAGCGGCGCGCGTTTGACGACGACTTACACGCGCATCGGCGGTTTGATGCGTGATATTCCGCCGACGTGGTGCGATCAAGTCCGGCAATTCCTGAAAGAATTTGCCGTCGCGCTGGCCGAGGCGCACACCTTGCTCACACGCAACCGCATCTGGGTGGACCGCCTGCGCGACCTCGGTCACATCTCGAAAGAAATGGCGATTGATTATGGCTTGAGCGGCCCGAATCTGCGCGGCAGCGGCATCGAATGGGACTTGCGCAAAAAGCAGCCGTATCTTTGCTACAAGGATTTGGACTTCGACATTCCCGTTGGCTCCGTTGGCGACTGTTACGACCGCTATCTCGTCCGCATGGAAGAAATGCAGCAGAGCATGAGGATTTTGGAACAATGCGTGAATAAAATTCCCGGCGGCGGCGAAAATAAATCGAAAGAACCGGTCAATGTGGCCGATGGAAAAATCACCATGCCGTCGAAGGAAAAAGTCATGTCGAGCATGGAGGAATTGATCCATCAATTCATGCTCGTGACCGAAGGCGTTAATTGTCCGCCCGGCGAAATTTATTTCGGCCATGAAAATCCAAAGGGCGAACTTGGTTTTTACATCAACAGCAAAGGCGGCGGCACGCCGTATCGCCTGAAAATCCGCGCGCCCTCGTTCATCAATTTGAGCATCCTCGGCGAACTAATGCCCGGCGCGATGATCAGCGACGTGCCCGTGATTTTAGGTTCGCTGGATTTCGTGATGGGCGAATCCGACCGCTGACAAAAAAGAGAAATATGAAAAATCAAATTGTCTGGTGCGACATACCGATCAACGATCTGGATCGCGCCATCACATTTTACAGCGCGGTGCTCGGCCAGACGGTCTCGAAAGAATCGCAAGGTGAAATGAATTTTGGACTGTTGCCACACACCGACGGCAGCGTCGGCGGCTGCCTAGTTCAACTGGACGACGCGAAGCCTTCCGCCAACGGTCCGCTGATTTATTTGAATTGCGAAGATCGTCTGGACGCGGCGATTTCCGCCGCTGAAAAAAATGGCGGAAACATTTTGAAACCAAAACATCAAATCGGCCCGTACGGATTTTGCGCCGTGATTTTGGATAGCGAAGGCAATCGTATCGCGCTCCACTCGAAATAATTTGAAATGAATTCAGCTGTGCATATTGAACTGAATCCGCTGCATCATCAGGGTGGTTTCGTGGTTTCGTCCGCGCTCGAGGCGGAGGTAGACGAATTGCTGACGCATTATCCCATGAAGCGCGCGGCGTCGCTCATGGTGTTGCACGCGATCCAAAACCAGTTCGGCTGGATTTCCCGCGAGGCGGTTTTGTGGACCGCAAAAAAACTGGAATTGCAGCCGATCAACATCCAGGAAATTTTGACGTTTTATCCGATGTTGCGGCAAGAGCCGATGGGCAAATATCAGATCAAGGTCTGCCGCACGTTGAGCTGCGCGCTAGGCGGCGCATATGAATTGCGCGAGCATCTTTGCAAAAAATTCGGCCTGGACGCGCATGCGCACGGCGCGCAGACGTCGCCGGACGGAAAATTCACCGTCGAATTCGTCGAGTGCCTCGCGAGTTGCGGCACCGCGCCGGTGATGATGTGCAATGACGATTTTTACGAAGGCGTTTCGCATGCGAAAGCGGACGAAATCGTGGGGAATTGCAAATGAAATGGTTGCCCGACATGGATTTGAACCATGACAAACAGATTCAGAGTCTGTTGTGCTACCGTTACACCATCGGGCAGGATGGGACGAAACAGGCTAGAGAATTTTGATGGAGAGTCAAGTTGCTGATATGGCGCAAGAATACAAATTGATTTTGAAATACGCCGATGAACCCGGTTACACGCCGGACATCGAGTGTTATTTGCATCATGGCGGCTATGACGCCTTGAAGAAGGCGCTCGCCATCCAGCCCAAGGATTTGGCCGACGGTAAAAAACTTTCGCCGCAGGAACAAATCCGCGAAGACGTAAAAATTTCCGGCCTGCGCGGTCGCGGCGGCGCGGGGTTTTCCTGCGGCTTGAAATGGAGCTTTGTTGACCGCAAGAGCGGCAAGCCGATTTATCTAATCTGCAACGCGGACGAATCCGAGCCGGGCACGTTCAAGGATCGCCAGATCATGTATAAAGATCCGCACCAGTTGATCGAAGGCATGGCCATCTCCTGCTTCGCCAACGACGTACACCTCGCCTACATTTATATTCGCGGCGAAATGGTGGATGGCGCGAAAATTTTGAATCAGGCGCTGAAGGAAGCCCGCGCAAAAAATTTCCTCGGTAAAGATATTCTAGGTTCCGGCTACGATCTTGAAATGCACGTTCATCGCGGCGCGGGCGCTTACATTTGCGGCGAGGAGACCGGCCTGATCGAATCGCTCGAAGGCAAACGTCCATATCCGCGCATCAAGCCGCCGTATTTTCCGGCCGTGCTCGGTTTGTGGATGTGCCCGACCATCGTCAACAATGTCGAGACCCTCTGCAACGTGAAGCACATTGTAGCGATGGGCGGCGCGGAATTCGCGAAGCTCGGCACGCCGAACAACACCGGCACACGCATCGTCAGCTTGAGCGGCCATGTCAAAAAGCCCGGCTACTACGAAATTGAAACCGGCAAGGCGACGATTGGCGAACTCATCAACGATCCAAAATTCGGCGGCGGTTTGCGCGACGGAAGAAAATTAAAAGCTGTCATTCCCGGCGGTTCCTCCGCGAAAGTTTTCAAGGCCGGCGAAAA
>Ga0302324_100029485_pt1 | contig 10394 bp, 6 predicted proteins | sample Palsa_T0_1_FD_201949 | JGI IMG/M metagenome (GOLD analysis project Ga0302324, IMG submission 201949) | Peat permafrost microbial communities from Stordalen Mire near Abisko, Sweden - Palsa_T0_1 | ecosystem: Environmental > Terrestrial > Soil > Palsa > Peat permafrost | place: Sweden: Abisko... | reverse complement strand
CGCGACTTCCAGAAACGTTTCCAGTTGATCGAAGTCCATAAGGCAGCAACTAGCAGCTAGCAATTAGCCGTTAGCTTTCGGCTCTGAGCTCGAAGCTCGCAGCTCGTCGCCCCTAATCGTAACGCATCTTGCGCCTTGTGCTGTGGTACGATTCGACCACCTGCCCTAATGGTGATGCCGCGCCGCTGAAGATGTCCTCTTGGCTTGAAGCGGCGCCACTGCTGGACACGCAAGAATCGCTTTTATGCGTCCTTCCCAAATCCGCGTTTTCATACTTGCATTAGTCTCGCTGGCCTTTCTCGGTTGGGCCATCCCGACCGCCGCCAACTTCGTTATCGAGTACAACTGGTGGAAAGAGGTCGCGCAGGTCGACACCTGGTTCAGCATGCTGTGGTACAGCATTGCGCCCACCGCCGTGGGTGCGTTGCTGGCCTTCGTCGCGCTTTACGTAGCTCATGCCCGCGGCTTGCACTTCGCCGGCGTTCGTCAACGCGATTATCCCTTTTACTCGCGGCTGGTGCCTGTGGGCCTGGCCGTGGTCGCGCTGCTGTTCGCGTCCTCGTCGATCGACTTCTGGACGGTGATGCGGTTTTTCGGCTCGCGTGGTCTGGCAGCGCCTCACGACGCCTGGCAGGACAAAGTTTTCTCGCACGCCTTGCCCTTCTACCTTTTCGATTTGCCGTTTTATTCGGACTTGTTGGGATTTGTGTTTGTGTTGGCAATTCTGGCGGCGGTGCTGTTCTGGGTGACGGCCCGGGGATGGCAGTTGGTGGAACGCTTCAAGTACGGCCAGTTGCTGGATGGCCCATCGCGAAATATCAGCCTGGGTAGCTACCTGCGGCTGCCGGGGGCGACCCGCACGCCTTTCGTCCGCGTTATGGCAGTGATCTTGCTGCTTGGCTTTGCCGGTTGGGTTTACCTGGGCAACTACGAACTGCTGTTCAAGTCGCACGCCTTCATGACCGGCGCAGACTACGTGGACGAAAAGTTCACTCTGCCTCTGCGCTGGCTGCTTATTATTTCCGCCTTCGCGGCGCTGCCCCTGGTGTGGCTGTCAAAGTTCAAGCAGGCTGTTGTTCTGGTGTTGTCCTCCTTTATTCTGCAGGCCGTTTTGCCGGCCGTCGTGCGCGCCGTTTATGTGCGGCCGAATGAGATCTCCATCGAGCGGCCCTACATTGAGCGCCATATTGAAGCGACCACCGCGGCCTTCGGCCTCAATCGCAATGCCACCGAACAGCCCTTCACGCCATCTGGTCAGGGCGTGGTCGATCCCGTTCAGGACGCAACCTTGTTGGAGAATGCCCGGCTGTGGGACCTGCGTGCCTACAACGCAACCATCACGCAGATTCAAGCGCTACGCCCGTATTACACGTTCCCAGATACTGACGTTGACCGCTATTTCGTTAATGACCGCATCAAGCAGGTGCTGCTGTCGCCGCGCGAAATCGACGTCAGCCAGCTATCAGCCGAAGCCAGCGAGAGCTGGATCAATCCTCATTTCATTTATACGCACGGCTTCGGCGTCGTGGTCTCAGAGGTCAACAAGATTACACCCGACGGCCTTCCCGTTCTGCTCATCAAGAACGCTCCTCCGGAGATCAAGTCGCCGGCGTTTCAGCTCACGCGGCCGGAGATTTACTTTGGCGAGAGAACTCAGGATCCCGTCTTTGTTCACACTGCGCGCGAAGAGTTCGATTACCCTTCCGGCGACCAGAATAAGTATTCGACGTATCAAGGCACTGGCGGCTTCCCAGTTGGCACATTTCCGATGAAGGTTGCCGCCGCGATCTCGCAGGGCGAGCCGAATATTGTTTTCACCGGCTACCTCACCGGGCAAAGCCGCATGATGATTTATCGCAACGTGGCAGCCAGGCTGGAGCACCTGGCTGGCTTCCTGCACTGGGACAAGGACCCTTACCTGGTAATTACCGATGACGGCAGGCTGGTTTGGATGGTCGACGGCTACACAACTTCGCTATCCCATCCATATTCCGCAGTGCTTCCGGTGGCCGGAGTTGACGAAGGCGCGAATTACATTCGCAATGCGGTGAAAGCTACGGTGGATGCGTACACGGGAAAGATTTCTCTATATGTATTCGATCCCAGCGATCCGATTATCCAGGCTTACGAAAAGCTGTTCCCTAAGTTATTCCAGCCTGCGTCAGAAATGCCCGCCGATCTGCGCAAGCACGCGCGCTATCCGGAAGCTCTGTTTCAGACGCAAGCCGAAGCGTATCGCATCTTCCACATGCGCGATCCGCAAGTGTTCTACAACAAAGAAGACATTTGGGAGATCGCGCGCGACCTGTTCAGCCAGTCGGGACAACCGGAGCCGGTGACTCCAACCTACGTTGTGGCTACTCTGCCGGGGGAGAAGAATCCCGAGTACTTGCTGATCCTGCCATTCACTCCGCGGGGCAAAGACAATTTGATTGGATGGATGGCCGGTCGATGCGATGGCGACCAACTTGGAAAGCTGGTGTTTTATCAACTCCCCAAACAGCAGTTGATGTACGGGCCGATGCAGATTGAATCGCGCATCGACCAGGACCAGAACATCTCGAAGGACCTGACGCTGTGGAACCAGCAGGGCTCGCGCGTGCTGCGCGGAAACATAATCGCTCTGCCTGTGACCGGCGGATTTCTTTACCTGGAGTCCATTTACATCCAGGCAACAGAAGCGCGCATGCCGCAACTCAAGAAAGTGGTGCTGGCCATGGGCGACCGGCTGATTTACCGCGATACCTTCGACGAGGCCTTGGCCGATCTGACCTCGGCACCAATGCCGGCGGCGGCGGTTGCGCCGGCTGCAACTACCGCCGCTGCGCCGAGCGAGAAGAACGCATCTTCATTGGCGGAGCGCCTTCATCAGCTGCGCGATCAGGCTGAACAATTGGCACAGGAGTTGGAGAAGCTGGAGAAGGAAACCGTAAAGAAGTAGTGTCGCCGCTCCGGCGGCCGATGATCATTGAATAACAATTATCCCAGCGTGCTGACCAGCAACTCTGCCGGGTGCAGCACCTCGCGCCCCATGCCGGCCCACAACTGTTCATGGCACGAAGTACCACTGGCGACCAGCGTACGCGGTCCGTCCTGCTCAGCCGCGCGCACTTGCCCGAACAGGTCCTCGCCGACAGCCATGCTCAGCTCGTAATACTCGCGCTTGTAGCCGAAGCTGCCGGCCATGCCGCAACATTCCACCGACGACGTCACCACGTCGAAGCCACACGCACCCAGAATCTCGATGGTCTGCCATGCCGCGTCACAGCTTCGCTGCTGGCAATGGGAGTGGTAGAAAATCCGCATACCGTGCGGCGATTTGCTCGCGCGAAAAACTTGCGACAGATCTAATCCTTGGTCCTTGGCAATCGACAACACCAACTGCAAAGGTTCGAGGAAGCTGGCGCGCGCAAACTTCTCCCAGGTCGCGGGATCCAGCAGATGCTCATAGTCGGAGCGGAACATCGCCAAGACGCTGGGCTCCAACACACACACCACCGTTCCCTTCTCGAGATAGGGCAGCAGCACCTTCGCCAGGGCATTCGCCTGCTGCCGAGCGGTTGCGATCATGCCTTGCGAAATGGCGGCACGTCCGTCGGGTAACGAATCACTCAGCTCGACGTTGACGCCGACTTCGCGCAATACGCGAATCGCCGCCATGCCGCGCTCCGGCGAACCATAGTTCGTGAATACATCAGCGAACATCAGCACGTCAGGCGAGCCGGACTTGGCCGCGCGTGCCTGCTCGCCCGATGGCCGGCCGCGATATAGCTGCTCCCAGGTCTTCGGCGGAAATGGCGGCAGCTTGCGGCGGCGATCGAGCCCGACGACGTTCTCCATCAGACCACGTACCAAAGGCAGACTCGTGATCACATTCGACAGCGACGAAAAGCGTGTAGCTTCGTTGGCCATGACATGGTAGTTGGCAAAGAACTGTTTTTGCAGCGGCGCGACGCGGTCTTCCTGCGCGCTGCCCGTCATAGCCGCGAAGGCCGACTTCGCTGCTGACGACGGCTGCTCGAAGTTCATGCGCTGGCGCAGGTTCTCATTGAGCCAGGGAATATCGATTCGCACCGGACATTGCGTCACGCAGCGCGAGCAGCCGGTACACAGATCGCTGAAGCGCGCATTCATCAGTGTGCCGGTGCCGGCTTCCCACGAACCGCCGATTCCGCCGGAGTACGTTTCTCCCCCGAAAGCGTGGCCGCCGACGGTTTCGAAGTTGGCGCAGCAATTCATACACGCGCTGCAGCGGATGCAGTACAGCGCCTCGTGCAGCACGGGATCCTCACGCATTCGGCTGCGGCCATTGTCAATCAGCACCAGGTGGAATTCTCGCGGCTTCGTCGCTTTGCCCGGCGCGGCGAAGGACGGTGCCTTCAGCGGCGGATGCAGGATGCTGACATAAGAGGTCAGCGGCTGCCCAGTGCCGCTGCGCGGAAGCAGTTCGATGAATGTCCCGAAGTCGGTACGCGAGGGCACGACCTTCTCGATGCCGGCCAGGGCGATGTGCAGCGGCGGCAGAGTCATGGTCATGCGAATGTTGCCTTCGCTCTCCACCAGCATCAGCGAACCGCTGTCGGCGGCGATGAGGTTTGCGCCCGAGATGCCGGCATCGGCGGCAATGAACTGCTGGCGCAGCTTCTCGCGCGCAAATACAGTCAGCTCTTCACCCGTATCGAGCGGCAGGTCGGTATTGAACTTGCGCTTGAAAAGCGCCGTAATGCGCTCGCGCGAGTAGTGCAGCGCCGGAGCGATGATGTGCGACGGCTGCTCGTCAGCCACTTGCAGAATGAATTCCGCCAGGTCGGTTTCGGCGACGGTAATGCCCGCTGCTTCCAGGGCGTGGTTCAGCTTAGTCTCTTCCGAAGTGATGCTCTTGCCCTTCACCACCAGCTTGACTTCGTGGCGCAGCAGGACATCGCGAATGTATTGGTCGGCATCGGCCGCCGTCTTCGCCAGATAGAAATGTCCGCCGTTAGCGCGCACGCTGGCTTCGAGTTGCCGCAGCAGCTCGGGCAAGTTGGCGATGGCTTTTTCCTTGATCTGGCGGGCTCGGTCTTTGAGTTCGTTGTAGTCGGGCAGTAGCGCAGTGGCGGCGTAGCGATTGCGGTTGAACGTCTGAGTGTTGCGGCGGACGGCCGGGCTCTGCACGCTCAGCGTCATGCGGATGGCATCCAGCAGGGCCTTCTTGTCGCTCTTGTTGGCCACCTGGCGAGGATTGATGTCGGCGGGATTCACCGGAGTAGCCACGCTCACCTCAGCACAATGATGTGCAGTTTATGCGGCCCATGAACGCCGCGAACCAGAGGCCCCATGTCGGCTGTGGCGCTGGGGCCGGTGACGAATACGAAGTCGCGCTTCAATCCGCGGCCGTCAAGCACGTCGGCGCGAAACAGATCGCGGGGCTGCGGAACGATGCTCTCAGCAGCAACCACGGCGACTTGCAGCGGCGCCATCAGGCTCACGATCCCGGTGCCCTCAAAGCTCGTGTCGATGCACACCGAACCGGTGCTGGCTACGGCGGCGAAAGCTTCCGTGACGCCAGCGGCGCTGTTGACCATCTCATCGGGTGTGGCATTGGCTCGCACCCGCGGATCAGCTGCGAATTGGCTGAACAAAATGGCCGGAAGCTCCTGCGGAGGCGCGTAGAGGACGCGGGATGCGTCACCAACCGCTTGCAGGATTGCACTGCACAAGGCTGCGGGTGAGCGATCGATGACTTGCACTGTAGCAACTGCCTGGATGGCAGCGGCCGTGAATTCCTCGATACGCGACGATTGCGCCGTGGCCTGGTGCATAAAGAGTCGAGCTTGCACTGGGGACGTAAGATCGCGGGATGCGGTGACGGATACCGGTCCCGGATACGTAAGGGGGCGCCTTACTGCGCCGCCATCCTGAAAGCGAGCGAGGGAGCAATGCGATTGGGCGCGGCCGAGGGATCCGCTCTCGCTCAAGCTCCCATGGGGCTCCTCGGCTCAGAAGTATCAACAGAGGCGCTATCGATGTGACGTCAACCTCTGGTCGTCCAACCAAAGGCCGACCATGAATAGACTGCGCATCAACAACGAGCAGCGCGCTGAAGTCTTACAGTAACCAGCCTACTTGGTGCACGTCTCTGCTATATGAGTCACCGTCTTCACTCGGATGACGGGCGTCTCTTTAACGCTCGATTCAACTCCCTGTTGACTTGTATCCCTTGTCCTCACACCGGGTGTACCGGTTATTTTGACTTCGTGGCCAACATGTTTGGCCAGCCTATTCGCTTCATCGGAAAGTTGGTAGACCTTACCATTGCTGTCGGTGAGTGTGTAGTTATTGCCCACGGTCGCCAGGCAACCTGTGATCGTAGTTGGGCCGGACTTGGACATCGAGTCCTGCGCCTGCAACCACATCGCGGAAACTAGCAGCACCAGGGTAATCAAGAGTGTCTTGCGCACGAACAGCCTCCTCGTCTTACTGGATTTTCACTCGGCCCCAAACCAACGATTATATTCCTTTCCCCGAGAAAACGGCCTACCACTTCCTAGGGAGCGCTCGCTGGAGGCTTGTCGCCCGGCCGCTTGGCTTGCGACGCCGCTCCGTTGGGCACTCGAATCAGCACACACGTCGAATTGTCTTCTCCTCCACCTTCGTTGGCGGCGTCGATGAGGGTATCGCAGGCAGCCTGGAGCGAGGGCAACTGAAGCAGGATGCTGCTGATCTGTTCGTCGTCCACATGGCGCAGAACCCCATCTGTGGTCAGCAGCAGCAAATCGCCGCCCTGCGCGGGAAATTCGCCAAGATCAGGAAGCGTACCCTCGTCGGTGCCCAAAGCGCGGGTAATGATGTTCTGCGCCGAGGAGTGCTTGGCCTGGTCCAGCGTGATCATGCCGCGACGCACCTGCTCCATCACCAGCGAATGGTCTTCCGTCAACTGCAACAACTGGCCTTCGCGAAACAAATAGATGCGGCTATCGCCCACATTGGCGATGCTGAATACGCCCTCGGCAAAGCGGACGGCGACCAGCGTGGTGCCCATCCCGGAAGTGTTCTTATTCTCCTCCGCGTAAGCCAGGATGGCGTCGTTGGCCTTCTTTACCGCCTCGGCCAGCAAGCGCGCGCCCAAAGGCGCGTCGTCCAGATACGCGTTGTCCTGCACGCTGGGCTTCCGCTCGCGAAAAAAGCTGAGCACGGTTTCGACAGCGATTTGGCTGGCGATCTCGCCGGCCGCGTGGCCGCCCATCCCATCGCACACCACGAACACTCCAAGCCGCTCGTCGTAGCCGAAATGGTCTTCGTTCGACGGACGCACCCGCCCGACATCGGTGCGTCCCGCCACTTCAATCCCTGGTGACATTCGGGCAACAGTTTACCCTCTTAGTCGAAAGCGTGCGAGTCTCTAAAGTGGTGGCAGCCCCTTCCCGCCGCAACTGGATTAAATTTGGGATTCGAGCCTCCTTTCGGCGGACGCCTCGACTGCCCGCGCTCGCAACTGCCTTTGAGCGTGACGCGCGTCATGGCGACGTGGCCCGGCGCGCCGTATAATCGCCGGTTTTGGTGGACTTGAAATATGCCTGACCGCGGATCGGACCTGCTCATCATCGGCGCTGGAATTGTGGGGCTGGCAACCGCCTTGAAAGTCACGCGCCGCTTCCCGCAGATGCGTCTCATCATCGTGGACAAGGAGACCCGCGTGGCCGCCCATCAGACCGGCCACAACAGCGGCGTGATTCACTCCGGTCTTTACTACAAGACCGGGTCCCTGAAGGCGCGCAACTGCGTTGCCGGAGCAGCTTCGATGAAACGCTTCTGCCAGGAGCACGGCGTGGTTTTCGAGGAATGCGGCAAACTGGTGGTTGCCACCACTCGCGACGAGGTTCCGCGTCTGGAGGCTCTGCATCAGCGCGGCGCCGCCAACGGTGTGCCTGGACTGGTGATGCTGCAACGCGAGCAGTTCCGGGAGATCGAGCCGCACTGCGCCGGAATCTGTGCCCTGCAAGTGCCTTCCACCGGCATCGTCGACTACACCGCCGTCGCCCAGAAATATGCCGAGCTGATCCAGCGATCTGGCGGTGAACTCGTCCTGGGCGCCAAAGTCGTTGCGCTCCGCCAGGACAGCGGGACCAATATTGTCGAGACCCGCGGCGGAACTTTCCGCGCGCGCTACGTCATCAACTGCGCCGGACTTTACAGCGACACCCTCACGCGCATGGCCGGTGTCGAAACCAATCTGGAGATCATCCCGTTTCGAGGCGAGTACTACGAAGTTCGGCCTGAACGCCGTCACCTGGTAAAGGCCTTGATCTATCCGGTTCCCGATCCGCGATTTCCTTTCCTCGGAGTACATTTCACTCGTCGCGTTAACGGCAGCGTCGAGGCCGGTCCCAACGCGCTGCTGGCCTTTCGCCGCGAAGGTTACACGGGCGCGCCGCCCGACATGCAGGAAGCGATGGAAACCCTGCGTTTTCCCGGCTTTTGGAAGATGGCCCGGAAATATTGGCGCATGGGGCTGGCGGAACAATACCGCGCCTGGGTGAAATCCGCATTCGTCGCGGCCCTCCGAAAAATGGTGCCGGAGCTTCAGGAATCGGACCTGGCACAGGGCGGATCGGGAGTGCGCGCGCAGGCAGTCGACGCCAACGGCAACCTGGTCGACGACTTCCATTTCGTTCATAGCGCGAACATGATCCATGTGTGCAATGTGCCCTCGCCGGCTGCAACCGCCTCGCTCGAGATCGCCAGAGAGATCGTCGAGATGATGGCCCAGCGCTTCGACCTGGCGTAGTGGCTGGTGGTCAGTGACTAGTGGCTAGCTCTTTTCGCTCGATACTGAACCGCAATCGCCTGAGAGCGTCATCCGGGACAACTAACGAACCCAGCGCGGGCGCCGCGACCGTGTCGCCCTAAACTGACCGACCAAGCTGGGCACTGGCTGCTGCGTACTGGCTTTGACCTCAGAGCCATGCGGATTCTACCCTAACAATCCAGTATTTAACTGCACTACAATCAGGTCAGGTTACGGGAGTGCTAGTACATTTCTCGGTTTCCCGGAGCGGGTTCCGGCAAGACCACAGAAAGTGGTCGAGCGCAGCGCAGATTGATGCTAACATTCGCCTTATTTCAGAATGTTTCGGTCCAGCGCCAACAAGTTATGAGTGAGGGTCGCAGTTTTCCAGCACTGCGGTTCTAGCAATTCAGCAATGGCAAGTGTCTGTTGTAGGGCCCATAGCTATCACAGCGAAGAGTTTTTCGGAGGAATCCCATGAACGCCGTGCACTGTCTGCCGTTGGGAAAAATTAGCTTATCCAGGATGGCATGCGTCCTCTTCATCCTCTCAGTGGCGACCGCCACTATTTCGCCTGGACAAGGCTTCACCAGTCTTTATAGCTTTTGCTCTCAAGCTAATTGTCCTGACGGCAGCGGCCCGAACGGATGGCTGGTGCAAGGCTTTGACGGCAACTTCTACGGCACCACCGGGGCTGGCGGAGCCAATGGCAACGGAACGGTCTTCAAGATTAGCCGGGCGGGCACGCTAACTACCCTGCACAACTTCAACGGCACTGACGGCAACGCTGCGTCAGCCCTGATTCTGGCTACCGACGGAAACTTTTATGGGACGACCGCCCAAGGCGGCGGCACCACTTGTCCCCGTGGTACTAATCTCTGTGGCACCGTCTTCAAAATCACGCCCAGTGGCACGCTAACGACACTTTATGTTTTTTGTTCCCAGACGAACTGCACCGACGGCTTCTATCCGACGGCAGCCCTGGTGCAAGGCCGCGACGGCAACCTCTATGGAACAACGTCGCAGGGCGGCACCGCCGGCCAATGTCCCCTGCATGCTGGCTGTGGCACGGTCTTCAGAATTACGCTCAGCGGCACTCTAACTACGATTTACACCTTTTGCCCCCAGGGAAATTGTCCCGACGGCGGTCCTGACGGCGCCCTTCCTGGCGATGCTCTCGTGCAGGGAGCCGACGGAAGCTTCTATGGGACAACCACCCAGGGAGGCAGCCTCAACGGATGCACGTTTGGCTGTGGCACCTTCTTCAAAGTCAGCTCCAGCGGCGCTTTCACCGCGCTGTTCACGTTCAATAGTACGAACGGAGTTAGTCCCGGCCAGATCATGCAAGCCACCGACGGAAACTTCTACGGCACCACCGAAGGCACTCTCTACCAAATTAGCCCCGGAGGCGCCTTTACCACCATCCACACCTTCGACTTCATGGACGGGTACACCCCCGTAGGCCTGCTGGAAGCTGACGACGGGAATTTCTACGGGACAGCCGAACAAGGGGGCAACAATAGCTGCATCTTTGGCTGTGGCACCGTCTTCAGAACGAACTCTAGCGGCACCATCACTACCGTGCACGCCTTCGACGGCACCGACGGTGGTGTCCCATTGGGCGGCC
>Ga0302324_100029482_pt1 | contig 10395 bp, 14 predicted proteins | sample Palsa_T0_1_FD_201949 | JGI IMG/M metagenome (GOLD analysis project Ga0302324, IMG submission 201949) | Peat permafrost microbial communities from Stordalen Mire near Abisko, Sweden - Palsa_T0_1 | ecosystem: Environmental > Terrestrial > Soil > Palsa > Peat permafrost | place: Sweden: Abisko... | reverse complement strand
TCTGACCATCGATTATTTGCGGAAGAAAAGCCCGGTCAGCCTGGATGGATTGATGGAGGACGAAGATCATGCGCCGCTCGAACCGGCCGATACGCGTCCCACGGCATGGGAACTGGTGCAGCAGCACGAGCAAGCCGAACGAATCAGTGCGGCATTGGTCGGCATTCCAGCGGAGTACCGTGAGGCAATCGTTTTGCGATTCCAGGATGGCTTGGCTCTGGAGGATATTGCGGCGGTGACCGGGGCGCCGCTGGGCACTGTGAAATCGCGATTGTATCGCGGGCTAAACCTGCTGATGGGGCGGTTGGAGGGAATACAGGCATGACGCGGAGTGTACATGAACGGGCGCGGGAACTAATCGCGCTGGCTGGGGCTAACGATAAAGATCTCTCCGACGGGCAGCAGGCTTGGCTGCGAGCCCATCTCCAAGAGTGCTTAGCCTGCCGTGATTATGGAGAAGCGGCTGGCCGGGTGGTCCGGGCGTTGCGTTCCCAGCCCTTGGCCGCTGACTCCGCCCTAGTGCGAGCGACGCAGATGCGGGTGCGCTCGCGGGCTCTTGAACTGCAGCGCCAGCAAGAGCGGCTGTGGGTGATTTGCGTTTGCTGTGGCGCCGTAACGCTGGGTACTGCCTTCACGACCGCAGTGTTGTGGCGCGGGTTGGCATGGATAGGCCAGCAGGTGAGCCTTCCCGCCCCAGTTTGGCAGATCGGCCTGATGGCCCTCGGTTTGATGCCGGCAATTGTGGCGGGAATCCTCTTGCTGGCTCGGGGAACCTATCTGGCCGATCACAACGGGCCCCTCCAAGATTGAATGGAGCGGGGGAGGTCGAGCGGGCTGCGTACGTAAACGTGGGAATCAGGGGGTTGATATGCCGATCAAGCACGAAACTTCGACGCGCTTTATGGATGAAATCCGAATTGTCTCGCCATGGGCCTACTTCTTTGTAGCCCTCGGCTTCTTAGCGGCCATTGCGGCTGTGGTGCACGCCAATGTTTCCCAAAACCCTCCCTTTCCGTTGGCAGCAATGGTGCCGATGGCAATCCTCGGAGGAACTTTCGTGGGCTGTTACATCCTGCTGATCGGGTATGTGAACCGTGACGCCGGCCGCCGCGGAATGAGCCGGCTGGGTTGGACGCTGCTCGCGATCTGCGTCCCTAACGCGCTTGGCATCGTGTTGTATTTCGTACTGAGGAAGCCACGCATTGCCACCTGTCCACAGTGTGAGAATGCTGTGCAAACGGGATTCAACTTCTGTCCTCGCTGCAACTACAAACTGAGCCCGAGCTGTCCGCAGTGCCAGCGCGTGGTTGGAGTGAATGATGTCTATTGTCCTTACTGCGGGACTTCGTTGCGCGATCAGGCGGGGGCGGCCACTGGGCTTCGAACGGAGCTTCCCGGTTAGCGATCAATAAAATCGCTCGACCCTTGATCTCCCGATCAGAATCGTCGATTCGCTCGAGAGCCGCGCAAGGTATAGCCTATGTTCCGTTTTTTCCGCTGGGAGGTTTCACTCCATTACAGTCTTCGGCTCATCTCGCGAGAATCTTCAGCCTTCGGTGCTTCAAGTTCCCCCCTGTAGTGATTGCCGATCTCGAAGCAATTGGAATGCCCGGAATTGCCAATGGGATGCGATTTTAGTGATTCTGCGCTGCCTCGGTCGGCCTCAGCGCCGCGGCTCCGAAATTCACGCCGAATCGTTTGCACCATATGGACACTGCGCGGTATTTAGCCAAGTCCAGGTCGTCACCAAGCCTGTAGTTTTGGTCGCCGATGTTGCCCTGGATGACTCCCAGATCGATGAAACCAGCTTGTTTCACCGTCCCTATGTCCTTTGCATCGCCAGAGGCGACCATGTGGACGTGCACATCAGGACCGTTTGACGTGCTGAAGCCGGTAAAGCGAAGAACACGGGTGCCATCTCCCATCCGGTAGATGGTTGCGGTACCTGCTGTCGGGTGCAGTGCTGTAGAACTGTCCGGAGACCAGAGGCTGTGGCGACAAGCCGCCTTGTGCGGTTGGTATTGCTTCGTCGACACGCCGATTGACCACAAGCCGCTCGGGGCGAAATGCATACCATGCGACCAAAGCCGCGACAGCGACGATAGGAATCGCGAGTTTTGTCCACTTTTTCATTCACGCATCTCCTTGACTAAGTGGGGCTAGTTCCTTTCGAAATGGGCAGCGTTACGAAAATTTGCGATCGATGGCTTATGCAGAGAGGAACTGCTTGACGAGGAGTGCGGTGTCGGCAGGGTTCGCTTCCGGGAAGAAATGGCCGCCCTTCATCGCCAGTCCCTGCGCATGCGGCGCCCATTGCCGCCAAATGCCGAGTGGACCGCCGTCTTTTGCGTAGAAAGTGTCGAGCGGACCGCCTTCGGCCCATAGATGCAGCATGGGACATTCGATTCGCCTTGACGCTTCCTTATCCGCACGATCGTGTTCGACATCAATCGTCGCTGCAGCACGATATTCCTCCCAAATTCCATGAACCCGGGCCGGCTCGCGATAGGTTGAAACATATTGTTCGAGAGTCTCTGGCCCGAAGAAACTTTGGCCGAAGTATGGAAGACGGCATCGGGCGCGCCGAGAAGATAGTTCTCCGGGAGTGGCTCCTTCTGCGACAGCAAAATCCACGGCCAGTAAGTCTGAGCGAAGCGCGCATCGGACCGGCTCCATGCTTCGAGGATGGGAATCACGTCGAACACGCGAATAGACCCTCGCGAGTCCGGGTTATAGAGGATCGTCAGGGGCAGTTCCCCACCGTCCGCTTCCGGCAGAAGCAAAGACCGGACTCGAATACCAATACTTTTAATGTCGTTGATATCATGCCAGGAGCATAATTGGCCCCTTTCGCCACGAGCAGTCGGTGGCTAAAGCCGGCTGTGACTGCTCACAGCGGGCTTTTCGATTGCCTCCCTGGCCTTGCCTAGTTCTTCATCTTAGAGACGATGCTCGAGGTAGCGGCTCGCACTTAAGTGGTAATGATGGATGTCACCGAGATCTTTCGCCCGTTCAGCGTGCCAAGAATCCTGACGCGTTGTCCCGCCACTCGCTTCAGCGCAGTCGCATCCCCTTCGAGCAAATAGGTCGCATCGCCGTCAACGAGAACGAAGTGCTCCCCTCCGCGAACGCAACCTAGCGTACAGTCTGCAGCCGTCCTGCCAATCGCGGCAGAATGTTTGGCGCCGCAGCGCGTGTCCGTGATCACGCCCTCATAAGCCCGGGCGGTGGACGATGGCATGGATTGGCCTGATTCCGGCTCCTCGGCGGCAGCCCCCGCGACAGCTCCCAGGCTTGCAATCACCAATGCTAAGAAGCAAGCGATCACGCTGGCCAAAGCAATAGTCTCGATCCAGAAGCGCGCCGCTGTCGAAAACAGCGATCGAGGCGCAGGGACCACCCGCACCGGTCCACCTGCTCCTTCTTTCGTGAGTATTCTAGTCATGAGCATCCTGGGAGACTAGCTCGATGCCGGTGATGTGGAGACTCTTGCCGTCCGCATCCAGGGTGCCGGCGATTTTGACATGTTTACCTTCGTACTGCTTCGGTCTGTCCTGGTCGTCAATTTGATACGCGCTATTACTCGACACCTTCAAGACATACCTGGTGCCGTTCTTTATGATCGTGCCCTTGAACGTCGGAGCCGCTGGCTGCTCCTGCTTAGCGGATGGGTTCGCCGGTTGCACATCCGGCTGGTGTACGGGCCGATCAGGTTGCAGCATCAGTTGGGGCACTGGCTGCGGTTTCTGAAGTTGCGACCAGGCGATCAGTTGAGGCCCGAGAGTATCAGACGGAAGCGCAGGACTCGGTTGTGTCTGCGGATCCTGCGCGAACATCAGTGGCAGGGTGACCATTAGAAAAACCAACGCGGCTAAAGGGCTAGTCTCTCGTTTCACAACACACCTCCGAAAGACGAAGCGACCGAACTTTGCACACCCGATATTGACTTGTCATTGCGGGCCGTGGATTGCATTCATCGTGCGCTACCCAGCGATAACAATGGGGTGAAGAGCCTTCAAATCCCCTTGTTCTTTTCTACTCGGAGGTGTGTTGGTCGTCTATACATCATTTCTTGTAACAGAGCCTGCATAATCTTCGCCAAACAACGGTCTGGAGGGAATTGGCCCGCGACTTTTCCCGAGAAAAATACTAGTTTTACAGTATGGGCAGAGCCGTCCCTTCCCATTAGTCTGTGCCTCTACTCGACAGACACCCCATTGAGCAGGTGCCAGTTCACTGCGAGAAAAGGCACCTGCTCCGCCTTCTCCACACTGTATGGTGTTTTGCAGGGGCCTGGAATCGCGAAATACAGATTGAATGCGGATCTGTGGGCGTCTAGTTCAGAGCTACCCGACGATGCCTCGAGTCCCCGAAACCTAATTCTGACCGTCTGGCTTTGTGGTTCAACTTCTGGATTGCTCGTGACTCGAGAGCAGCGCGGTAATGTTGAGCTTGTGTGGATCTCAAAAGGGTGCATTGGCGATCTTGAGTCAACCGAGGAAGCGTTCTGCTGTCCAGACTTCAGAGTCACGACCTGGGCACTTTGCGCGGGGGCGCGGTCGGCGCGGTTTTGCTGAGGGTCGCTCTGAAACGGAATGGGTGATCCAGGATCTCGACGGCCGATCGTTCGAAGTCATCCTGAGTGCAGCCGTTTTTCAGGCGAAACGACGGATCTCCCGCTGGCCGTATCTATGGGAGATCCCTCACACGGCTGAAGTGCGCCGCACGGCCTCATAGGAGAATGAATTCAAACTGAGCCAATACCCAAGACTTTGATACTCCCCAGCCTGAAGGCGGGGGATTCTAGTCGCCTTACGGCGACCTTAACTGGTTCAACCAAGATTGCTGGCTATCACCAGACTTACATCTTGTCTGCAGTCGTTTAGCGTCTCCACGTATCCCGAGACGACGTTTGGTACAGTGCAGCATTTACGGTGGCTCGGCTTGGTTACCGCCTAGCCACTTTTCAGATACCGGAACCAAGAGCAAAAGCAAGAACAAAACCGTTGCTTATATCCCCAGCCCTGAAGGCAGGGGCTTTACGCCGACTTCGGTAAACACGTTGAGGCCCCATCACCGTATCCTTAACATAAGACGTTCTCCGCATTGAGCGTACCGACGTCAGCAAAGACATATGATCGGCCAAACCATCTCGCACTATCGCATCCTCGAGAACCTCGGGGGCGGCGGGATGGGCGTCGTATACAAAGCCGAGGACACCAAACTCGATCGCTTCGTCGCTCTGAAGTTCCTCCCCGACGAACTGGCGAGCGATGCTCAGGTCCTAAGAGCTTCTAACAAAACCGCGGCTTCAGCAGCGAACTAAACCAAAAAAGAAAAAAAGAACAAGGCTTCACTGCAGCTTCGCGTACTCGGCCTTCGCTTCCTTCAGCGTGGGAATGTCGGGGTCGGCGTCCTTCCAGAGAGTGAGGAAGTCTTTATATGCCGCGAGCGCCCGGACACGAGCGGCATCGGCATCCGCTCCCTGTGAGGTCTTCGCTTGCAAAGCATTGGCACGAGCCACTCCGAGATGAGCCCGTGCCCCCGTCCAGCAATTCCAGACGATGCCGCTGTGTTCGAGAATCCTCTGAAACTCGGCAGCAGCAGCGGTGCCCTGTCCGGCTGCCAAGTATGCCTCTCCTCGTACATAGGTTGGATAGAGGCAGGAGATATTGTTGACGAACCCAAATTCCCCCAACTCGATGGGTGAAGCAGCTTGCAGGGCATTCAAAGCGACAGGCGGGGTTTTTTTGTCCAGCGCCGATTGCGCCCGAATCGCGGGCAGCCAGAGCGACTGCATCTGCGTGTCCAGCGGGAAGCGTTCTCCTAAGTCTTGTGCTATGGAATCGGCTCGTGCCGTGTCGCCCGCCATGGCAAACGCTAGCGCGGCTTCGACCTCGACGCCCTGACTCGTGGGAGCAAGCTTCAAAGCCTCTGCCGCTGACTGCCGGGCTTCTGTGGCATTGCCGTAAGCCGCTTGTCGGATAGCGGCATTCGCCTGCCATATCGCCGCATTTTCTTTGCTGTCCGCCCACACTGCGGAGTCCACCGCCCGCTTGGTCAGTTCCCGGGCCTTGCCCAGATGCCCTACATACGCCTCGGTGTCGGAGGCGAGCGCAAGTCCAAAGGTCTCATATTCGGCCTTGCCCGCAAACCACTGCTGCTGTTCCGCCATCGCCGCGGAATCTGCCCCAAGAAACGCTAAAGCGTAGAGAGCATTGTGGAGTATGAAATTATCCAGTTTTCGCGTCTGCGCCTCGCGGATGATCTGCCGCACTTCGTCGAGGCGTTGCAAGGAGAGTAGGCTATTGCCAAGGCCTACGTAGGGGGCAACATTATCTGGAGCGAGGCCTAGGCATTGGCGATACGACTCCGCAGCCCTCTCATACTGTCCCTGCTCAGCGTACACGTTGCCCAAATGAAGATGTGCTCGGTAGTCTCGCGGGTAGCTCTCAATCTCCTCTTGATACGTCTGGGCTGCTTTATCCAGTTCCCCGGTGACACTCAAATAGTAGTTAGCTGTGATCTCCAGCTTTTCCCGCTCGCTGGCATGTTCCCGCAACTGGAATGCCTTGGTGAAGTAATCGCTGGCCCGCCCTAGTTCGCCGAGAGTGTAGTAGTCGGCGCCCACTGCCGCGTAACCCGTGGCAAAGTTCGGATCAAGCTCGATGGCACGTTGGTCGTAAGGCAGGGCTGTTTCGTTGCCTTTCTCGTTCCGGGCCTTATTGCCAAGGCTGTACGCCTTCAGAGCTTCGAGCGAAGACGTGGTGGCCTCTGACAACGGAACATCTAACTTCTGTACCGTCGCCAGCGATTCGCCCAACTCGGTGCGCAGCTTGGATGCCGCCTCGCCCAGCGCGTCCAGCACCTTCTCCTTGGACGCCGCCGTCACCTGTTTCTCGGCCAGCGGGTCTCCACTCTGACAATTCACCGCCTTCAATCCCAGCACGTATTGGCTGCCCAGACTGGCAATAGACCCGGCAATGTATGCCTTGCTGCCTGCCCGCTGGCAAAGCTCGCGGGTGACTTCGGGCGTGAGTTTCGTGCCCGTCGGACGGGACATCAATTTCAAGGTCGCCGCGACCTTGTTCTCCGGGAGCACGTTCAGAAACGGCGACTGGTTGAGAGCAACGCTGAGTGCCTGCTTGAGGGTGTCGTCGAACACCGCATCGCCCGTGCTGTTGGCAAAATCGGCGAGAACGATGGTGTCCTTCTCGGTCAGGCGGTGCGTGGTCTGGCTCGAGCGGAAGTAGAACGCTCCCGCGATCGCAGCCGCGACAATTATCACGGCGGCGGGAACCAGAACCTTCCAGAGTTTCCTGCCCGCGACAGGAACTTCGGCGACCTTCACCGCGCTCGATGACGGAGATGGAGCAAGCGCAGGAGAGGAACCCGATGCTGGCGACGGCGGTTGCGCGATCTGGGCACCGCTTTTCTGTGCCACCGCCACCGTGCCGGAACTCGCAGCTATGGCTCGTCCCGTTTCAGTATCCCGCTTGAGGCGCTGCAACTCGGAGCGCATTTCGGAGGCGTGCTGATAACGGAGTTCTCGATCTTTCTCCAGCGCCCGGTTGATGATGCGCTCCAGTTCGGCGGGCACGTCGTGATTCAGCCGCACTACTGCCACGGGGGCACGGTTCACGATGGCTTCACAGATCATCGCCGAACTTTCTCCATGAAACGGCAAATCGCCTGTCGCCATCTCGTACAGCACTGAACCAAACGAGAACAGATCGGTACGTGCATCCAATTCTCTCGCCCGCACCTGCTCCGGCGACATATATGCCACCGTTCCCACCATTGTGCCCGGACTGGTGAGATGATCCGCGTCCACCGAACCCGTTTGCGTGTTAAGAGACCCAATCTTGCTCGAAGAACTGCCTGCTAGACTGACCTTCGCCAGCCCAAAGTCCAGAACCTTGGCGTGTCCGCGTTTCGTCACAAAGATGTTCGCGGGCTTGATGTCGCGGTGGACGATGCCTTCTGCGTGGGCGGCGTCTAGTGCGTCCGCAATCTCGATGGCCAGCGAGAGAATCAACTCGGTTTCCATCGGTCGGCCAGCAATCCGATGCTTCAGCGTCAGCCCATCCAGAAACTCCATAGCGATGAATGCTTCGCCATGCTGATCGTCAATTTCGTAGATGGTGCAAATGTTGGGGTGATTCAGTGCGGAGGCGGCTTGCGCTTCTCGTTGAAACCGGACTAGAGCTTGTGCATCTTTAGCAATCTCGTCGGGTAGGAACTTCAAGGCGACAAAGCGGTGCAGCTTTACATCCTCGGCCTTGTACACCACTCCCATACCGCCGCCGCCCAATTTCTCAACGATCCGGTAGTGCGAGATGGTTTGGCCGATCATGGAGTCCCCAATCGTAGGCTGGACGTGAGGGCGGGTCAATGTATATTGCAGGCAAAGCTGAGTTTCAACCCGCTGCCCAATCCACTCGCAGGAAGCGCCAACAGATCAGAGCTCACCCCAAAGACAAGAATGCCTCGTGAATGTCCGCCCGCTTTTCGTATCGAATCCGCAGCCGCCGGAACTGATTCAGCCAAGCGAAGGTCCGTTCGACTATCCAGCGCCAGCGCCCCCGCCCACTGCCATGCTCGGTGTCCCCCCCCCGAAGAGTCTTCGCTTCTTCGCTTGATCGGTTGACAGCCAGGATCGGTTGTGATGAATTGCGCAAGAATCCCTCCCAACCTTTGCAATCCCCTGCAGCAACTAAGTTCTAAGTTAGCGACAAAATTCCCAAAGGCGCGGGAAATCTCGCGCTTTCTCAGGAGGAAGGTTTTATGGGAGACGACATGGAGAAGAAGGGACAGCAAGGCGGCCAAACCGGATCAGGATCACACAGTGGTCAGTCCGGACAACCGGGACAAGGCCAACCGAGCGGCCAGCCCGGACAATACCAGCCGAAGAAAAGCGGCCAAGGTCAGAATGAAGCAGACGAAGACGATCAGGAGCGCGATCGTCAGCGTCGTGCCTCGTAGTTCTCCTGCACCTATGATCACAAATCACTTGGGAGGTCCCGGCCTAGCCGGGACTTTTTCGTTCGAGGTAGATGCCTGCATGGTTGAAGGCAATTTGAGGACGGAACACCTGCGAGGAAGCCAATGGCAGCGAAGAAACAGCCTGTAAAACAGGAGCCTTTCCTAAATACCGTCGCCCGCAAACTGGGGCAGGCGGCCGGCACGCTCACGAAAGTGACACAAGAATTGACGGAGAACCTTTCGACGTTCCCGGAAAGTGTTGAGACGAAGATGCGAAAAGCCGCCAATAGCGGCACGCCGGGCAAGCGCTCGCGGGTTCGTACTCGACATCCCAGGAAAAGCACTCGACCCGCGGCCGGGAGGCCGGAGACGAAGGGCACGGCCACCGTGGAGAAGCGGAGGTTGCCGAAGAAAAAATCGCCGCGAAGCAAGCGCAAGCTCAACATGAAGGCGTGACCATGTACACACTGTCGCGTCGCCGCGGTCTGGATCTGTTGATCGTTCCTGCCGAGCCCTCACCAACTATCTTTCGGACAAGCACGCTCACCCGCCTCCGGCAAAGGTCGCGCCGGCTCGAGATCTAAGAAGCTGCACAAGGAGGAGGCGGGAAGGGAAGGGCTCTGGAAGGGAGAGCCCTTCTATATTTCCTGGATACCCCTGCTACTGGATTCACTGTATAGCGTTCTCCCGCAAGCATGGCTAGTGTCGTTGCAGCCGGGGTATCTATGAGAAACCAACCCACTCCATCCCAATTTATGCCGGCGAACTGGCGAGCGCTTTATAGCGCTGCTCTATTCGAGACGGACAAAAGGAGGATTCCGGCGCGAATCGCCGACGCCGAAAAGGCGATCGTGACCCGGGCCCCCGAACTCTTTTCCGCCAGCGCCGACACAATCGAAGAAGACCAAGCCTTGGATGATGCGCTCTATGCCCTGCGAGCGCTCCAGAGTTGCTTGAATTTCCGTGCGGCAGACTGAGCGATCGTGCCTCTGTTCATCCTTACATCTTTAGCTGCCCCAAATGTTAAGAGGAGAGGCATTGCTTCGTCTTGACAGGACCATGTCTCCACAGAACCTTACATCTTGTGCCCCCGAGAAATAGGGAAACCATTGCTCGCCAGCAAGGACTAAACAGTATTGCTGACGGGTAGAGCTCAACTTACAGTGCGGGGAGTGCAGAAAGTTGAGTCCTTCCCAATGGCACCCAGGATTCAAGGACGTTCCTTTGACCCATATCGATCGCTCTCGGCAGATGATCTGAGAAGCGCGTTCGAGACAGCAATATCCGAACTTCATCAGGCGGATCGCGCTGCTAAAAGGCGGTCGCGGTATCGCACCCCCATCGTTCCACACGGAGGAATCTTGGGTATTTCCCAAGCGGATGCGGAGAAGCGCGCACTGTCGGACGCGG
>Ga0302324_100029480_pt1 | contig 10396 bp, 12 predicted proteins | sample Palsa_T0_1_FD_201949 | JGI IMG/M metagenome (GOLD analysis project Ga0302324, IMG submission 201949) | Peat permafrost microbial communities from Stordalen Mire near Abisko, Sweden - Palsa_T0_1 | ecosystem: Environmental > Terrestrial > Soil > Palsa > Peat permafrost | place: Sweden: Abisko... | reverse complement strand
TGCACGCATCACAACTCGAGCATGCAACAGATCCGCGCCCGTGGGGAACTGCGCCTGGTCACGCTGAATTCGCCCACCTGCTACTACCTGGGCGCGCATGGTCCGCAGGGTCTGGAGTACCGCCTGGCCGCCGCCTTCGCTGACACTCTGGGCGTGAAACTGGTGGTACAGACCGTGCCCGACGCGGCGGCGATGCGGGCGGCGTTGGTCAGCGGCGAAGCGGATCTGGCCGCAGCGCAGATCACCCCCGATGCTCAGTGGCGCAGCGATGGATTGACCACGACCACGTACGAAGAGATTGCCCAGGTGGTAGTCCAGAGCCGCGGCAAGTCCCAACCCCATAACATCGCCGGGTTGCGCAACAGCAGAATCGTCGTGCCTGCGGACAGTCCGCAGCAGACATTGCTGCAGACCATGCGCCGCAACAACTTGCCGGATCTGACCTGGACCACTGTGCCGCGCGATCAGGCCGACCCGCTGGATCAGATCGCCAGCGGCAGCGCCGACTACGCCATCGTCGATGCCAGCGAGTTCGCCTTCGCGCAGCATCTGTACCCTGAATCCGTAGTCGCCTTCACGCTGCCCGACCCGCGTCCGGCGCAATGGGTGGTGCCGGCCGGGGCCACCGCACTGCTGCACGCGGCCGACCATTTTTTCGCGAGCGCACAGAATTCAGGACAGCTGGCGCGCATTGAAGGCGCGGCCAGCACCGAGACGGGCGATTTCGATTACCTGGCGGCACACAATTTCCAGTACGACATCGCCACACGCCTGCCGGCGCTGCAGGGATTGTTTGAAGAAGCCGCGCAGGTCACTGGTCTGGACTGGCGATTACTCGCGGCGATCGGCTATCAGGAATCGAAATGGCAGGGCACGGCAGCTTCCGCCGATGGCGCGCGCGGCATCATGATGCTGACCTCCGACACCGCCGCGACCGTCGGCGTTGATGATCGCGACAACCAGCGGCAGAACATACTCGGCGGCGCGAAGTATCTGGCGCAGGTCATCGATACCATACCCAAGCGCATTGCCGAGCCGGACCGCACCTGGCTCGCCGTGGCGGCTTACAACGTCGGCTATGGACACCTCGAGGATGCGCGCGTGCTGGCGCAGATGCACGGCAGGAATCCCGACTCCTGGGCCGATGTGCGCGAGCAGCTGCCGTTGCTGGCGCAGGAAAAATGGTATTCGCGCGCCAAGCGCGGCTACGCGCGCGGCTGGGAGCCAGCCAAGTTCGTCGAGCAGGTGCGGCAGTATCTGGCGGTGCTGGAATGGATCGGCGCCGACAAATCGGCCCGCAACCGCATCGCGCCCACGCGCGCAGCGTCGCTCACAATCTTCGACGACTCAGTGCGTAGTTTCAACTAGCGCTGCTGCTCGAAGAATTCGCGCAGCATGAGGTTGCACTGATCCGCCAGGACGCCACCGAATACGTCCACGCGATGGTTGAGGCCGGGCAGCCGGAACACATCGATCAGACTCCCCGCCGCCCCGAACTGCGGATCCCACGCGCCGAATACCAGCCGGCGCACACGTGCCTGGACTAACGCCGCCGCGCACATCAGGCACGGCTCGAGCGTCACGTACAGGACACAGCCCGTGAGCCGGTAGTTGCCCACTGCGCGCGCGCCGGCGCGCAATGCCTCGATCTCTGCATGTGCCGTCGGATCACAGCCGGCGATCGGTCGATTGGCGCCGGTGGCGATGACTCGATCCTCGCACACCAGCACCGCGCCCACCGGCACCTCTCCGGCCGCCTGTGCGCTGCGCGCCTGCTCGAGTGCGCGCTGCATGTATTCGATGTCGCTCCCGCTACGAAACTGTGCTGCGGCGCCTGGGCTCATGCGCTCATTATGCGCGAAGGTGCTAAGTTTGCGCCGATGACAGCCCCTGCACGCTCGTTGATCGGTCTTGACATCGGCGGCACCAAGATCGCCTGTGTCGAGGGAACTGGCACCGGGCACATTCTGCAGCGAAGCGAGTTACCGACCGAGGCCGCGCGCCCGTTCAATCAGACTTTTCCGTCCATCGTTGAAGCCATCGAGCGGCAGCTGCATACGGCCCACAGCGCCGGCCGCGAGATCATTGCGCTCAGCGTGGCAGTGGGCGGTCCGCTGAATATTGAGCAAGGCGTGTTGCACAACCCGCCGCATCTGCCGGGCTGGCACAACCTTGGACTCAAGCAGCGCCTGATGCAGGCCTTTCCCGGCCTTCCAGTCTATGTGGAGCATGACGGCAATGCCGGCGCGCTGGCGGAATTTCATTTTGGCGCCGGCAGCTCCCGTCCCGGAATCCGTCATCTGATCTTCCTGACCTTCGGCACCGGACTGGGGGCCGGATTCATCATCGACGGCAGGGTTCTGCACGGCGCCAGCGACACCGCCGGAGAAATTGGACACTGGCGGCTGTCCCGGGAAGGCCCCGAGGGCTACGGCAAACGCGGCTCGTGGGAGGGCTTTGCGTCGGGCGCGGGCCTGGTGCAGCTCGCGAGTCAGATGTTTCCGCAGCGCTGGGGTGCACAGACCTCCATTCGCGAGCTGGCCGACGCCATGCTGGGCGATGATGCGGAGGCCTTGTCCGTGGCCGCGGCGGCCGGAAACAGAATGGGTCAGGGGCTCGCGCTATTGGTCGACGCGCTCAATCCACAGTTGATCGTGCTGGGCTCGCTGGCGGTGCTGCTCGGGGAGCGGGTACTCGCGCCCGCGCGCCAGGTCGTGGCTCGAGAGGCTCTGCCGGCCGCAGCGGCGGCTTGCGAAATCGTTGCGGCGCAGCTCGGCATGCGCATCGGCGATGTCGCCGCGCTCATGGCCGCCCTCCGCAATGAGCGCGTGCTCGGACTGTTGGCGGCTACAGCTGCGCCGCAATAACTGCGATCTCAATGTTGTAGTCCGCAGAGGCCAAATGCGGACTCTCAACCGTCGCGCGCGCCGGCGCCGATCCCGGCGCGACCCACGCGTCCCAAACGCTGTTCATCTCGCCAAAGCTTGCCATATCCACCAGCCAGATCGTGGCGCTGAGAATTCTGCTTTTGCTGGAGTTCGCTTCCGACAGCAGCAGGTCGATCTTGGTCAATATGTCTTTGGCCTGTTCGCTCACACTGCGGCCGGGCGCGCCGGTGGCGACCTGCCCGGCCAGATAGACGGTTTGGTTGTGTACGACGGCCGCAGACATGCGCGAGCCGGGCTGAATACGTTCGATTGACATGGTCGCTCCTCAATTTCGACTACCGATCGAAGTCCACGGCAACGGTATTGCCACCGCAAATGAGCACCGCCACCCGCTCGTGCGCGTGCGGCACATAACGCCGAGAGCTCAACGCCGCGAGCGCCGCCGCGCCGCCGGGCTCAGCGACAATGCGCAGAGTCTTCCAAAGCAATTTCTGAGCGCTGCGTATGGCCTCGTCGGACACCAGCACGGTGCCGCTGACGTGGCGCTGCACGATCGGAAACACCAATTCACCGACTCGCCGCGGCGCCAGGGAGTCGGCCGCGATACCGCCGGCCTCGGCATCGACGGGGTGGCCGGCTTCGAGCGCACGGGTCAGCGTGGGCGCCAATTCGGGTTCCACGCCAACGATTTTCACCCTTCCCTGATACCAGGCGCCGATCCCGGCAATCAGGCCTCCCCCGCCCACCGACACCAGCAGTGTGTCGAGCCGGGGGGATTGCGATTCCAGCTCCAGGCCGACCGTGCCCTGGCCCAGCAGGGTCTGCACCTGATCAAAGGCATGAATCGGCATGGCGCCGGTGCTCGCGACCCAGGCTTCGCTGGCGCTCAGTGCATCGGCGTAGCGTTCGCCCGCGATCACCAGTTCCGCGCCGTACTCGGTGATCTGCTTGATTTTCGCCGGCGAGGCCACGCTCGGGACAAAAATCCTGGCCGGGACCTTGAGTTTCATGGCAGCAAACGCCACTGCCGCGCCGTGGTTGCCGCCGGAAGCTGCGACCACGCCGACAGCGGGTACCTTGCGGGTGACCAGACTGCAGAAGGCGCCGCGCGCCTTGAACGAGCCGGCATGCTGCAGTAATTCCAGTTTCAGCAGCACACTCGCCGCCTCGACGCCGATATCCGCAGCCTCGATCTCGACCACCGGCGTGCGCCGAACGTACGGCGCGATCAGCTCAGCGGTGGATCGAATCCGATCACTCCACATCGCATCGGACATCGCGGCGGTCGGTACATTCATGGGCACAAGATCTCCATAAGCGCTCTGCTCTACTGTCGCGATTTGCTGGTCAGCAGCCGCATAGTCAGCCCATCCGGGAGGCCGTCAAAATACCTGTCCAAGTTAGCCTGGAAGATCGGCGCGCTATCTGCAGCTTGCGAGAACAGGGTCATACACGAATGAAACTTCAGATCGTCCGGATCGGCGAAGATCTGACGGATGGAGCCGGCCTGGGCTGTCCTGACCAGTTCGCTGCATTCGATCAGCCGTGGTCCGAGAACCGGATGTTTCAGGTAGGCCCGGGCCTCGGCTAGAGAAGCGAGGGCAAAGTGCCGCGCCGCGGAACTGTGCCCCAGACCTTGCAGTTGCGGAAACACGAACCACATCCAGTGCGTGCGCTTGCATGCCTGACTGAGCTCCTGGCGCACCTGCGGCATGACGGGATCCTGCGCCTGCACAAATCGGTCGAGAGCAAAAACTTCAGGCACGATCACCGTTCCGGGTGCACGTTCTAGTGTTGACACGTATATCGTCGATTGGCAAACTGACTATATGATTGATCTGGCCGCATTACAAGCGCTCGGCAGCGAACGGCGGTTGCAGATTCTTGACTGGCTCAAGGACCCGGAAGCCAATTTCCGGCCGCAGATCGACGGTGATCTGGTGAAAGACGGTGTGTGCGCGGCCCTGATTGCTGAAAAGCTCGGCGTTTCACAGCCAACGCTGAGCGAACACATGCGGGTGCTGTGCCAGGCGGGGCTGACGCAGTCGAAGCGAATCAAGCAATGGACCTTCTACCGGCGCGACGAATCGCGCATCAAAGAGCTCAAACGTTCGCTCGCAGCTCACCTGTAACGTAGACGGTACAGGCCCCGAGTGCGCGCCGCGCGGTAGACTTGCGCTCACACAAACTTTCCCCTTCGAACGACACCTATGAAATATCGCAAGCTCGGCAATAGTGACCTGACGGTGTCGGAGATAGCGTTCGGCTCGTGGTTGACCTTTTCGGATAAGAAACGAAAAGACACGGCCATAGCCTGCGTGCATCGGGCTCTGGATCTGGGCATCACGTTGATGGATACGGCGAACGTCTACGGCGCGGGAACGGCCGAACGGGTTCTGGGCGAAGCCCTGTCCGGCATACGGCGCGACAGCTATGTGCTGGCCACCAAATTGTATTTCCCCATGAGCAACACCGACCGTGGTCTGTCGCGTGCGCAGGTGCACAAACAACTCGATGCATCGCTCGAGCGGCTCAAGGTCGACTACGTCGACCTGTATCAATGCCACCGCTACGATGCCGATACGCCGCTGGATGAAACCATGGAAGCGCTGAGCGAGGCGGTACGTGCCGGCAAGACAAGATACATCGGCTTCTCCGAATGGCCGGTTGATCGAATAGAAGCTGCCTTGAACATTCCGGACGTCGAGCGATTCATCTCGAGTCAGCCGCAGTATTCCCTGCTGCATCGTGACCCCGAAAAGGCGTTGCTGCCGTTGTGCGCACGATCCGGCATCTCACAGATCGTGTGGTCGCCACTGGCTCAGGGTGTCCTGAGCGGCAAGTATTTACCGGGTGCGCCGCTGCCCGCCGACAGCCGCGCCGCCGACAAATCGATGAGCGGTTTTTTTAACGATTCCTGGTTCCAGCGGCCCGTGCTTGCGGCCGTGCAAGCCTTGAAGCCCCTGGCGGCCGAGGCCAATCTGACGCTGGCACAGTTCGCCTTGGCCTGGGTACTGCGGCAAGCCAATGTCGCCTCCGCGATCATCGGCGCCTCGCGACCCGAGCAGGTCGAGGAAAACGCCGCCGCCTCCGGTGCGCAGGTCAGTGCGCAGTTGTTCCAACACGCGGAACGGCTTATCGGCTAATGCGCGAAAAATAGCGCCGCAGGTGCCTCGGCCGGATAGCTAATCATCCGATTCCCATCACTTGACCACTTGTATGTTCTTATCCATGTACATGGAGGTGCATTTCGCCGGCTCGCTGCTGGCTTGTACGTTCACGGTTATTCTCAGCAACCATGGAAGTGCTTTAGCGAGTTCGTCATCCTCTTTCTTATCGTTGGTCCAGCCAGCGTGGTGAAAGAATTCAACCCAGCTCGACGACTCGGCGCCGACGGTCGGACGATCCGCAAGCTGTTTCTTCACCGCTTCGATCAAGTGTATGCACGCGGTGGTCGGATCCTTGTCGTCGGACGTGCCGTTAGGCGCATAGAGCGCACTTATTGTGAGCTTGATGTTGTTGTTATCCGGATTATAAGCGTCGGCGACGTTGATGCTGTTGAGCGCCCCGTACTTATAGACCAGGGGCAGCTCCTGCTGCAGTGCCGCCTGCATGCGAATCAGACCAAAGTCCAGCATCGATAGCTTGTCGTTCATCAACCAACGTACTTCCGGACTTGGATCAGCCATGGCGAGCGAAGTCGCCAACAGCGCCAGCAGCGTAGTCATTACCTTAATTGGCATTGTTGATTCCACCTTTGATGTGTGATCGAAAAACAGACTTAACTCGCGCATCCTCTGTTCTGATTTATATAGTAACGCATTCGTTCGATACTGGTGATCGACCTGCAAGCGATGCAAGGCGTGCGAGTAGATCCAGAAACCAAGCGTGCCTATCTTCAGTCGGGGTCGCTCCTTGGGCAGCTCGACCATGAATGCGCCGCCTTCGGGCTGGCCACCACCGCGGGCACCGTCTCGCACACGGGTGCCGCTGGTCTAACGCTTGGCGGCGGCCTCGGCCGGCTGGGCCGGCGCTTCGGCCTCGCCTGCGATAATGCCACCTCCTTCGACATCGTGACTGCCGACGGGAGGTTCCTGCGGGCGAACGACAAAGAGAACCCGGATCTTTACTGGGGTCTGCGCGGCGGTGGCGGCAATTTCGGCGTAGTGACCTCGATCGAGTACCGGCTGCACGATATGGATCCGGTAATTCTCGGCGGCAGTATTGTCTGGCCCGTGGCCCAGGCGCGCGAGGTGCTGCGCAATTACCGTGACATCGCCGCGGACGCGCCCGACGTCGTCAATCTCGCCCCGGCCCTGTACTCAGAGCCAGATGGTCCGGTGATTGAAATCGAGGTGTGTTGGTCCGGGGATCACGCCCAGGGCGAGGCGTGGCTCAAGAAGCTGCGTGCTGTCGGAAAACCGACGCGTGACGGCGTCGCGCCAATGCCTTATGTGGCCATACAGACCAGCGCAGATGAGTTGCTTGCGCCCGGCCGATACTACTATATGAAGACCGGCATGTTGACGCAGCTCAAGGATGACGGCATCGATCTCATCGTCGATTCGTTCCAGCGCATGCCAAACTGGTACCTGCTGTTCTTCGATCACTGCGGCGGAGCGTACCGGCATGTGGCGCCGGGCGCGACGGCGTTCCCCAATCGCGACATGCTTTCTACGCTTGGCGCACACAGCATCTGGCCGAACAAGGACGACATCGAGGAAAACACGGCGAAGATGCGCGCGAATTGGCACGAACTGGCGCCGCTGACCAAGGGCTTCTACACGAACTATGTGGATTCAGACGTCACGCTGGCAGGATATCGCGAGAATTACGGCGCTAACTTCGAGCGGCTAGTCGCTCTCAAGGCCAAGTACGATCCGAATAACCTGTTTCGGCTAAACGCGAACGTTCCGCCGAAGATGGGGTGACGATGCCTACCAGGGTAAGTTACCCGATTCCGGCGCGCGCTCGTCGCGCCGGCGCCGCTCACGGCTCTTTGCCCACCTTCACCGTATAGCCTGCTTCACGCCACGCCTTCATGCCGCCGTCCAACGCCACGGCGCCCTGGAAGCCCATCTGGCGCAGCGTCGCAGTCGCCAGCGTTGAGAGGTAGCCAAACTCACAATAGACCACAATCCTCCGGGTCGGATCAGTCAGCTCCTGGTTGACGCGCAACTCCAGCTGACCGCGCGGCAGCAGTCGCGCCCGCGGAATATGACTGTGTTCGAAGGCGTCACGCTCGCGTACGTCGAGCACGATCAAGTCATCGCTTCCGGATTCGATGCGCGAATTGAGTTCGCCAAGCGAGATGAACGGCACAGCCGCCGCGGCCTCCGAGAGCATCTGGGCCACGGTCTTGCCGCCGGTCATATTGGTGCGAAGTGCCTCGGTAACGTGCGTCGGCAATGTGAGATTAAGATTTTGCATCATCTCGATGAAGGCGCCGCGGTCGCTCTTCTGCAACCGCGGATTCTCGGCCAGTTCCTGAGCGATGGTCGAATGAGAGCGTCCCTTGTATTCATGCGCCGGAAACACCTTTAGTGCCGGATCGAGCCTCAAGACGCCCTCGAACAGGCTCTCGTACAGCGCCCCCGCATCGCCACTGGGCAGGTCGGTGCGCCCCGTTCCACCGATGAGCAGTGTGTCGCCGGTAAATACACGATCCTCGACACACAGGCACATGGAATCGCGCGTGTGGCCGGGAGTGTGCAGCGCCTGCAGCCGCAGTTTTCCAATGACCAGTAGTTCACCGCCCCGCAAACGCAGATCGACGAATGGTGCTGGACTGGCGGCATGCATCACCACCGGAACCCCGAGTTGGCGCGCGAGCTGCTGCGTCGCCGAGAAATGATCTGCGTGCGTATGGGTATCGATCAGATACCGGATACGCAGACCGTCCCTCGCGGCCAGTGCGATGTAGCGGTCGATCTGCCCGAGCTCTGGGTCGATCAATGCCGCGGCGCAAGCTGCCTCGCAGCCGATGACATACGAGCGGCAACCGCCCGTGGTCACTGTTTCAAATATCATTGAGACCTCGAGCGGCGTTCGTGCTGGAGTCCTCGCGTCTGCGAATCGGGGCCGCAGTTTTACTTCACCTGCGAGACCGTCCGAAGATAAGGTTTGTGGGTTTTGAATCCCTGCGGGTATTTTTGCTTAGCCACATCGTCGGACACCGAAGTCGGGATGATGACGTCCTCGCCCGGTTTCCAGTTGACCGGAGTGGCGACATTCTCTCTGGCGGTCAGTTGCAGCGAGTCCAGCACGCGCACGATCTCATCGAAATTTCGGCCCGTGGTCATCGGATAAATCAACATCAGTTTGATCCTTTTGTCAGGCCCGATGATGAACACGGAACGCACCGTTGCGTTGGTGGCGGCAGTGCGGCCGTCAGCTGTACCGGGTTCCTCAGCGGGAAGCATGTTGTACAGTTTTGCCACGTTCAAATCGGTGTCGCCAATCATCGGATACTTCACCGTGGCGCCCTGCGTTTCCTCAATGTCGCGCACCCATTTGCCGTGGCTTTCCACGGGATCGATCGACAGCCCGATCAGTTTGGCATTGCGCTTGGTGAACTCCGGCTCGATCTTCGCCATGTAGCCCAATTCGGTAGTGCACACCGGAGTGAAGTCCTTGGGATGTGAAAACAGGATCGCCCAACTGTTGCCGATCCATTTGTGGAAATCGATCGGGCCTTGAGTGGTTTGGGCCGTGAAATTCGGGGCGATATCATTGATACGGAGGGACATGGAATCGTCTCCGACAGGTGGAAGGAACCGAAATGATACTGCAACCGGCGCAAAGGCCGCCACTGATGCCACGGCGTTGCCGTTTTCGGGGCCGAAACGCAAGCACGATATGCGCGCACAAGATCCGCATCGCTAAATATGTTGCTTAAGTATTAGAGCGCGCTATACTTAATGATATGCTTAACAAAGTCACGGCGCTCGATCAGACGTTTCAGGCGCTCGCGGATTCCACCCGCCGGGCGATTCTGGCTGAGTTAACTCGCGGACCCAGTTCGGTCAGCAAACTGGCACGCCCGTTGGCGATGTCGCTACCAGCCGTCATGCAGCATCTGGCGGTGCTCGAAGGCTCCGGGCTCGTGCGCTCGGTGAAAGTCGGCCGCGTCCGCACCTGTAGGATCGAGCCCAAGGCACTGAGCTTGGCCGAACAATGGATCAACCAGCGCCGTGCAGAGTGGGAGCAGCACTTCGACCAGCTCGGCGAGTACCTGAACACCCTCGTAAGGGGCAGAGGAACCCATGCCAAAGACAAGTAGCGCTTCGCCGCGCTCGGTGGTGCACGCCACGTTCTGCATTGAACGGACTTACCCGACTTCTCCGGCGCAGGTGTTCAAAGCGCTGACCGATCCCGCAGCTAAGGCCACGTGGTTCACAGGTGGCAACGGCTACACACTGCTCACTCGCCAGATGGATGTGCGGCCCGGAGGTCGCGAGCATGTAAAGGGGCGCTGGGAGACGGGTGTCGTGTCAACCTTTGACGCC
>Ga0302324_100029476_pt1 | contig 10397 bp, 8 predicted proteins | sample Palsa_T0_1_FD_201949 | JGI IMG/M metagenome (GOLD analysis project Ga0302324, IMG submission 201949) | Peat permafrost microbial communities from Stordalen Mire near Abisko, Sweden - Palsa_T0_1 | ecosystem: Environmental > Terrestrial > Soil > Palsa > Peat permafrost | place: Sweden: Abisko... | reverse complement strand
AAACACGTCGCCGCGTTTCACTACATTCAGCGGGAGAATTTCAACATTACCATTCACGCCGGAGAAGGCTATGGCAAGGAATCGATTTGGCAGGCAATCCAGTATTGCGGGGCGCACCGGATCGGCCACGGAACGCGGCTGATCGATGACATCGCGGTGGTCGATGGCAAAGTGGCGAAATTAGGCGACCTTGCCCAGTACGTGCTCGACAAAAGAATCCCGCTCGAAATTTGTCTCCTCAGCAACGTCCATACCGGGGCCACTCCGAGTTTGGCGGACCATCCCTTCAAGGTTTTTTACCAGGAGAAGTTCCGGGTCACCCTCAATACCGATAACCGGCTGATGAGCAGCACCAGCATGACTCAGGAGTTCGACGCCGCGGCCGACACGTTTGGCTTGTCCCTTGATGATTTCGAGAAGATCACCATCAACGCGATGAAGAGCGCTTTTCTGCCCTACGACCGGCGCTGCGATTTCATCTACTCGATCATCAAGCCGGGTTACGCCAGGTTGCGCAGATCGGCGAACGCGCCCACCTACCCTCAGCGATAAGGGTCGGTCCGGATGATGACTGTGTCGGTTGCGATAGGAGCCTAACCTCATGGGCAACGCTTTCATGGCTCGCGCCATTGAACTCTCGATCGAAAATGTGCGTTCCGGCCGCGGTGGGCCGTTCGGCGCCGTGGTGGTGAAAGACGGCAAGGTCGTCGCCGAAGGCGTCAATCAAGTGACTGCCACGAACGATCCCACGGCACACGCGGAAGTGCTGGCCATCCGGCTGGCTTGCCGGAAACTTGGCTCCTTCGAACTTCGAGGCTGTGATATCTACGCGTCCTGCGAACCATGTCCCATGTGCCTGGGCGCAGTCTACTGGGCTCGCATTGGCAAAGTCTACTTTGGCAATCTTGCCGAGGACGCTGCCAAAATTGGGTTTGACGATTCTGCGATCTACGCGGAACTGACTCAGCCGCATTTCGAGCGCGAGATTCCCATGATTCAGATGATGCGCGAAGAAGCGCTGGCGGCATTTCGAGCCTGGAAAGAGCACCCCGGCAAGATTCTTTATTGATCGACCAAATTGTTTCACGGCCACACCGCGCGTCACGCCGATCACCCCAGATAATTCCCCAGATAATTCCATTTGCATCGGCGCGCGATTCGGAGGAAAATATGCGGTCGCCGGTTGTTACGGGTTGGGTGGCTAGTACCTTCTGAGTTGCGGCCGCCGGTGTACGAACCACAGTAACGAAACATGGAAATACGGTCGCACGATATTCTTCTAGTGGGAGGCGGAGGCGCGGGTTTACGCGCTGCGATTGCCGCCGCCGAACTCAATCCAAAACTCAGCATCGCGGTGGTGTCCAAGGTCTATCCGATGCGCAGCCACACGGTTTCGGCCGAAGGCGGAGCCGCGGGGGTGGCGAAGCCCGACGATAGCCTCGACGAACACGCCTACGACACCATCTCAGGTGGCGACTGGATGTGTGACCAGGACGCGGTCGAGGCCTTCGTCAAGGAAGCGCCCCTGGAATTGCTCCAACTGGAACGCTGGGGCTGTCCCTGGAATCGGGAACCGGACGGCCACATCGCGGTGCGCGCTTTTGGCGGGATGACGAACAAGCGCACCTGGTTTGCCGCGGACAAGACCGGTTTCCACATGCTGCACACCCTGTTTCAGACCACCCTCAAATACCAGCCCATCACCCGCTACGACGAATATTTTGTGACCCGGCTGCTGGTGGACGACGGGCGCGTGCTAGGCGTGGTGGCCATCGAGATCATGTCGGGAAAAATTCAGGCCATCACCGCGAAGGCGGTGATTCTTTGTACCGGAGGTTGCGGCAAGGTTTTCCCGTTCACCACCAACGCCAACATCAAAAATGGCGACGGAATGGCGCTCGCGCAGCGCGCCGGAGCGCCTCTGAAAGACATGGAATATTTGCAATACCATCCGACCGGCCTGCCGTTTACCGGCATTTTGATCACCGAGGCGGCGCGGGCCGAGGGCGGCTACATGCTCAATAAGGATGGCTACCGCTATCTGCAGGATTATGACCTGGGAACGCCGCAGCCGAAACCGGTGCTGCGCTCGATGGAACTCGGGCCCCGCGACCGGCTGTCGCAGGCGTTCGTGAAAGAAGATCAGAAAGGGCGCACGATTCAGACCGAATATGGATCGGTGGTGAATCTCGATTTGCGGCATCTTGGAGAAAAGGTGATCAACGCCAAGCTGCCGTTCGTGCGGGAACTGTGCATGAAGTACGAGAACATCGATCCGGTCAAGGAACTGATTCCGGTGCGGCCGGTGGTGCACTACATGATGGGCGGCGTCAGCACCGATATTCACGGCGCAACTCCGATGGCCGGTCTTTACGCGGCGGGCGAGGTCGCTTGCGTAAGCATCAATGGCGCAAATCGCCTGGGATCAAACTCGCTGCCGGAGTGCCTGGTGTTTGGCGCGCGCGCGGGACGGGCGGCAGCTGAGTTCGCTTCCACGCAGAAAGCGCCGACCGACGGCGTGCTCGGACAGGCTACGGACGAACGGGTGAGACTCGAAAAGCAGTATTTGTTCAAGACCGGCGGCAAGGAACGCATTGCCACACTGCGCGAAGAGATGCAGAAGACGGTCGAGAGCGGGGCGGGAATTTATCGCACCGAGTCGTCTCTCAAGCAGGCGATTCAGAAGCTTCACGAGTTGCAGGAGCGATACCGGAATGTTGCGCTCGACGACCACGGACGAACCTTCAACACGGAATTGATTTCGGCGCTCGAACTGGGCTTCATGCTGGACGTGGCGCAGTCGATTGTGGAGTGTGCGCTGCACCGAACCGAATCACGCGGAGCGCATCAGCGGACAGATTTTCCGGCGCGCGACGATAAGAAATTTCTGGCGCATTCGTTGGTTTGGCGGAACGCGGATGGTTCTTTGCGAGTGGATTATCTGCCGGTAACGATCACGCGCTGGCCTCCGGGTGAGCGAGTGTACGGCAAGAAGTCGCACTAAGGAGTCGCAGTCGCATGCAACCGTGCCAAGGCAAATCCGATAGGTGAGTGAATGGCTGACAAGATCGTGCTCGAAATTGCGCGTTACGCCCCGGATCGGGATGAGAAACCCTCCTTCCAGAGCTTCGAGGTTCCGCTCCGCAAGGAGTGGGTGGTGCTCGACGCGCTGAATTACATCAAGGACAGAGTGGATGGCACCCTGACGTATCGGTGGTCGTGCCGCATGGGAATTTGCGGAAGTTGCGGCATGATGGTCAACGGTGAGCCCAAGCTGACCTGCGCGACTTTCCTGTCGTCCTACGGCAAGAATGCCACAGTGAGAGTGGAACCGTTGCGCTATTTTCCGGTGGTGCGCGATCTGGTCACGGCTCTCAGCGACTTCCTGGTAAAGCTGCAGAAGGTGAAGCCGTGGCTGATCCGGAACGACCAGCCGCCGCTCAGCCAGGGCGAATTTCTGCAAACGCCCGAGCAGCTGGATCTCTACAAGCAGTTCAGCATGTGCATCAACTGCACGCTGTGCTACGCGGCTTGTCCGGTCGTGGGGCTGGATGAGGACTTCGTGGGGCCGGCGGCGCTGGCGCTGGCGCAACGCTATAACCTGGACAGCCGCGACCAGGGAGCGGCCGAGCGCTTGGCGACGCTGGCGCACCCGGACGGCATTTGGGGGTGCACCTTTGTGGGCGAGTGCACGCGGGTTTGTCCCAAGCACGTAGATCCAGCAGGGGCGATCCAGCAGTACAAACTCACCGCCGCGCTCGATTGGGTGAAGTCATTTCTATTGCCGCGCGGGCACGAAGACGCTCCGCGGGAGGCCGGTCATGACTGACCAGACGGTACTGGATCAGGCGGCTCGCCCGGAATTCCATCCACGCTGGTATCGGAAGCGCCTCTCGACGTGGTGGTGGTTGGGCGAATGGCACTATCTGACGTTTATCCTGCGAGAGCTTACCAGTATTTCGGTAGCGTGGTTTGTCGTGTTGACGCTGTTCCAGTTGCGAGCGTTGCTGCATGGGCCGGAGGCTTACGCGCGCTTCGCCGCTCGCCTCGAATCGCCGATAATGATTGCCGTCAATGCGGTTGCGTTCTGCTTCGTGACCTTTCACACGATTACCTGGTTTAACCTGGCGCCGCGCGCGATGCCGGTGCGGATGGGTGGGAAGCGCGTTCCTGAATTTCTGGTTGCCGCTCCGAATTTCGTGCTTTGGATTGCAGTTTCGGCATTGGTCGCCTGGCTGCTATTGAGGACGCCATGAGTGAATCCCATGAGTGAATCAACCAGCAACTCGTCGAAGGCCAAGCCTTCGAATGAAGCCTTCCTCTGGCTTCTGTTCAGCGCGGGCGGAGTGGTGGCGGCGGTTCTGATCCCGATTCAATTGTTTCTATTTGGATTGGCGTTTCCGCTGGGCTGGCTCCCGCAACCGAGGTACGAGCACCTGATGGCATTGGTGCAGTCGCCGTTGGCCCGGCTTTATTTGTTTGTCCTGTGCTCGCTGCCGCTGTTTCACTGGGCCCACCGTTTTCGGTTCACACTTTACGACGGTCTGCAGGTGAAGCATCTGAACGAAGTGATTTTTGCGTTTTGCTACGGCGGAGCCCTGCTCGGCACGGTTCTGGCCGCCTATCTGTTGTGGAGCATCTAATCGCCGGCGGAGCGCGGGGCGTCTTGCCCGTCCCGCACGGAGGTCAACTTGGAATTCAAATTAAAGACCATTTCGAAGGATGGTATTCCGGAAGCCATTTCCAAAATCGAGCTCTATCGCTTTCTGAACGAACCGGAGGAAGCAGAGTCGATTTGCCATGACATCCTGGCGGCCGACCCGGAGAATCAGTTGGCCATCCGATTGTTAGGATTGACGCTCACCGACCAGTTCGAGGGGCGGCACACAGACCGCTATGCCGAGGCGGAAAAGATCTTCGAGAGCCTGTCGGATCCCTATGACCTCCTCTACTACCGCGGGCTTCTACTCGAGCGGCGGGCTAAGGCCCAGATCAAGGCTGGGGTCAGGCCACAGATACTGGTTGGTTCCTTGCATGAGGCGATGCGCTGCTTCGAAGAAGCCGAGAAGATCCGGCCAGCCCGCAACGACGATGCGGTGCTGCGCTGGAACCGGTGCGTCCGGCTGCTCGAAAAGCTGGGGCACGCGCCGGTCGAAGACAAGCACATGACTGTGCATGACGACGACACCGCGCCCATCGAGATCGCGCGTCGTCCGAGCGGACGGGCAGGGAAGTAGGCGGATTCGGACCTTCGAGCCACGCTTGGCCCGCGATTCAGGCCCCTACTTCTTTTTCTCTGGTAAATACTTCTTCTCGATGGAAGCAACCACCACGTAGTTCGGATCCACCATTTCGTTGAGATGAATCCTCGCAACCTGCGACAGCAATTCATAAGCATCGAGTTCCGACAAACCGTAATCCTTGTGGATCCAGTGCACCAGTTCGGTGAAAGCGATGCGCAGCGCATCATCCAGAGGACGATAAGCGCCCACCGTCATGATGGCGTGGTCGTTTTCGAACTGCGGCCAGGCGATGGTGCGGCCCTTGATCACGCTCAATTGCACGCGCGCTTTCAGCGGGACCTCGATGGCGGTGCCGGCCACTTCTCCATCGCCCATGACGGCGTGGCCGTCCCCGATGTAGAACAGCCCTCCCTTGACGTTCACCGGAAAGTACACGGTGTTGCCGACGCTTGCTTCGGGCGAGTCCATGTTGCCGCCGAATTCCGCAGGGACGACTGAACTGCGAGCCTCCCCGTTGGCGGGCGCGACTCCGATGCAGCCAAAGAAAGGATGGATGGGAATCTTGACCGAGAAATCGGAATCGAGCGCCTTGAATGTGGCTGCGTTCGCGGCGTGATCGATGGGATAGAACCAGACGCGCTCGGGCAGCGGAGGATGCAGCATGGGCGTGTAGTTGGTCTCGTTGATGGCGCCAAATCCGGGAGCGAAAGCGCCCACGCCCGTGTCGCCGTCGACCTCGAGATCGAGAATCTTGACGGCGAGTGTGTCTCCGGGCTCTGCGCCCTCGACGAAAAATGGTCCGGCCAGCGGATTATCGCCCTTCGACATGCTGAGCGTGTCGCCGGTCTTCCGGAGCGCGTTCCCGAAGCAGTCGAGCGTATTGGTATCGAGGATGTCGCCCGACCTCAGACGCGCCACCGGTACGGCCGTGGCAAATAGATACTTCACATTGTCAATGGTGGTGGTGTAGTGGACGACACGAGTCGGCTGCGCATCCTGCCCGTGAAGCGCGGACGACGCGGACAGCACCATTCCCACCAGCGTCAAAAGGCCGCTCTTCCATCGCATGCGGTTTGCCCCATTCCTGCTGTGGCGAATCCAGATTTGTCATTGACCTAGGCCAGTGCCGAGTTGCGCTCGGCGTGGACCGTTCGAATTCGGGGCGCCCCGTCCCCACGAGCGAATTCGCGTCAGAACGAATACTTCAACGAGAACTGAATCAACCTCGGCGTGCCGTTGGTCTGCGTGATCTCGCCCACGTTGCACCCTTGGCCGGACGCTGCAGGACACGTACCGGATTCAACGTCCGCATTCCCGGTAAATTGTGGGTTTTGGAAGGACGGGTGGTTGAACAGATTGAAGAACTCGGTGCGGAAATGCAGGCTTTGCCGCTCCCCAATCTTGAACATCTTGCCGAGCGTGAAGTCTACGTTCACCTGCCTCGGACCGATGATGCAATTGCGCGGAGAGTTCCCAAAACCAGTGGTGCCGTCCGGGGCATTCACCGGAGGGTAACCTCCGCCTGGAGCGTCGGCCACCGGTATATAGGCAGTCGGATTGACCCAATTTGCAATCTTGGTCTGCAGGTTGCCCGTATTTGAAGCGTTGCTGCAATCGAAGCCGGGAGCGAAAGCAGCCGTACCGACCGGGTAGCTGGACAGATCATAGTTGGTTGCGCCACTCCCATCCGCGATCGTGATGGGCGAACCTGACTGCGCGACGATCACGCTGTTGACTTCCCAGCCACCGAGCACATATCCCACGGCATCGTGGCGGCTGGAGTAGAAAGGCAGCGCGTAATTAAAGCTGGTGACAAAGCGCTGGCGGTGATCAAAGTCGGAAAGACCACGCGACGAGGCCCCATCCAGTTGATTGTTGACGCGCGTGACGAAGGCCACGCTCGCGGTCGAGACGTCGTCGATCGACTTCGAATACGTGTACGCGCTCTGGAAATACAGTCCTTTCGAGAATTTGTGCGAAACCGTGGCCTGCAAGCCGTTGTAGTGGGAATCGGAGTTCGGATAGAACGCCTCCAGAATAGAAGGGTTGATTCCCGCATAAGGGGCCCGCGCCGGCGCGTTGGATGCCGTGTTTTGCGTGATCGAAACCGGCGATCCTGTCGTTACTCCCGGTTGTACGCAAGGGTTGGCGGCGTTGCCGCAGGTGAGGGTAATGGGGTTGGCGGAACTGGCCAGACTCGGCTGGTCAGGATCAAATGTCGAGCGCAGATGCGTTCCCTTGGTGGCAACATATCCAAGTTCAGCGACCCAATTTCCACCCAACTGACGTTGCACCGTCAAGTTCCACTGCTGGGTGGTGGGCACGATCCAGTGCAAAGGAACGGCAAGGCCAAAGTAATCGGCGGCGGTGCCGGAGTACACGGGGCACTGGTTGGTGATTGGTCCCGGGTTGGTGTTGCAGTTCGTAAAACCTTCGAAAAAGGAAGGAATTGGAACGTAGTTGCCGCTCACCGTACCGAGAGGCGGCAGTAGGCCCTGCAGCAAGGTGCCCATCTGGTCCGCGTTACTGGGACTTCCAACGTTTCCGGTCAACGGGTAAAACGGAGCCGTAAATGACAGGTTGTCCACCGCGCCAATATCTTCGCGGACGCTGTAGATCCCGTAGCCCGCGCGAATCACCGTGCTGTGCCTGCCCCCAACGTCGTAAGCAAAACCGATGCGCGGCTCTACTACCGTAGAGTACTCGTTATTGAGGGCGGCGCTGTTCAGAGTACCTGTGAAGCCGGGAAAGCCATACTTACTCACACATTTCGGATACACAAAGGCATTGCCAATGGTATTGGCGTTCTCGAGAACCGCGTTACCCAAATGGCAGAGACCGTCGTAGGCCGCGCCCACCCACTCCGTGCGCAGTCCTAAGTTCAGCGTCAAATCCTGTCGGACCCTGAAATCGTCCTGTGCGAACGCGCCATAGGCGGGAATGTGGTAATCATGGTTGTAAGCGCCGCTGCCCGCTTCGCCAAGATTGGTCTCGCCCAACAGAAAGTTCTGCCAATAATTGAGGGTGGTGTCGCCGCCAGGTTCGAAGTAGAAAAGTCCATTGTCGAGCACTGGGAGATCGCGCCGAATCGAAGTGCGGTCGATCTCACCGCCGAAACGGAACGAGTGATGGCCCTTCGTCCAACTGAGCGTATCGACATAAACCAGGGAATCCGACAACGCCGATTGCAGTTGGTTGGGGAAGGGCCCAATTTGCAAGCCGCTGCTGAACTGGAACCGGTACATGTCCGGCGCACCATATCCATTGTCGATGCCCAAATCAGCAGGCGAAGTCCCAGGGACCGGAATGTTTTCGAGTGCGTCGTTAATCACGTTCACGCCGAAACGAAACTCGTTGATCAGGCTGTTGCTGAAAGAGTGCGTCTCGGCGATGCTGCCGAACCGTCCGCGCAGGGGAACGTCGAGCGGGAAATTCAAGTTCGTGGCATACGCGGGGTAGCCCGTCTGCACCTGCAAATTATCGGCGCCGAACGGTTCGTAGGTTTCCGAGTCCGACCAGAAGAACCGAAAGGACAGCCGATCTTTGCCCTGGTTGAAATCGCGGTCCCAGTTGGCGGTGAATTGATCATCCCGATAGCGCCCCGGGACACTCAGGGAAAGTGAGCCCGTGTTGACTGAATTATTGGCGCCAATGCCGGGTGTTCCGGCAACGCTCGGAATGAGCCAGCCCCCACCAACCCCAGGGCCGAACTGATTGCCGGTTGCTTGCAGCAAACTCACCGCCACCTGATCGAGTCCGCAGTAACCATTGCCCGGGTTGACATATGCGGGCAGCCCGGTTGGGAAGAAGGTGCTGACCAGAGTCGCGCAATCGCGCGCTTGCGGAAGCACCGGGACCGAGGCGTCGCTGACATAAGTTCCGAGCGAATCGCCGCTGCGCTGCCGCGTGCCCTGATAGTTCACGTAGAAGTATCCGAGCTTGGCCTTCGGGCCGATCGGCCCGCCGAAATCGCCGCCGAAGATGTTCTGCTTGAGATCAAAGGGCCCGACGAAGAAGTCGTCGGCATCCAGGACAGAATTGCGGAAATACTCCCAAAGATCTCCGTGGAAGTTGGAAGAGCCGCTTTTCAGGATGGCGTTGATGTTGCCGCCGCCGTTACGGCCCTGACTGGCGTCATAGAGGCTGGTGCCAACCTTAAATTCCTGGATCGAGTCGGGGTTCGGAACCGGTGTATACGTGAGTTCCCCGAACGAGTAGTCGGAGGCCGAAACGCCCTCGATCAGGTAGTTGTTGTTGTCTTCTCTTCCGCCATTGACGTCGATCCGCACATTGCCGCGGCCCAGGGAGGCGGCGCTGTTCAAGTCAGAAGAAGCGCCTGCCGACAGGTCGAGCAACTGCTGGAAATTGCGCGTGGCCAGCGGGAGGGTGTTCACCGTGGTCGAACTGATGGCTTCTCCGGTGGTGGCATCGGTCGTGTCGACTGTTTCCGCTTCGGCCTGGACTTCCACCACTTCTTTCACCGTACTGACTTTGAGAACCGCGGTTATACGCGTGGTTTCCGTGATCCGCACCGTCACGCCGGGAAACTTGGTGACGGGAAAGCCTGCCACGTTCACTTCCACCGTGTACGTGCCTACGGGCAACAGCAAGGCACTGAAGAACCCCGATGCGTTGCTCGTCAGTTGGCGTACCGTTTCGCCCGTGGCTTCGTTCCTAATGCTTACCTTGGCGTCGGCGATCACCGCTCCGGATGAATCCTGAACCACACCCCCGATGGCACCGGTAGCGCCGCCTTGCGCGAACGCGAGCGAAGCGATGAACAGCGACAGCAGCAACAGCGCAGCGAACTTTCTGGTAGTCGACATCGGCACCTCGCGGCAGGTGGTTTTCTGCCTCGGCAGTCCAGATCTGAACGCGAAGGAGTGAAAAACAAACCATTACATACGGGAGAACCGCGAGTGTCAAGAACGATCTGTTTCTGGCACTGATCTAAATTCTGAATCAAATCAGTATCTTAGGTGTTTGCGTAGAGGCTTCAAGAAGCAGAATTATCCTTTGCGTTTTTCCCTGCGCGGCGGGGTTTTTCTCAGCTGATGCGCGTGCTCGAACTCAGCGGCCAGTTCTCGCGAGTCCAGATTCTCGCGGATGTGCGCCAGTCGTTGTTCCAGCTTCTGCAGCACGCTGCTCAGATTT